>ERZ834694.1958-NODE-1958-length-16031-cov-7.402228_pt1 | contig 16031 bp, 13 predicted proteins | sample MGYA00519691_ERZ834694 | MGnify/ENA primary metagenome ERZ834694 (study PRJEB31850, sample SAMEA3708758) | human gut metagenome | biome: human gut; feature: human-associated habitat; material: faeces | place: China | collected 2014 ... | reverse complement strand
GACTAAGGACATATCGCCTCCTTATGTCAACTCAGGAACAACTTTTTTTCAAAAATTTTTTATAAAGCACAGTATTATCAACTTACCCTCAAAATAAGGTAAACGGTAAATCAGTGTTACCGATAAATTTTTGATCACTGGATTTTTATCCAGTGATCTTATTTTTTACATTCTGTTGGCAGGTGTTCTGACCATGGTACAGAGGGATCTGTTGAGGTCGTCCTTTGGATTCCTGCATCATCTGAAACCATTCCTGCAATTGAACCTGTTGCGTGACTAAAGTTGTTTTTGACATAAACTATATCGTCTCCTAAAAAAATCAAGAATGTTAAGACTCAAACTTTTTTACAAGTCAAAAAAGTTAAGGCTTAACATTTTTGACACTGTTTAAAATCTTGAGTTAATTATCTCAGATTATTTTAGGATTTTGTAGGAAACACTGATTTACCGTTTACCTTCATTCTTGTGCCTTCTCCTATTCTGTATGTTAAATGCGTATTTTGTTTGGAATATTTTTAATAGATTTCTTAATGTCCTTTGGAGTTTAGCAAACAAAAAGGCACCCACTCGGATGCCCTTTTGTTTGCTACTGCTTTTAATGTAATCAAGCTACCACCCTTAATTACAATTATTAATGGTACAATGTACTATTTCTTTGTTGTATCTACTACACTTCTACTATAAATCATTAATTGCAAAAATGCAAGCATTTTTAACACATAGCCTAATCATACAACGACACTTTTTCTAATACGGTTATCTTAGTGGTAGTTAGATAATACGATATTTTTATGTATTAAAAATACTATTCTGCATTTTCTAGATATTAACTAAATATTGTATAGATTAGCTGAACAACTAATCTCACAATATTGAGTGCTTTACAAACACTCTGCCAGTCAACATTATGTAGTAAGTCAACAAAGATTTTGTGCATATGTACCTCGTTTCCGTATCTGCCGCAAGGCGCTGAGAGGCGTGCAACATCTTTTTAAAGATCAATCAGCTCACTTATTATATCATAAAGTAAATATAAGCTCCATATGCAAATACATGTATACATTAAATGTGTATTTTGTTCGGAATATTTTTAATAATTTTGTTTAATGTTGCAATTTATTTTGTAGACTGATTTCTTAATGTCCCTGGGACCTTAAGGTTTTGCGGCTGGTGGGCTTTTTATTTATTTTCGTCATAGTTTACTTTCTTATACAATAAAATTCCAGAGGCGAACAAACAAATGATAGTTAACAAAATTAAATATTTCCAATCATTTATCAGATTATTTTTAGTTGCCTCAAACATCGAATCTATTTTAAGTTCTGGACTAACTTTCAACATCAGGTCATTTAACCTTGAAATACTTCCCAGTGCAGAATATCCCCACTGTGCTGTTGTATATTTAGCAAATGGCTTCATAAATCCTTTCAATTCAAATAAACAACCACTAAATAAGAACTGTGCAATTAACAAAATTGGAATTAATGCCATAGCCGATGTAATATTCTTTACTAGCATTCCCGTTGCAAATCCAAGCATATCCGCACTGATTGCAACCAAAATAAATGTAATCAAGAAGTCAAAATTAGGATTATTCTGAGGCTTTCCGGAACCACTCTGACCTACGCCTCCCATCAATCCACTCATCATGTTTGCCTTGCCGCCTACAGGAAGTGTAGAATAATCAATAACATTATTTACGGCAATTGTAAGAAGATTATCTCCATCTTCTAATACATCATTTAATTCAACTTCAAATGGAAGAAATCCACCCTTATGCTCACAGATTAACTTGCCATTCAGATAAATTTTCGCAAAATGTGTTACGGCTGCACAACGAAGCACAATTCTCTGGCTCTTTACATATGCGGGAACCGAAATATTTCTTTGATAAAATACCCATCCATAATGATCTCTGAAATCAACGCCTTCTTTTAAATCGTTATATGAAGCAGGAACCGGCATTGTATCTGCATCCTTTAATGGAGCCTCATACCACTTTTCGTCAAACCCCTTGCCATTGTCTAACTTAAAATCCCATACTCCGCTTAAATCGCTTAATAATCTTGACTGTGTTAAAATTGGATATAACATAATTCATTCCTCCTGATATTTAAACTTATTAATAAATTTTATTCTTCAATATGTCCGGCAGTAAATGCCCGGAAATATTACTGCACCTTTGCTTCTCTTCTTTCCTTAAGAATCTTTGCATTTTCTTCCACTCTCTTCTTATTAAGAGGATATAAAAACTGTAATGCAAGGAAGAGAAGTATCATTCCTAATGCCGGCACAAGACAGGTTACATTGTAAATGCCGTCTACCACCTTAGGATCATGTGCCGTAGCTGCCGTATAACCTATGATTGAGAGCAGTACCCCTGATATTCCTGACGAACAGGCCTGTCCTAACTTTCTTGCAAATGAATATACTGAATATATGGTTCCATCCTGACGGACACCTGTTCTTACTTCTGAATCATCAATTACATCTGTAATCATAGCCCATATCACCATATTAAACATTGCGGTTCCTACTGATGATATCAGTACCAGTACAATCCATACCCATACATTATCTGTGTGAATAAAGAATAATATTAAAAATGCTGCTGCACTTATTATACTTCCAATCACTGATAATTCTTTCTTACCGACCTTTGCTGACAGCTTTACTATAAAAGTAGAAAGAACAAGTATAACAACCATTCCTGCCAGGTTTGCCAGCGACATCGCTGAAACATTACCAAAATAATTCGGATACATATAGTTATTCATGTTGCTAAGTGATAACTGTGCAAGCAGGAATAATAACGCACATACTATGATGCCAATTAATGCCTTGTTATGGGCGATTTCACTAATAAGCTCCTTAAATGAAAACTTCTGTGTATTCTGCTCAACCTTTACTCTCTCTGTTGTCATATGATAGCAAAGCATATAACAGATGACTGCTCCGATAGAACATACAAGCGCACCTATCATCATTTTCTCACCGGATAATACTTTATTACCTGCTGCATCTGTATAGTATACTGCAAGCGGTAATACGACGCCAATCACTGTCTGTGCAAGTGTTGCACCAATTGTTCTCCAGTTGGAAAGAGAAGCTCTGTCCGTTGGATTATCCGAAATTGCTGATGCCATTGAACCATAAGGAATATTAACGCCTGTATAACATATACTGCCCCAGAGCAGATATGTGAAAAACATCCAGAAAATCTTAAAGCCCATTGGCATTCCTTTAAAATATGTTGCATACATCAGAAATGATGCTAAAGCAACCGGACCACACATTCTTCGAATCCATGGAGCGAATTTACCCTTCTTCCCGGGTCTGCTTCTGTCTACAATCTGTCCCATCGTAACATCCGTGACCGCATCCACAAATCTGGCTGCCATCATCATCAGACCGACTATTGCTGCTGAAACACCCATGACATCCGTATAAAACTTAAGCAAAAACATTGTTGACAATATAAATGTAAAATCATTACCGAAGTCCCCGAACATGTAGCCTAGTCTGTCCTTCATCCCGAAAGGCTTTACCTTTCCGTTATTCTCTTTCATAATATCCTCCGTTTCCTGTACTCCTGTACACCTTATAATTTTTAAAGACCGTCCTTAAATATTTTGTTTTCTTTTCTATGGTTTAATCATAACGTGTTTTACAGATTCCGGTTATTACTAAATTTAGTATAATTAGTACAATTTTTGTTTGTACAATTTTTATGGTAAAAATTATACTATAATGCATTAATATTCTACTAACATGTTAGATTTATATTATTGACATGTTAATGTTTATCCGTCAGCATAAAATTATACTTATTATCCGAATGTTTTTTTATAATTTGGTTTTTAAGTAAACTTCTGTTATAATATTTTTACACATATGGATCAAAATATACAAATAACTATCGGGGAGTAGCGAAAACAAATAGCCATGATTGCAGATGAGAAACCGCCTACGCGAATTTCTCATCGCATCTTCGCGGCAAGTCGCTCAGAAATGGGGAGTAATATGAATTATAAAATATATTTAGATTATACAATGGATATATTATCCCATCTGAAAATTTCATGCCATATTATCGATTCACCATTTATCTGGAACGAACAGTATGATGGCGGTCTTCGAAAAACGATATGGAATGATGCTGCCCACCGCAGCCAGATGAATGATTTTAATCGTTTCGTCAGCACTTACAGTAAGGATAATACAATATTAATAATACACGACAGCTTTTGCTGCGAATATATTTATTTAAAATTACCGGATTCAGATAAAATATTTATCGCCGGACCTTTTTCGTTTGAAAAATTTACCAACCAGCGGATAACGGAGCTATGCACTTACAATTCCATCCCGGCCCGTTTCAATGAATTTATGCAGTTATACTATGCAGCCCTCCCTGTTTTTACAGATGAGCGCTTTATCGAAAGTATTATAAATACGCTGTGCAGCAAATTGTGGACACATTTTACAATTGAAAAAAAGCGTGTTCTGACAAAAAATAATGAACAATATATATATAATGACAAAACACCCGAACCGACACGACAGTCTATAGAAATGCTGGAAATGCGGTATAAGGAAGAAACCCTGCTCATGGAATCTATTGCACACGGAGATTACAAATCCATTGAAAATATGAGGCATCTCAATGCTTCTGATATAAAGCCGCGCCTGACAGACACCATACGCGACAGAAAGAATTTTATGATTATTCTTAATACCATCTGCCGCAAAGCTGCCCAGTCTGCTTATGTACATCCCGTTCATCTGGATGAAATATCGCGCAAATTTGCAATTAAAATTGAGGCCTGTACTTCCATTGCCCAGCTCGAAGCCCTTGAAAGCGATATTACACGACGATACTGCATGCTTGTGCAGTCTTATTCGCTGCGGACATACAGCAAACCCGTACAGAATATCATTAATTATATATCCTTTAACCTGACAGCAGATTTAAGCCTTACTGCAATTTCCACTGAATTTTCTTTAAACAGCAGCTATCTGTCGACACTGTTTAAAAAAGAAACCGGTACCACCCTGACAAATTACGTCAATGGCAAACGGATGGATCATGCTATTTATCTTCTTAATACTACCATGCTTCCCATTCAGGATATTGCTGTCCAGTGTGGAATAAATGATGTCAATTACTTTACGAAGCTGTTTAAAAAAACAAAAAATAAAACACCTACACAATACCGTGAATTGATACAAAAAAAGCATTGAAAACCCAGATATGGGTTTTCAATGCTTTTTTTACTCTTTCTCAAAATACTGTGGATAAATTCCCTTCAATTTGTCCAGTTCATTAAAAATTCTGCTGATATGTGCCTTTATAACTCTAAGATACATTCTTTTGTCCTTTTTTTTAATAGCTTCTATAAGCATCTCATGTTCATCGTTTGTTTTTGCACTGATAGAACTATTCAACTCTGCAAGATATCTGATTCTGTTATAATGGCTCATCTGTGTCTGAATTATATTTTGGGCAAGCAATTCTCCGGAACACTCATAAATCAACTCATGAAACGCATTATCAATCTCTATTCTTGGAATTTTTTCATTTTCTTCCGTGTAATGAATCAGTCTTTCATTCAGAATCGCCATTTTGTCAAGCAGCTCACTGTCCGCATTTTCAAAAACAGCATCAACCATGCCCATCTCAAGACTTTTTCTGACAAACCACTCCTGTGCAGAACGTCTGCAGTTAATACATGCCACATAGGTCCCGGACTGTGGAATAATCTTTAAAAGACCTTCTTTCTCAAGATTCACAATGGCTTCTCTTGCCGGTGTTCTTGACACATCATACCGCAGTGCAACTTTCTGGGCACTGATGGAATCTCCTGGCAACAGCCTGAAATTCATGATGTCATATTTCAGCTTTTCATAAGTTTCTTCATTTAATGATTTTTCCATCGCTTCGCAGCCTTTCCATCCATAAGAAACCGCCTGTTCTACATTACAGATATTTTTTAAGTGTTGCTCTTACTGCACCTTTTCCTGCAATTTCTTCAACAAACAGTTCTTCAATTTTATCCCCGATTCCCGCTTCATATAAATTTATACCAAATATATTCGCATTTGACAATAAATTTTTAAGCTGGCCTGTATAGGACGATGGTTCTGCAAATCTTACACCATCAAGCTGTGCCTTTAATTCTTCTGCCATAGGGTCTGCTGACAATTCAAAGCTTTCTCCATTGTCATCAATGCCAAGAAGATACCGGCACCATCCGGCAATTGCAAGCGGTATTGCCGTAAGTGATTCTGCACTTCCCTCTTTTTCAACGTATGCTTTAATCGTTTCGCCATATCGTATGCCAACTTTTTGTGATGTATCCGTTGCAATTCTCTGCGGTGTATCCGGCATAAATGGATTCGGTATTCTTACATGAAGTACCTCATCTGCAAATTTTTCAGGCGAAATGATACCCGGATCCGTAACCACCGGCATCCCTTCAACCAATCCTATCCGTCTTACAAGCTCTGAAAGTTCCTTATCCTTCATTTCATCTGCAATAAGATTATATCCCAGAATGCATCCATATACCGCGAGTGCTGTATGCAGCGGATTCAGACAGGTCGTCACCTTCATCCGCTCCACTTTATTAACAGTATCCCTGTCTGTCATATACACACCTGCTTTTTCAAGCTGTGGTCTTCCATTTGGAAATCTGTCTTCAATAACCAGATATTGTGGTCCTTCCGCATTAACAAATGGCGCAATATAAGTCTTCTTAGACGTAATCACAGGCTTCATCTGTTCAACTCCTGCCTGCTCTAATGCTGCTGCCACTGAATCTGCCGGTCTTGGTGTTATTTTATCTATCATGGACCATGGAAATGATATTATATTTTCATCATTGACATAATCCACAAAATCCTGTCCTACATATCCCTTTTTCTGCCACTCGCGGACCATTTCCGTTATTGAATTTCTCAGCTTTTCTCCATTATGTGAACAGTTATCCATAGAAACGACCGCAAGCGGTGCTTTACATGTGTTAAATCTTTCAAATAAAAGTGCTGCCACAACTGCCATTGCCGATACCGCCTTATCCGGTCCGTTATCTATATCACTCTGGATAAATGGGAAAAATGCACCCTTTGCATCACGCAGGGCATATCCCTTCTCTGTAATTGTAAATGAGATCATCTGAAGCTGCGGATTTGCAAAAATCTCCTTTAATCTTGACCAGGCTTGCCTTGATGCCGACTGTGCCTTCACCGCTTCCGTAAGAGAACCGAGTACCCTCTTGTCTGTACTTCCGTCTTCTTTTAGTGTAACCGCCATAACAAGATTGTCAAACGGCTCATAAATCTTATCCACAACATCAAAATCAAAGGTCTCCACGCATGTAATCCCTTTATCTGACACCCCCTGCTCAATTAACGAATCCGCAATCCCACCTATAAAAATTCTAAAGATATTGCCAATACCAAAATGAACCCATACCGGTGATGCCTTTGTATTCTCTGCTACCTTTCTGACATCATATGCCGGCAGTTTTATACCTGCCTCTTCCCATGCTGTTTTATCTTTAATTCCATCTATTGAAAGTTTCATATTCATCCTCATTTCTGAGCAGCCTGTTACGAAAATGCAATGAGATATCCGCAAAGATAATTTCTCATCTGCCATTATAGCCGGTTGTTTTTGCTCAGAAACAACCGGCTGTGTAATGTCTGCGTTACAACGTACCGTATAAGCAAATTACTGTCCTGACTTGTCCACGGCTTCCCATAAGCCATTCAGATAAGCTGCTCCTAACGCCCTGTCATACAGACCATATCCCGGCATTGCAACTTCATCCCATATCATTCTGCCATGATCCGGTCTTATTGCCCCATCAAATCCGGTATCATATAAAGTCTTAATAATCTTATACATATCCATTGAGCCATCTGATGATAAATGTGCAGCCTCTTCAAAATCCCTCGGTGAGTTATATTTAAGATTCCTTACATGGGCAAACGGAATTCTGCCTCTGCATGCCTTAATAATCTCACAAATATCATTATTCTGGTTTGAACCAAATGAACCTGTACAAAGGGTAATACCATTATACGGCTTATCAACTGCATCAAGAAGGCGGGTAACTGAATCCTTTCCTGTCATAATTCTTGGGAGACCAAAAATTGGCCATGCCGGATCATCCGGATGAATTCCCATCTTAATATCATACTTTTCACATACCGGTCCGATTGCTTCCAGAAAATATACAAGATTGTCAAACAACTTTTCTGCATCAACATCCCGGTACATTTCGAAAAGCTCTTTTAATCTGTCTAATCTCTCCGGCTCCCATCCCGGCATTACAAAGCCATTGGACATTTTTTCAACGGATTCCCTCATATGTTCCGGATCAATCATATCTACGGTGTCCTGATTATATGCCAATACCGTCGAACCGTCCGGCCGTACCCTTGCAAGCTCTGTTCGCGTCCAGTCAAATACAGGCATAAAATTATAACATACCATATGAATATCCGCTTCGCCCAGTGCCTGCAGCGTTTTAATATAATTATCAATATGCTCATCTCTTTTTGCAGTTCCAATCTTAATGTCATCTGACACATTCACAGATTCAATCCCTGCAATTCCAAGTCCTGCATCGTTGACAATCTTTTTAAGCTCTGCGATTTCCTCTGGCAGCCATAGTTCCCCTGCCTGCTTTCCAAAAAGTGTCGTAATGACATTCTTCACTCCCGGAATCTGTCTGATCTGTTTAAGGGTAACACTGTCATATCCCGGTCCGTACCACCTTAACGTCATCTCCATTATAAAATACCTCCTTAAATATAAAATACATGTCTGATTTCTTTGTTATCATCATACTAACATGTCAGTACTGACATGTCAATGTATTTTTTTATGCAAGAAGGTCATTTATTAAAATTGTTTCATCGCAGCTTTATTGTCCCTGCCCTGCTTATTGCTCCCACGCTGTATAAAGAGCCAAACGCACACACGCCGGTATTTTTCTTTTGACTCATCCTATATGCTGATTGAACTGCTTCCTCTATAGTATCCATTACAGATACTTCTCCTGTATAACCGCATTTTCTGACTGCATCTGCGCACTCATCCGCACTCAAGGCACGCGGGCTGTCCGGTGCAATCGTGATAAAAGAGGCTGCGTAAGGAAGCATTGTCCTAAGCATCTGACTGTAATCCTTGTCGCGCAGGATTCCGGTTATAAAAATAAACTTTTCGCCTGTAAAGTAGTTTTCTAAATTTGCGCGCAGCGCGTTGATTCCATCCGGGTTATGCGCACCATCGACAATAAACAGCGGTGCTTCTGACAAAATTTCAAACCGCCCCTGCCAGTAAACGTTTTTCATTCCGTCATAAACTGCATTTACCGGTATCCGATATCCCTTCCGGGTCAGACAGTCCATTATTTCCAGTACAACCGCAGCATTTTCACACTGATAATCTCCCAATAAAGAAAGTCTTATGCCTGCATACTGTTTATACCCAAAGGTCTGCCCATGTATGCTTCTGTCCGTAATTTTAATATTTTGTACATCCGTGCTTTTAAAACCGGCTTTCTTTTCCTGACATTTTTTTATCAGTACATTCATGACGATTTCACTCTGTCCGGCTATTACGACCGTTCCGTTTTCTTTAATAATCCCTGCTTTTTTCTGCGCAATTTCTTCCAGTGTTGTTCCCAGAAATCCCATATGGTCATAATCAATATTGACAATTGCTGCAACCTCCGGAACTTCAATTACATTGGTTGCATCATCACAGCCGCCCATGCCGACTTCCAGCACCACAAAATCACACCTGTTTTCATTAAAATATAAAAAAGCAAGTGCCACAGCCTTTTCAAATTCAGACGGAACATCTGTCATCTTCGTACATACATTTCTTACCAACTCTGCATATCTTACAAATTCTTCTTCGGAAATCATTTCTCCGTTTATCCTGAACTGTTCCCGGTACGCAGATATCACCGGCGATGTAAAAAGTCCTGTCTTATATCCTGCCGTTTTAAGGATTTCTGCTGTCATGGCGCACACAGAACCTTTTCCATTGGTTCCTGCAACATGGATAAATTTAAGCTTTTTCTGCGGACAGCCCAGTCTTTCCAGTAATTCTTCTATTCTGCCAAGACCAAGTCTTATGACTTCATTATGTGATTCCTTTATAAAATGCTCTGCTTCTGTATATATCATACTTTTCCTCTTGATTTTAAATTTATGATAACGAACCATCCAGTCTGCTTAACAGCTGTCCTACCGTGCAGCCTAAAACCGGATGTCTGTGATACGGCGCAATCTGTGCCATCGGAATTAATACAAAACCGCGGTTCTGCATATCTATATGCGGCACGGTCAGTGCCGGAGTATCTATGATACAGTCATCATAAAACAAAATGTCCAGATCCAGTGTCCGCGGTCCCCAGTGTATGGTCCGTTCACGCCCCGCTTCTGCCTCAATTCTGTTAAGAAGCGCCAGCAGTTCTTCCGGATACAGCAGGGTTTTAATCTCTAATGCCCCATTTAAAAAGACATCCTGTTCAACACCGCCGTAAGGCTCTGTCGTAATATAATCGGATACCTTTACGACCTTACAATGCGGATGGTTTTTTAGTTTTTCTACAGCTTCGTCAAGATATGCTTTTTTATCGCCCATGTTCGACCCGGTTGCAATATATGCCCTGTGCCATCCTCTTGATATTTCAACACTGACACTGTCTACGGGAATCGCAACAGGTGCCCACGGTTTTTCTATTTTCACATCTACTTTTTCCGCCAAATCATACCGCAGCAGTAATTCCTGTGCAAGTTTCTCGGCAACGGTTTCAATCAGTTTAAATGTATTATCCTGAAAGAACTTTAAAATATCCCGGCTTACATCCCCATAATTTACGGAACACGCCAGATCATCCGTCAATCCCGCTTTCCGGGTATCGGTATACACCACGACAGAAACCAGAAATTTCTGTCCTAACATATTCTCGGCTTCAAAAACACCATGGTTGCCAAACACAACTAATTTATCAATTGAAATTTTATCCACGTTAATCCTCATTTCTAAACAGCTTGTTGTAAAGCGGCGATTTCTCATCTGCCATCTTTGTTATTATTTTGACAGGATTGCCTCTGTCATCTTGATAATTCTGTAATTTTCTTTTACATCGTGAACTCTTACAAAGGAACAGCCTTTCATGACACCGATAACCGTTGTCGCCAGTGTTCCCTCCACCCGCTCGTCCGCCGGTAAATCAAGTGTCAGTCCAATCACGGATTTTCTGGACGTTCCAAGTAATACCGGATAATTGAGCTGCTTCATGATTTCAAGATGATTGATAATCTCAAGATTCATTTCATACGTTTTGCCAAATCCCACGCCGGGGTCCAGCATAATCTTATCATCGGGTACATTGGCTTTCTTTGCAATTGCAATGCACTCCTGCATATCCCGGATAAAATCTTTTTGAAAATCATCATATACGGCTTCATTCCTGTTATGCATAAGGCAGCATGCCGCGTTATATTTTGCTGTATATGCTGCGACTTCCGGGTCATGCTTAAAGCCCCAGATATCGTTTACAAGGTCCGCTCCCGCCTGCAATGCCGCAAGTGTGACCTTCCCCTTATAGGTATCAATTGAAACTGGAATATCAAAATGCTTTTTCACCGCCTCAATCACCGGTGTTACCCTTGCAATTTCTTCTTCTTCAGAAATCACTACATGTCCCGGTCTGGTGGATTCCCCTCCGATATCAATGATGTCCGCTCCGTCCCGTATCATTTCCTCTGTATGCTTTAATGCTGCATCCAGTGTATTAAATTTACCGCCATCCGAAAAAGAATCCGGTGTTACATTCAAAATTCCCATTATATAACAGTGGCTGCTTAAATCAAACTCTTTATTACCTATTTTCATACAATCTCCATTCCTTATCTGCTGCTGCCTGCAGCTTATTAATAATCAATTTCCAGATTCATCTTCTGTCTGTCCCAGTTACATTCCGCCTGCGCCGCGCACGCAAAACAGTTTCTTGATTTCTTATCCGCCCAGTATAACATTTCGTATAAAGGCGTGTCCGCGCCGGTGTCTTTTATCCGGTGATGTAGAATCCAGTCCTTTATCAGGCTCATTTCTTCTTTTGCAAAACCGCAGTCCGGCAGGATTCTGTCACACAGGGCCGCTCCCGCCATTTCATGTGGAATCCCTTTTTCTATCTGATCTATTCTTCCGATATCATGCATAAACGCCGCTGCATATATGACCTCTTTTGATATGGACAGTTCCTGTTCCACCGAATAAATATACATCAGTCTTGCTACATCCAGAAAATGCTCCAGCGTATGATTACAAAATTTCCGGTGTTCCTCAGCCTTTTGCAGCGCATTATATTTTTTCTGATATAAAGGATGTCTATATATTAGATTTACACGTTTCATGTCTTCACCAATCCTTCTAATATCAGCCGGACACCCGCTTTTATTTTTTCACTCTCCATCTTTTCCTCTTTTCTTATGTAAACAAAAAAGCATTCATACCCGTTCTCAGGAAATGAATGCTTTATATTTTCTGACAGCGGATGCGAAGGCACATCGCAAATCCACTTTACAGGGATTTTTCGTTCAATGGCAACTTCCCGTCCATTGACACTTTACGCATGACTTCTACTCTGTTCACATCTATTTATTTTTGCATCTTTTACTATATCTGTTATACTGCCAATTGTCAATCCTGTTTTTAACCGGGCGTTATACATTGTAATTTGCAGTTTTATTAAAATCCGGCTGGTTTTTCAGCCGGCCATGATTTTCTGAGTGCCGCATAGGAAATTAGAAAGTTGGCAAACCAGCCGGCCGGTACAGCAAGCCATACATATGCAATGCCAAAACGCGGAGCACATATAAGGGCAACCAACAGACGGATTGCAAGATTTACCATATTAGCAATGAGGAATGGCCGCATGATTCCAAGTCCACGAAGGACCCCGTCTGTTGCCATCTTGATACCCATAAAAATGAAAAAATAGCCAATCCATTTCATATAATCCCCGGACACCTGATATGCTAAATCGGTTCCATCCTTACCCAGGAATAACGAAGAAATCTGAGTATGTAATGTTTCAATCACTATAAAGGCAAGAACTGCAAAACATATATCTAATACAATTGCAGCATGGTATCCTTTTTTGATACGCTGGTTCTGTTTTGCACCCAGATTCTGGGAAACATATGGTGAAACGGCATTTCCAATGGATACAAAAATCAAGGAAAAAACATTTTCTACTCTCATTGTTGCCGAATAACCTGCAAGCGCCTGTGTACCGAATGGATTTACAACCGCCTGTACTATCATCATGCCAATAGATACTGTAGACTGCTGCAAAACAGATGGTACAGCAATTTGAAGCATTGAATATAACTCCTGCCTGTCAAACCGTTTAAAGCTGCTTTTATACCGGCGCATCCTGCAAAAGAAAATCAGAAGTGAAAAAACAGCAGAAATCCCCTGTGCAATCAGCGTTGCAAGCGCTGCACCAAACACGCCAAGCCCTAAGCCTGCTACCATCCAAAAATCCATAAAAATATTCAGAATAGAAGAAAATATCAGAAGTCCCAGCGGAATCTTTGACTCACCGATTGAGGTGAACATCGTTGAAAGGATATTATACATAAACAAAAACGGAAATCCTACAAAATAAACACGCAGGTATAATACTGCTTCATCCAGTATATCAGCAGGTGTCTGTAATGCATTCATCATTATATTAGAAAATCCAAAACCAAATACACCCAGAAGTATGCTTAGAATCAGAAAACTAATCAATGATGTTGATACGATTGTTTTCATTTTACTATAATCCCTGGCACCAAAGTAGCGGCTCACAAGCACCCCTGCACCTACACCGGCACCAAGTGCCACACAAATGAATACATTCGTAAGCGCAGCACAGGCTCCAACTGCCGCAAGTGCAGAAGAGCCGACAAACTGACCCACAATAATTGAATCAGCCATATTATATATCTGTTGGAAAAAGCTTCCCAGAATCATAGGCATTGCAAAAACAGTCAATGCTTTAAGAGGTGCATCTGTAATTAAATATTCATCCTTTGACATTATTCTATTCCTCCATAAATCCACGGCTTTTAGCAGGAAGTACAAGCATAGCATCCATATACCCCCACCGGAAGCGATGCCGCAGCATACATGGGAGTTAAACAAATGTCAATAAACTTCAATCTCAATTTAACAAACTCATTATTTTCAGTTCTCTTTTATAGGTCCTTCTTGTGGTTTATTCTCTGCCAGTCTCATAACTTCCTTCCATGCCGGAGAGAACAGGTAATAACCTATCATTGCAAACATTCCAAAGCTGAAGGAAATAGGGAAACACAACATTACCCATGTTCCATCGAAATATCTGTTAATAATATATGCACTTGGAATTCTGACTGCCCAAAGCATCAGAATATTAACAATGGTCGTATAACGCACCCGTCCCGTTCCATTTACAATAGATATTATACAATTAAAAATAGCATAAAACCACTGGGAAAGCAACATGACAACAACATGTCTGCTCGCATACATCAGCACCATTTCATCTGATGAAAAGAAACGTATCAACGGTTTATGTATCATAATGAAAAATAAGCCACAGCCAAGGGTAATAAGTCCGGAACATATTGGAATTTTCCAGTGTCCCTCCTTAATTCTATCATATTTTTTTGCACCGTAATTCTGCCCTGAAAATGTAGTGGCTGCCGAAGACAAGCCGGTAATTGCTATATTGGAGCAGCCCGTAATTCTTCCTGCTACTGCACCCCCTGCCATAAATACGGCGCCCTGGGAGTTATTAAAGGTCTGTAATGCAACATGCCCTAATGAATACAGCGAATTATTAAGTCCGACAGGCAGACCAATTGCCAGGATATCCTTCATCATTTTTCCTGAAAATCTTCGTGGCAGGAATGTAAACTGAATCTCCGGAAACATCTTTCTTATATAAGCAATACTTACAAGCCATGAAATAAACATCGCTATACTTGTAGCAAGTGCTGCACCTGCCACATCCATGCCAAATCCTGCAACAAATACTAAATCAAACACTATATTGGAAATACAGGATACAACCAGAAACCATAATGAAGCCTTGCTATCCCCAAGTCCTCTTAATATTCCGGCATTCATGTTATAGCCTAGATTACCAAGCGTACCTAAGAATACTAATCTCGTATAGATTAGTGCAGCATCCCATACATCCTGCGGAACTTTCATAAATTCAAGAATATACGGTGCTGCAAACCACCCCAGAATTCCAACCGGAATTCCTATAATATAGATAAATGTTATTGAGGTTCCACATATTGAAACAACCTTATCGGATTCCTTTGCTCCGGCATATTGTGATATCAGAATAGACACACCGGTTCCTATTCCCAAGAAAACACATAATAATACTTCAACCGGCTGCGAACTCGTTCCGACCGCCGCCAGCGATGTATCACCACAATATTGACCTATTACAAGTGCATCGACTGTTGTATATAACTGCTGCAAAACATTTCCAATAATAATTGGTATCGCAAACAGTATAATGTTTTTCATAATATGACCTATCGTCATATCAATCTGTCCTTTTCGTGAATTTGCCATCATTTACTCCTTATTATAAAATAATCCATTCATTTCTGCTATTTATAATAATACTGTAATTTAATGCCATTTTCTAGCGATTTATGGCATGAACTACAGAAAAAGTATCCATATTTTATTTTATGATATCAGGAGCAGACGGTTTGAATCTGCATAAGCTATGTGCTTGTAGCGCGCAAAAAATGCAGCAATGATTTTAAATTCATTGCTGCATTCTTTTCAACTGTTCCCTGCGGAAATCGAACCCACAACTAGCGCTTAGGAGCTCGAGATACCACTGTAAATACATACAATGATTCGTCAACCTAAGTCAAAGAAATCCTTGGTTTTCCTAACTATTCTGTTACTCCCTGTCAAAATAAGAAAACCT
>ERZ834694.1949-NODE-1949-length-16106-cov-8.323718_pt1 | contig 16106 bp, 9 predicted proteins | sample MGYA00519691_ERZ834694 | MGnify/ENA primary metagenome ERZ834694 (study PRJEB31850, sample SAMEA3708758) | human gut metagenome | biome: human gut; feature: human-associated habitat; material: faeces | place: China | collected 2014 ... | reverse complement strand
TGGATTACTAAAGAAAGGAGTTCCCGTAGAACTAACATTCAACAGGGAACTCAGGCTTATTTTTTATCTTGTAATTTTTTCTTTTTTCCAACCGCTATTGATCGATTTACAACTAAAGGTTAGTTAAGCGTAGGTTAACGATTCAACCCTCTGCTGTCCCTCTTCCTATTCCAGATTTGACTTTTCTTTCGAATTTTCTGGTTACAGCACAATTTATCGTTATTTAGATTAAATTTTTAACAATAACTAGTAGGTCAATAGTGTGAACTTCTAGATCAAAAAACGTATACGGACCTCGTTAATTTGACCTATATCAATAAAACATCAGATTCAACTTAGTTGATTTTCGTTGCATTGTTGTAAACAATGCAATCAACAAAAATACATTTCCTGTCAAACTTATAGCTTTGCTATTTGTCCAATTTATTGCGCAGATTCTGTTCATATATCGCTGATATCAAAAGTTAACAGAATGATTATTTACGTAATTTTTCTGTTTTTTTGATTGTTTCAATTTACGTAACAATTTTTTGCTGGTTTTGAAAATTATCAAGTTACTCTCAGCGTTAGTGATTGCATTTATTGAAATTATTTACGAAGTTGGTAAATGCAAAAATCACAAATTTCAATGGGTTATCTATACTGAAATTACAGAAGTTAACAATAACGTAAACACAGAAGGAACCAGCCATGACAAGCAAAATTACTAAAAAAGCGTTCCATGTGCCTCCCCCCTCCCGGCAGGAGGTCAGTATGCAGAATCACACCGGAAAGAACGCATTCCGGTTCTCCCTCTCCATTCTCGCCGCAGCAATCCTGGCGACCACGTCAGTAACAGCGTTTGCGGCTGATGTCGCTGCAGGTACCGGCCCGGGGCTTTCTGTAGGAGCAAACAGCTCCACGGCAAAAGCCAATCAGATCGCGATTGGCAGCGGTGCCGCGGCGACTATGTATTCAAGTAGCAACAATGACGACTCCAGCATCGCTATCGGCAAGAATGCTACAACTTCATCCGAAGGCGGCACTAAGGCTATCGCTGTTTCGTTTGATTTCTCTGGCGGTTCGGGCGGGATTGCGATCGGGGAAAATTCAAGCGCAATCAATGGATCAACGGTTATTGGCCAGCATGACTACACCGGGGCCTTGGGGGACGTCAATATCAACGGAACAGGCACAGGCAATACGTATGGAGACCTGCAGTACGCCGTAGGCGCAACCAGTGTTGGCTATAACACCTATACCGCAGGGCAGTTCGCAACCTCGGTCGGTGCCTATAACGTTAATTCGACAAATTATTTCTTAGCCAATACAAATACCATCAACGGTAAAAGCACAGTTTCCAAGGATTCGGCGCTACTATTCTCGGTTCGCTGAACAGTAATGAATCCCGGAATTCCCAGTCAGTTGTTTCGGGTATGGCTAACAGTATTGTTGGTGTTGCAAACCGGGTTTCAAATGCTTCCGGCGCGCTTGTCTTTGGTGCCGGAAACCAGATTACAAATTCTCTGCAGAATGACGACACGCTCTCAGGAGTTTTGCCAACTAGCAAATGGGATCTTTTAAGCATGCCTTGGAATGCCTCGGATTTTGCTGCAAAACTTCGTGAACTCGTCAAAAATTCGGACGGCGGCGGCTCTACCCTTGCAATTGGCGGTGCCAACACGGCTGACTGGACTCTGGAAACGGCCCTGCTGGGTGTCGGAAATACCGTAACAGGTTCGGCAGAAAACCCAAGTGCTTTCAACCTGATCACCGGTTTTGCGAACACCGCTGACAAGATCACTCATGTCACAGTTATTGGTTCCGGCAATACCGTTTCGACAGGAACATCCGACATTGTTATCGGCGACAACCACACCTTAACTTCTACAACCGGTGCGGTCGTACTGGGATCTGCTACTGAGACGACAGAAATTTCTGACGCTGATAATTTTGTATCTATCGGCACTGACAGCAATGCGAGTGCCACAGACACAATTGCACTTGGTACCTCCTCCAGTGCGACCACTGCTGATGCTGTCGCAATTGGAAAGTCCAGCAACGCGACTGCACAGGACAGCGTCGCAATCGGCACCTCTGCCAGCGCAACCGCCCAGGACAGTTATGCTATCGGAACCTCTGCAGTCGCCAGTGGGAAGAGCGGATTGGCAATTGGAAACACCGCTAGCGCTCAGGGCGATGGCTCAAATGCCATTGGCTATCAGGTAATATCGAAGGGGCCTTTCTCTTCTGCCTTTGGTTTCCAGAGTCTCGCTAACGCATCAGACTCCTTGGCTGTTGGCTACATATCCAAAGCGTATGGTGTGGACTCTTTAGCTATTGGTTCGCAAAATACGGCTCTCGCCAGTCAATCGGTTGCTCTTGGCTACAAAGCTGTGGCTGGAGCTCTGGGGGCGGATAACAAAATCGCTGGTCTGTCCAGTGTGTCTATCGGCAGCTACACGAAAACCAAAGGTTCGTACTCGGTAGCTATCGGTTACAACACAACAGCATCCACTATCGGTGACATTGCATTAGGTAACACCGCAACAGCTTCTGGTGGCGGGACTGTAGCGCTTGGCACACAGGCTCAAACGAATGGGCTTTATGCTGTAGCCATTGGCACAAATTCGGCCGCTAATTCGCCATCCTCTGTGGCTCTGGGTACAAACTCCACCGCTTCTGTCAGCGGTAGCGTTGCAATCGGCGCTGGTTCAGTCGCTAACCGCGCAGCTGGCGTAGCCGGTTACGACCCCTCCACGAAGACTACCTCGACTAAGGTGGACGACTCCACCTGGACATCTACTGCAGCTGCGGTTGCTGTTGGTGATGCCGATGAAGGTGTGACGCGTCAGATTACTGGCGTAGCCGCCGGTTCCGAGGACACGGATGCAGTCAACGTGGCTCAGCTGCGGGCTGCGACATTGACGGCGATTAATACGTCTGCTAATACCACTACCGTTACTACCGATGACCCCAACCTCTCGGTTAAGTCTGAAACCGTAAAGCTTCCTATCACCTCTGAGGGTGAAGATCCCACACCGGTTGCGGAAGCCTCTGGCAAGGATTACTCCGTAACCCTTAGTCAGGATCTGACGAACATGCACAGCGCCACCTTCAGTAATCCTGATGTCTCGTCCACGACGACCGTCATCAACACGAATGGCGTGACGATCACTGGCGGTACTTCAGGCACGGTTTCTCTTACTTCGACGGGCCTCAATAACGGCGGAAATAAGATCACGAACGTGGCTCCTGGCACCATCTCAGCAACCTCGAGCGACGCGGTCAATGGGGCTCAGCTCCACGAAACGAATGTGAACGTCCAGAAGAACGCGACGAATATTGCCGCTAACCGGACGGACATCGATAACCTGATGAACAAATACAACATCGGGCAGCAGGACCTGAAAGATCGCATCAACCGGGCGGGCGCAACGGCCGCGGCTCTTGCCGGACTTCATCCGCAGGATTACGACGAAGACCATAAGGTTTCCGGTTCTCTCGGTCTTGGCTTCTACCACGGAACCCAGGCTCTGGCGGTCGGTCTCTTCGTGCGGCCCACTGAAAACCTGATGTTCAACATCGGCGGTGCCTTCGCGTCGAATGACCACATGCTGAACCTCGGCGTCTCCTATCGCTTCGGTGACAACAGCATGGAAAAGAAGTCTCCGCAGCAGCTGCAGGAAGAGGTGACGTCTCTCAAGACTGAAAACACTGACCTCAGCGCGCGGCTCGCTACCGCGAATGCCCGCATTGACTCTCAGGCCTCGGAACTCAAAGCCCTGAAAGCCCAGATTGCGGACATCCAGAAGCATCTTCATTAATACAGTCCATCGGACTGGTTCCGGGGAACGCCGGGTTCCCCGGGCACCAGAAAACAGGATGGGGGATTAGCACAGAGTCCTGATTTCTGATGCCCTTTTATGGGAAGGTTTGAAAAAACCTTCCCTTTTTTCGTTTAGCGGCACGGGACAGAAAACCGCCCCCTACAGTTTTCGGTTTCTCCCGGATCATCTTTCTCTTTCCTACGAATCTGGAGCGGCTTCGTAGTTCCAAAACACGTTTTTCAGTCCCGATCACTGGCGGTTTTTGACTTCAATCAACGTTTTTTGTTGTTGATATACATGCAACTATTTGAATTATTGAACTTTTTGCAATCAGAAAAACTGCCATTTCCTGCTTGCTCTTTATGCATGATGGTATACCGTTATTTCACCAGTGTTTGAATAATACCCCCTATGTTCCCTATTTAATCCCTTGTTTAAATGCATTTTTTCAATATACGTTGAATTATCCCCGGATTTTTGGACGTCAGTTATCGAAAAAACGTTGGATTTATCAAATCCTCTTTCCCGTTCTTATTGCATTTAATGAATGCATAACGAACATGAGATGATTGCTAAATCAACAACTTATGGCTCATTCATATAATTTTCCTCACAAAACTTAACAAAAAACACACAGAGGAAAATCTCATGTCAAGCAATGTCATTCACCAGGCTCCCTCCGCCCGGCGACAGGCCAGCCCTTCTAAACGCACCACGGGAAACACTTCTCATTCGTGTTTCGCGGTGTCACTTGTGGCTGCTGCGATTGCTCTCGCAGCCTGCCCCGCCATGGCCGCAGGAATGGTTACTGCAGGCAGCGGCGCCGGCGTCGCTGTCGGCGCGACGAGTTCAACCACTGGAGCCAATCAGGTCGCTGTTGGCCCCAACGCCAGAACAGACAGTACTTATAGCGGCAACGCTGGCGAAGCCAGTATCGCAATCGGCGCCAACGCCAAGACCATCACCGAAGTCGGCAGAAAAGGCGCAGCTGTCGTATTCATGGATCCCTTGTCCTATCTCTTTCATACTGGGAACTTTGGCGCGGGCGGTATCGCGATCGGTAAAAATTCCATTGGCTACAACGGCTCAACCGTTCTTGGTCAGCACGATTACACCGGTCAGATCGGCGACGTGAATGTCAATAAGCAGGGAGACGCTTCCAACTCCTATGAAAACCTTCAGTACGGGTTCGGAGCGACGAGTGTAGGCTATAACTCTTATACCGCTGGTCAGTACGCCACGTCGATCGGTGCCTATAACGTCAATTCCGCCAATTACTATCCGGGCGGAACAAACACGGTCAATGGAAACAGCACTGTTTCCCAGGGGTTCGGTGCCACGATCATTGGCTCTTTTAACAGCAACGAATCCCGAAGCTCTCAGTCCGCAGTCTCCGGGATGGCAAACAGTCTGGTCGGCGTAGCAAACCGGGTTTCCAATTCTTCCGGTGCGCTGGTTTTCGGTGCCGCAAACCAGATTACCAATTCGCTCCAGAATGACGACACGCTGTCGCGGACCCCGATTCTGCCCTCCTCCCCGGTTGAGTTCGCCGACACGCTCCGGGAACTCGTCAGCCAATCAAACGGCGGCGGCTCTACGCTTGCAATCGGCGGTGCTAATACGGCTGACTGGACAAACGAAACCGCAATTATCGGTGTCGGGAATACGGTGAAAGGCGGTGAAGGCGCACCGAGCGCCTATAACCTTTTCACAGGCTTCGCTAACACGGGCGACTCCGTGCACCATGTCACCGTTATTGGGTCCGGAAACTCGGTTTCCCATGCCACAAAAACGATTGTGATCGGTGATAACCGTAATCTCGATACGGTTACCGGCGCTGTCGTCATTGGAAACGCCACGACCGCAACTCCTGTCAAAGCAGCAAACAACAGTGTGACGATTGGTTCCGACAGCCTCGCAACCTTCCAGAGCGGTGTCGCTATTGGCAATACAGCGTCTTCCTCTGGCAGCAACGCGATTGCCATGGGTACCAATTCCAAGGCCGCTACTCTGAATACGGTCGCGATCGGCAATACGGCAACGGCTACCTCCATGGGCGGTGTCGCTATCGGCAACACATCAACCGCGTCCAGCGCCAACGCTACCGCGGTCGGTACGAATACGATCGCCAAAGGAGCGAGCTCGGTTGCGATCGGCAACAACGCCACCGCAACCACGACTGGCGGCGTGGCGATTGGTTCAGGTTCTGTCGCTGATACCTGGTACGGACTGAAGGGCTATGATCCGTCAACCAAAACGATCTCTACAGACACATCCGCAACCTGGATGTCCACCGCATCCGCAGTCTCGGTCGGTGACGCCGATGAAGGAATCACGCGTCAGATTACGGGTGTCGCCGCTGGCTGGAAAGATACCGACGCGGTCAACGTGGCTCAGCTCAAGGCCATTACCGCTGCTTCTTCCACAAAAGTGGACACCAAGGGACCGAACCTCTCGGTTGACACCACGCGTCTCCCGATCACGGCTGATCCCTCCACTTCGCCTCCCGCGAGCACCTACACGGTGACGCTGAGCCAGGACCTGACGGATATGCATAGCGCCACGTTCTCCTCAGACTCGTCCCCCACAACGACGGTCATCAATACGAACGGCGTAACGATCACCGGCGGCTCTTCCGGAACGGTTTCAATCACTTCGGCCGGGCTCGATAACGGCGGAAATAAGATCACAAATGTAGCTGCCGGCACCGTTTCTGCGACGTCGAACGAGGCGATCAATGGGGCCCAGCTCCACGAAACCAATGTCAAGGTTCAGAACAATACGACGAACATTGCGACGAACCGCCGGGATATTGACAACAATACGGCGAACATCGCCGCTAACCGCACGGATATCAATAACCTGCAGAACCAGTTCTCTGCCGGACAGCGGGATCTGAAGGACCGTATCAACCGGGCCGGAGCGACAGCAGCCGCTCTCGCGGGTCTCCATCCGCAGGATTATGACGAAGACCACAAAGTCTCCGCTTCCCTCGGTCTCGGTGTCTATCACGGCACTCAGGCTCTCGCGGTCGGACTCTTTGTCCGCCCGACTGAAAACCTGATGTTTAACGTCGGCGGTGCCTTCGCATCGAACGACCACATGCTGAACCTCGGTGTTTCTTACCGGTTCGGGGATAACAGCATGAAGAAGAAGTCGCCCCAGGAACTGCAGGCCGAAGTGACGTCGCTTAAGACCGAAAACACGGACCTCAGTGCCCGCCTCGCCACAGCTGACACGAAGCTTTCCGCCGCGAATACCCGCCTCGACTCCCAGTCAGCGGAACTCCGGGCGCTGAAGCAACAGATCGCTGATATTCAGAAGCGGCTGAAATAAATCACTCCCATAGCAGCTTGACATAGGGGGCGCCGGGCCCCCTTGGAATCTGCAAAGCAGGAAGGGGGAATGTGCATTGATCCCTGTTTCGCAGACTCCTTTACCGGGAAGGTCCTCCCTGACCTTCCCGTTTTTTTTGCCTTCAGATCTGCAGCGCTCTAAGACTCCCGGTTCAGAAAACTGCTCCAAAGTTCATCCCTGCAAACTCTGTGTCAACCTCCGAAAACCCTTTCTTTCTGCCTGATACCGGCTTAACCCGATACCCCAAGGGGTTATCTTTTTGATACACATCAAAATTATTGCAAGTCAACTTTTTCAACCAAAAGTCAATCTTTTACGTAACCACAGGAAAACGAACTGCCAATTCATCTCAGTTAGATATCATTGCTATCTTTCCGCCTTTACTTAGACGGCTAAGGGTCAGATTTACAGTGCTTTTCATTCAACCATCTGTAAAAACATCATTTTTACAGTGAAATCACCGCATTGTTTCATCCCGGGAAACAGAGAGGGCCTTTTACAGAAATTTATCAGTCTGTCTCAAGCGAAAGTAATTGCAATAATTGAATTCACCGCCCTTCATCTCAATTGCAAAACATACAACATTCAATGACTTATAGAATTGATTTCACAAGAAAGAACAACATAAACGACACACAGAAGGAAGCAGTTTTGATGACTACATCAGAAAAAGGAGGATCGATCTGACCTCCCTTGAAAATGCTTCACCGACGCAGGCAGTGCCCTAAGAAAAGAAGAAGAAAGGTCATTCCGCCGGCGTCACTCACAGACAGAAGTGACGGATTAAAGCTGTGAGTCACGCCAGTTCTCCCGTACCGGACATGCGGCAAAGGATCTCCAGAATCCGCCTCATTAACCGGCATCGCGGAAAACACTTCGGACACTGCCCTCCTCTCCTCAGGCGTCTGACAAAGAACGCTGCATCCACTCTCTCTGGGGGCGCCGGGCTCCCACGGAATCAGGAAACAGGATTGGGGGAAAAAGCACGAATCCCAGTTTCCTGATTCTCTTAAAGGGAAGGCTGATCCATTCAGTCTTCCCATTTTTTTGCTCTTTTTCTCCCCGAACTCAATATAAAAAAACTCTCTGCCTCCCGGAGAAGAGGCAGAGAGCCCGGTTAACGCTTTACTCTGTGTGTCGCGCGGATCAGGTCCGCAGTCTTTTCGCGTCGTTACCGAAAACTTTCAGCAATGTGTTTCAGGTTCTGAGACATACGGGCGGTGAAGCTCAGTTTGTCTTCAGGACTTTCCATCGTGTAGATCGGGACCACCTTGGCGCCGCATTCGCGGGCGAGTGTCCTGGAAACCGCGGGACTTGCGAGTTCCTCAGCGAAAACGGTCTTCACGTGGTTCTTCCGGCAGAAGCTCACGAGTTCCGCAAGCTGCCTCGCGGAGGGTTCTCCTTCCGCGTAAACGTTTTCAACGCTGACCTGCTTCAGACCAAAATCACGGCACAGATAGCCAAACGCCGCGTGCCCGGTAACAAACGTGCGGTTTTTGGATCCGGCGGCCGCCTTGCGGAAGGCGTCGGACGCGGCTTTGATGCCTGAAGCGAAAGCCGCAAGATTCTTCTTATAAACCGCCGCTCCCGCGGGATCCGCGGCTTCAAGCGCCTTCGCGATGTTTTCCGCTTCAAGGATTGCGCCTGAAGGCGAAATCCAGAGGTGGGGATCGATCGCGGCCCCGATCTTCATCGGCGTCACGCCCTGAGACGCCACGACGATCTTCGCGCGGCCGTTGCCGGACGCTTTCAGCGCCTTTTCAGTCCAGGGTTCAAGCCCGAGCCCGTTCTTGATCACGAGATCCGCGCCCGCGAGTCCCCGCATATCACCCGGACGGGGCGAATACTCATGCGGCTCCACGCCCGGAGGGATCAGGGTCGAGACTGTGACCCGGTTCCCGCCCACCGCCTTCGCGATCTCCGCCATCGCGTCAAAAGTGGCCGCAACTTTGACTTTCTTCTCCGCGGCAATCGCTGCGCCCGGAACCGCCATCTGGAAGACGGGAATCAGGGCCATCGCCGCAAGAAGCGATCTTCTCTGCATCACTCTCACTCCTTAATTTGGAAAGCATTTTCAATTTAGAATATCCGCTATCATACATGCTTACCAAAATAAATAGCAAATCCGTTTGTCGAACGGAATGAATATGGTTGAGATTTCCAATTTAAGTTTTTCTTACTCCGGGCACGCGCCGTTTCTCTTCCAGTCGGTCACAGAGACCCTCACTGACGGCTCCTGGACCTCCATTACCGGAGAGAGCGGAAGCGGCAAGTCGACTCTGATCCGTCTGATGCTCGGTCTGCTGAAGCCGTCCGCCGGGTCGATCCGCGTTCCTCGGGGCACCCGGATCGGTTTTGTCCCCCAGGCGTCTGACTACGCGTATTCCGACTTCCCGATCACGCTGCTTGAGGCACTCACCATTTATGAGCGGCTCCGGACCCGGACCGAGAAAGGCATTCTCGCGTCTCTCAGGATCGGAAAAACGAATCTTCGGGACTCCGCTCTTCTCGCGCTCGAATCAGTTGACCTCGGCCATCGGGCGGAGGCGCTTGTCAGTACGCTTTCAGGGGGCGAAATGAAACGCTTCTATCTCTCACGCGCCCTCATTTCATCCCCCGCTCTTCTGATCCTCGATGAGCCCTCTTCCGGACTCGATCCAAAACGGGCCGAGGAAATCTATGAACTGATCCGTCACGTTCATGAGAAACATCACCTCACCGTCATCGCGGTGGAACATAATCTCGGTGCCGCGCGGCGCTACTCAGACCGGATTCTCGAACTGAAAGACGGCCGTCTTACGGAATCGGAGGCGCTTCATGCCTGATTTTTCGGTTTTCAGCGATATCTTCAGTTTCAGCTTCATGCGGTACGCGTTTTTCGCGTCCATCTGCATCGGCATTCTCTGCCCCACGATCGGGATTTTTATTGTGCTGCGGCGGTTTTCGCTTCTCGGCGACACACTCGCCCACGCGTCGCTTGCCGGCGCAGCGACGGGGATTCTCTGCAGCGGGAACCCGATTCTCTACGCGATCGGGTACTCCGTCGCGGCGGGTGCCGGGATCGACCTTCTGCAGAGCCGCTTCCCGAGACGGTCCGACCTCACGCTCGCGATAGTTCTCGCGCTTTCTGCCGGCATCGCCGTGACCCTCATGAGTTCGGGGCTCCTTCACGCGAACGCCGAATCCTTCCTTTTCGGAAGCATCCTGACGGTTGACAGGAGCGACGCGATCGCGATCCTTGTGCTCACGGCGGCCGCCGTGCTCCTCACGTTCCTGCTTCGCTACGACATGATTTATGTCGCTTTTGATGAAGTGGCGGCAAAGTTTGCCGGTGTCCGGATCCGGGCGGTGTCCTTCCTCTTCTCCGTGATCGCCGCGGCCTCAGTCGCTGCCTCAATCAAAATCCTCGGCGCTCTTGTGATCAGCTCGATGGTCGCGATCCCGGTCGCCTCGGCGCTTCAGTTCCGTAAAGGAATCCGCGCGACGGCCGTCATTTCCATCGCGGTTTCTGTGGTTTCAGCGATCGGCGGGCTCTTCGCCTCCTATGCGCTCAATGTCGCGCCAGGGGGCGCCACAGCCCTGATTTCGGTTTTCATCCTCTTATCGGTTATTCTTATTCTCAGAATTCGGGCGAAGATCACCGGACAGTCATGACTGAAGAAAACGAAACGAAACAGAACCCCCGCGGAAGCGGTTACTCAACACGTCAGAAAGCCTCCCTTATCCGCTTTCTCGAGTCGCATCCTGAGGAGTTTCTGACGGCGAAGGAAATTCACGAGGGGCTCGTCGCGAGCGGTGAAAAGATCGGCTACACGACGGTCTACCGGCTCGTCAACGCACTTTCAGAGGAAGGGAAGCTGAAGAAATTTCTGACCAAGAAAGGCGGCCCGATTGTGTTCGAATTCGCGCCGGGTCACGATGAGGCGGAGTTTCACGTGCAGTGCAAAGTCTGCCGGAAGCTCTTTCACCTTCATTGCGGAGAGATTGAGCGTACCGCTGAGGAACTGAAGCATCACCTGGATGCAGAACACGGAATCCTGATTGACTTTCAGAATTCCGTGTTTCAAGGGATCTGCCCCGCCTGCAGACGAAAGGCGGAACAAAACCATCAGGACTGATCCGCAGGTCCTCAGAGGACCCGCGGAACACGGCGTCTATCAGTAGTTCTCGGCGCGGACTTCGAAGAAGCTCTGCGGATGGAAGCAGACCGGGCAGACTTCCGGAGCCTTCGTGCCGATCACGATGTGACCGCAGTTGCGGCATTCCCAGACCGTGATGCCGGCCTTCTCGAACACCTTCTTCTCTTCCACGTTCTTCAGCAGCTTGCGATAGCGCTCTTCGTGGGTCTTTTCAATAGCAGCCACGCCGCGGAACTGAGCGGCGAGTTCCGGGAAGCCTTCTTCGTCGGCTTCCTTCGCCATACGATCATACATATCCGTCCACTCATAATTTTCACCGGCAGCGGCAGCGGCGAGGTTTTCCTCGGTCGTGCCGATCTGGCCGAGCTGACGGAACCAAAGCTTCGCGTGTTCACGCTCGTTATCAGCGGTCTTCTGGAAAAGAGCGGCGATCTGCTCGTAACCCGCCTTCTTCGCGACACTTGCGAAGAACGTGTACTTGTTGCGGGCCTGGGACTCACCGGCAAAGGCTTCCCACAGATTCTTTTCGGTCTTCGTACCGGCATAACGATTAGCAGCCATTACTTTCTCCTAGATATTAGAAATGATCCGGTCTGCCACCCGGGGTGATTGGGGGTCCCGGGGACAAATGTGTGGCATACCAGATATGAACATTCTATTCGCTTTTCATAAAAAGTGTGAGTCTTTTTTTATTTTTTTGTATTACCTTAATTTCAATATTGTCAATCACTGAAAGTATCCCGGCAGTGCTTTTCAATGAGAATGAAAATTTCTCAATCAAACCAGTTTCATAACATCACCTGGCGCTTTCCATCCTTCTTAACTCTTTAATTTATATTCCTAATATAGGTAAACCGACCTTACGCCAGCCTTAAGCTGAAGGTATTGAGAACTGTTCTTATTCAGACAGTCCGAGACCGCTAGTGAGGATTTTTGTACTGAAGGATTTATGTCCCTGAGAGCCGGCTGTATTTTCAATTAAATATTTATTGAAACACAAAATTATAGTTAGACGACTAATGGATTTCATCCAAAAGCAGGTCCCGATTAGGAATTTTTCTGTCGTTTTTCAGTATCAGACCGGATACTGATGAACTCAAAAATCACAGAGGAAACCGACTGAGACGGGTATCTTTCCTGAATGGAAAGCTCGGCTGGAAGGCGGGAACGCAGGAACCGGGGGGAACAACCCCGCATACATAAGAAAAGAGCCCGAAATGCCTCTTAGAAGCACTCCGGGCTCTGAAACCTGGTGCGGAGAGCCGGACTTGAATTAATTAACAAAATCAAATTATTAAAAATTATTCCGTAAATTTTCCCGTAAACCCGTTAGAACTTACTGGGTCATCTGCTGTGATTCAACTTCTCAAACCCACTTTAGAAATTTTGTGTATAATACACAATGTTCGATAACTTCTAAGGTACCTTTATGACTAGTCAGGAAGTGATCGACATTCTCAGGAAAAATTGAGGTGAGCTATGAAGTATCCCGTTGCGGTCTGGAATACTGATGGAGCTTACACGGGAGAGATCCCGAATCTGCCGGGGGTTGTGACCGAGGCAGATAGCATTGAAGAGCTCGAGGCGTCGATCAAAGAAGCAGCCGCAGTGTGGATGGAAGCCGAGCTGGACTGCGGGAGGGCAATTCCCGCACCTACCTCTATAGAGTCCTATCCAGAAGCCATGGCGTCTGAAAACAAAGGCTGCCTTTGGATGCTGGTAGATATCAATATGACCGATCTTTCTGACAAGACGGAAAGGGTCAATGTCTGCCTTCCTTCAAGAGTGCTCCGTCGCCTTGATTTCTTGGCCAAAAAATCCGGCGAATCCCGATCCGGGTATCTTTCCCGGCTGGTGATCAGCCAGGGCTCTGGTCTTCCAAGCTGAGTCGGATTAAAATACGGAATCGGGAGGGGATCTCTCCCCTCCCTCCTGATTAGCAGATTAGTAACAGAATCAGAAAGATCAGAAACTTCACGATCTTCTTCAGGTGTGCTAATATGCGCACAGGTTCAGCGATATATGGCATCGTTGAACTCCGACGGCAGCGGCTCGGGTGTGTCAGCACTCGGGCCGTTTTGCTATCTGTGCCACGCACAGCAGACTAAGGGAACTGCCGCCCACCCCTTAATAGCAATGGGCGACAGTTTACTCTTGGCCATGGCTATTCGGGGCAGGCATTGCAAAAACTGGGTGGGGGTTTACTTGCCCAGCTAAATAACCCCCAGGGGGTTTGGGGGGTAAGGCTATTACAACAAATTAGGTAACAGATAATGGCAAAGAAGGAAGTGAGAACGGACCTCTGGGTTGCTAAGCAGCTTGACGAGTACAGAATTTCGTTCGATGCACAGGGAAGCAACGTCAAAGAGATTGACGAGGCTCTGAAGACTGCATCAAAACGCGGCACAGGTAAGGCAGGATACCCTGAGTACGTTGCTGTCATTAATGATTTTGTTCTTGTTATCGAGGATAAGGCGGATATAAATAGGCATGTGAGCCTGACCGACAATGGTGTTATCGCTACAGATACAAAATCGGTCACTGATTACGCCGTGAACGGCGCGTATTTCTATGGCAAGCACATCGCGCAGAACAGCTCTTTCAAGAAAGTTTTCGCACTGGGCGTTTCGGGGGATGAAAAACATCACGTTATCACCCCTCTCTGGGTAGATGACCGTGAGGGTTATAAACGGTTGCCCGACATCGAATCGTTCGTATCGTTCTCATCACAGAACATCGGTGAGTATTACACGCGCTATGTACTGAAGGAGGCGACGGACGTTGAAAAGACAACGGAGCAGATCCTCAAGGACGCAGCGCAGCTGCACGAGTACCTGCGTACGTACGGAACGCTGAAAGACCAGGACAAGCCACTCGTGGTAGCAGGCATCCTTCTTGCGCTCGACGAGATAGAGCCCGGCGGATTCAGTATTGATTCCCTGACAGGTGACCAGCTGGCTGGCAACTGTGACGGCGACAAGCTGATGAACGCCATCAAGACACGACTAACCCGCTCGAACGTGGGGCCGGACGCCAAGAAGGACAAGCTCTTGTCCGAGTTTACCATCTTGCAGAAGAGCTTCAGGCTGAACGAGGTCAACAACGCGTTGGGCAAGACGCCTTTGAAGTTCTACACGGAGTTTTTGTACGAGCGCGTCTTCCGAAACATCAAGTATCAGAAGACCTCTGAGGACTTCATCGGGCGCTTCTACGCCGAGTTCATGAGCTACTCCGGCGGTGACGGGCAGACACTCGGTATCATCCTGACGCCACGCCATATTACTGACCTGATGTGCGATTTGGTCGACGTGAGGGCAGACGACGTCGTGCTGGACCCGACGTGCGGCACAGCTGGATTTTTGATTGCGGCGATGCACAGGATGCTGTCCATGGCGGATAGCGACGCGCAGAGGAAGAGCATCAAGAAGAGGCAGCTCCACGGCTTCGAGCTTCAGAGCAACATGTTCGCCGTAGCGGCCGCCAACATGATTCTGCGTCGTGATGGCAACAGCAACCTGCAATGTACGGACTTTCTGAAGCTGAACCCTGCGCAGACGCAGATGAAGGGCGCGACGGTAGGGCTGATGAACCCGCCATACTCGCAGGGTAAGAAGACAGCAGACCCGGAGCAGTGCGAGCTGTCGTTCATCGAGCATCTGCTGGATTCTTTGACGGTCGGCGCAAGAGCGGCTGTCATTGTGCCTCAGTCATCCATGACGGGAAAGACCAAGGCAGAGCAGGCGTTCAAGACGTCGATAATGAAGCATCACACGCTGGAAGGCGTCATCACCTGCAACACAGATACGTTCTACCGCGTGGGCGTGAACCCGGTTATTGCCGTGTTCACGGCGCATGAGCCGCATCCGAAGAACAAGGTCTGCAAGTTCATCGACTTCAGGGATGACGGTTATGAGACGAGGGCGCACGTGGGGCTTGTCGAGGGCGACTCTGCGAAAGACAAGCGCCAGCACCTTCTGGACGTGTGGTTCGGACGTGTCGAAGCGCCATCGAAGTTCTGCGTCGAGTCCACTGTACAGCCGGATGACGAGTGGCTGCACAGCTTCTACTACTTCAACGATGAGATTCCGACTGATGCTGATTTCGAGAAATCCATCGGCGACTACCTGACGTTCGAGTTCTCAATGGTCATGCAGAACCGAGAATATCTGTTTGAGAGAGGCGCTGATGATGGAAAGACTGAGTGAGAAGGAATGGAAAGATATAGAAATTGGAACAATTGCCGATGTGAATTCGGGACGAGACATTTATGCGCAAGAAAGAACAGAAGGTAATACTCCCTACATAACTTCGGGGACGTCAAATAATGGGATTGGGTATTTTGTCGGGAATGATAATGATTCGAAAGCCCGAAATGCTATATCTGTCAATCGTAATGGTGCTGTTGGTGAGGCTTTTTATCATCCGTACAATGCTTTGTACGGAAACGATTGCCGTCGTGTGAATATTAGAGCCGTACAGGATGCATACACGCAATTATTTATAGCGAAATGCATTTCTATGCAAAAAGAAGCATTCAGTTATAGTCGCAAACTTGGAACTGCACGCTTGAAAAGATTGCACATCATGCTTCCTGTTACGGATTCTGGTGAGCCGGACTACGACTATATGGCGCATTACGCCTCCGAGATGAGGGGGGGTATGCTCATGCGATATAAGAACTATATCGCTGAGCAGCTCTCCCAGCTGGAATACAAGGAAATCCCCGCACTGAACGAAAAGAAATGGGAGAATTTTCTTGTCCCTGATATTTTTCCAAAGATTCAGCGCGGAAAGAGATTGA
>ERZ834694.1947-NODE-1947-length-16109-cov-9.571010_pt1 | contig 16109 bp, 9 predicted proteins | sample MGYA00519691_ERZ834694 | MGnify/ENA primary metagenome ERZ834694 (study PRJEB31850, sample SAMEA3708758) | human gut metagenome | biome: human gut; feature: human-associated habitat; material: faeces | place: China | collected 2014 ... | reverse complement strand
GTAAAATCATCTCCGACACTTCGGCCGTTATCTACCAGTTTCCTTTCTACTGGATGTCTGCCCCGTCATTACTAAAAAAATGGCAGGACGAAGTGTTCACTCACTTGTCCAAGACTCCGGCTGTCGCGGGCAAACCGTTAATGATAGTAACGACCACCGGCTCCGAATACGATGCTTATCGTAGTGGCGGACGAAACCGATTCACAACCGATGAACTTCTACGTCCGTATCAAGGCAGTGCTATTCATTCGGGTATGGCGTGGCAGACACCTATTGTTGTTTACGGAATGGGAACTGCAGATGCAGGAAAAAATATTGCCGAAGGAGCGAATTCATATAAGCAACGGATAGAAATGCTTATCAATAGCAGTAACGCAGGGAATAATTGGTAAAACAATAAAAAGCGTAGCTTTATCCGTCCTAAAGCTACGCTTTAGCATCCCTAAAGCACTGCTTTAGACCTCGTAAACCACTTCTTCTTCAGCGTCAATACCGGCAGGAAAATAAAAACTCCAATTACCGACATAACCAATCCCCCAATCGTACCTGCCGCCAACGGAAACCAGAAACCTTCTTTCTCCGCACCTATCATGAAAGGAATAAATCCCAGAATAGTGGAAACCACCGTCAGGAAAATAGGAATCACTTTCGTGTTCCAGGCTTTCACGTATGCCCGGAGCGGCGAGAGACACGGGTAACGTTTACGAATAGAATTATATTCGTTCAGGATATAGATACTAGCATTTACTGTGATACCGCAAAGCAGAACAAAAGAAGCAAAACCTCCCTGATCAAAATTCAGTTTGAACCAGTAGAATGTAAGAAACACTCCGATATAAGACACCGGAATCACAAAAATAATCGCTAACGGCTGTTTCAAAGAATTGAACAGAATACTCGTAATAAAGAAAATGATAGCAATCACAATAAGCAACAGACGATATTGCTTATTGTCCTTTCCTCCCCACGACCAGTTATTGTCCTCCGATTTGGCAGTATATCCCATTGGAAGAATCTCATTAAATTCCTCCAGATCTTTCTTCAACAGCTTATGCCCCTGTTCCGAAGAACCGATATACTCATATTGCAGGCACAGCCGGTACTGCTGGTTTTCCTTGGCTACTTCCTGCGGCATCTGCCCTTTTTCCACTGTTGCCAGTTCCGACAGTTTATATTCTTTTCCGCCTGCCGGAAAAGGATAATACTGCATTGCCCACACATCCCTTTCTTCCGACTGGCGGGAAGACAATTTTATTTTTTCCGTACCTTCTTCCGTCGTCACCGAACCAATCTCCATATTCCGTCCATATATCGGTCGGATAGCGGAAAACAATCTTCCGGCTCCGATATTTTCCTCCGCCATTCGGAGCTTGTCCAGACTGAAATAAAATTCCATATAATCATCCTTCCACCACGAGAAGTCGGAACCGATCGTTACTTCCTTGATGCGACGGTGAGACAAGAACTTCTCTTTCAGTTGTTCCGCCCGGTCATACAGTTCGTCATAATTATACCCATACATTTTCACCCGGAATGAACCCGCACTCTCACGCACATTATTACTGAATCCTTGGTCCTGCAATCCGTAAATACTCCAATCTCCTCCACCCAATTGAAGTGCCTTGTTTATCATATTAGCTTTCAGCGTATACGGGAAACCGCTCTTTTGGTGCTCTTTCGTGAAATAAATATGAATAGATGCCCTGCGTGCACTTTCCACAGACGTCTGGAACTGCTTGATTTCTTTAAATTCGCTCAAGTAAGTTTCCATTCGCTTAATCAACGTATTCATCTGCTCCAGCGTACTCCCATTCGGCAAATTGGCATTGGCATGAAGCACCACTTCTTCATTACGCGTAAAATAACTTCCTTCATATACTTTCTGTACAAAAAGTCTTAAAGCTCCTCCCAATGCTTTATCCACTACCGGTTTTACCTTCTCTTTATACGTAGAAGTACCCAGTGTCTTATTATAAAATTCCGCCCATTTATCTTCCCCCTTCATCTTTTCCGGCAACAGAAATACCGGTAATCCGAAAGCCAGCAACAATAAAATGCAGACCGCCACCCTCCACCGGCAAAGAATCCGTATCAGCCAACTGTAAAAACGGCTGAAATATACCGGAAAACGATGCATTTTAGAACGTATCCACATAAAGAAACGTATATTTCCCGACTTCCACTTCGCACCTGAAAGCGAAGATTTTTTCCTCCGCTTCAATCCGGTTTTGTCGATCAGGGAAGGAACAAAAAACAGGGCAACCAGCAGTGATACCCCAAGATTAATAATCACTACCGCAGCAAAATCCTGTAAGTTCAGGCGTATCTTCTCATCGAGGAAAAAGATAATGACCAAAGCCCCCATTGTAGTCAACGTAGCCGCCAGTACGGACATAAAAGCCTTCCGGTTTCCACGCCGCAGATAATGGTCGCTCATCACAATCGTATTGTCAATCACCAGATTTAGAGAAACCGTGATACCTGCCAGAGAATACAACTGCATTTCAAGTCCGAATGCATAATAGAAGATAACGGCTATCGCTACATTAACTGCCAGACTGGTTACAATCAGAAACAAATACTTCGGACTAAAAGTAATCAATAGCACAAACAGAAGCAGAATCGCTACCGTCACCCCCGTTCGCAGATAAATCTTCCCCAGTTCTTCCTGAATAAACTCCGTTGCATCATAGCTGGTATGAATCTCGTATCCCGCCGGAAGAAGTAACCGGATATCATCCATATATGCTTTCACTTCCTTGCTCAATGCCAACTGATTGGCCGTTTCCTCCGCCACGACAGACAGATAGATAGAGTTCAGACCGTTAATTCGGTAGTAACTTTGCGGCTGTTCCTCCACACGGGAAACTTTTACCAATTCATTCAGACCAATGATTTTGCCATCTTTCATCTTCACCTGTATCCGTTCCGCATCAAAGTCCCGGTTATTATATTCGGGAACCAGCGCCAGACGGATCCATTGCCTGCCCGAACTCCCCTGTTCCATATCGTATGTACCCAGAAACTCTTTCTGGTAATGCAACCGGACAGCCTGACGGATATCATCCGTACTTATCCCAAGCGTATGTAACTGTTCGGAGTCATATTCCAACCGCCATTCCATTGGAGTAGCCCCGCCAAGATTAATCTTATAAATTCCCGGAAGTTGTGCCAAACGTGTCTTAATATGTTCTTCCGCATACTGTTGTATCAGAATGGGAATAGCAGGCGCATTAATCGTAAATGCCATAAAAGGGCCCTGGTTGTTCTGCCCCGGACTCTGCATCTGAATATACGGATAGCTCACCCCGTCCGGCAGTTCCGGCCATGTCTGACGAATGATGGTGGACGCTTCAAAACGTGCAACTGCAACATCCACATGTTTATCCAGATTCACGCTGATACTGCCCCACCCGTTTCCTGAAGTAGAATAGATACCCCGAATCCCTTTCACGCGGGCAAGCATCGCCTCCAGTTTGCTGGTAGCTGTCATTTCCACCACGCGTGCCGAAGTGCCGGGCATACTGAAACGCACCGTGAAGCCGGGTAATGTCCGTGAGGGGTTCAGTTTGACCGGAAGCAACGGCACAAGCGCCAGCCCGACCAATGCCACGCAGACAAAAGCCACAATCAGGGTGAAAGCGGAAGCCTTCGAGGACTTTTTTATTTCAAGACTTATATTTTGCATTACCATTATTTATGTAAATAGAAATCTCTGTCATATAAGCGACAGCATCTCTGTTTATGACAGACTTAATGGAGATACTACCGAGAATAAACGCCGCAATTATCATTTGATCAGCTTGCCTCCGTTAAAATCGAACCTGTCCGAAAGTGAAAGTTTTGTAGCAAAATCAAACAACGTAAGCCGTCGTATCTTGTAATAATTCAACCAGTAATTCTGCAAAGCAGAGATAAAGTTACGCTGTGCCTGCTGCTGCCTGTTCAGAGAAAGAGTCAGGCTGTTTATATCCGCTTTGCCGATGATAAAACGCTGCTTTGTCTCATTATAAGCGAGTATGGACAAATCCAAAGCTTCTTCCGTACTGGCAATCAATTGTTGCTGGATATTAAAATCACTCACTGTCATTATCACTTCCTCCTCAATACTTATCTCGTCCTGGCGTGCCGAAATCTTCACCACATTCAGGTTATTTCGTGCCATATTATACTTTCCTTTGCGGACGCCCCAGTCCAGCAACGGAATAGAGACACTGACCGCCACCAAATCCTGCTGCATGGGCTTATGATAGACATCCCCGAAATTGTCCGCCACCTGATTAAAACCGATACTGGCATTCACACTTGCATTAAAACGCGACTCCTTTTTAGTCTTATCCACATTACGCTCCGCTTCCAGCACATTCTGTTTCAATTCCAACAATTGCGGGTTGTTGCTCCTTCCCCACCTCAAAGCCTCATCTATCGGAATCTCCAGCATTCCCGGACGGGAAGGAAGTTCCAGCTCGATCTGCGTATTCTTATCCAGATTGAGAAAAGAAGCCAATGAGAACATAGCACGTTTCAGCGCTATCTGTGCATTTTCCAAAGTGTTATGCGCATTCACTTTATCCAATTCAAGGGTCAATAAATCCGCACGTGAAATGGCTGCTATTTTATGGCGTTGCAGTCCGATACTATACAAGGTATCACTGGAGGACACATTCTCTTTAGCCAATTGATAGTCGGCTTGAGCCATTGCCAATGCAAAGAAGTAAGTGACAGCCTCCTCTGACACGGTCTCCGTATTATAAATGAATTGTTTCTTTACCTTTTCATATTTCAGCGGTTCAATCTTACGGTCCCAACGAAATGCATTATACCCCAATAAGCTCTGCTGATAGCCCACCCGGATAGGCACACTGGAATATTGGGTAGATTTCGTATCACCGAAGTTGCGCATAAAGTCAAGTTGCGAATCTATATAGAAAGTACCGCCTGTCCAATCCAGATTCTGCCTAATGCTCAGTCCGCCACCGGCACTGAACATCTGCTGTTCACGATATACGTCCATATCCTCATTAGAGTCATAACGCTGAGTGATATACCGGTAATACTTTGCCGGAGTCAGGTCGAGTGTCAAACTGGGAAGGCGATTCGCTTTATAGGTTCTGAATTCCCAATAACCCGATAAATACATATTTTGATATCTGAATGCCGACAACGAACTGTCATTCGCAATCTCTATCGTATGCTGCAAATCCAATTTCACCGTCTGCTGTGCCTTTACGCCAACCGATAAAAGACAGCCTATGATCCATATACTAACGTACTTCATTTTTATCATGTTTTCTATAAATAAACCAATATATCAAAGGAATAATGAACAAACTGACCAATGTTCCCACTACCATCGAACCAATCATGGCAATAGACAATGGCTTTTGCAATTCCGATCCCATATCCGAAGTAAACAACAATGGCACCATTGCAAAAATAGTAGTCAACGACGTCATGATAATAGCTCTCAAACGTCTCTTACCGGCAATATGGATAGCCTCAACCAAAGGTATTCCGGTTTTACGCAACTCGTTAATAGTATCCAGTTTCAGAATAGAGTCATTCACCACAATACCGCAAGTTACAATAATACCGATAGCCGACATCAAATTCAGCGTATGTCCAAACACCCATAAGGTAATCAATGCAAAAGCTGTATCTACCGGTATCTCCAACAGCACGATGAGCGGCTGCAAGAAACTCTCGAACTGTGCACACAAGATAAAGTACATCAACAAGAGCGACACAAACAGAATAACAGTCAGTTCTCCCATCATCTTTTCATTCGAAAAGAAACTGCCTGAGAAATCCACTTCCCACTCATTCTTTTCTTTAACCGTTTCCTTCACTTCCTTCATAAGTCGTGTAGGGTTTTCAACATCATAAAAACTCAACGGAATATACTCTCCGTTCTTACCGGCCGTAATACTCTTCAAATCCTCAGCCGGAACAATCGATACCAGCTCACTCAGCGGAATATAATTCACCTGTCTGTTCTTATCAGGCTGAGTTTGAACCAAAGTTTCATTCAGAATACGGTTCACGCTTTTTTCTTCTCCGGCAATGCCGATAGGCAAATATTGCTGGTAAGAACGCAAGGTAGACACTTTGTTTTCTTTAAAAGCAGTGCGCAACACCCTGGTCAGTTCCTCGTAAGCAATGTTATACAACAGCAACTTTTCCCGGTTCACCACCAAATTCAACTGATTACGGAAAGCAATACCCGTCGGAGTCATTCCCGTTGCCTGAATAACGTTCTTTTCCAACTGCTGTAATTGCTCGGCTTCGGGAGCTTTTGATTTATTGGCAGCATGAAGCTCTGCCACGATATCTGCCTCCCCTGTCACAAACAACTTCTCAAAAATAGTTTCGGGAGGAGAAAAAGATATCACAGCCAAAGGATATTTCTCTTCCACTTCCTTCGTCAACAAATCCTGCAATGGAAGTATCTCTGTGGGTGTCCCGGTCTTAAAATAAAGTTCCGCTTCGGTTGAAGACAACTCACTTCCTCCATTCAATATGTAATCCTGCATACCCACATAAGCCGTATGTTCAGTCACCTTATCATCTGTCAGTTTCATCAGCTCATCCACCCGCCGATTATTCTCGTCCACGTGAATATTTTCATTCCATTCGATACGCATTATCAGTTCGTTCTGGTCTATCTCCGGCATCCTTTCCTTTTCCATAAAATAAAAGAAGAACACACAAACAGGCAAAGTGGCCAAAGTGCCCAACAGACTAATTTTCTTATGAGAAAACACCCAATCGATACCTTTATCATAAAAACCCTCCAGCCATTCGTTTTTCAACAGATTATCAAATCTCTTGGACAAGAAGCTTTTGCTCCGTATGCCTAATCTATAGAATAACAGATAAAGCACAGGTAAAAGCATAATACCGGTGACATACGAAATCATCAATCCCACTGTGATGGAGAAAGCCTGGTCCATAAAGATAGCACCTGCAATCCCGCTCATAAATATCAACGGCAGGAAGACAGCAATGGTAGTCAGTGACGAACTCAACATCGGAGTAATCATTTCCGTAGTTCCCACAGCACATGACCGCTTCAATGAATATCCCCGCTCCCGATATTGAGAAATATTCTCCGTCACAATGATAGAGCTGTCAATCATCATACCCACAGCCAAAATCAAGCCCGACAATGAGATAACATTCAATGAAACATGGCAGAAATAGAAAAAGAAAAAAGTAATGACAATAGAGGTCACCATACTGATACCGATAACCAACGGCGAGCGGATATCTCCCAAGAACAATATGGCAACAATGAAAATAAACAAGAATCCTAAAGACAAATTCTGTTGCAAATTGGAAATGGTATAATCCAACAATTCCGTCTGGTTACGGCTTATACTGAACTCAATATCAGGATAAAGAGAAGCAAAATAATCGGTCGTTTCTTTCAACTTCTCCTTCATTTCATCCATATTCTCGTCACTCTGCTTTATGATAGCCAGAGTAACCGCTTTTTTACCTCCGGCAACGGATAGCCCGCTTTCTTTTTGTGATACGACATCCACTTTGCAAAGTTCCTTCAATTGCAAAATACGGTCTCCCTTACGGATATATATATTCTTCACATCTTCGGTGGTACGTAGCAACGTAGCAATACGGATATTATATTCATAATACCCATCCCTTACCAACATACTTCCCGGCTCCACATTATTGGAAGCCAATGCATTCTCGATATCCTCCACCGTGATACCCGTCATGGCCAGTTTATCTTTATCGGGAACTATCTGAAGTAATTTTCCGGGGACACCGGTAATATCAGCCATTGCTACCTCAGGCAACTGTTCGATGCGGCGTTTGACCACATTTTCCGCCAGTTCGCACATATCCAGAAACTGTTGCTCATTCGTGCCCTCATAAGGCCGGTCATTCTTCAGTGTCATGTTCAGATAGAAAACCGGAATATCCGTTGCACTTGCCTTTATTGCTTTAGGACGCGCCACCTCTTTGGGCAGGCTGTTCATGGCAGCATCAATCTTTTCATTGACCTCTATAAACGCCAAATCCGTATTGACACCAAACTCGAACTCCATGCGGATAACACCTGCACCGTCACGAGTCTCACTTTTTATTTCTCTCAATCCCGCCACCTGCAATAATTGTCTGCGCACCGGTGTAACGACTGTATTCTCCAACTCACGCGCCGAAGAGTTTTCTCCCGACACCTGAATGGTAATTTGGGGAATAGCGATGTCAGGCAACAAAGACACCGGCAATGAGAAATACGTCACCAGCCCGATAATAAAACAGGCAGTGAACGCCATCAGCACGGCTATAGGGCGTTGTAATAAGAACTTTACCATTTGCTAATTCTTTTCAGATTCTTCAATTCATTCAGAATGACAATTCTCAATTCTTAATTACCTTGACAGGAGCTTCATGAGCCAAATTTACATTACCGGTGACTATCACTTCCATTCCTTCCTCCAGACCGTCTGTGATGGTATACTCTTCCATATTTTCCAGCCCTGTATGCACATAATTCCACATAGCCTTACCGTCTTTCAGCGTAAATACCACCTGCTTGCCCGAACGCAGAACAACAGCCGTTTTAGGAATCACCAACTGCTCTCCTACCGAACGCTTCACACTGACTCTGACATTCATCCCGTCAAAGAGTTTATTGCCTCCATTCACCCGCGCCTTTACACGCACCATACCATTTTCATCCACCAGCGGATTGATTTCACTGATACTTCCCTGACGTACACCGGCAGCGGAAGCATAAGGAGTCACTTCCACTTTATCCCCTACCTTAATCAGAGGCAACTCACTTTCAAGCACAGTAAAATCAACTTCCATCGTACCGGCGTTAATTACCCGGCAAAAAGCTTCTGACGTTTTTGGAATGTTATGTTCTTTTTCGAAGAGATTGGCAACAACACCATCGAAAGGTGCCACCAGTGTAGCTTGTTCCACATCATATTTGGCAGACTCATATTGGGCTTTACTTTGCTCATAACCACTTTTTACTTTTGCCAATTCCAATACATCGGCCGGCACAGCTTTCAAATTATCGGGTGCATACCCCTGTCCTATCAATACATCCTGCATCTCCAGTGTGGACTGGGCCAATCCATTTTTCTGCTGTGCCAACGTATTATTCAACTTAAACAAATCAAGTTCTGCTATTTTCTGCCCTTTACGCACCACATCTCCATTTTTCACCCAAACATGGGCCACTACTTCTGCAGTGCGAAAATACAAGTCGGCATAATCCTTTGCCGTAACCTTCCCATTACTGATCAGTTCATGATTGAATACTCGTTTTTCCAGCGGCACCACCGTCACCTCATTGGGCAATGAGGGCAATACAGTTTCCACACCTTCTTTTTCCTTAGAATCTTTTTTTTCATCAGAACAAGCTGCCACTGTAGTGGCCAGCACCAGCCCATAAGCCAATATGTGTAATTTCATAGTCATGTTATTCTTGTTTAAAAGACAAATAAAAATATTATATTTGAATAAAACTCATTTTCCCTCTTCTTTTTTTGTTAAATTTTCTTTTTTAGGCATTTATACAATTCAGTACAAATAGGAATATCAAAGTAATTTCTTTATTTCCTCCCTCATTTGCCTGATGGCCGTGGATTGCACCTTCGGCTCTTTCTCCATTACCATCCTTGCGGCCTGTTCCAGTTTTTGCCGTTGATAAAACCCCGGTTCCGCATATAGCTTTGCCAACAGGAAATAAGGATAGATTCTGCCCGGCAGCCGATGGGTGGAACGAATCAGCCAATATTCCGCCTCTGCATAATTACCCGCCTCCTGCTCGTTCTTGCCTATTATGTTCAGTATCATCGGGTCGCCGCTCACCTTCAACGCCTCCTTCATAACCACATTCGATTCCTCATTTCTGTGCAGTTTGTGCAGGGCATGACCGTATTCAAACAGATAGCGGGCATTCCATTTCATGTCTTCGTATATCTCCGCATAGACTTCCGCCGCCTGTTCATAAGCCCCCGAACGGTAAAACATCTGTTTCCGGTGCCATGCCGACGAAGCCGTCTCACGCACCTCCTTCCACCGATACACCCGGTAACACCCATAGCCCGCCGACAACAATAAGAACACGGTTCCCGCCATGCAAACCAATGGGCGTCGGGAGGAAAGGGTCTTTATTGCGCACCCTGTTACCAGCAATGCCAGGGCAACGACAAACAGAAGGAACTGGAACGGATAGGAAGAAAAGGAGAACACGGCCAAAGACAGCAGTGCACCGCACAGCCCGTACTCCTTCTGCCTGTGCCCGGCATAACCGCTTCCGCCCACCACCAGCAACGCCATCAGGAGCACGGGAACTCCCCATGCCATCGCCACCTGAAGATATTCATTGAATACATATTCGGGTGACCCCGCCACCCGTTCCTCGGTTTCCGTGTAGTTGCCCGCCGAGAAATAATCTTCCTGCGCCTGCCCATAGGCACCGGGGACGCCGTCCCATCCGTATCCGCGCCACGGTTGTCCGGCTATGGCGTGCACGGACACCTTCCACATCAGCAGCCTTCCGTCTGCCGAGTCCTTCTTCATCAGGTAAACACCGGCAAGTATCCCTCCTGCGAGCAATATCAGCAGAATTGTTCCCGCTTTCGTCCGTCTCGGGTGACAACGGATGTAGGCGTGAATCCCCTTCCGGTAATGCATATATGCGATGTATGCCGACGAGACCGCCCCGGCCATCCATGCCGAGCGGCTCATTCCGGCCGGCAACACACAAATAAGGAGTACCAACACGGATAAGGCTATATAATAGATTGCCGTTTTCTTTTCCTTCCTACGCTTCAGCCATTCATACAGACAGACCGGAAGCGTCATGGCAAGGAAACCGGAGTAAGGTCCCGGATTATAGAAAGAGCCGGTAAGGGCATAGAGCGAATGCTTGGAGGCGGTAAAGCCATATACCTGTGCAAGCCCCCATACCGCTTCCACCGCACCGGCAAGAATGAAGAGCCGGGTGATTAAAACCGGTATGCCATGCAATGCCTTCTTAATAAAAGAACTGTTCTCCATGCTCCTTCAATATAAATAACTGTTCCTCACGTCCGCGGCTCAAATCACGCAACCACAACACGGCACCGGAAGGAATACGGTCATACTTCAGCCTGTCTGTCACCGCTGTCTGCCTTCCCAACGATATCCAGCCTTCTGCGCCATTCTGGTAAAACAATTCATACTCATCGCCCGGACGGATAAAATTATCATCGTTGCGGGGAACAATATGAATCCTGTCCACCCGGCATTCTTTCTTCAAATCAACGGTTATCGGTTCCCTGTTTTGTTCTTTGGACTGATAATAGGACAGGATATCCCCATCCGTCATATAGTTCCCTGTATGCCTCAAGTCCATGGCAGCCGGAATCCGGTACAGTTCCGCATCCAGTTTCAGTCCGTCTTTCCCATAAAAGGCGATTTCGGCTATCTCGGTATATCTTACTCCCGGAGGAGTGATGCGTATGTATCTGACGGGACTGTCGGGAAGTGAGTCCAGCCACACATAGTTTGTCCTGATTGTATCCTTGATGTGTGCCAACAATACCGTCTGCCGGAAGTCCGCCGAACGTGCCCCCTCTATGATACTTCCGGTCAGGGCCGCCACGTATTCCTTCATCTGGATGTGGAGGGGATACTTCCTGAAAAGTTCTGCTGTCCGGGTATGTAAAGTATCGGGGACATAGGTATGCACCTTTCCATCCTTATCCAGGCTGAAAGGGTATCCGGCAGCTGAATAAACCCCTCCTTTTGACTTCTGATACATGGGAAGAAAACGGATGCCCGGCTCCAGATTGTGGAAAGTCACTTCCTGTCCGGCACGTTCGGCCCTGTCGACAGCCGTCATTGCCCCGCATGAGAAAATACAGAGACTGACCTCTTTCACCTCGGGCGGACATTGTATCTTTACCTTTGCGCTGTTCTTGCCGAAATATTCAGCCGTCACATCTTCCAGCTGTCCCCAATACTGCTTACGGAAAACTTTTCCCTTGGGACGTCCGTCATCCGCCCCTCTTTCCGGCTCCGTCTGGGTAATCCAGAATGGGACAAACAGCCCTGTGGTATCCCTTAATATAGTCCAGGAGTGCGCCCCGCTGATATAAGGTGAAGCAATGTAGCAGTCGGTACCTACAGGGATGCCCAATGCGCGGAGGATATAGACCGTGATGTCGCATGATTCGGGACATTGCCCGGTGTGGTGGTCGAGCAGGAACAGACCGCCGCAATGCGGGAGGCTGAAGTGGGTATTCCATATAAATCCCTCTTCTTTAAACTTCTTACGGACAGCCTTTACCACCTCCAGCACATCGCTGCCGCCATACATCGAATCGACGGTTGCGGCATACCGGTCATAATAGACCCTTCTCCATGCTTCCAGAGGCTCGTTTGCAATGCGGTATGGGAGTACATATTCGCAAAAGTCATCAAATGAATAATATTTTGCCCACGGACGTTTTCCCCACACTTCAAAAGCATGGTCGATATTGTCTATCAGATAGTCGGCTGTTATGACCTCCGCATCATATACCTTGCGGGTGTCTCTATAAGAAAAATGACTCCATACCCTTTTCACCGAATCCAGCCACGGGCCTTCGCGATATACCGTAGCCATCCATCTCAGGCTCTTCAGGGAATCAATCCGGGGGTCGGCATAAAAGTAGCAGTTCTCCATGTGCTCTATCAGGTAACAGGCCGCCTTGTATTTCAGCTCGTCGCCGGCATAGTGCTCCAGCACTTTCTCCAGTTCGGCCCTGTTCTTACCGGCGCGTTCCAGAGTGCCCTCCATGCCGTTCCTCCGGCTGCAGGCCATCACCAGCGACAGGCACACCACCCATAAACCAAGAAAAAGTATCCTTTTATTCATTTCACTCTATCTTTTTAAATACCCTGTCCCAGCGGATATGTCCGTCGGCAGGGTCTTTCGATTTCCATATTCTTGTTGCTTTTCCCACTATGTAGCTTTCGGGCAGCAGTCCCCAATACCGCGAATCGCGGGAGTTCTCCATGTTGTCGCCCGATACAAAGTAATAGTTCTCTTTAAACCGATATTCCCTTATCAGGCTGTCGCCCAAGTAAATAAGTTTATCCCTCAATGAAAGTTCCTTTTTTTGTTCGTACCTTATGATATGTTGATAAAATAATATTGAAATGCTATCCAATGATACCACCTGCCCTTTTGCCGGGACAGGCAATGGACCGAATTCCTTTATCGTCCATCCCAACCGTTTGCTCCACGGAAAACTCTCCATAACCACTCCCCGTGAATCGTTTTCCGTCAGGGCGGAGATGCGTCTTTGGGCGGCCATATTTCCTAATTCTTCCCCTGTTCCGCGTATCCTATAGAATCCATTCCTTATTTCCAGCGTATCTCCCGGCAGGGCGATACAGCGTTTTACATAATACAGCATGACATCCATCGCCAGGGAGTCTTTCTTGGCAGGATAAGGGAAATTGAAGACCAGCACATCATTGCGCTTAATCTTTCCGACTCCCGGCAACCGGTGAATCTTCACCTCCTTGTCTTCCAGTGCATCCCAGATATTGAAGATGCGGGCTCCCATTATCCATTTGTTCACCAATACATTATCGCCTGCCTGTAAAGCGGGATACATGGAGTCGGAAGGAATATGGAAGGTAGTGAAAGTGGTGACCTGAAACGATATAAAGACTATAATCAGAATACAAATACTGAATAATACGGTTAACAGTCTGTCTGCTATCCGTCCTATTTTTTTTCTAATCAAATCTTTGTACTCCATCTTATAGTTTCAAAATATATAAGTTATCATCATCGGTGTATTTCTTCAGATAGAAAGTATTGTCTATTAATACTCCCATCAGGTATAAATCATCGAGCTCGATACGTCTTACAGGATTCCCATCCCAAGAGTACACATCAATATATGTTTTCTCTCCAAACTTATCAGTATCCTGATTCAGCATATAAAAATATTTTTCATCAGCATTTATATTATACATGTAGCAGGCTCCCTCTTTGATGTAATTCTCGGCAGAAGCATTCTTGTAGTTGATGACAGAGGCCGGAACCAGCCTTTTGTCGGTCGTATTGATGTTATACAGCTCTATCTGGTTGAACTTGCTGCGTCCTATGATTAGTTTGTCTCTGTATACGTGGCATACCAAGTCATAGGGAATATCTTTATTGTCGAAATATCCTTGGGCTACACTGATGCTGTCGTATGATTCTTGCGTTAAGAGATTCACCAAATGGACTCCGGTTTCTTTTGGGGCAAGTTTGTAGACGCAACACAATGTGTCATTCACCGAGCATATATATTGATAGAAATTCGGTGTGGTCTTGCCGTTCGTCGTTTTTAGATATACTACACTGTCGTTTTCGTATTTGAATTCCTTTATGGCGTAGTTATCGTATAATTTGAGCTCCTTTCCGCTGTTATGCATCATCTGTACATTCAGCGATAACTCTTCCTGCGCCCTGCCATAGGTGCCAAATGCGGTACTTTTCTTTAAATCGGTAGGAAGTATGTTGAATGCGGGAGCCGTTTTATCGCTCTTTAATAAAATCATGGAATCATAGGTTGTCATTTCTGCTATATCACACACCAGTGGGAGCGGCTGAGGCAATGGCTTTCCTTCTTCAGTCATCTCTTCCCAGTTAATTTCTGTAATTAATGAAGGCGAGTGGCTTCCTGTTTTTGGCGTGCAACCTGCAATTCCGGCGGCTATAACTAGCAGACTATATAAATATATATATTTCATTGTACAGAGTAAGCTATGAGATTTATCGCATGGCTTATTTTTTTATTTATAATTAAATTAGGCCATTCAACTCTAAATATCCGAACTGTATATCATCATTGAACGACATGATAATTCTATTGCTATTATCATCATAGCAAAAGTCTGTTATTTTCCGATTTATATCTAAAGTTTTAAGATAGTTTCCCTCGATATCGAAAACAAAGAATTTTGTAGGATAATAATCATCGGTTCGCTTGTTACCGCCTGAATATGAAGCGATAATCTTATCTTTGGCTAATGCTACTTTACTATAGTAATGAGTTGCAGTCGGATTTTCTTTCCATTCCGGTCCATAAATATTATATTTCAAATTTCCCATTATATCAGTTATTACCATTAAATCATAGCCTGTATAGCACTCCACACAGATGTTTTTAGTTTCTGAAGCAGTAAAACAAACACGTTTCTTTTCTATTTCAGGATGGTTTTCTTTTAAAGGAAGTATTTTACCTGTTTGCATATTAAGACGTGCCAACATTTGTTTGAAAGAAGAAGAACTGGTAGGGGAAATCATTCTGCCTATAGCCAGCGTATCGCTGAAAAATTGATATACATCTGGGAATATTCCTTTATCCATTTCCATTTTCACGTTTGGCATATAGAAAGGATTAGCAAACGCACTATCCACATTGTAACTGAATATTTTTTGTTTTCCATAGTCGGATATATATAAATTCTTGCGTATATTGTCTATGCCAATATTCCCAAGAATTGTAATTTCACCAGGTCCTTGTCCCAATTCTCCTATACTTTGCACGTAAGTAAAATCCTGCATGTTAAAAATATGAATAAGCTGATTTGAGGATTTATGGTCTGCAATAATCAGATGATTATCCATAGAATATAAACGTGTTGTAGAGCCTATCAAAATATCGCCAGTCTGGAATTCTTTTACTTTCTGATAACAGTTTTCTATTTTGTTACGAACTGTCTGGTGTTTTTCGGTTGTCGCATTATTAGTGCAACCGGTTATGGCTAACACAATAAATAATATGTTTGCTATTTTTCTTAACATAAGTATTTGCTTTTAAAAAGAGAAAAGCAAAAATTAGGATAAGATTCAATTATCACAAATTCTATTTTTCTCCTTCGTTTTTACTTTTAGGGAATTCAATCAAGCTGTTCGGCTATTAATTCCTCTTTTTATAGATTTGCTTCTCTATAAGTCGGAAACCAGTAATGGCATAAACAACCATCACCATTATCCAAACAACCATTTTCGCACATTGGGTTTTCACCATCATCAGCCAATGCTTCCACATTAGCTAAAGCCAACTCAGACATCACATCCGACT
>ERZ834694.1943-NODE-1943-length-16130-cov-2.979222_pt1 | contig 16130 bp, 16 predicted proteins | sample MGYA00519691_ERZ834694 | MGnify/ENA primary metagenome ERZ834694 (study PRJEB31850, sample SAMEA3708758) | human gut metagenome | biome: human gut; feature: human-associated habitat; material: faeces | place: China | collected 2014 ... | reverse complement strand
ACTCCAGAAGTATTTCGGATATACAGTCTCCAACGCCAAGGGAAAGCCGACGAACAGCGAGTTCATCGCCATGATCGCCGACCGGCTGACCTTAGAGCAGAAAAACGGCAGAAGCGCCTGATACGGCACTGTCAAAGTATTAAAAAACGTTATCAGGGAGACCGGCGGGGGGGGCCTGCTGGTCTCCCTTTTTTGCGGAAAATGTGATAGAAGAACCACTGCCATTTCATTTGGAAGGGTGTGGCAGCGGAAACAGATTCAGGAAAAAGTGGATTTCCTCTTGGCAGAGCATGAAAAATATGATATTCTGTAAAAAATAATTTGCCTGCTTGGAGGAAGGGCGGGCGAGGAAGGAAGGAAAAAAGGATGACGTATACGATTCAGCCTCACGGTGTTTGCTCCCGCTCCATGACGGTGGAGACGGACGATCAGGGCGTGATTCAAAAGCTGGAGGTTGTCGGCGGCTGCGACGGAAACCTCAAGGGCATTTCCGCGCTGGTGGTAGGTATGAAGGCCGAGGAGGCCGTCCGCCGCCTGCGGGGCATCGACTGCAAGGGCCGTGGCACCTCCTGCCCGGATCAGTTGGCACAGGGCCTTGAAAAGGCGCTGGCCCAGAAGTAATTCTTCGCAAACAGGAAATAGGAAGTACAGCCCCGGAGCGCTTGGCGCTACGGGGCTGCTGCTTTGCACCGAACCAGAAGAAGCGGCATAAAATGGGACAGCGGCGGAAGTACGCCGTATTTTGTGCCGATGCGAAGCGGCGGAATGGATGATGGACAATGGCTTATTCCGACCGGGAGCTGTTGGCGCGGCTGATTCAGTGCGAGGCGGGCGGAGAGGGTGACACCGGGATGAAGGCGGTGGCGGGTGTGGTGATGAACCGCGTCAACGCCCGGGGCGGGGAATACGCCCGGGTGGGGCAGGGCAGTATCCGCAATATCATTTTCCAGCCCTATCAGTTTGTGTGCGCCTCGGAAACGGAAAACGGCGCTTACAACCCCCAGAACATTTATAATATGCGGCCGGAGCAGATCCACTTTGACATTGCCGACTGGGCCATCGCGGGGAACCGCATTCCCGATGTGGCAGAGTCTCTGTGGTTTTACAATCCCTTCGGCCCTCAGTGCCGGAGCAGGTTCCCCTCCGAGGTGGGCTACTGGCAGACCCGTATCGGGGATCACTGCTTCTATAACCCCACAGATGCCTATTACAAGACTTGAGAGGTGTTTTCTATGCAGCGTTTCAATACTTACCCGACAGCGCCGGCCCCGTCCGGCGGGAGCGACTGGCAGGCGGAGATCAATGGCGGCGGACAAACGGAGGCAAGGAGCGTCGGTGATGCGCGCTCCTGGCAGTCACCGGAGGGATCGGAGTACGTCACCCTGCCCGGTGGACAGATGATGCCCATGGGCAATATGCCGGGGATGCGGACAGATCTGCCAGAGAACGTGATCCAGAACCCCCTCAGCGTGGAGGAGGCCCACAACGGCTCCATCAAGGCCATGCTGGCCAGAAATGAGGGAAACTATGTAGTGGCTACGTTTCTGGTGGGGACGCAGGGAACGGTTTCCTGGGAGGGAATCCTCTATGATGTGGGCAACGACTTCATCACCATTTACCAGCCGGGGCGGGAGCGGTATATCGTGACGGATATTTACGCCTTGAAGTATATCGAATTTTACGATACCCGCCGCCGAGAGCAGTGCGAGGCTATGCTGAAGCAGAACGGCCTTTGGAACCAGAGGTAAAAGTTTACAGAAGGGGATTGCGGAGAAAAAAGCACTGTGATACAATCAAATACTGTCGATAAAGTGGTAAATTCTCCGCGACGGAAAGGAAGAGTGTGCGCGGGAAACCCAAGAAGGGTGTCCTGCGCCATTGAAATCCTAAGTTTTCAGAACTTTATAAAAGTTCTGAAAACTTGCTCAGCGGGGCGAAAAGACTTTTTCGACACGCTGAATCAGACCGTCCAACAGGACGGTCCGATGAGACTGTATTTACGCCTCGGCTTTCCGCGCCAGCAGCCGGAAGCACAGCGCCGTGGGCAGCGGGACAAAGTAGGCGATGAGCTGAGGCGTCCCCCCGGCGCTGACCAGAAGATTGTAGATGGCGTGGTAAATGATGGCCACGCACAAAAGCGCAAACAGGCAGGCCGCCCGCAGGGGGCGGCTGTCCCACACGGGGCGCAGGACGCCGCCGTACACATTCCCGCAGACCACGTGCATCGCGCCGGTGCCGAAGCCCCGGATCAGCAGAAATAGGATCTGGTCCGCGCCGTTCTGCGTGAGGAAACAGATGTTTTCAAAGGTGGCAAAGCTGGCGGCCACGATGACGGCGGCCAGCCGGAAGCGGGCGAAGGTCGGCTCAAACACTGCCAGAAAGAACAGCAGCGGCAGCAGCTTCATAATCTCCTCCACCACAGGCGCGATCTGGGTGGCGGCATTGACGGCGTCCGCCTGATAAAGCCGGGCGAAGAAGGTGTTGAGGTAGGCAGAGAGCAGACAGGCCCCCATCCCCGCAAGGCAGAACACCAGCGCGGCGCGCTGTCCCCGCTTTAAGGACAGCAGCGCCACCACCAGCGGGGCCGCCATGCAGACGAATACATTTTCGATATAGGTCACGCCTCCACCGCCTTTCGCACTGCGGGCAGAAACAAAAGCAAAACGAGGGTCAGCAGGAAATCGAACCAGAAGTAGGGATTCGTCAGGGTGTCGCTCACCCAGAAGCAGGAGGCCGTCCACAGGGCGTACTCCAGCGCGATGAAGGCCAGTACCGTTCCGTAAAACCGGCGCAGCCGCCCGTTTTCCGTCCGTTTCGCCCAGACGAGCCCCCGCATCGCGCACCACGCCAGCATCATCGTCAAGCCGCACATGAGGACGTTGAGAAGCAAATCGCCGCGGGTGACGTACAGCACGAACTGCGGCAGGCAGAACACCGGTGCCAGCCAGCATAGCCCCGTCCGGGACTGCCGCTCCCCTGCGTCGAGCAGCGTCAGCGTCAGGGCGAGCAAAAAGACATAGCTGGCCAGCCACGCAAGGTCGGAGACGTAAAAAACCTGCGGGGTCTCCTGCCGCAGCAGCAGGTGCAGCGTCCAGTAGAGGGTACCCAGAGCGAAGGTCCCGTAGAAACAGGTCAGCAGAAACCACGGCTGTTCGCGGCTTTTGAGATACGCCCGCAAAGCGGCGCAGAAGCCCGCCGTCACGGCGAGAAACTGCGAGAGATAGTCCCAAAACTCAATCATCGTACCGCTCCTCGTCCGCCGAATCCTCCTCATGCCCGCGCAGTCGGACGCACAGCACCGTCACGCACACGCCTAACGCGAAGGCCAGCAGGCCCACCACGAGATAGCCAAGGCTCCGGCCGCTGAAAACGCCGGCGGCCATGCCGACGCCCAGCGCCGTGTCGGAAAATCCCTCCGTGATGCCGGGCATGACCAGCGCGAGGGAAACGATCACAACGAGACAGGCCGCTGTACCGGCGCAGAGGAGCCCACGGGCACGGCGGCGCTGCCGTTCCCGCTCCAGTTCCCTTGCCCGCCGCTTGGCCGCGGCCAGCCGTTCAGCCGTTGTACGCATCCGTGATCCCCTCCTGTTCCAGCCGCTTTCGCAGCGCGATTTTTCCACGGTAAATGAGGTCCGCCACCTGCTTTTCCCGCTTGCCCATGACGGCGGCGGTCTCCGCGTGGCTCAGTCCCTCGAAATAGACGAGGAACAGCGCCTCCCGGTAGTCCTCGTGCAGTTCCGTCATGCAGGTCCGCAGGAGCCGCGCCCGTTCTGCCGATTGCACGGCTTCCTCCACCAGCTCCCGCGCCTCCGGTTCCTCCGTCAGCGCGTCCAGCGAAAAGCAATTTCCCGCCCGCTTTTTGTGCAGCAGCCGCAGGGCCATGTGCCGCGCCGACTGGTAAAGGTAGGCGCGAAAGCCGCCGTCCCGGATGTGGGGCTTTTTGGCGATGAGATAGGCAAAGACCTCGATCATCAGATCCTCCGCCTCGTGAAGGTCGCAGAGGTAGCCGTCCAGATAGAGGGTCAGCTTGGTGCCGTAACGCTCCATAAGCTCGCCCAGAGCGTCCTCGTCACCGTCGAGATAGCGGCGGTATAGCGTTTCGTCTGTCGTCATTCCGCCGCCTCCCTTCGCCGCGTTTTTCATGATTATAACACGCCCCATGCGCCCTTGTCGATAGAATTGATATACTCGAAAGGCTCCTGCCATCAGTTCCACGCCCCAGGTCGTCGCCGCCCGTGCCAGCAAAAAGCGGATAAAACGCTTGAAGGCCAATTCCGGTTTCTTCATTTCCGCATTGAACGTCTTTTACCTACCATCTCTTGACAGTAGGTAATCATTCTTTGCCGACGCGCAGCGTAGCGGAACGTTCCGTTGTGTTGCAGCACACCTGTTTCGGTACTGGTAATTCTGCAAATGCAACCGCAGGCGTTTCAGACAGTGCCTTCGCTGTACTGGCAGCAGACAATAGCTCACGTTCCCAGCGATAGTATGTAGTTGGTGTGGTTCCTCTCTCCCTGCACCACTGCCTGACTGACAATCCGCTGCTTCTGCAATCCCGAATGGCTCCCGCCCATTCCTGCAGCCGTGCTTGGTGCTTCAACTCTATGGATGTCATGGCGTATCCCCCCTGACGTTAATAGTGGTGGAACGTTGCGCAACGTCCCACCACTATTATCTCATAGGAGTCTATTCGCCATTAGCTTTGACGGTTACGCAAGTCTCATCGACTTGTTCAGATCGGGTAGGGTCATTCAGGAAATCAGGTGAACTGATCAGCGTTGTCCTTGGTGATGGGAGTCATAGGAACTGCGACGCAGTTATACTCACCATCCAGCAGCTTCAACTGATCGGTAGTGCCGTCCAACTGTGCGCGTGTAGCTTCCAGTGCGGCACGAGCTTCGGCATAGGGATCCTGATACAGGTCAACAAATTCTGTGCCTTCGGCAACCCATTCGCCAGTGGAGGCAGAAATGCCGGCTAAAGTGAAATTCTCGGTATTTAGACCATATGCTTTCATACTGGAGACAACACCCTGCGTCAGCATGGAGCCCTGAGTTGCAACACCGTCAAATCCACCGACGCCATACTTTTGAATCCAGTCCTCAAAAATGCTCTGGGCATTGGAAGGATCGATTTTCTCAACATAGTTGACTTCCAAGATTTCTACATCGGGGCGGTTGGCGGACATCCAGGTTTGGAAGCCCTCCAAACGCTGGGCGGCGTTGGTCTGGCCGTAGGTCAGGCACAGAAGACAGACTTTAGCACCGTCCTTCAGTCCCTTTGCCATTTCCTCAGCTAACTGCTCACCAATCTTCACATCGAAGCAACCCGCATAGTAGTAAACCAAATCCTTGCAGTTATCAGAAATTTCTGGCGCAATGTTCAGGAAGGTCAGAGGAATGCCTTTTTCATTGAACTGTACACAATGATCAGGAACAGAAAACAGAGGCTGTACGATCATGGCATCCGGTTTTTTTGCAGCCAACGCGTCAATAGCTTCGATGTAACCGGATACATCAAGGACGCCGTTGGGGGCACCGTTGATGGCATCCACCTTCAAGTCGTATTCGGGGCCAAGCTCCACCAGAGCGTCGTTTAACCGCTTGCAGTAATCATCGGACCAACTAGCGGAGACAAAACCTACGGTTTGCACAGTGGCATCACCAGAGCTACTGTCAGGGGAATCGGAGTTGCTGGAGGAACCAGAGGACTGGCCACCGCAAGCGGCGAGAGAAAGAATCATCACCGCAGCCAGAAGAAAACTGTACCATCTTTTCATCATTCGTTCTCCTTTTTGTTAATTTGTTTTTTATTATCAAGTCCGGAAGCTTATTGCTTCTTAGTGGACTTCATAATTGCGTTGCGGGTGAAGATGTCCAACAGAACGGCAATCAGAATGACCAAGCCCTTGACCACCTGCTGCCAGAATGCGTTAACGGAGCAGAGGTTCATAACATTGTTGATGATGCCGACCACAAATACGCCGACGATAGAGCAAACCACATTGCCGATGCCACCGGCCATGGAGGTCCCGCCCAACACACAGCCAATGATTGCCTCAAATTCAAAGTTCACGCCGCCAGCGGGAAGACCGCTATTGGTACGGCCCGCATAGAGAATGCCGGCAAGGCCGCAGATGGCGCCCATAACAATGTAGTTGATAAAGAGTTGTTTTTTGACATTGATGCCAGAAGCGGCCGCCGCCTCGGAGTTACCGCCGATGGCGTAGAGGTACCGACCATGGGAGGTGCGGGACATAACGAATGCGACGATAATGGTTGTAAGGATGACTACGATCAGAATCGTGGGAATGCCGGCCAGATTGCCTTGCCCCAACCAGACCATAAAATCTCCAGCTCCGAACACCGGCGCACCTCCCGCTATTAGATAAGCGAGACCGCGAATTGTCATCTGGGTGGCCAGTGTCACGATAAAGGCCAAAAGTCCAATGTAGCTGACAAAGAAGCCGTTGATAGCACCGATGAAAGAACCCACTAAAATCGCCACAACGATTGCCAGCAGAGTGCTGCCGGTGTTATTCACGATCACGGCAGCCACTACGCTGCACATAGCTACATTGGACCCTGCAGACAGATCCACGCCGCCGCCAATCAGCAGGCGAGTCATGCCAAGAGCCATGATCGCGTAAACGCCTACATTCTTAGCGACGCTGAGCAGATTGGAAGGCGCCAGAAACGCGCGGGAGAGGCAAGCGCCAGCAATCAATGCAATGACCAGAATCAGAAAGACGCCGTATTTGCTGTACAGCTCCGCCAGAGAAAGCTCTTTTAAATTATTGTTCTTTCGCATACTTGAACCTCCGAAGCCAAATTCATAATTTTTTCCTGCGTCGCCTCTTCTTTGGTGAGACACCCGTTGATTTGCCCCTCGCACATGACCAGAATCCGGTCAGAGAGGTTGATAATCTCCTCCATTTCAGAGGACACCAGAATAATGCCGACCCCCTGCTTGGCGAGATCAATAATGATGTTGTAGATCTCCCATTTGGCGCCTACATCGATACCACGGGTTGGTTCATCAAGAATCAGTACCTTCGGATTCATCAGCAACCATTTGCAGAGGATTAGCTTTTGCTGATTGCCGCCGGAAAGAAAGTTTGCCATAGCGTCCAGAGAACTTGTTTTAACAGAGAGCTTCTTGGAAGCGTCTTCCGCTGTTTGGCGCAGTTGGCGGACATTCAGAATTCCCTTTTGAGAGCGGCGGTACAGAGAAGGAAGCATAATATTCTCTTCCACAGAGCGACACAACACCAGACCGTCATCCTTTCGACTCTCTGTAGCCATCACAATGTCATTTTTGATTGCATCACGTACACAGTGGATATCAAGCAATTTTCCTTCCATCAGAATCTCTCCAGACGTGTGCGAATCCAGACCGAAAACGGAACGCATCGTTTCTGTCCGGCCTGCACCGACGATGCCGGCGAAGCCAAGAATCTCGCCCTTGTGCAGGGTGAAAGAAACATTCTGTACCTTGCTGCCGTTGTTGAGGTTTCGAACTTCCAGTAAAGGATCGCTAATGGTATCTGCATCTTTTTGTGGAAATACGTTGCTCATTTCTCGGCCAACCATCATTTTAATCAGCTTGGCACGATCCATTTCTCCGATTGGACTGGTTCCAATATACTTACCGTCTCGCAATACCGTTACTTCATCAGAGATTGTGAAAACCTCATCCAGTTTGTGGGTGATAATGATAATGGTGATGCCAGCCTTTTTCAAGGTGCGGATAAAATCGTAGAGCTTTTCGATTTCTCTTTGGGAAATCGAGGAAGAAGGCTCGTCCATGATAACAAGCTTTGCGTTGAAGGAAATGGCCTTGATGATCTCAATCATCTGGACATCTGCGGTTTTCAAGGTTTTCATTTTTGCGTGGGGATCATAGTCCAATCCCCAGCGATCGAAAATTTCCTGACAGGTGCTATACATCTTTTTCCAGTCGATGAAATGGCCGGATGTCAAAGGATATCTGCCAGTGAACACATTTTCCGCAATGGACAGCTCTTTAATGGGACTCAGTTCCTGATAAATCATGGAAATTCCGCAATTAACGGCTTCTTTGACGGACTTAAATGAAATCGGCTTTCCTTCAAAAATGATCTCGCCCTCGTCCGGTTCATATTGGCCAAACAGGACTTTCATCAGGGTGGACTTTCCTGCGCCATTTTCGCCCATGACCGCGTGAACTGTTCCTTGCTCCACGCGGAGCTGGACACCGTCCAAGGCTTTGACTCCGGGAAAGGACTTTGAGATATTTCTCATTTCCAATAGGCAGCTAATAGGAATCCCTCCAATCTGGTTTCTTTGCCGACTCAATCTGTGTACATGATTGAGCCATCAGCTTTTCGCCGGAAGTGACACAAAAATTGATCCCAGTATATTTGTGCAAACTCTTGCGTATAGGTATGAGGTGTGTCCTCAATTCCACTGAAACGTAGAAGAGGAACACCGTCATGGCTGCGGAAAGTGTATGTGTGGTATTTCCCGTTTTCCAGATAATCCGCACGGTTACGATCAAGGTTGTTGACAGCGCACATCATATTTAGGAAACGGTCATTTGCGTTTCCAGACTCGATACGATCCCGATCCCCGATGTCCTCGCTGCCCATCATGAGCCACACTGGGCGAATAATACCGTCAGGCTGGATTGTACGGGCATCTAGGTCTGTGGAAGTGTTTAGCGTCATGTGCATCTGTGCGCCTTGCGGAGCAAAGGCGGCGAAAGTACAGGGCATTTCTTTCATCAGAGTTTGCGTGAACAAAGAGCCGTTGGAATGGCCTGAGACATAGATCCGTTCCGTATCAATAGGGTATTTAGACTCCACATCTCGTAGAACTTCCTGAATGTAATGGATGTCATCTGTGTCGGAACACATGCCGATAGAATTCCAGGTAGGCAGAGGGACCGTTCGGCCATCAAATGATTTGTTAGACGGATAAGCGGAAACATAGACTACGAAGAAGTCCCGCCGTTCCCCGACCACATGCCACTCACTATTCTCCGCAAACAACTCACCAGTGCAGGAGTAGCCGTGAATAGCCAGCAGCAACGGTAGGCTTTTTTCGGGAGCCCTTTGATGAATGGACGGCTCATATACATACCATTCTCGCCGTAGCCCATCAATATCGGCCTCAAACCGTTTCAGGCCCATGTCCTGATAAGTACGTGCGGCTCGGAAGCACCCATTCCCGATAGACATCCAGCGTTTGAAGCGGAGAGCAAAGCACATTTGCTCCCGGTGCAGATCATCCGAGTTCATAGCCGCGGCATGCTCTATATCTGTGGAGCGGATTTCCGAAATAGGAAGTGCGTCCAGATTTGTCTGCCAGCGACGAGGATCTTGCTGATATACGCGGGTGCCGTTCCATGTAAGTCCCATATCCAATGACTGATTAGCTTGAAGTAAACTGTTGAGGACCTCGTCATACTCGGTTTCTTTCCGCTGCACCAGCCATGCGGGCATGATAACATCCAACTTGGAGCGAGTAGCATCCCGATCCGATTGAATCCCGCGAAGCTGCTGTAACAATTCCGGAGCCAGTTGATAATCACCATCGGCTAGAATGCAAGAGAACAGCGTGGGGTTTAGCAGTCCGTAAGCTGTAGCCGGATAGGCGCCACCCCCGATTCCCATGATATAATAGGTAGCTTCATTAAGGCTGAAGTAGACTCGTGAGATGGCTTTTTTGAATACAGCCTCACTGTAATCGACTTCCTTCTGAATATGTACCCGATCCCAACCCTGCGGGTGAGATTCCAGAATGATCAGTGCCGCATTTAGTTCCTCCGCAATACTGCGCCATGGCCCCTGCTCCAAAAAAGCATCACATGAGACATTATCATCCGGGTAGATAAAAAAACCCGCGCCGGAAATGGGGAAGCGCTGCGGAATATAGAGCAGAAACCGGCGTTGCTCACCATCAACGTCTAAGCTCTGCATAATCGTGCCAGTGAAGAATGGCTTTGCGGGGTGTTGAGGGTCGACCGGAGGATAAGCGATGGTGTCTTGATTGTGAAACATTAGATTCAGATCGCCAAGTTTGTAGATCCCATCTTCAATATTCAGGCAATACGGCTGGCCCATATTGTGATTCCCCCTTCTTGTTAACAAAAAGCAATTCCCTTGTTGCTTGTTGATTTTTATTTTACAGGAGAGAGGAAGGAATACAAGGTGGCATTTTTTTGATTCTATGGGGGTGTCTTTAGAAAATAGTCTCCCGGTCCCATGAAATTATCATGAGATCGGGAAATTGTTGAAGATATAGCTTTATACCGTGATGCAGTGATCACAGTAGTATTTGGGAGATTCGCCGTTGTCGCTCCACAGAATGGCTGTACCCATAGATTTTAATTCGTCCAGACAGCTCAGATAATTATGACGGATCTGTTCATCCATTGCAAACATAGGGCAGTCCAGGACCAAAAGCTTAGGTGGCGCGAGTAGGACGCTCCAAAGAACCACTTGATTACGGAGTTCAGGAGGCAGATGGCGCGGGTAACACTGAAACCAGCGGAGATCGATCTTGTGGGTCTTCGCAAATTCCTGAAGCGCCAGACGCAACATGGAATCGTTCAGCATACCGAATCGGCTGTTGAAATGGTAATATGTACGCAGAAGGATGTTTTCAGCCACAGTCATATTTTCAATCAAATTCCCAGAAGCGAATACCAAGGCAGGAAATGCGGTGTCGATTTTCCTGCCGCCAGACACAAAACGGCTGAGTCATATCGTTTTCTCTGACAGTACCATTGCTTGGAACCAGGCCGGAGAACATTCTCTTGAGAAGATCTCCGTAGCTGCCGTTGGACCAAAAGAGCCCAACGGCTTTGCCTCCACATAGTTCCGCGCTGAAACGGCGGTCTTCTCGTCCGGGCAACGCGAGGTCTTGTAAAAAGATTTTACTTGATTGAATAGGGATATCTACCGGAATAACTGAGGGTGGATTCTGCATGGCCATGCAGCGTACAATCTCTTCAGAGGATGCTGCATACGTCTCCATGTCATAACAAAGAAGTCCGTGACGCATAACTGCTACTCGATCAGAAACAGCCAGCGCTTTGCGCATATCGTTGGTAATAAAAAGAATAGCGATGCCTTCATCCCGCAGCTTTTTGAGAAATTGCTGGAGGGAGAGCGTGTCATCTTCTGACAGTCCTTCACCAATCGAGTGGCAGATTAGGATTCTAGCGCCGCAAATCACGGAACGGCAGATCGCAAGTTGCATCTGCGCGCCGGAGGAAAGCGAATCGGGATACCCATCTGGGTCGCCGATAATACCATAATGATCGAAGACGGCCCGGGTTGTCTCCAGATTGATCTTAGGATTGATGATGAACCGTCGGCGGTCCTGCATTTGCAGAATATTCATATTTTCAGAGATTGACAGGTTAGATACAATGGAGGATGCCTGGGTAATCTGATAGATTCCGAACTGATTGGCCTGCTTGTAGGAGATCAGCTTGACCGGCTGATCTCCTATGTAGAGAACGCCGCCGCAAATCGGCAGTTGGCCACAAAGAGCGGCGGCCAGCGCGGATAGCCCGCTGTCATGCAGACCTGTGACTGCTAAAATTTCTCCCTGACGCAGAGAAAATGAAATATGGTCGATGTTTTGTTCGGATGGATGATCGGTTGTGAGCCGCTCTGCATATAAGATCTCTTTATCCATGGATGGCTCCTATTCCATACAGGTCAAAGGAAGCGTCAGGATCACAGTGGTGCCGACCCCAACAGTGCTGGTAATATCTACTCCGTAATGCTCACCAAAATAAAGCCGGATGCGCTGATTTACGTTTCCCATGGCAATCCCCGAGGAGTGGCCGCTTCTCTTTGGAGAGGAAGAGGTGACATTGTCCAACAAACTTTCCCGCATTTTTTTCAAATCTTCATCCGCAATACCAACGCCATTGTCTTCAATGGAAATATAAAGCCGCTTGCTGGACGCACGGATTCGCAGGGTAATACAGCCGCCATCCACCTTCGGATTTACCCCGTGAATCAACGCGTTTTCGATGATAGGCTGTAGTGTCAACAACGGCAATCTGCAGTCCATGACACTGCTATCTGGAATGATTTCACGATATTGGATCCGATCACCGAAGCGATAACGTTGGATCAGAAGGTAATTATGCACATGGTCTAGTTCTTGCCGCAGTGTTGCCAACTCACCCTGATTGTTGATACAGTAGCGGAATTGCAGCGCAAGAGATTCCACCATTTCTGCGACATCCTGATTGCCCTGAATCAATGCGCGGCTGCGGATGATTTCCAGAGTGTTGTAGAGAAAATGGGGGTTAATCTGATTTTGCAAGGCATGCAGTTCCGCTTCGGTTTTTAAAGCGCCGGCAGTTGCGGACTCGGTTAGACGTTCATCCAACTTTTCAAGCAGAGAGACGCTATCTGGGATTATGGAAGGTACTTTGGTATCACTGTCATCTCCCAGGATGAGACTGTTCAAGCACAGAATAAACCGGTGTGTCCGTTTACGTATATTCAGCAGGATTGCAGCCAACCATAACAGACTGAGGGAGAACACCGCCAAGGCGGTACAGCGAATGGCGGAACTGCAGCCTGTATACAGTATAACTGCTGCAAGCGGCAGAATAAGAAATAAGATGCCGACAGCAAACCAGAGTCTTTCTGTTTTGCTGGTGTTTTTTCTGGGCTTCATTTCTGTGCCTCTTTTACGAATAATATTTTCTGTATTCGGACGGCGTGACGGTAGTTTCAGAAAGAAATACTTTATTGAAGAATTTCAAATCCCGGTATCCTACGGCTTCAGCAATATCGCTGACGCGCATCTTTGATGTTTTTAGCAATTTTTTCGCCTGATCCATCCGGACTTTTTGTAGGTATTTGATGAAACTGCAACCAGTTTCTGATTTGAACAACGTACTGAGATAAGCAGGACTAAGGCAGACCTGCTGTGCGACGATGTTTAGCGTAATGTCCTCTGCATAATGCTGTGTTACATACTGTTTCGCCTGCGAGACAACGCCATGCTCCTGTGTACGGAAAAAAGTCCGATATTCACTAAACGCCCGCTGTACCGCATCGGTGATCCGGGCAGGAAATTCGACCGCGGTGGAACCGCCTCCTGAGAGGATTCGCGTTGGTCTAAGCTGAGGACTATTCCAAAGCTTATCCGCATCTGGCAGAGCAGCTAACGCTTGATTGATACAACGCAACTGAGATTCCATCAGATGGTAACTGGTTCCGGGAATTGGATTCTGACACCGACTCCAGTCCACTTGCAGGCACTTCAAAACCTGTTCTTCATCGCAGATTTCAACAGCGTGACGCAAGGCAGCTTCCTGTGTAAAGGGCCTGACTTTCTGTGAGGCAATGTCGATCTCTGTCTGATAGAGAATCATAGTACTGCTTTGCTCGTCCAAACGGCGTCGAAGTGCCGAGATAGCTTGAGAAAACATTACAGGAAGAGCTTCCGGGCTGCCCGAAACAGATAGACTGGCCCCGCAGGACATGCGCGCATGATTATTCTGATTGTTGAATGTACGCAGCGCCTGTCCCAGCTTTTGCTGAAAGAACTCTGATTGCGCTACTGCCTGTTCGGTGGAATACAGAACCAAAACGCTGAGATTCCCACCATCAGAAGGGAATGGGTAGAAAACAGGCAGGCAAGGAACAGACGCAAGTGAGGTAAGAATCAACTGGAAAAAGCTGTCAATCTGCCGTTCCAGTGTGGGAGTCTCCATGCCGAAGATGCTGAATCGCCAGTCCAAGCAAAGAGAAAATGCTTGGATAACCATGTTCTGAAAATCCAAAATGGGATGATCGCCCACATTGGGGATGGGAAGAACGCGCTTCTCGTTCCATACATCGGCCAGATAGCTTTTTCGGAGAGCGTCCACACTTTCTTTTAGATCGCTCTGCATGGATTTTTGCAGGGAGTTGCTATTCGTTTGCGATGTGAGATGCTCGTCTAATTTTTTCAAGATACCATTCAGCTCGCTTTTCTTTAGGGGCTTCAGCAGATAATCCCAAACGCCGAATCGCAGTGCCTTCTGTACATACTCAAAATCCGTATATCCGCTCATGATAATAAAGTTGACATCCGGATATTCGGTCTGCGCCTGCTCAATCAATTCAAGGCCTGTCATGCCAGGCATGCTGATATCTGTAATGACGGTATTTGGATGTAATTCCCCGATTTTATCCAGAAGTTCAAGCCCGTTGCTGGCTTCTCCGATCACAGTTGCCTGTGGATATTCGATCAGCATTTTGCACAGAGCAACAATGCCGCTTTCGTCATCTGCGATGATAATAGAAAGCATGTCTAGATCCTCCCACCTAAACCGTTAATGCCAATTCAAATATTTTTTAAGTATTGTATCATACATGTGCAAAAATGTAAAAAAATATTTTGCGCCTAAATGGGAATAAAGATGGTGTTTGAACTGCTGGTGAGCGTTTTACTATAGAGGATACCAATTAGGAAAAAGTCGAGCAGCTTTGAAAAATCACAGCGGTCACCGCTGTGCACTTTCACATAGAAATACTGCCGCGGGCCTCAGGTCCGCGGCAGTGCTATACTGGTAGAGGATCATCCTAATTGCGTTTTTATATTTGGGAAAAAACCTTTCACATAGTGCGGAGGCGTTTGCACAGTGTCTAAGTCATAAAGGAACTTCAAATTTGCACCAGCCCAAACGGGATCACAACGGTAATCTCCCTCAATTGCTGCGGTGCCGGAGCCAAAGGACTCTTCGGCACTGCGTAAAGAAGGAACTAACATATCTTCTCCACCGTCAACAGCTTTTTTCAGAGCGGTGTGGAATACTTTGAGATAAGATTGGGCATCCAAAATTTCATCATTATGTCCGGTAAAGATTCGTTTGAGCTTGCCATCAGTCTGTGCCATGAAACGCTCCAGTGTCCGCAGGCAAGATTCCAGCGTAGTGTCATTGATTTGCAGCCATGCGGTGTCCGGGATATAACGACGGTTGCTACCTAACTCATCAGAAGAAAACACATCGCCGGTGGCCTCGTCAACCAAAACTATGCCGCCAGGAGTGTGGCCTGGAAAGCTGTATACCCGAAGGATTGTGCCACCTAAGTCGAACAGGGTACCATCTGGAATATCGTGGATGATGTCAAGTGGAAGTTCTATGCCGAATTCTGCGGCAGTGCGGGCATCTGCATGAGGCATATATATCCGGCTACCCGCATGCACAAATTGCATAATCTGCGCTATGTGATCTGGATGTCCGTGAGCAATAATGAGGTCAATCGGCAACCCACCGGTTAATGCGTGGCAGAGCGCCGGAAGATCACCAGTCTCATCCCAACCAGCGTCAACAAGAACAGCACGATTCTGGCCAATGACAAGGTACATTTTGTCAAGATCGAAGTCTTCAATCCGAATAATACCGGAATGCTTCGCTGCGGGTTCCCGCAGCAGTTCGTGGCGAAAGACTCCTTTGGGGCAACAGTTAAATGTGTAGTGAAAGCGGACAATAGGGCTGGCATCTAAACCATCTGCTTCTGCAAAGGCGGCAATGGTGATTTCCTGGGTTTCCCGACCTTTAAGCAGAAGTAGTCCCAGTTCACGTCGGTAAACCGGACTATCAGCTGTGGGCTGCGAACCGTCCACTGTATAGTGAATCCGCGCACCGGGAGTAACACAGGCAAGGTCGATATGGATGCTGGAACTTTCAAAGGTACCCTCAGCAGGGTATACAGAAGGAATTGCGGTTTGCATAGAGACCTCCTTAATATTTGAATTTTAATTGGTTATTGGTTGCTTCTTGTCCGATTATGGACATCGGATTCCGGGAATGGCCCAGGTGAGTTGTACCGAATATCCATAGCCATTTTACAATGAGTAAGTCATGCGCCTCAATGGTTTTTTTTCAATTTATAGGGGGTGTTCCATGATTATCACAGGCGGTGAAATAGTTATGACCACAATACGCAGCATTTTTAGGCGTTTTCAGCAAAGTGTTGTCCGTTTCGCTGATTTTATTTACGCTGGTGACAGCATAGGTTCAGGTGCCCAGCTTGGTGGTCAGGGTAATTTTGTCCCCAATATCCAGCGTGTGGATCTGGCCGAAATAGCTGTTGGCGCCCCGGTTATGGGCGGCGA
>ERZ834694.1942-NODE-1942-length-16139-cov-17.550050_pt1 | contig 16139 bp, 9 predicted proteins | sample MGYA00519691_ERZ834694 | MGnify/ENA primary metagenome ERZ834694 (study PRJEB31850, sample SAMEA3708758) | human gut metagenome | biome: human gut; feature: human-associated habitat; material: faeces | place: China | collected 2014 ... | reverse complement strand
TGAAGGAGATCGCGGCCGTGTGCGGCATCGACAAGGTGCTGACCACCCACTGCGCTAGGCATCACCATTTATCCTACACACTGAAAATAAGCAGTTTATAAGAATATATTTTTTAACAGGTAACGATTTAGAAACGAGCGAAGTTCTATATTTTTCTTGTTTTGCATTAAAACAAAAGAACGCTCTATTAAATGCAAAAATACAGAGTATTTCTATAATTGCCAAAACAATTGTTAGGGAAAAAGGAATAGCAAACAAGCTTTTCAAACGAAGAACAATACTGTGCATATTAGTTTTTAAATCATCCCTTGCCTTTGGAGAAAAGCTAGATGGACTGCAAAATATGGATAATGTCCAGTGTCTACTTTCTCTATCATTGCAGAATTTTGGTAAAATCGTTTATTGCTTTGACTTCTTATTTTCGATTATCGCTCCAAATCTATTGCAATACCAACAAATTTAAGTGAGTCTAGTAATTAAGTCATTTATCAATACATGGAAAGAAATGTATCCATCTTGGATTTTTTGTTTACTGTGCATTGTGATTGCACAGAATTGCGCTATCTTTACAAAAGATTATAAACCAATTGATTTTTAGAACATGGTTAATATATGCAATAGTGAACAGCATGTTGTTTTGATGAGGATTTTGGATGCTCGTAACAGACCGTCCATAACCCCAGATATGCCCCTTTGGAAACTTAAATTAACCGAGGAAGAATATACAAACTTAAAGGAGACTCTTGTCCAAAATGCGTATCGATTAGAAGATTTTGGAATAGAGGCGGCCTTGTGTTACGCTGAATGGTGGAGAAGAGACTATAATGGAGGAATTCCTTCCAGAGAAGATGTTGCAGTCGGATTAGGACTGCCTCATTATTGTTGGGAGCAACTATATAAAGCTGCACGTCATGGGCTTAAAAGTCATGGATTTGCATTTATTCACTCTCTCAAGGGGAATGAATATTTTAGAACTTTACTAAATCAAGGAGGTCTTCCTGTAAATTACATAAAGAACGGAACTAATCTTAGCGGGTTTTCACGTTTTCTCATTGGATTGGTTGAAGAATTGTCTTCAATAAATATTGATTGGGATGATAATAATATAGATTTAATCAAGAATTTTAATTGTATAGCTTATCTTGGGAAAGCGTTCAAAAATGACAATATTTACGATGTTTCATTACAGATTGCTCATGCAATCATATCCGAAGAAGACCGCTGGCTACCATATGATGATACGGATTCCTCTTTGTCGGAACTGACTAAATCCTTAAAAAGAGAATACCGGCGAGTTAAGAGTGAACATAGAACCAAACCACTTTCTCTAAGTTGGAAACTTCGTTTGACCTCAAGTAAAACTGCAAATCTTTTTGTCAATTTAAATATAGTAAAAGAGATTTCATCAAAATCTATTGAAGGTCTAAACTATCAATCGTGCTACACCTTCGATGTGTTTGTCTCTGGTATACTTGTTGGAAAATATGTAAGAAAATCCCTAGTTAAAGATGACAAAGGAGAGGTTATCGGTGCGATATATTCTCGTATAACTGTTGGCGTAGCAAATGATATAAAGTGGAGTGGAGAACCTGTAGTTGAAGTTAAGATCAGGTGTGACAACGATGACAGATTGTTTCCAACTTTATGTGGTAGTTATCCTCCGAATTTTGAATGCCCTCAGGTTTTCCAAATGCTTGATGATAATGTATATTCTTTGAAATCGACAGCGAATGCTGAAAATAATATAGCTGTTTTCTCTACTAATTGGAAGTGTGATGGTAGTCACAATCTATTACTAAATGGAGAACTTTATTCGGCGATTAAGTTTACTGATAAAGTAGATTTACACAATTGCATGTCGAATGAGGATATAACCATAACCAATGAGTTCACGCCTTATAGCGCTGAATTCAGAGGTACATATATACAATGGGTAGAGCAATCCAATTTTAAGTTATTGACTCGCATTCCAGTAATAAGCGTTTTTGACCAAACTGGCACTAGAGTCGGGAATATCAAGCCTAAATATCGTGTTCATAATAGTAAGGCTGAGTGGCGGAATTTGTCCAATTCATGCCTTTTGCCATTTGGGCTTGTTGATATCAAGGTTGAATTTCCTGACAATAAATACGTGATGGAAACATTTTATTTCATAGACGATATGACATTTGTCTCTCGCAACGAAACAATGTTTTCCACAGAGCTACACCTATATTCTCGCCATGTTATCTCTGCAAAAGTTGATGAATGCGAAAACTTATCTGTTGAAATGACGGATAAAAATACCTGGAGGATTTCCAGAGATGCCTGTGCTTCTAAATATTCTCCTACGTGTAATTTGAAAATAATTGCCGAGAATAATCCTCCTTTGAAAGTATCTGTTGTAGCACCGTTTGAGGGTATAGTAATATCTGATTTGGAAGGGAAAATTGTGCCATCGGGAAAAATCATATCTTATGATAACCTGAGATATTTTAATATAATCAGTCATGGACAGTCTGGTATGATAGATGTAACTTACAAATCTGATAAAATAAAGGATGACAATACAATCAAGCATCTTAAGAGTCCAGTAATTGAAGGTATAGTTCCATTATCCGATTATCGTGATTTGTTTGCAAGAATGTTTCAATTATATGGTGCAAATACTTTTGACCGTAGTAGTTCCATAGAACTAAAAATATGTGACAAACGCATCTATATAAGAAAATTTGTTCTTGATAGTGAGTTGAGTTCAGATAAAATTCGAATCACAGATTATACCAGCGAAGACACTTCCGATTTCATATATGACGGTGATGTATATGCATTGCCGGTTTCAGAAAATATAAAACCAGCTGAATTAGTGCAGATAAAGCTTGAGCCGTATAATCGACAAATGAACTTGTTTACAATTCCTGATGAGCTTTTGAATTCGGAAGCAATTCTTTTCTCTGGTCCCGAAAGTTCGCGCAGGCTTGTTCCTAAGTATTACAATTTTGAACAAGAAGATTACAGTTCGGAAGTACGTGGAGAGATGTCTGCTGCTAACACAATACTTTGGAGTGAAAGGCTTTGCAAGGATGATGTTTTTGCCGGCGAGTATTGGGCAAAGACAGTAAAAGCATTCCGTATTATTTCAGAATTTAATCTTCCATTTACCACATATAATGCTTTCAAAGCTATTGGTTGTGAACCTAAATTATTGGTTAACTTAATATTAGCTTGTTGGATTAATGGCGCTTCCGATGTTCTCATTCAAGAAATTGACCGTTTTGAAGATGAATTAAACATTGCAGTACATTGGATTCCGCACACTGTGTGGGGAGAATGTATTGAGAGTTTCATACGTTCGCTTCCTCCAACACTCATTAATATAATGAATACAAAATTAGGTGAGATTACAGAACTGATAAATGCACTTTTCAACGCTACACTATCTGCAGAAGTTGCGTCTGAACTTACCCAATATGTTGCGGGAGGGAATATCGGAAATGCCAGGATTTTCTCAAGAGCGGACATAAATCAATTTAAATCAAAAATACATGGGTGTACAGATAACAATATAGACCTACCTCTAACCCGATTTGTACTTCAAAATAAATATTATGTAGATCAAGAGATGCACAAGTCCTATCGTGTAATGATTGAGTCCGCAATGTGTGCTGCGGAAAACTTCGCACAAGTAAAAAATCGCACAAATCTTTTTTTATTGGAAAGTCGAGACTATGCTCGTATCATTAATTTTTACCGAAAATACTTTAAAGAAACCTACAGTGAGATATTCATTGGGACAGTAAAACAAATTGTAAACAAATGAATATGAATTATTTTTCATTCTACAATAAGGCCAAGGAATTATTAATAGATTCTCTTGCCTCTCTTTGGTTCAAGGGTCAAGCCCAAGAACAAGAATATATCAAGAGGATTTTGACTAAGGATGAGCCTCTTTTTGCAGAACCTGTATTCCAATCAATATTCCCTTGGGAGGAGAGTGCCGACAGTTTTGAGGAACATTCTTCTAAACTCAGATTGTTAACTCCTTCATTTGTTAATGCACTGAGTAGCGAAGAAGTTGACAAGGATTTGAGATTTCCATTAGACAGGCATCCTTATAAGCATCAAACAGAAAGCTGGAGAACTATGCTTTCTTCTCGACCACAAACCATTGTCGTGACTACCGGAACAGGATCAGGTAAAACAGAGTGTTTTATGATACCAGTGTTGCAAGATTTGGCTAAAACCAATGAAAAAAATTGTGTTCAGGCCATATTCCTTTATCCTTTGAATGCACTGATGAAAAGCCAACAGAAACGTATTCATGCTTGGTGCAAAGCTCTTCCCGAAAAGGTTACCTATGCGATATATAATGGAGAGACCGACAAAGAAAATCGGTCTGACAGATATACTGCATCTCATTATCCACAGCTCGTAACAAGGCCTCAAATAAGGAAAACTCCGCCTCAGATTCTCTTTACTAATCCAACTATGCTCAACTATATGTTGGTACGAGCAGAAGACCGTGAAATCTTGGAAAAATCCAAAGGGAAGCTCAAATGGATTCTTTTAGATGAAGCACATACTTATACTGGCTCTTCAGCCGCTGAATTATCATTGCAAATCCGTCGTGTACTAGATGCTTTTGGCGTAACTATTGATCAAGTGAATTTTGCTGTAACATCAGCGACTATCAGGGATGAAAGTGACCCCAAAACGACGATCAAGCTAAAAACTTTTGTGTCTCAACTCACTGGAAAACCATTTGAAGATATAAAAATAATTAGTGGCAAGCGCATTATTCCAGAACTAAACAAGGGAATTGCAGAAGATCAATTGTCCAAAATAAACAAAAAGTTTAGTATCGAATTGAGTTATTCTGATATTGAGAAGTTGAGAAAAAAGCTTAACTCTTCGCCGGTATTGAAAGCAAAGGAAATCGGTCGTATGCTTGATAAAGGAATTGGGAAAAATGTGGATACCTCATTGGAAATAATAGATGCTCTCGGGGAAAAAGTGAAAGGTATAAACAACGGAGGCGGCCTTGGAGCTTTATTGCCAACACGTGCTCATTTATTTGTTAGATCGATAAGTGGAGTGTATGTTTGCACCAATCCCGATTGTCAGCGTCATAAGGAATATAGATTGTCGATAGGAAGTCTGACAACATATCAAAATATGAATTGTCCAGTTTGTAAATCAAAGATGCTGGAACTTGCTACATGTTCGTCTTGCGGCTCTCCCATTATAGTGGGTGAAACAAGCACAACTAAGGGATTTAGGATGCACACCAATGTAATTGATCTTGACAAGAGTCTTTTCTATGAGCAAAAGGAAGATCTCATTGATTTGGAAGATATGGGAAATATAGAAGATGTTGAGCAAAATGAGGCGGATGGCTTTTCTCGCTTCTTTTTCGCCATTCCGAAGAAAGCATGTCTAAGGAAAAATGCGAATAGAACATATCACATCTTCAATCATCGGAATGGTAAAATAGAACTAGTCCCTGAAGACAATAGAAGCAACAAGTGTTTTACTTCTTTAAAAAGTGAAGAAAGTATTCCTGTAATATATCAATCTCTTCGACACTCAGGAGATAATCACGTTCTTTGTCCTCATTGTGGCAATAATCTCAGCGAGTTTAAAAACCTTGATTATCTCAGAATAAGTGCTACTCAAATTGGACGTACTTTAGCAACATTGCTTCTTGATAATGCTGAACCCATTGACAGTAATGACGCAGACGTTGTATATGAAGGCCGAAAGTATATAACATTTACCGATAGCCGTCAAGGGTCTGCACGTTCTGCGATGGGACTTAATCAGGATGTAGAACGTTCATGGATTCGAGCTTCCATTTTTCATAAACTTGCCGACATGCGTTTGAATGATGTGAAACCTGGTGGTCTGACTCCTGATGAGGAAGCAGAATACAATGCATATCTGAGTATTCGGGAACATCTTCCGACCTTACTTTTTGAAAAATTTAAACGACTTGAAGAAAAAAAGAATGGCACACCAGTAATCCCCAATCCAGAGGAGGTGTCATGGGGGCAAATAAGCCAGTCTCTTGAAAATGACTCAAATTTCAAGAAGTTGTATGAACATGTTGATAAAGCACGTGGCAGAAAAAATTTCAAGAATGCAACGGACTATCTGAAAGCACTTCTTGTCGACCAATTCGGATGGATTCCTAAACGGGCGAACTCATTGGAAACGATGGGATTCGTACGTCTTGTCTATCCAGCACTTAAAAATGCGAAATGCCCAGCACTCATTCAGAAAAGATGTACAGACACCGACTGGCAGAATTTTCTCAAGATTTGTATGGATTATGTCATTCGTGGAGGTCGTCATTATATGCTTTCTGGAGCTTATAAAGATTACCTTACACAAAATAAGTACTGTTCTCCTATATATCCTTCAAATTCAGAACTGAGGAAGAATGGGAGCCCTGTATCGAAATGGTTTAAAGTCAATGTAAGTTCAAAAGGGATTAATGAGAATCAGAATAGACTCGTTCTTCTTCTATGTGCAGTTCTAGGTTATGATGATATTTCTCAAATCAATCAGATAAAGATTGCTGACATCAACTCAATGCTTGATGCCGCATGGGATTTTCTGAGACAAAATGTTCTTGAAGCAACAGATGTAGAAAATCAAGGATATATGCTCGATCTCATGGGGGATAAAGTTAAGCTGCAACTTATCGAAAAAGGTTATCTCTGTCCTGTTGACAATGTTATTATAGATGCACCGTTCTGTGGCTATAGCCCAAGAATGAACGGTTACATCGGTCGTGAAAATTTCGATAGATTCAAAATCAAGACGGAGTTTGTAAATCCGCTTTTCCCATTCAAGTCTGCGGATCAGACAGAAAAGAATGTCATGGAATGGATTGAGAAGAACTTCTTTGAACAAAAGGCTGCTGGTGTGTTCGGGGTTATGAACTCCAGAGTATTTGCTTCAAAACCGATTTTTATATCAGCTGAACATTCTGCTCAGCAATCGTCAGAAGATCTTGACCGATACGAAAGAGAGTTTAATGAGGGGAAAATCAATATTCTTTCTTGCTCAACAACAATGGAGATGGGGGTTGATATTGGTGGTATTACAGAAGTCGTCATGAATAATGTGCCGCCAAAATCATCAAACTACCTTCAGCGTACGGGACGTGCAGGACGAAGAAATGAAACTAAAGCCTTGGCTTTAACTGTTTGTGCTCCCAATCCTATTGGAACTCATACATGGAACAATCCAGATTATCCGATTACACATGTAACAGAAACTCCGTTGTTAAAATTGGAAAGCCGTCAGTTGATTCAACGTCATGTTAATGCGATGGTATTCGCATCCTTTGTAGCAGATCAAGGGGGAATCAGGGTTACGGCAACTCTTAGGGACTTTTTTGTCACGGCAGAAGGGATGTCTTTCTTTGATAAGTTTCTAAATTATATTGATAGTGTAATCAGCGGAAAGGTTGAACGTCTTCAAGAACCATATTCAAAATTAATCAAGGGAACAAGTCTTGCTCAGATAACATTGGCGGATGCCGCACAAGTAGTCAAGAAAGACATAGTTGCTGTTTACAATGTCTTTGATGCTCATAAAGGAGCTCTTGCAAAGGCGATTGAATCTCTGAAGAATGAATCAGGAACGACCAATGCTATCAAAGCTATAGAGAAACAAGAGGAAAATCTTTTAAAGACCTCGATGTTGTCATATCTTGCTGAAAATTCTTTTCTGCCAAGTGCAGGTTTACCCTTAGGACTAGTTGAGTGTCTGCTAGGTGGTAAGGAAAAGGTTGACGGTAACTCACCGACATTGCATATAAGTCAGGCCATCTCCTCTTATGCTCCCGGTAATCCAGTAGTGAAAAACGAATGGGTCTATGAGCCCAATGGTATTCGTCTGAAGACAAAATACGATGACAGCACTTCAAGGTATATCATACAAAATTGCACTCATTGTGGTTATACAACTATTATCTATGGAAGTGCTAAGACGGATTGTCCCAAGTGCGGTCGGCATGGAACTATGCATGGCATAAAGGACATCTCACTATCGACAGATCAGCGTTTTACAGAGGTCGTTGAACCTGCTGCATTCTCCGTAGCATGGGATTCGACCCCGACACGAAAAATGGACTCTCTCGGCAGTATGAATTTCATTCAGCCTATTTTGCTTGAAATGGATGCCTGGCTTCTGAAGACAAATTCTGCAAAAATGTCTATCCGCTGTTCAACGCCAAGGTCTGAGATTCTCTTTTATAATAAAGGAACGAGTGGGTATGGATATGCTTTCTGTCCTTATTGCGGTAGAATGAAATCAGAAAAATCACCAGACTCCACAGAGCGGATGCTGTCGCACCATAAACATCTTCTAGCTTCGACCTCTTGTCCCGGTGGCGAAAATGACGGTGCTGCAGTAAGACGTCATGTGTTGTTGGTCGGAAGATACCAGACTGACTTTGTTGAGATCAAGTTTTATGACAAGGACAACAATCTGGTAGAAGACACAGAGACACTCTATTCTCTCGGCGTGATTCTTAGCCGTAAACTCACGGAGCTGCTCGGAGTCAACGATGGAGAGATTGAATTCGGCTATGATGGCATAAATCATTCTATTTTCATATATGATACTGCTCTCGGTGGTGCAGGTTATTCATTACTCTTCCGAGAATATAAAGATGAAGTCCTAAAAATGGCTTTGGAGACTCTTGAAAGATGCGACTGTGAACGGTCTTGCACGAAGTGCCTTATAGATCGCAGATCGCAATGGTATACGAACTATCTTAACCGGCCCAAGGCTCTAGAATGGTTAAGACAGGAAGTCAAGGCCCGTGTTGCCCCAAAGGAAATTATTTATTTAATGCCTGATTCTCATGCTGTGACATCAGACATCACGACCGAGTTTTATCAGCTCACACGGAACAAGGACATCTCTGGTATCAGAATATTTGTCGACGACAACATTTCTCAATGGGATGCGGAAACATTCCCATTTATAAAAATTCTCACAGAACTATCTCTAGAAGGAGTTGACGTTGCCTTTATACTGCCAAGCGTACCAGATGTAAAATCGCTCTCGTCAGCTGACAGTGCAACTTTAATTGCGGAGGTATTTAAAACCAACTTTAAATGTCTTGAAAACACACTGCCGACAGGATTATTTCCGTTGATGGTCGTGATTATGAATGACGGAATCGTCAAAACATACTTTGGGAAAAATATTGATACATCCTATTCTAAGAATTGGGGAAGTGGAGATGTATTCATAACCACACAGCCAAATTCATTGTCCTATGCCGACATAAATAGAATGCAACTGTTGAGCGCCTTTTCATCGGACGATTCTTCCTTTATGTTCGAATATAGAATAAGAGAACACAGCTCGTTGGGTCGTTTTTTTGATTCTCTGAAAGCTCCGGAAACTGGTAATTGGAATAGAATAATATCTAACCTACGAGGCAAGGCTGTTTCTATTGAATATTCTGATAGATACCTAAAAACGCCCTTAGGCTGTATGCTTTTGGCAAAAATGATTTCCAGTCTGAAGAATGAAGCAGACTTAGTTTTGGTATCAATTAAGGTTATCGTCACAAATATCGTCTCAATTAATGACTCAGATGTGGCAGTAAATGCTATAAAAGATTTTGCCAACGGTAAGAAGAGAAATCATTTCCTGAAGGATGCTATATTTGAACTGACCGGAATAGAACCGGAAATTCAAGATACAGGTTATGTTGAGCATGAACGGTGTCTGACGGTTAAAGCGGATAATGCAGAGGTCTGTATACGTCCAGATGCAGGTATAGCAAAAGGATGGGCACCATTTGGAAGAGATAACGCTGAATGCACCGACCGCGATTTCAGAGAAGATTGGAATATAGATCTCGAACTGTTCAATAAACAGCAGATAGGAAACGGAATACTTTACACCATCTCATATAAGCAACTCTAACAATGTCAGAAAATAGAAACGCTCAGTATCGTTATCAAGTGCTGGACAGATGCTTCAGTGACTGGAATAAGAAATATACTATCGAAGATCTCCTTGAAATAGTCAACAATCATCTTTATGAATTGGAAGGTTCGGACTCTACCATCAAGTTGCGTCAGTTACGAGGTGACCTAAATGCCATAAGAAAGATGCTACCCGATAACATCTATCTTGATGCCAAACCATTTGGAGGAAAGAAATGCTACTACAGATATTCTGAGCCAAACTATTCAATCTACCAGAATGGTCTATCGGTTACCGAGGTTAACTCTTTACGCTCGATAATTGAAATGCTTAGTAAATATCGTGGAGTTACTGGTAATGCTTGGCTTGAAGATGTTATCTCCAATCTAGAACTTCGTTTTGGAGTAAAATCGGATAGAGAAAATCTTATTTCATTTCAGTGTAACTCATGTTTAAAAGGGCTTGAATACCTTTCAACTCTCATAGACGCAACAATCAATCACCAGCCCCTCGAAGTAAGCTACACAACACACGCAGGCATTAGTTCAACGAATGTGCTTCATCCATATTATATGAAACAATATAATAACAGATGGTTCATATTCGGACGTATTAATGGGAGAGATTATATTGTCAACCGAGCCCTTGACCGAATTGAAGGGATAAGTAGAAGTGATGTACCATTCTGTAAAAATGACCTTGTGGATTTTAACTCTTACTTTGATGATATTGTAGGGGTATCGGTGCCTTATGAAGTACAGGAAGCCGAAACAATTATTTTGCAATTTAGTTCAGAACGATTTAAATACATTGTTTCAAAGCCACTGCACACCTCACAGGAAATTATTGATGAATACAAGTGCATAGTTACCATCAAAGTAATACCAACACGAGAACTTGACCAATTAATTCTAGCTTTTGGACCTGATGTTGAAGTCCTAGCTCCAGATAAATACAGAATGAGCATTAAGACTAAAATTGAGAAATGTCTCAACAAATATCGCTCTGTGCATTGCGATTGCATATAAAATTATACTTTTATAATAAACAGATATAACAGAGCAGATATTAACCAACATTATATGGAACGTGATAGTGTGCAAAATATTAAAATTGAACATTCTAAAAGAAAAGGCGTATCAAGCTTTGTATTGAGTAATGATACGCCTCTTTTAAGAGTCCTTTAAATCTACTCTTCAAAAAGCGAAAGTATATAAAATCTGATATATTTTTATCTGATTACGAATTTTGTATAGAAGATTGATTATACATATACACTCTTTATCTACGGCAGTATTATGGCTTTTTCATTTAAATATCCCATCTTTCAGGGAAGTATTAGTATTAAATGAAAGAGCTATATGGCTGTATAAAGTCTAATTTTTATCTTAACACTGGCCATGGGCTTACTTTTTAGGTTTGTCCGTAATAGACTTGTCCTTGATGGATTTCGCCTTGCTGTCCAGTTCTCTTGCGGCCTGATCCTTCAGCCGTGCCTGCTCGGTCAATGCTGCCTTTCTCTGTATAGTTTCCTCGTAGGCTTCCACGTCCTCACGTATCTGCCTGATTTGTCCGTTGTTCCGGTTCGGCCCGAAGAGGTTCTCAAGTTCTACAAGTTGTTCGGGTGTAGCCTCTCCTTTCATCTTGACATAACGATATTTCAGATCATTATCGACTTGCACGTTATCTGTCCTCACCGAAAAATAGAGAGCCACGGACAGAATCACGATTGTCGCGAACATCACGGAAAAACTCCCAAGGATGTACGGGGATTTTATGCTCAGGCTGAAATGATGGTTGATGTTGCTTGTCTTGACGGCATTCTTTCTGATTGTGTCATTGGTCTCACAAAACAGGTTTTCCACTTTCTCCTGATTTTGCCGCTGTTCATCACGCATTTCCGACAAGACCTGTCCAAGTCTTTCCTGTGACGAGTTTTTCCTGTCCATGGAAATCATATCGTTCTTGATGGCGGCAAGTCCCTCGCACATGCGAGCCAACAATTTGCGAAATGTCTCATGACCATTCTTGACTTCATTCAGCACGGACTCATCCTTTTCCTTTTCATTGTTAACTGTCGGGCTGTTACCTTCCAGCAAGGGAGCGGACAGCCCGTTGATTTTGTTTTCGATTCTTTCCAGGCATCCGAAGATGCTCTCGATATATTCTTCCAATTTCATATTCCTGCAATTTTAATGTTAATGAATAATTTGAATGAAGAAAGGACAGGCTACAGCCCGAATCCTTTCCTCTTTTTCTTTTTCTTGCGTTTGCGCAAGAGTTCTTCTTGAGATAACAGCTCTTCGGGAGCGGTGCCATTTGTCGGACTGAACAGTCCCGGTCCCGTACTTTCGAAAAGATGGCCTCCGTTCGGTATCCTTTGTTGCACCTTATGTTCGGATTCCTGTTGGGTTTCCGAAGGCTTCCAACTCAATTGGGCATTCAGTCTGGCAAAGCTGAACTCCCTGCTGATCTGTGAGGCCTTGAAGGTCTGCCCGTCCTTGGTGAACCGGATTCCCTGTATGTCATCCGGCTTTTTTATCTCCTTGGTACGTTTTACAAATTCCAGCCTGATGCCACGGCGAAGCAGGTAATCGTTGAACTCTTTCCATGTTTTGGAATGCCTCAAAGCTGCCTTAACGGTATTGAAGATTTCGTATTTCACACGCTCCGAAGCATGGAGTTTCTCCACATTAGTCTTGCCCTTGTCCTCGGCATATGTCAGCCCGTACTTGTTCTTAAGCAGTTTCGTGGCGATTTCATTACGCTTGTAATCGCCTTGGGAAGAGATTACCTTGCCGTCATATCCTATGCGGTTGTAAACCAGGTGACAGTGCGGATTGTCTGCGTTATGGTGTCTTACCAGAATAAACTGAGTGTTTTTTATCCCCATCAGTTCCATGTATTCCCGGGCTATTTTAGCCATAAATTCATCCGTCAACAATGCCTTATCCTCAGGTTTGAAACTCAATGCAATGTGTCCGACAGGCTGTTTTATCTTCGGATTAAGCTCACACTGGTAGTTGAAACTGTCCGTTATTTCCCGGATATTTCCCAGCAATACGCCATCTGAGTCAATAATTGCCGCGTTGTCCTTGCCCATCACGTAGCGGATACAGCCGCCGAAGGATTTCCCTTTCTTGATTTTGCCAATCATGACGGCCTCCTTTCTCCGTACCTGTACCGGACAATAATCTCCTTGAGTTTCTGCAGGAGTTCTGTCACTATCCTTTGGGTACGGTGGAACCCGGCCTGATGGGACAGTCGGGTCAGCTGGTTCAGGTTGTTTGCCATACCCGTAAGGCTGCGTATGACGGCTGTCTCTTCGGCCGAGTGCCTGGCCGTTATCGTCGTCTCAAAGGCTGATACGCGGAGAAATTCCGCCAGCGTGAGGTTGGCCTGTCTGCTGCGTCGGCATAACCGTTCATAGTCTATCTTGGAGAATTTCACTGTAACGGCTTTGCTGAGTTTGCACACTCCGCTTACTTTTGGGCGTCCCCTCGGTCTGTTTTTCTTTCTGTCATTCATATTTTCTTTGTTTGATTTTTGATTATTCTTTTTCTCACAATCTGCGAACACCGGGAGCGGATTGCCTCCACTCTTCGGGAGTGGAGCGAGGTTTTCGGGATGCCCGAAAGATAACCTCGCTAACTCCCAAAACTGAAGTTTTGTCCGTTACCCCCTCAGGTCGGCTACAGACTGTCTGAATATTGTAATGACTGGAGTCAGTAAGTCTGTCATTCAGGAAAATATCACAGTTTTCTCCACTGCTCGAAGTCTTCCGAGTAGATTTCAAGATGCTGTCGGGCAATGTTCTCAAGCAGTCCTGAAACGCTCATCTTGCGTCCTCCCAACCTGCGGACAAACTCGTCCAGCCTGTCACGTACCTCGCCGCTAACAAACACGGGCTTGCGGTCTTCGATTCTCGGGACCTGAAGAAAGGCTTTCCGGTATTCGTCCAGGGAAAGCTTCCTCTGCCTGCTGCTTATACGACGCTGAGACGTTGGAACGGCTTCTTCTTTTCCTGTTGATGGTTGCAGGTTCTCGGATGTGGTGTCGGTCTGTTCTACCGTTCCTTCTGACTTCTCTTTTCCTATATCATTCAAGGATGATTCCCTGGCAGTCTCAATGCTGCCATCTGACGGGAGTATGAGTGACATATCCGTACCTGTCATGGCCTCCCATTCTTCTTTGGTCAATTTCTTTTTTGTTACCATACATTTTTGATTTTAATCGGTTTACTCACTGGTCTCGGTGCGCACCTTGACTCGTTGTCGTGAGCAAAGGAAATGTGTATAGTGAACAGAATCAAGCAAATGGAGATACCGTGGCAATTATGTTACCCTATGCACAATACTGATTGGGCGGTCGGTGCTGCCTGCCGTGATTTGCCGGAGTGATTTCTCCATACCGGATTGTTCAAGCAAATTCTGTTTATAAAGAAAGCTCATTGTATGCAGTTGAGATGTAACATGATGTCATTCCGGGCAACGCATCGTCACCGGTCTGAAAATCCATTGCAGTGTGATTTCTACTGCTTTTATTTGTAGTGGGAACAGAAAAAACAGTCATATTTCCAACCGAGAATAGGACGATGATACATGATGGCATATCGGCTGTAAAAGACCTGTTCTGTTCCGGAATTTTGAATATATGTTTAACTAGAAAATAAAGAAGACAATGGAAATCATCAGCTTTGAAAAAAGAACTTTCGAGGAGATTGCCACCAAGCTGGATCGCTTCGTGCAGCGGGTGGAAAGTCTGTGCCGCGAACACGGCGGGAAGGAAACAAGTGAATGGATGGACAACCACGAGGTCTGCCGCAGGTTGCGTATCAGTCCGAGAACCTTGCAGACCTTAAGGGATAACGGGACGCTTGCCTTTACCAAAATCGGGAACCGGACTTACTACCGTCCTGATGATGTGGAGCGGGTAGTCGGAAACGTGGAGGACAAACGTAAGGAAGCCCGCTGGAAAGGAACGACCATTTGAGTGAGTTTCAAGAATAATGTATAACTCAATATCAAACGTGTATGAGTAATGAAATCAGAGAAAAGGACCACGAGTGGGTAAAGGCGTTCCACTCGAATTTCGACAGGTTGTTGGCCCTGCTCGAAAAGTTGTTGGAAAAACGGCAACCGTCTGCCTATGGCGATGAATTGCTGACGGACAAGGAAGTGGCATTCCTGCTGAAAGTAAGCCGGAGAACCCTGCAGGACTACCGCAACAACGGCATTCTGCCTTACACACAGGTAGGCGGCAAGATTCTCTACCGGGCTTCTGACATAGAAAAGACACTGATGAAAGGCTACAAGGAGGCGTACCGGCTTAATAAATGAGTTTTGGATAACCCTATTGAGGAAATGGTACTTCATTTGAACTTGCTGTGTTAGCAAGAATCAGAATATAATATAAACCTTGCTAACACAGCTTTTATACTTAATTTTCGGAACTTTCCATTTTCATATTTTTTATGTTCCCGCCTTTTATCCCAATAACCTTTTCAAATACAAGATTGTCATGTAATACTCGATAAAAAAACTTATGTGGATATTTTTTAATCGTATCTATATTTATTTCTTTACGGAGCTGATCATCATTTTGCCAATCTTTTTTGAGTAAATATGTTTCTTATCATTTTTACATAAAATTTGTAATGTTTACTTTTGTAAAAAAAGTATCATGAAGAATTCCATTATCATTTTTATTAGAAGAAATTGGCTAAGTCTTGTTTTATGGCTTTTGAATATTATATCCATAGTCTTTATATTGCAAATTGTATTTGATATATTTCCTCTGTTTGAATCAAATTATCCTTTAATTAAGGCAGAGAAAATCAACAGTTTGGTAATTGATTGTAGTATAGGTATTATAACAAGTACATTATTTTATATTCTATTAGTATATATACCAGAAAGAAGGAAAGCTAAAACAGCAAGAAATGCACAAAAAATACATCTTCAATATTTAGCTGAGCACATGCAATTTTTTATTTTATATTTAGTGAAGGACTATTCATTAAATGTAGATAACAATGATGTAATTTACTCTAATATTAAAATAGAAGAATTTAGTAAAGTAGACATTTCTATTTTCGGAGAAATATCAAAAAAATATTCTTTATATCTCAGAAAAAAAGATGGAACATTAAATTATTTTATTGGCTATAATGAATTTGGAATACATACACTGTACAA
>ERZ834694.1929-NODE-1929-length-16235-cov-4.841533_pt1 | contig 16235 bp, 12 predicted proteins | sample MGYA00519691_ERZ834694 | MGnify/ENA primary metagenome ERZ834694 (study PRJEB31850, sample SAMEA3708758) | human gut metagenome | biome: human gut; feature: human-associated habitat; material: faeces | place: China | collected 2014 ... | reverse complement strand
TGCATTGAACAAAGATGTATCTTCTTTCTTTTCTTCTGTTTTCTGTTCCGCTTTCTGTTCTGTTTTTGTGTCTTTACTGCTTAAAGTTACAGTCTGCGTTTTTCCATCCCAGGAAACATCTTGACCCACGGCTTCGGCAACGGCTCTGATAGGCAAATATGTTGTGCCTTCATAAGTAAATGGCTCTTTGTTTGTGGTTAATTGTTTTCCGTCTACGATAACTTTTATGTTATTGTAGGATACAGGAATATTTATATTAGCTACTTTTGCAAAAGCCACTGTTCCTGTAGACAATACCATAGAAGCAATCAATGCTCCACACAGCATATCCTTGATTCTTTGAAATTTCATAAAACCCCTCCTATTTTGTTCATTAGTTTTATGATATCTTAAAGGGGAGGTGTTTGCAAGAGAAATATCACGAGAATACAAGAAGAAAAATAAAAGGGGTGCAAAAATGATTCATGCACCCCCTTTAAAGGATTTAAATATTTACGATATTAAAGCAGATTTTTTCTCTGTTCTTCCGCAGACAGGGGGGAAAGATAGGTGGGTGCAACATCAAATACAGTCTTTGCACCTGTGATGCCCTCCTGTGCCATCTTGTAAGCCGCTCTTGCATAAGCAACAATTACGCTGGAAGTAAATTCGGGGTTGGAGCCCAGCTTCAAAGAATATTCAATCATCTGCTTGGTATCTGCGCCGGTTGTGCCTGTGCGGATAACAAAGCCGCCATGAGGAATACCGCTGTGGTCGCGGTCCAGCTCCTCCTGAGAAATGAAGTGAACCGTTGTGTCATAATCAGAAAAGTAGTTCGGCATGGTCTTGATCTCATTCTCGATCTTTGCCTGATCCGCTCCCTCTTCTGCCACAACAAAGCACTCTCTGGTGTGTTTTTCGAGGGTGGTCAGCTCTGGGCTGCTGCCGCTTCTGACTGCCTCCAGTGCACTTTCAACTGGGATTGTGTACTGTCTGGCATCCTTGACGCCCTCGATCCGGCGGATCGCATCGGAATGTCCCTGGCTGACGCCCTTGCCCCAGAATGTATAATTTTCGCCCTCCGGCAGGCATGCAGCTGCATAGAGACGGTTCAGGGAGAACATACCCGGATCCCAGCCAACGGAGATGATGCCAACCTTTCCGGATTTCTGTGCGGACTCATCGACTGCTGCGAAATGCTCTGGAATCTTTGCATGGGTATCGAAGCTGTCCACTACGTTAAACCACTGTGCATATTTCGGGGTCTGAACCGGCAGATCCGTAGCCGAACCGCCGCAGAGAATCAAAACGTCGATCTCGTCTTTCTTCGCCTCTGCCTCATTTACATGATAAACCGGTACGCCCTCGGTCAGGATCTTGACCGTTTCCGGCGCACGCCGTGTAAATACTGCTTTCAGTTCCATATCCGGATTCTGGCGGATCGCACACTCCACGCCGCGTCCCAGATTTCCATATCCTAAAATTCCAACTCGGATACTCATAGATATTCCTCCTAACGGTACAAAATTTGCCACGGATCCGGCTCTATTTTCCAGCTTACGCGATCCGATTTTACTTAAAAATTTCAAGTGTTCCCATTATACACTAGATCCATCCGTTTTTCAATATAGGTGAGTTCACGCGTACAGGAAACAAATTCTCATTTAATTCTCAACGAAAGCCTTATTCCAGCTCCTTCATTCCGGTATACAGCTCAAAATACCGCCCTTTCTGCGCCAGCAGATCTTCATGGTCGCCGCGCTCAATGATCTGCCCGTGCTCCAGCACCATGATCGCATTGGCGTTGCGGACTGTCGAAAGCCGGTGGGCGATGACAAAGGTCGTCCGGTCCGCCATCAGCCGGTCCATGCCGTGCTCGATGTGCTTCTCCGTCCGCGTATCGACCGAACTCGTCGCCTCATCCAGAATCAGGATCGGTGCTTTAGAAACTGCTGCCCGCGCAATGTTTAATAGCTGGCGCTGTCCCTGGCTTAAGTTTGCACCGTCGCCCTCCAGCATCGTGTCATACCCATCCGGCAGACGCATGATAAAGGAATGCGCCGATGCCGTTTTTGCCGCCTCAACAACTTCTTCATCCGTGGCATCCAGCCGCCCGTATCGAATATTTTCCCGTACCGTGCCGGTAAAAAGATGCGTATCCTGCAGAACCATCGCGATATTTTCCCGCAGCTCCTTCCGGTGCATCCGGCGGACATCGACGCCGTCCACCGTGATCGAGCCGCCCTGTATATCATAAAAACGGTTGATCAGATTCGTGATCGTCGTTTTTCCGGCTCCCGTCGAACCGACAAAGGCGATCTTCTGTCCCGGCTTCGCATAGAGCGAAATATCCTTCAAAATCACCTGCCCCGGCTCATAGCCGAACGTCACATGGTCAAGCACCACCTCACCGCGGATCGGCGCGATCGAAACCGCATCCGGCGCATCTGCCGCCTCCGGTTCCGCATCCAGCACAGCAAACACGCGCTCCGCGCCTGCCAGCGCCGAAAATACGTTTCCAACCTGCATGGAAAGCTCGTTGATCGGTCTGGAAAATTGCCGCGAAAAACCTAAAAATACGGTCAGTCCACCAACATCAAAATTCCGGAACACACAGAGCAGACCGCCAATGCAGGCTGTCAGTCCATAATTTAACTGGCTTAAATTGTTCATGACCGGTCCCATCACACCGCCGAAAAACTGTGCCCGGATCTGTTTTTCTTTCAGATCCGCATTGAGCCATCCAAATTCTTCCTCTGCGATCTCCTCATGGCAGAATACCTTGACGACCTTCTGCCCCTGCACGGTCTCCTCAATATAGCCGTTCATCGCGCCAAGCGCCGCCTGCTGGGCAGAGAAATATTTCTGGCTCCGTCCGGCAACAAATTTACCGGCACTCAGCATCACCGGCATCATGGCAAGCGTAATCACCGTCAGCCACACGTTCGTGTAAATCATCAGCACCAGCGTTCCCACAATACTGAGTGCGCCGGATAAAAGCTGCACCAGCGTACTGCTGAGCATCATGCCGATCGTATCCACATCGTTTGTAAAACGGCTCATCAGATCGCCGTTGCTGCCGGTATCATAAAACCGGAGCGGAAGCGTCTGCATATGGTTAAACAGCTCTTCCCGCAGCCGCTGCAGCGCGTTCTGCGCCACCTGCAGCATGATGCGCGACTGCATATAGGAAGCGGCAACGCTGGCTAAATAAACCGCTCCCATCACGCACAGGGAACGGAACAGCCCCGCCACATCGCCCCGGCTGCCATCTAAAGGCACAATATACCGGTTGATGATCGGGCGCAGCATATAGGCGCCCGCCAGATTCGTCACCGTCCCCAGGATCACACAGAAAAAGGCGACTGTCATCGCCATCCGGTCGCGTTTTAAGTATGAAAGCAGGCGCAGCATCGTCTGACCGCCCGCCTTGGGCTTTCCGCCCTTCATGACCGCCATCCGTTCCGGTCCCCGGCGGCGTTTCGGCGCGTCGGCTATGCGGCTGCCATATCGGCGTTTCAGGCTTTCAATCTGTTTTTCATCCATCATGCCATCCCCTCCCCGGCTGCCCGTTTTCCATATTGCGTCTCATAGATCTCCCGGTACGCCTCACAGGATGCCAGCAGCTTCTCCTGCGTTCCCTCTCCGATAATCCTGCCATCCTCAAGGACGAGAATCCGATCCGCGTATTCCAGCGAACTCAGCCGCTGTGCGATAATAAATTTCGTCGTATCTTTCAAATCTTCCCGGAATGCCGTCCGGATCGCCGCCTCCGTTGCCGTATCGACCGCACTGGTGCTGTCGTCGAGAATCAGGATCTTCGGCTTCTTTAAGAGTGCCCTTGCGATGCACAGCCGTTGTTTCTGACCGCCGGATACATTGACGCCGCCCTGTCCCATCTCCGTTTTGTAGCCTTCGGCAAACGAATTCACAAAGGAATCTGCCTGCGCATACACTGCTGCCCGCCGCACTTCTTCCTCCGTCGCCGTCTCATCACCCCAGCGCAGGTTTTCCTCGATCGTGCCGGAAAACAGGACGTTTTTCTGTAAAACCATGCCAACGCCGTCCCGGAGATTTTTCAGGGAATACTCCCGCACATCGATACCATCCACCCGCACACTCCCCTCTGTCACATCATAGAGGCGGGGAATCAGCTGTACCAGCGACGTTTTTCCGCTTCCGGTCGCACCGAGGATGCCGATCGTCTCTCCCGGCTCTGCCGTCAGGCTGATGTGGGATAGAACCGGCTCACCGCCTTCGCGGTAGGAAAAGGAAACATCCTTAAATTCCACGCGTCCTTTCTCAACCTTCCGGTCCTTCTGTGATGCATTTTCATCGCTCAGATCAATCGGCTCATCCAGCACCTCATCGATTCGCCGGATGGACGCCATCGCGCGGGAACTCTGCAAAAATACCATTGAGAGCATCATAAGTGACATCAGAATCTGTACAATGTAGGTCGTAAATGCCGTCAGATCCCCGACCGCCATCCGTCCGCCGATAATCAGGTTTCCGCCGAACCAGACAACTGCCAGTGTCGTCACATTCATCGCGAACATCATGACCGGCATCGTCGCAATTACGATCTTCAGCGCCCGCAGCCCTGCCTCCTTGAGCTCCCGGTTCGTGTCGGCAAACCGCTTTTCCTCGTAGTCTTCCCGCACAAAGGATTTCACCACCCGCACGTTCGTCAGCACCTCCTGGATGCCGCTATTGAGCGTATCCAGCGCTTTCTGCATGGCTGTAAACCGCGGGTAGGCAGTCCGTAGGATCCAGACGATCGCCGCCGTCAGAAGCGGAATCACCACCAGGATGACAGCTGCCAGTTCCGCATTCATCCAGAATGCCATCACAAGCGCCCCCAGGAACATGCCCGGCGCGCGCAGCATCATCCGAAGTCCCATCATAATCAGGTTCTGTACCTGCTGGATATCGTTCGTCAGACGGGTTACCAGCGATCCCGTGCTGAACGTATCGATATTTTTAAATGAAAACTGCTGCACTCTGGCAAATAAGTCGCGGCGCAGATCACTGGTAAAGGAAATCGACGCCTTCGCTGCAAAATATGCCCCCAGAATGCCGCCTGCCGCCATCAAAAAGGAGGTAATCGCCATCACAAGTCCCATTTTGAGAATGTATCCGCCGTCTTTCTGCGCCACGCCATGGTTAATAATCATCGACATAAATTTGGGCAGCAAAATCTCACCCAGCACCTCCGTTACCATCATGAGCGGTCCCAGAATAAAGGCGCTCTTATATGGCAGTATATATGATTTGTATCGTTTCCATTGCTTCACGCTTTTTCCTCCTGCCCGTTATTTCTGCAAATTTTTTTATGGATTCTGTTCAAACAGCTCCATCAGTTCATTCTGGCTCAAATCGCCCAGTGAAACCATTCCCTCTGAAACCACCTGCGCCGCCAGCGCAAGTTTCGCATTCTGCAGCTTCAAAAGATTTTCTTCTATCGTATCCTTTAAGATCAGTTTGTATACCGTGACCGGCTTTTCCTGCCCGATCCGGTACGCGCGGTCGGTCGCCTGGTTCTGCGCTGCCACATTCCACCACGGATCGTAATGAATCACGATATCCGCCGCCGTCAGGTTGAGTCCCGTTCCCCCGGCTTTCAGGGAAATAAGGAACACCGGGACCTCATCCGAGGCAAACGCCTGCACCATCCGGCTGCGTTCTTCCTTCGGGGTCGCGCCGACCAGAAGATGGGACGAAATACCCTCCTGTAAAAGGCGTTCCTGAATCCGCTCCAGCATCGAGGCAAACTGGGAAAAGAGCAGGATCTTATGTCCCGCCGCAGACGCCGATGCGATCAGCGAAACACAGGTCTCCAGCTTCGCCGATTCCCCCGTATAATCTTCAAAACAGAGTGCCGGATCGCAGCAGATCTGGCGCAGCCGCATGAGCTGGGAAAGCACTTCCAATTTTCCATTACCCGACCACGCGCCACCAGCCAGCGCCTCTTTTAGTTTCAACGCCGACGCCGTATAAAGCTTCTGCTGCCGCCCCGACGCCGCCGAATAAACGATCCTCTCTTCCTTGCCCGGAAGCTCCCGCAGCACATCCTTTTTCAAGCGGCGCAGGACAAACGGTCCCGTCATCCGCCGCAATGCCGTCAATGCTTCCGGATCCTGATTTTTCACGATTGGCAGCTCATACCGCTCACGGAACTTCCGGTAACCGTATAAAAATCCCGGCATCAGGAAATCAAAAATGCTCCAAAGCTCGCTGAGCCGGTTTTCCACCGGCGTTCCCGTCAGGGCGAAACGGACATTCGCCGAAATCTCCTTTACCGCCTTCGCTCCCTGTGTCTTTGCATTTTTAATGACCTGCGCCTCGTCAATAATCTCATATTCAAACGTGCGTCCCAGATACGCTGCCCGATCCCGTTTCAACAGATCATAGGACGTGATGATCACCTGCGCCCCCTCAGACGCCTCCATCCGCATCTGCTCCTCCAGCTGTTCCTGCCGTTCTTTCGCCGTCCCGGCAATCAAAAGCACGCGGATCTCCGGCGAAAACCGGGCAAATTCCTGTCCCCAGTTGTAGACGAGCGACGCCGGGCAGACGATCAAAGACGGAAGAGGTAATTCTGACCCACTGCCTTCATTTCCAGCCGCTTTCTGCTCGGTTTTTTCCTGATAAAATGCCGTCAGAAGCGCAATCACCTGCAGCGTTTTTCCCAGTCCCATATCATCTGCCAGGATCCCGCCGAAATGATACCGCGCCAGCGTCCGCATCCACGTATATCCGATCTTCTGGTATTCCCGCAACGTCTTTTCCAGAACCGCCGGAACCGCATAGCTGACACTCTGCGCCGTTTTTAGATCGCGCACCATCATCCCGTAGGCTTCATCCCGCTGAAACAGTTTCATCCTGCCGTCGCCCGAGAGACTGTCCAGATAAAAAGCACGGTAGGCAGGTATCTTCGCCTCCCCCGCCTGAAATTCACTCTTTGTCAGTCCCAGATCCGCAGTCAGACTGTCAAGCGCCTGCAGGCCGCCGCCCGAAAGCTGCAAAAATTCGCCATTTTTCATGCGGTAATATTTCTTTTTTTGGCGGTATTCACTGAGTACCTGCAAAAGCTCCGCCGGGTCGATTCCCGCCGTCTCAATCTTCAGATCCAGCCAGCCGCCTCCAAGAGAAACCCCCATCGACACTTCCGGCGGGGGCAGGACGCGCAGATGGCGAACAGACTCTGACAGCCATACCTCGCCCACCTCCTGAAACTGCGGCATTCCCTCGCTCAGAACCTGGTACAGCACTTCTTCATCCCCGCGGATCACCAGCTCGCCGCTCTCATCCTCCCAGTAAGAGAAGTACCGCGTGATCAGGCGGCTGATATAAAATTCCGCCGGTACATCCCGGCAGATCTCCCGCGGAACATGCTCGTCCGCCAGCGGCGAAAACGTAAAATCTCCGTAGGAAAGCGTCGGACGCAGACGCAGCTCGTCCGGCGAATCACTGTCAAACTCAAACCGGGCTTTCAACGCCTCTGGGCGGTATTTCTCCCAATCGATCTCCGGGCTCTGCAAGATCCCAAGTGCCTCCATGCCTTCCAGCACCCGCGCATAAAAGAGCGGAATATCCCGGCTTCCAACCAGCAGCTCCCGCTTCTCTTTCCGGCTTCCGCACTCTCTTCCGCCCTGTTCCATCTGCTCCAGAAAAACGCCCATCGTTTCTGTATACAGTTCACTGCATCCAAACAGATGCAATCCATCTGCCACATACAGACGCTGTTCTCCCCGGAACGAAGTTAGAGCCGATGGAACCGTAACCGCAATTCCATCGCCCCTTGCTTCCACCTCCACCGGGAAACGCGGATCCTTACGCTCAACCCGGCACACACGTTCAGCACCTTTCTCGTCCTCCGTTTGGACTTCTTTTCCCTCTAAAAGATCAAACAGCCGATCCCTCGCTGCAGATCCCAGCGTTAACGCCCGCATCACCGGAAGCGGCAGCCCCGCATGACCGCGCATCTCCTCATAATGGCGTATGTAGGCGTCCGCCTCCTCCAGCAGAAGATCTAAAAATGGGCGGCTTTCCGGCGCAAAGGCAGACGGGACGTGTTCAAACGCCATGCCTTTTCCGTATTCCACCCGTTTTCCGCTGTGAACCGCCTGTGCAAATTCCAGCAGGTTTTTCACAATATACCGTTTTTCCCGTCCGATCCGTGCCTCCAAAAGCACTTCGCCGCGCCGGATCTGTAAATAGGGATGCAGATAGACCGGTTCCCGCTCTTCCTCGCCCAGAATCCGCGCTACTTCCCGGTTCGTGTACTCCCGGATCATCATCCGGATCTCCGGCGAAGTCGAAACCGGCGGTGTATGCTCGGCTTTCTGCTGGCGGGCAAACGCCTCCTGAAGCGCTTTTGCATGCACGCAGGGACCCCGGAATGAATTTCCCTCCGCACAAGAACAAGAGTAGTCATAGATCTGACTACCCTTGATAAAAATTCTTGTCTGATATACCTTTGTCTCATCCTCAATCTGTCCCTGTACCCGTACTTCGCCCTTCCAGAAGGTATCTACGGACATTTTTATTATTTTCATGAGGATTCCTCCATATTACAGATTACATGTGTTCCGGCGATTCCATTCCGAGCAGATCCATACAGGTATCCAGCACCCGCTTGGTCAGCGTGATCAGACTGATAAAGGCTGCCTGCTTCGCTGCGTCCTCCTCGGAGAGGATCTTATTTTCCAGATAAAATGCATTAAACGCATCCGCCACTGCCGCCATGTATTGGCAGAGCTTATGCGGCGCCGTCTCGTAGAATGCAGATTCTGTCACCTCACCGAAACGGCAGAGCGCCATCTGAAGTGCTTTCTCTGTCTCGCTCTCAGCCGGACGGATCGGAACCACTTTAGCATCCGCACCGCGCAGTTCCTTGTATTTCTCCAGAATGGACTTGATGCGGACGATCATATACTGGATATGTGGACCTGTATTTCCCTCGAAGGAAATAAAGCGGTCTACATCGAAAATGTAATCTTTGGTCGCCTGATTCGAAAGATCGGCATATTTAAGTGCCGCCAGACCGACAATCTCCGCCGTGCGTGTCATCTCGTCCGCCGGAACTTTCTGCTTCTCCTGAATCTTCTCATATACCTTCTCATCGATATTCTTGATCAGGTGCTCCAGACGCATAACACCGCCCTCACGTGTCTTGAACGGACCACCGTCCTTGCCGTTCATCGTACCGAAGCCCAAGAAGATCATCGGCGTATCTTCTTTGACGATGCCCGCCTTCTTCGCCACACGGAATACCTGGATAAAATGAAGCTCCTGGCGCTTGTCTACGACGTAAATATAGCGGTCCGGATGGAAATCCTGCTCACGTTCGATGATCGTCGCCAGATCGGAAGTCGCATACAGCGCCGCACCATCGGATTTGCGGACGATACAAGGCGGATATTCCTTCGCATCCCCTTCCTGTGCGATATCGACAACCAGCGCGCCATCGCTCTCATAGGCGAGACCTTTTTTCTGTAAATCCTCGATCAGTCCCGGAATATATGGCTGCGCATCGCTCTCGCCCTTCCAGAGGTCGAACGATACATTTAAATTGCCATAGTTTTTTTTCAGATCCTTCAAGGACACGTTCATGATGTGCTTCCAGATCGCATGGAACGGTGCATAGCCACTCTGCAGTTTGAAGGTTGCTTGCTGTGCCCGCTCACGGAATGCCGCATCTACCTTGGATTTCGCGCTCGCTGCCGGATAAATATCCTCCAGCTCGGAAATCGTAAACGGCGGCTCCGACGGATACTCGCCGGTATAATCCGGGTCAAAATATACCAGATCCGGCTGACGGTCATGCAGCTCCTCGATGATCAGTCCCATCTGCAATCCCCAGTCACCCAGATGCACATCGCTGATGACATGGTGTCCCATATAGCGGCTGATGCGCTTGATGCTCTCTCCGATGACCGCGGAACGTAAGTGTCCAACATGCAGTGGTTTTGCTACATTGGCTCCGCCGTAATCGATGATGATCGTCTCCGGCTTCTTAGCTGCGTTGAGTCCCAGCTTTTCATCCTCTGCCACCTGCTGTACATAGGATGCCAGGTAGCACGGATTCAGGCGGATATTGATAAATCCAGGCATCACGGCGTTGATCTCAGAAAACATCTTGCTTCCGGCTGTCTTTTCCACCACCTCATTGGCAATATCGATCGGTTTCTTTTTATACGCTTTGGCAGCTGCCATCGCGCCGTTACACTGATACTCGCAGAGATCCGGGCGGTTTGATACCGTCACGCGGATATACTTCTCATCGTACCCGCAGCCGGTAAACGCCGGTTTCAGTTCTTCCACGATCAAATCTAAAATCGTTTTCATACTAGATTCCCTTTCATAATTTATATCGTATATTATATATCCTTCCGCATTGCCTTTTTCACATCCTTGCGGAACTGCTTCCAGGCATCCTCATGATCCACGAAATACTTCGGGCACGCCTTTCCAGTCACATCATAATGACGGATCACGTCTTTCGTACTTAAATCGAGCTGCTTGCACAGCCATGCAGTCAGTTTTACCAGCGAGTCATACGTCTCGTCTGTGAACTTTCCGTCTGCCGCCGGATGGCAGCACTCAATCGAAACGGTGTCCGCATTCCTCTCATTGGAGGCATATGCCTTCTCCCCGACCGGAACGCACTCAATGATCTCGCCGTCCAGACCGATCACGAAATTGCTGCTGACGGAAACAGTGTTACTGCCGCTCTGATCTTTCAACCCCTCAAAATAATCATGGTTCTGCTGTGCCGTCGTCCCAGGATTTGCCACATAGTGAATCACGATCCCGTTGATGACCGGGATATTCGTCCCCGGTCTGGAATATCGGTTGACCGTGAGAAGCTGCTCATCAACCCAGTTTGGCATCTCGATCGTGGACGGATCGATCAGCTTGCGGATCATTTTCCCGCGCAGCGTCCAGCCTGTTCCCGCACCCAGGAGGAAAATAAGCAGACACAAAAACAGCCGCATCATCACACGGCGCTTCTTCTGCTGCCTCGTCCGCTCCCGGCGGATTGCCGTCTGCCTGCCGGATGTACGCCTCTTCCTGCCACCAGATCTGCGCCCCGGCTCATCCTCTTCCCCCAGACGCAGACGGTCTTCTCTTCCGTTCTCCATATTTATCACTCCCCATGAGCACCGCTCACTCCGAACCTGCTCTCTGAGATGAACCAACGGACGCGTCATAGACGCCTCCCCGATATGTTAAGCAAAAAAACTGTTGTAAAATCTCGACGTTTCCTCCGGATCTTACAACAGTTTCTCTGCTTGCTACTGTTCATGCGCTGCATAACCAGCAAAGGAAAATGCCTGCCACAAACAGTAATCTCTGTTTCCAGTCAGAAACCTGTCAGTGACACGACTGCCTCCCCACAAGGGTACAAACGGTATCGTGAAGACCTTTCTGACGTATATGTTATAACTTAGACTCTGGACAGATATTCACCAGTACGTGTATCGATCTTGATCTTATCGCCCTGGTTTACGAATAACGGTACATATACAGTAGCGCCAGTCTCTACAACTGCCGGTTTGGTAGCGCCTGTAGCAGTATCGCCCTTGAAGCCCGGCTCTGTATCTGTGATCTCAAGCTCTACGAACAGCGGCGGTTCTACGGAGAATACCTTGCCGTTGTAAGAACAGATCTTGCACATCTCGTTCTCTTTTACGAACTTGAGTGCGTCGCCGATTGTCTCCTGGTTTAAAGCTACCTGCTCATATGTGTTTACATCCATGAAGTTGTATAAGTCGCCATCGGAATACAGATACTGCATATCAACTCTGTCGATTCTGGCAGACGGGAACTTCTCGGTCGGACGGAAGGTTTTCTCTACAACGCCGCCATTCATTACGTTCTTAATTTTAGTACGAACGAACGCAGCTCCCTTTCCCGGTTTTACGTGCTGAAATTCCATGATCTGGTATACGTTGCCATCAATCTCCAGTGTGATGCCGTTTCTAAAATCGCCCGCTGATATCATAAATGATGCTCCTCCTTGAAAATACTCGCTTTATCTTTTTTATTTTATACTATAAAATCTTCTTTTTCAACTACTTTTTTGAAAACGCAGGGCACATCATGTCAATTCCGCCCCTTATTTTTCTAAAATTGCCGATATTTTTTCTGAAAACAACTGATTTTCCACCGTTTCCGGCACTCCTGTCAGCATCCGGTTCTGCCGCCTGGCAAGCTCTTTCAAACCGTTCAAAAACACCCGGCTACAACCTTCCGCTATTTTTTTCCTGTCTTCTCACATAGAACCACAGGACAATTTTCTCCAGATACCGCTTTAACACAATCTGGATCTCTTCCTTCGGATTGATCGGCTTTACAAGAATCGAATAGATGCCTGTCCGCCTCGCCCCGTACACATCCGTAAAGAGCTGATCCCCGACAAACATCGTCGAGCGCTCGCCCGTTCCCATCCGGCGCATCGCCTGTCTGTATCCGCTGCGCTTCGGTTTTCTGCCCTTGTAAATATAATCCGAACCTACCTGTCCGGCAAACGGGGCGACCCGCGCCTCCTTATTATTCGAGAGCAGACAGGTGTGGAACCCTATCGCCCGCAAACGTTCAAACAGCTGTACTGCCCGCTCGTCCGCCGGGGCACCGTGCGGCACCAGCGTATTGTCAATATCAAATATGATACCCCGCATTCCCTTCTGGTAAAACTGCTCATACGGGATATCATACGCAGAATCCAGCCATTCATCCGGATAAAACGCATTTCCCATCATCTGGTCTCTTCCCCGTTCTTTCCAGACTCATACGACGGCACATTCCGCTGCTGTATCTTCTGCAGTTCCTCCATAAATGTATCGACGTCTTTAAACTCCCGGTATACCGATGCAAACCGCACATAGGTAACCACATCCAGATCCTTTAACCGCTCCATCACAAGTTCCCCGATCACCGCGGTCGAGATCTCCCGTTCTTCCCGGTTAAATAAATTGTTTTCCACATCGTCGATCAACGCCGAAATCTGTCCCTGAGAGACTGGGCGCTTGTGGCAGGAATGCAGGATTCCCGCCTCTATCTTCGCCCGGTCGTACATCTCCCGGGTATTATCCTTTTTGACAACCATCAGAGGGATCGTCTCAAGTTTTTCATATGTGGTAAAACGCTTTCCACAAGTCTCGCACTGTCTCCGGCGTCTGATAGAACTGTTGTCATCCGCAGGCCGTGAATCGATTACTTTCGTGTCAGCCGCGTTGCAAAATGGACACTTCAATCGCTCTTCCCCTTTTCTGGTTTTATTGATATGCCCCCGCCAGGTTTTCATAACATATCATACTTATTATAATATCGCAGGAAGTGCGCTTCTGCAAGCAGAAGTTTTCCGCTATTCCTTCTTTATTCCTTCTTTTCTCTCTCTTCTTTCAGCCTCACCAGAATAATGTCATCCCCTATCTGGCAGATGTCGCAGAATGGAATTATGTACTCTTTTTCCCGCCCCAGAAAGCCCCAGACACAGCCCGGTCCCGGCACGATGATCGCAAGCATTTTTCCCGTGCTGATGTCAAAATCGACGTCGCCCACAAAACCAAGGCGCTTGCAATCTTTTACATTTATAACTTCCCGCTGTTTGAGTTCACAGATACGCATAGACATAAACCTCCCGGATCCTTCTGTAATCAAAATATGTACAAAAGGACCGGGAGGTTCTTCCTGGACAGGTATTTCTATCTACTTTTATTTCGTAACTTCTGATAACGTCACGCTGTCAAAATGCAGCGTATAATCTATCAGATGCGGCTGGCTCATCGCCACCGTCAAGGCACTGACCGCCACATCCTCATCCAGCGTTACCGGAATCTGGAACTCGGAATTGCCCTCGGTCTGGATCGGATCATACTGCGCGTCATCCACCAGCATATACTCATAGTTCGGGCTGCTCCAGACAATATCGGCAGTCACCTTTCCATCCTTGACGATAATGATCGCCGGGCTGTCCACCGATGCTCTGCCGGAACCTCCCTGCAGGGTTACCTCACAGGTATAAGTGCCGTCTGCCACATCTGCAGTCTGCCCTGCCGGTTTCTGGGCATCTGCCGCATCATCGCTATTCTCCGTCTCGGATGATGCCGCTTCCGCGTCCTCTGCCTCTCCGGAAACCGGATTTTCTACCCTTACTTTGTGGTCGTACCAGGTGCCCTTCTTACCAATCAGAGCCAGGTCAAATTCTTCTCCGAGCGCCGGAACCGGCACATCGAAGCCGTTGACCTCCTCGCTCAGACCGTCGCTGTAAGTAACCGTGTCTACGGTTGGCTGCAACCAACCGGCTTCATCTTCCTTTGCCTCGTCCGCAGTACCCAGATACAGATTCACGATGTTTTTCGAGGTCAGGCTGATATGAAGTGTCGCCTCGCCATCCTTGACCGTCAGGACACCTTTTCCATTTTTCGATTCATTGACCTTGAACATACTGCTGTCCGTCTTAAAATCGACGGTGTAGACGCCGTCTGCAAGGTCAATGCTGCTTTTCTGTTCGGCATTCTCGGTTTCTGCGCTCTCTGTCTGCGCCACGGTGTCGGCTGCGTCCTGTTTCTGTCCTCCGCACGCTCCGAGAAGAGCGGCAGCAAGCAGAAGCGCCGCTAAATTTAATTTCTTTTTCATATACATTATTCCGAAATAGACTCAATGGCTGTCCGTGTATGAGCAACATAGAATGATTCTACCGCTTTAATTCTGCCCAGACCGGAAATCTGAGTATCTACCTTGTCAAACGCACCTGATGCCTCAAACTGGCTCTTCCAGGAATCATCATCATCGCCTGCCATATCGTTGTTTGCGTGATCACCTGCAACTACCATCAGCGGACGAAGAACGACGTTCTTATAACCAGCTGCCTTCACCGCCTCGATAACAGACTCACAGGAAGTCTCTTCCGGCTCGCCCTCTACGGTACCGATAAATACGTTGCTATATCCAAGATTCTGCATCTGGGTCTGCATCTGGCTGTAGGTTACCTTTGCAACGTGTGCGGTACCATGACCCATCAGAACGAATGCGGTTCCCTGATCGGCTGCGTCAGCTGCATCTTTAAAACCAGCTTCCGAAGCTTCTTCTGCTACAACTGCTTTTGCAACTGCCTCTTTATCTGCATTGATAACGGCTGCATCGTCGCCAACCTCACCTAACAGCGGCTCTGCGACAGCTACCTGCTCGAATTTATCCTGATACTTCTCGATCGCCTCAACCATCTCGTCGTACTCAGCACCGTGCATGAGGTGGGTCGGCTGGACAACCAGCTCTTTAACTCCGTTCTCCACGGCTCGCTCCAGTGCCTGATCCATATTGTCGATGCACTCGCCGTCACGAGCCTCAACGTGGTTTATAATGATCTGTGCGGTAAATGCACGGCGGACTGCCCAATCCGGGAATGCATCCTGGATGGAATCCTCGATACTCTTGATATCTTTCACACGGCTGTCGTTGAAGGAAGTACCAAAGCTGACTACCAGGATCTCCTTGTCGCCAATCTCATCCTGATTGCGCGGATCGTCCAGGCTCGCGTCGCCGGTATCACGACCAAAATAATCTGGATCTGCGTTCTCGCCTTCTACCAGCTCCTTCTGCTCGTCAGTCAGGGCATCCCATGCCTCTTTGGCTGCCTTGCATTGCTCATCCGTGTCATCGGTGCGCTCCTGTACATAGATGTCATCGATCAGCTTTGCCACCTTATCTGCCGCTTCCTGATCGGAATCGGCGCTCTCAGCTGCCTCGGTCTCTGCCTCAGAAGCCGCCTCCGTCGAGGTTGCCTGGCTGGATGTACTGCCGCCGCAGGCTCCAAGCAATACGGACATCGTAACTGCCGCTGCACTTACAACTACTTTTTTGTTTTTTCTCATGTTTTCCTCCTTGTGTGACTCGCACAAAAATAGTTTTAACCGATATGTTCACGACAGCCGGCAGGTTTCCTGGCTTTCGGGTCATCATGCACGCCGCGCCTTCTCACTTTCGCAATGGCATCTGCGGCGCCACTCTCCGGTTCACAGTGACGAGATCGCACAGGTTTTGCACCTGTTTCCCTTTTACCCCCTGTCCACGCCTGCCAATCCGAGCAATCTGACTGATCTGGCACAAACAGCGGCACCCACTGCCCATATCAGCTTGTTTCATTATAGATGGGGTATGTTTAAAAGTCAATTTATCCCGGAAATTATATTGAAAAAGAATGTGCCTTGGCACATTCTCGCGCCGAGCGCGGTCGCTTGCGACAT
>ERZ834694.1925-NODE-1925-length-16281-cov-3.558733_pt1 | contig 16281 bp, 15 predicted proteins | sample MGYA00519691_ERZ834694 | MGnify/ENA primary metagenome ERZ834694 (study PRJEB31850, sample SAMEA3708758) | human gut metagenome | biome: human gut; feature: human-associated habitat; material: faeces | place: China | collected 2014 ... | reverse complement strand
TGGACATGAGATCCTCCTTTCGTGAGTTGTAAGATTAATGATAATTTAGCGGCTTAATGTTGTTAGCAACATACCTTTAGATGTTTCTAAATAAGATATCTCTTGTCGATTAAGAGCTTGTTTCTGCTCTATCAAACTTGCAAAAGCATTGAATTTTTCAAGTTGATTATCCGAAAAACAAGGAATTTGATACTGCATTATATGTTTTTTGTCGCCACGAGGCATTTTAGTGCCTTTTGCTCCAGACATCACATAGTCAAAAAAGTTATCTTGGAACATTATGGATTTAAGCAGATATGAGAATCTCTTATCCAATGCTCTAAAGCACAGAACATCAGCATTACATCCACCTTCGGTCGTTGCAAACCACATTTTCTTAAAGTAAGGACGAATATTGCTGACAAGCACATCTTCTTCACGAAAATGTACGACACGTTCTGTGGAGGTCGTCTTTCCAAACGATGAAACTCCTCGTTTATCCGGCAAAATATTCTCAGTTGAGATATAGACAGAACTTTCAATATCTGAGAATACAGCTTTTTCTTTTACGTACTGGCATATTGTCGAAAGAGTTGTTGCCTTTTGAATTTCTTGTGTCACCTCAACATAAATACAATTTAGATACTCAGCTAAATTATCATTTATATTAAACATTGGTGTAGTGATGTTGGTACAACGAAGGGAGTACTAACATGAAAAAACAGATTATAAACACTATAGAACAAGCAATGTTGAAATTACTTGATAATTCACAGCTTTTGGAATTGCGAAAGGCTCTTAATGCTGCTTTTGAAGGCATTGATATTGTAAAAGCTGAATCAAATCATGAAGAAAAAACTTGCAATGATGATATAGTTGACGCTTTTATTTCAGCTAAACGTATAGAAGGTTGTTCTGCAAAAACGCTTTCATATTACAGCAAAACCATAAACACAATGCTTTCTGAGATTAAAAAGAACGTCAATCAGGTTACAACAGAAGATATCAGAGCATATTTTACAGCTTATCAGGAGAAAAAGCAACCCAGCAAAGTAACCATTGATAATATTCGCAGGATTCTTTCAAGTTTCTTTTCATGGCTTGAAGACGAAGACATGATAGTGAAAAATCCAATCAGACGCATTCATAAGGTAAAAACAAGCAAGGCTGTAAAGGAAACGTATACCGATGAAAATCTTGAAACACTGAGAGATAATTGTGATAATCTTCGTGACAGGGCAATGATTGATTTGTTATCATCAACCGGTATGCGTGTCGGTGAAATGGTAGGTTTAAACAGAGATGACATTGATTTCAACGAACGAGAGTGTATTGTTCTCGGTAAGGGCGATAAAGAAAGAGTAGTGTATTTTGATGCGAGAGCAAAACTACATTTACAGGAATATCTTGATTCCCGTACAGACGACAATCCGGCACTATTTGTGTCATTGTACGGGAAACATGAAAGATTAAAAATCGGTGGTATAGAGTGCCGTTTAAGAAAAATGGGTGAAAGACTTGGGATTCATAAGGTTCATCCGCATAAATTCAGAAGAACTCTCGCCACAATGGCAATAGATAAAGGAATGCCAATTGAACAATTACAATGCTTATTAGGTCATCAGCGTATTGATACAACATTGCAATATGCGATGGTTAAGCAGAATAATGTAAAATTGGCACATAGAAAATACATTGGATAGAGGTGGTATATTTGAGTACCGAATATAAAAAACTCGGACAGTATATTCGAACCGTTGACATTAGAAATACAGATTTAGTATCAATGAATCTTCTTGGAGTATCTGTAAAGAAACAGTTTATTCCTTCAATAGCAAATACAGTTGGTACTGATTTTAAGAAATATAAAGTTGTAAAAAAAGGACAGTTTACATATATTCCCGATACTTCAAGAAGAGGCGATAAGATTGGAATTGCTCTGCTTGAAAATTATGAAATTGGTATTGTGAGTAATATATATACTGTTTTTGAGATTATCGACACCAATCAACTTATGCCTGAATACTTAATGCTTTGGTTCAGTCGTCCCGAATTTGACAGATATGCACGTTTTAAATCGCATGGAAGTGTGAGAGAGATATTTGATTGGGATGAAATGTGTAATGTTGAACTTCCTGTTCCAGATATTGAAAAGCAGAGAAAGATTGTAAAAGCATATCAGACGATTACTGACAGAATTGCCTTGAAGCAGAAGATAAATGATAATTTAGCGGCTCAAATGCGAGCATATTTCAAGGAATATACAGCAAATAACGCTTCAATAACAGGCAAACTCAAAGATTACTCAGTTATGCAGTACGGTTACACTGAAACAGCTACCACCGAACCAGTTGGACCGAAGTTCTTACGTATAACAGACATCGCTCAGAATTATATTGATTGGAATGGTGTACCATATTGTCCAATCAGCGAGGGAAATCATGAAAAATATGTTCTCTCGGAAGGCGATGTCGTTGTAGCTCGGACAGGAGCAACCGTGGGGTATGCTAAAATGGTCGGCAGAAATATTCCCGATTCTGTATTTGCATCGTTCCTTGTTAGAATAAGATCCATTGATGACGAATACAGATTCTACTTTGGACTTGCAATTACATCTGCCGAGTTCCTTGATTTTGTTCAGACGAACGCTGGGGGTTCAGCTCAACCGCAAGCAAATCCTCCGCTTTTAGGGGAATTTGAGCTTTCTATTCCTAATAAGCAAAGTCTGCCAGAGTTCAACACAAAAATTTCCTCGTTTCTCGGAGTTATCGAGTCTAATGAAACGGAAATATCAAAGCTCCACGAGGTCAAAGATACTATGGTGAAGATGTTATCAAGCCGCTAAATTATCATTAATCTTACAACTCACGAAAGGAGGATCTCATGTCCACTTTTAACGAACATTCCCTTGAAATGGCTATCATGGAGCTGTTTCAGGATGAAAATTACGAATATATCAGCGGCGATATGATTCAAAGAAAACAAACTGAAGTATTGCTTGAGAATGATATAAAATCCTATCTGAAAGATAAATATGCATCAGAAAATTTAACTGAGAACGAAATTGACGGGATAATTCTGTCTTTACGAAGCATATCCGGCTCGATATACGAAGCTAATAAGTCAATCTGTAAAATGCTGTGTGACGGATTTATTCTTAATCGTGAGGACAGAAGCCAGAAAGACCTTTATATTAATCTTATAGATTTTGAGAATATAGAAAACAACATCTTCAAAATAGTGAATCAATTTGAAATTGAAGGTGTAAACAATCAGATTAGAATACCTGATGCGATTTTATTTGTAAATGGACTGCCGATAGTTGTGTTTGAGTTCAAGAGTGCTGTCCGTGAGGATGCAACTATTATGGACGCATACAAGCAGCTTACTGTTCGCTACAAGCGTGATATTCCTGAATTATTTAAATATAATGCCTTTGTTGTGATCAGTGATGGAGCTAATAATAAATATGGCTCATTCTTTTCAAAGTATGATTTCTTTTATTCATGGAGAAAAATTGAATCTACAGATAAGGATTTCGATGGAATAAGCTCACTTATTACTATGGTTAAGGGTATGTTTCGTAAAGACAGACTCCTCTCCGTTGTAAAGGACTTTATATATTTCCCTGATTCTTCCGATAATGACTTGAAAATTGTATGTCGCTATCCTCAGTTTTTCGCTGCAACAAAATTACTTGCAAACATTAAGCAGCATATGAAACCGCATGGTGATGGTAAGGGCGGTACATATTTCGGTGCTACAGGTTGTGGCAAAAGCTATACAATGCTTTTCTTAACAAGAATGCTGATGAAGTCAAAAGACCTCAGAAGTCCTACAATTCTTATTATTACTGACAGAACAGATCTCGATGATCAGCTTTCAAAGCAGTTTTTGGCATCTAAAAAATATATTGGTGATGAAACAGTTGTCAGTATTGAGTCTCGTGAAAAACTCAGAGAAGAACTCCGTGGCAGAACGAGCGGAGGAGTGTATCTGACTACAATACAAAAATTCTCAGAAGATATAAAACTTTTGACCGACCGTTCCAATGTAATTTGTATTTCTGACGAAGCACACAGATCTCAGGTAAACCTTAATCGTAAGGATAAGAAAGATGAAAGTGGCTATTATAAAAAATATGGTTTTGCAAAGTATCTCCGAGATTCTTTGCCGAATGCTACATATGTAGGATTTACAGGAACTCCAATCGATGCGACTATTGAAGTGTTTGGTCCGGTGGTAGATGCGTACACAATGACGGAAGCGGTTGAGGACGGAATTACAGTAAATCTCGTATATGATGGCAGAGCTGCAAAGGTTACATTGAATCAGGACAAGATTCAGAAAATTGAGAAATACTACGACCAGTGTGCTGAAGAAGGTTCCAGTGAATATCAGATTGAAGAAAGCAAGAAAGCTGTTGCCAAACTTGATGTTATCATTGGTGATCCTGACAGATTAAGAGCAGTAGCAGAAGATTTTATTTCTCATTATGAAACTCGTGTAGCCGAAGGGGCAACAGTAGCCGGAAAAGCTATGTTTGTTTGTTCAAATAGAGATATTGCATATCGTCTGTATAAAATTATCAGAGAATTAAGGCCTGAATGGACGGAAAAAAGAGTATGTCCGGATGGCGTTGAGCTTACTGAAAAGGAGAAAAAAGAACTTAAACCTGTCGAGATGATAAAACTTGTAATGACAAGAAACAAAGATGATGAGCGTGAACTTTATGAAATGCTCGGAACGAAAGAGGACAGAAAAGAACTTGACAGACAGTTTAAAAATATTCACTCTAATTTCAAAATTGCTATTGTTGTGGATATGTGGCTCACAGGCTTTGATGTACCGGCTCTTGATACGATTTACATAGACAAACCAATACAGCAGCATACATTGATACAGACTATTTCTCGTGTTAACAGAGTATATGAAGGAAAGGACAAAGGGCTTATTGTCGATTATATCGGAATCAAGAAAAACATGAATCTTGCTCTGAAGAGATACACCAATTATGAAAGTGACGAATTTGAAGGAATAGAACAGTCAATCAAAATTGTAAAAGATCAGTTAGATGTTCTTGCTCAGATGTTCCATAATTTTAATGGCAGAGATTTCTTTGAAGGAACTCCAAAACAGCAGCTTGATTGTATAAACAGAGCAGTTGAGTATGTCCAGCTTTCATCTGAACTTGAGACAAGATTTATGGCCGCAGCAAAAAGAATGAAACAAGCTTTTAATCTTTGCAGTTCGAGTGAAAAGTTCTCTGAGAAAGAAAAAGACCACATTCACTTTTATTGTGCTGTACGTTCTGTACTTTTCAAACTGACAAAAGGAGAAGCTCCTGATGTTTCACAGATGAATGCTCGTGTTCGTGAGTTGCTGGAAGGTGCAATTCAGTCCGATGGAATTGAGGAACTATTTGAATCAGGTAAGCATATTGAAATAGATGTGTTCAGCGAAGAGTACCTCAATCGCATAAATGCAATACAGCTTCCAAATACCAAAATTAAGATTTTACAGAGACTGCTGTCTCAGGCTATTGATGAGTTCAAGAAAGTGAATCGAATTAAAGGAATTGAATTTTCAGATAGAATGAGACACGTTGTTGATGAGTATAACAACAGAAGACGTGATGAAGCCTATGCAAATGAAGTCCTTGATGATGTTGCCGAGCAACTTGCAAAGCTACTTTCCGAATTGAAGAACGAAAAAGATTCGTTTAAAGATATGGGAATTGATTTTGAAGAAAAAGCATTTTATGATATTCTTTTTTCAGTTGCCAAAAAGTATGAATTTGAATATCCGGAAGATAAAATGATTGAGTTGTCAAAACGAATCAAGCTCATTGTTGATGACAAAGCTAAGTATACGGATTGGGCTACTCGTGAAGATATAAAGGCAAATCTGCAGGTCGATTTGATACTTTTGCTGGATGAATTCGATTATCCTCCTGTAACGATAGATGACGTGTACAAGGAAGTTCTTGAGCAGGCTGAGAACTTTAAGAAGTATAGTAAATAATAATGTGATATAAGGAGGAAAAGTTATGCTTCACATAATGAAACTAAAACAGGAGCCATTCAAGGAAATCAAGAATGGCAGTAAAAAAATTGAACTCAGGTTGTATGACAAAAAACGCCAACAGGTACAGATTGGTGATTTTATAGAGTTTTCTATGATAAACAATCCAAAAGAGAAATTACAGACAAGAGTTACTGCTTTGCATCACTTTGACAGTTTCCAGGAACTGTATGCGTCACTACCAAAAGAGAAACTTGGTTATAAATTTGATGAAACTCCTGATCCATATCATATGGATATATATTATTCCCGTGAAGAACAGGAAAAGTATGGTGTAATCGGAATTGAAATTGAGGTAATGGATATGATTAATTACCGAATAGCAAATAAAAAAGATATTTATGAACTTACAAGACTTAGAATTGAATACATGAAAGAAGCGTTTAACGAAATTGCAAACAATGAAAATTTAAAACTTAATAGTGAACTTCCAAAATATTTTGAGAAAAATTTGGGAGTGAGCTGTATTGCGTTCATAGCAGAAGAAAAAGAACATATGGTGAGTTGTGCATTATTGATTATTATTGAAAAGCCATACAGTCCGGTGTTGAAAAATGGTATTGTCGGTGAAGTAATGGGAGTTTATACCGAACCGGCCTTCAGAAACAAAGGTATTGCGACAAAACTCATGTCTGATATGGTGAAGTATGCAAAAGAACATAATATGGATAGAATTGACCTTGATGCTAGTGCTGATGGTTTATATGTTTATAAAAAAATTGGTTTTATTGAAAACAATTCATCTTATGTAAGCATGAGGATTACTTTATAAGATAAGAAACTCCCATAATGGTTCTTAGTTTACCATTATGGGAGTTATTTATGCTTTAAATTCATCAATAATTTTGATAATATCGTCAACAGAAACAACTCGATTGTATGATGAGAGAATCTCTTTACAATGTGGTGTGACAATAAAAAAAACATGAATATTACTACTTTCAATGAAGTAAGATTGAAGAACTTTGTTTATAAGTTTTTGTAGCTGTTCAGAGTGAGAGGTTACATCTTTTTCGAGTCCTGTGGAAATTTGAAAGCAGAATATAAGTATTTTATTATGAAATCTACATGCTACATCTGCATAAATAAACTTTCCATCTTTGGACTTGAAGCAACTATCAAGAAGAATGTCAGAAGCAGGGGTCTCTTCAAGAAGAGATGATAAACCAATACAAAGGATTTGTTTTAGATTGTAGTTTGATGAAGAGTTGATGATAATCCGATATGAATTTGATAATGATGAGTAATAGAAATCATCGATTAAACCTGCTTTGATGAGTTTTTTCATAACATATTCACAATCTAATTTAGATGTTGTATAGGGCGGGTGGAGTGAGTATTTCAAATCGTAACAAGAACGAGATATTGCTGACTGGATAAAGAGCAGTATGTCTGAGCATTGGCTGTAATGTACCAAAATCTCCTTAGCATTTGATTTAATAGAATCATCAATGGCGCAAGCGGTGGATTTGATGAAGTCCAAACCTAATATTTTGCAGATATCGTTGAAAGAAAAAACGTTACTTGTTGCTTCAGCTTTTTTCAGAATTCTGTTTTCAAAAGTCATATCTATCACTCCTTTAAAATGCATTGTAAAAGTCGAAGAAAAATGGTGGGATGTCGTTAAGCATCATGATTGCTTCTGCTACGCCTAATCCTTGTAAATCCGTATCTGTCACAACATCACCACCAGCAACAACATCGCACATAGGAGTAATTGTAAAGCTTTTTTTACCACATCTTTCTCTAAGTTTTGCACGTGTTGTTTCGTCATTCGGTTTAAATGCAATTAAACTGTTGAAAGAAGACAAGATATTTTGTGCACAAGCTTCTCCGTAAGCTCTTTCCAATTGTGAATATGATTGTATACCACTTATTATACGAGCACCTTTACTGCGCCCATAGTCATTCACTCTGGTGAGATAAGAAAGTTCGGGCAAACAGGAAAATTCGTCTAAATAAATATGGAATCTTGTGTTATCATCTTTGGTCAAATCAGGTCCGGAGATAATCTCTTTCATAGCCAAATCAATAAATACAGATGTTATGAGGCTTAAACTTTCATTTTCGTCAAATGGAAAAACAACAAACAATTTTTTCCCTTTACCATTTTGGACAAAATTTCTGACGGAAAAATTCCCTTTTGCTCTGTAAAGAGATCCAAGTGGAAACAGCTTTTCTAGGGTTGAAACCAACTCCATTCTAATACTGTAAGCAGCTTCATTTTTTGCAACTAGATAGTTAAGTCCACCGAGCTCAGAATTTTTTTTTGCAATTTCTCTTACCCTTGCATCTGAAACTTTTTCCAATCCTGCGATCAGTTCATCGTTATATGGTTTTTGTTTGTCCATAATCATTGCATATATTACACCATAAAAAAGTTCAGATGCAGCTGTAGGAAAGACAGGAGCTTGGGATTTCTTTATTGAATCACAAAAAAACATTTTCGTTAATTCGTTGGCGAATAGAATTGGATTTGAGTCAGCATAGATTTCTGAGAAAAGATTCCATATTTCAACAGGATAACCGTAGATTGGCTTTGAACTGACTATAACATCACCAGGATTATATAATTTCTTGTAAAGCTCCGCCTTTGCATCAAAGATAATGGAAACTGCTTCACGATTAGTAGCGGTTTGCTTAATATGCTCTGTAATAAAAACAGTTTTTCCTCTTCCAGGAGGACTAAGTAACGCCAAGGATGTGTCAGGAATGTATATTTCACCTGAATTACCTCTGTAATCCTTCCCAGCAATTTTCATGCTGTATTTATAGTTCTTTTCTTTTGCCTTCATTGGAATTCTTTTGATACTCATAAATATCCTCCTTAAAGTGATTCTGAGTCAGAATCACTATCAAAATCGTAATATCCATCCGAGTCATTGTCAGTTAAATGCTCCTCAGATTCATCATTGTCTTCTGAAGCTTGAAACCAAGATTGAGTGTTACTAGATGAATCCGGTTCAGATGTGGCTGTTGGTGTAGAGCTATGCCATCCTTCATCATAATCCGAATAATAATTTTCAGCTTCAGTAAGAATCTGCTCATACTCTTTCTTCGAATATCCCATCTCTTTAGCAATATTATATGAATCTTGTGCTTTATCTAAACCTGCATCATTATCAAATTGACTCATATCTGCATTTGTAAAAGAGTGATGAATATCGTGCTCTGAACCGTCAAGCATTATCACATGGTCGTTTATTATATATGCACTAGGTCTGTTAGGGTCGACATCACATACCGCAATTCTTTCTGTATTAATTATTGTGCCATTATTTATAGCCTTTGATTCTTCACGCTCAACTGCACGAACATCACGTGTATTTACTTTTGCGTTTTGGGCAAATATGTTTATTCTGTTTGATGTCCCATTCTGTGAAGCAGGAACAAGATGACCGCCATGGTCGGTTTCTTGTCTGCTTTCTCCACCTGCTGTTTTTTGAATGTAACCATTACGTTCAGCTTTTTTATTCTGTAACATTCCTGTTGCTCTTACACTTCCGTTGTTATAGACTTCATAATCATATCCATTATGTGTTTCTTTTCGATTGATGTTGTTCATAGTTACTCTCCTTTTCATAAATCAAATGGTAGTGATAATGTATCATTGAGTTGATTTTTTATTTGGTTTAAGCGTTCGATTCTTTTAGCGTTCGAAGGGTGGGTACTCAATAGTCTTTGAGTGAGACTTGTAAACCTTGCGTCGTCATTGGTTGATTTTAAAAAGAGAATCAGCTCATCAGCAAATCCACATTGTGCTGAAAATTCGTCAGCTTTATATTCTGTAAATTGACTGAGCAGTGCCTGAAAACAAACACTGATCCAGTATACTATATTAAGGATAGCATTTTTTAAGAAGTTAAAGGTTCTATATACTATTGAACCTGATATAAAAGCGGCTGTTGAACCTAAGACAATACCAAAAAGCAACGCTGTAAATATTGAAATTGCAATTACAGATACACCTAAAGTAAACATAAGTATTAGCATCAGTACGGCCACGGAACTTGAAATGAGACAAGAGCAGTAAGAATCTTTCTGTCTGTAATGTTTTATCTCGTGACATACGACGGCTCGAAGACATATTGTATTGATAAGTCCACGATTAACAACTATGCAATTCCCGCATGAGAATGCGTTCAACTCATTAGATTCTAACAGATATATTCTAGGATTTTTTGAAAATGAATATCCTTGTCTTTCAGCGGACTGTAAAACGTCTTCAAACACGGCCCTGAGCTTATCCTGATCTGCATCATCCAATTTTTCCAGTCGAGTAGCACCAACGCTCAGCATACAAAGTTTCTGCTGGATTACAATAGCAATTGGCAAGGCAATCATAGCAAATAATGCTCCTGTCGGACCGGCTATAGCATAAGCTATAGCCAAGTCGAAGATGTAGATGATAATGAATATTACAATTGAAGCGTACATTTCATTATTCGACCTCCCTTAAATAGTTTGAAAAGAGTAGCGTAAGCTGCTTCTTTGCGTATTGTCTATCAATATAAAAGAATTGGGTGGAAGTACACCTATATCTTTAGATTCAAGTTCATGACGTTGTACAGGAACTCTTGTGACAGATTCAGTGTAGTCTTTGCCAAGAAGTTTATCGAGAATATGTTCTGATAAAAGTCGTCTATTGTAGGTACAAGCGGTGTGGTATTCGACTTTTGTAATAAGAGGAAAGAGTTCTGACATCATAATAGCTGACTTAGTGATGTGTGAACCAAGAGCATTGTAGTCAAAAGCCTTTATGAATCTGTGTACATTGTCAGTCTGTACAAATATATCATCGGCAATCAGTATAAGTGTGAGATTTTTGTGCCTTAAGAGTGCCTGTAGACTTGCACCTATATCGACAACGTCTGAACCACCGAGATTTACTACAACCACAAGTGACTCTCTATAACATTCGATATCATAAAGAATCGCTTGTATTGCTGTGCTATCGCTTACTGAGTCACTATGTCTCCAAGAAAAGTCAAGCATGGCAGATTCATCATTTCTCATTCTACTTAAAGAAAAACCGTCAGTGCCAAAGTTTAGATCAAAGTTGATTTCTGCAAGAATGTTTTCGAGGAAAAGCTGACCACCTATACTACGGTAAAGTGCTGTTTCGAAGATGTCACGTTCACCTCTGCTCATTCTACCCATTTCAAATATCTCTTCAAGGCAATCCTGTACCACATCAGGTTGGTAGAAATAATTGTTCATGTCAATGAGGCTATCAAATGTTAAATTGAGCCTGTTGTTAATAGTATCGATGAGTTTAAAGTACTTCAGTAATTGACTGATATCTGAATGTGAGTACCCAAAATCTGATGCTCTGTCTCTTACAAGTCTACTAGCATCTCTCGCTGAAAGATCAGCAAAGATATTGGCATAAGAAAAGCTATCTGAAATATGATATTCATAGTCAGGGGTGAATAAATCAAGGTAATCACTACTGTTTTCATCGAGGTTGATGATGACAGTTTTAGATCTCTTATTATTGAAACTGGCAATTACTTTTTCTTTAAGAGATTGGCATCCGCCAGAAATAAGCATGCTGCTTGAGAGAAAGCTGCCGTTATTATAATTATTTCCAGGTGTTTTTTTGATTAACGATTTACGCATGATAATACTCCTTTCATAAGGCTAGCTAGTTCAGCTAGCACCATAATTTTACTTTGTATACTTCTTGCCAATTTCAGAGTCTGCTCTGTATATAATTACAGCTCGATTCTTAGGTGCATTTTCATTGAGATTTCCATTTCTATCTGAATCAGGTATATGGAACTCATTATCGTATCCCAAGCCTTTGCAATTGATTTGTGACTCAGCAACTCCCAGTTCAATGAATAATGATTTTACAGCATTTGCACGTTGTAAAGAAAAATTTACACATTTATCCGGACTAGTTGGTACTGTTGCAGTTGTACCAAGGATCACGATTTCCTGCGACGTGCTGATAAGGAAGTCAGCAGTAGGTTTAAGTAGCTCGACAGCAGCTTCCTTGTTAGCAATTACAGAGCTTTCGGGCTCGAAGTATAACATTGTTTCATCTATTTTTACACCATCGTTAAGTGCCGTACTTACGATGTCATTCTTTTTATCATCAGAAGCATTTTCCACCTCGTTGTTTACATCAGTGACATCTTTTGTAACAATCCATTGTTTTTCCGTAGAAACTTCAACCGTTGAAACTGGTGGCAAATCATTAATAGTTGATTCATTGCTGGTGCTGATGGCATTCTTTATAATAACGTCACTTGCACCAGCCTTTTCTAAGTATCCAGTCCAAAATTTTTGAAGTTCCACCATGTCATTAGAAGACAAGCTTTGTTGAGGCTGAAGCGTTGAGCCAAAATCGTACCAAACGATATGAATGCCTTTGAGGTTTGGAAGAGTACCTTCATCAATGTTCTCCAATGATCCTTGAGCATCAAATCCGATAAAGGTTTCAAATGCAACATTACCCGTTGTAGAAATTCCATTATCAACAAGTATAATCGTTTTTGTACCATTAAGTCCATTCAAGCTATCAGCAGCCATTTTGATAGCCTTTACCGTATCCTTCTCTGATGACACAGCAGATGTTTCATTTGCAGATTCAATAAATTTTTTTGTGTATGCTTGTGCATCAATTTTTTTGTTGGACTCAGAAAGGTGTTCATCATGTTCTGCATGCGTAAGGTCGCCATTCACCGCTTCGAAAGGCATTCCGTCGTCAACGATGACATTACGAAACGCATAGCTATATGAAGCTTCGTAGATAATGTCCTGGGCAAGTGAAACATTTGGTGACGGTTCATTCGCTGTTGGAGAGATAATGATAGAAACATTTGTCTTTTCAGGCATTGAGGTTGAATTACCGATTCCTGGAATCGAGCAACCTGTGTTGGTTATGGTTATAATAGCAAGCATTGCCATAAATACTGTTTTAAAAATACTGTTTTTCATAATTAGTCCTCCTTGTTTGTTGTGCTGGTTTCTTTCTCGTTTGCATTTTCTGTGAATGCAACCTTACGATTAGGGTTCATTTCAATCGCTTTGTCATAAGGTGTATTGTACTTTAAGTGTTCGGAAGCGAGAATTCTTTCTGATTCTTCTGGAGATTTCTCCTCAGCTAGAATCACCCGAGCTCTTATGAACATTTTTTCGGCATCACTTTTTCTGTGCTCAATAGCAGTAATAAACCTTATATCATCCTCAATCTTGAGCTTATTTTCATCTCTGGGGATTCTATCCTTCAGTTCACTATACTGAGCCTGAACATCAGTTTCAGTTAAGACACAGTATCTCATCATCTGATAAATTTTGTAATTATTACGCTGCAAGCTTATAGCTGTTAGTGCAAATGTTGTTGCAAGCGGAACAATTGCATAAAGGATTAGTGTAATGTATTTAATTTCATTCCCAACTATTACTTCGTCTCCTGCATTAGGAATCATAACGTTTACTCCAGCAATCTTTTGAATGACATTTATGATGATAAGAATGCCTACGCTTGAGACAATACTTATAAGAGTCATAAGTCTGAGATTTTTCTGTTTAAAATGTGCCTGAAGCAAACTCGGAAGAGTAATAGGTGCAACAACATCAATGCAGAAAATAAGTGCTCCTGTTATTACATATCCTACTCTTGCATCACCCCTTAAAATTCTATCTTGAAACGGTTGAATTGATAAGAAGTCTGCAATGGAAGCGAGTACAACAAAAATAAAGAGCATTCCTGTTGAGAGTATCATAGGTATCTTCTTATCTTTCTTAGCCTGTTCTACGTGTTCCATGCGTGAATAAAGTGCCTTTGCACCACGAGATTTTTCTACTTCCTTACGCATAATCGTAACCTCCGATTTCATCGATAATTTTCTGTAAGCGTTCTTTTTCAGCTTTTATATCAGCCAGTTCTCTGCTTAACTCATCTGCGGTATTCTTTTTCTTGTTGATAATTTCATCGATGCTTTCTGACCTTGTCGCTCTTAATTCTTCAAGGTCATGGATCGCATCATTCACAATGCTGATGATCCGCTTATCCATATACCAAGGGACATCAGCATCAACGTTCTGTGCAGCTTTTCTTGCTTCTACCTCAAACTGTCCATCCATATAATGTTTGAAACGCCTAGATGAGTAATAAGAAGTTGTCCATCCTGTTTCAGGGCAAGCAAATTGCATTTCCTGTGGAACTTTATACGCAGGACTATCGTATGTCTGATCGACCACCAGTGTGGTTCTTTTTTTCTTTTTGAAAAACTTAAGAATTTTCATTTTGACCCTCCTCGTAGTTTACAATCTTATCAACAAACTCTTTGATGTATGTATCGACATATCTGTAACTTTCAAGATAAGTTGAATAAGCTACAAGCAATTCGTATGAAGCATTGGTACTTGCCTCAATATCAATAGAATTTCTTTGCTTTCTACCAATACCTGCTAAGAGGTATGCCGTCAACTCTCTTTTAAGCTCAGCTCTGTTGCTATCAAGTTCACTATGGAGCTTTACGTGTGTTGCCTTAATCGAATTATTAACACGAAAGAGTGAGTCAATATTTTCAGCAACTTTTTTTCCTCTCCTTCTTTCAGATGTCGTCTTATGCTGCTGGTAGAGAAGTTTTACATCTTCCTCACTGAGTTGAGAAATCTGTTCATCTGCAAATGCCCTGCAGCTGTTTACTTCTTTCTGTGCAGCATCAATTTCGAAGGAAACGCTTTTAATGTACGCTTCCTTTCGCTCAGCAATAAATCCAGATATTGCTTCTCTATTTTCGTTGATGTGAATTCTTCTGAATAATCTATCAACAAGTCCAGAGACAGCACATATGAAATTACTTTTATTTTTTATTCGTTTCATTTTGAAAAACCTCCTTCAAATTTCCGGAAACGTAATACAGTTATCACAGCATTCATAATTAGTGCCTGGAATGTGTGCATTGTTGTATTTTCAGGAATGGTAATGTTGTTGTAATAGAACAGCAAAGCGTTATGATTGGAGTCACAATCAATTCGAAATTCTGAGTGATAATCCTTCTCAAATTCTTTCACGATAGACTGCGACGGCAATTCATCTCTTTCATCGATCAACAAGATACTGCATATCATATCTTTTTTCAATGAGATGCATCCGCAAATATCTGTGATTGGATCAAAGAAGTTGACTGAGTTTTCATCATCTTCATTTAAAGAAAGTTCAAATTTACTTTCTTCTAACGCAATGCAAATCATTAGAAGCATGATAGCATTTTTGCTTTTCATTTCTTTTTTCTTTTTCATGGGAAATTAATCTTTCTTTCATATAATTTATTGCCGTTAGCGGTGCTATATAGTTCTTTGTTTATCTTGATTCTATTATATCAAAAACAATATAGATTTGGGAAGTACAGTAATAATACAGTAATAATACAAAAAGCAGACATGCTTAAACATGTCTGCTTTTTGCCAATTATATTCTATTGCATAGCATAACAAATTTTGTTGGAAATGTGAGCATTCATCACCTTTCTATTATTGCATCACAAATATTGCTCCAAGTCATGAGTTTTAGATGAAATTTTATACCAACTTTATCCAATAGCCGTTCTGACCATTGAGGTGTTTGCCTTCAACAATTGGCCCACGTCTGAACGAGTGCCAATAGTCTTCGTCTCTTACAGTATCCATATCATCAATAATGTAAATATTTTCTTCTGACAAACCATAGTTGATCAAAATCTGCCGGTTTACCTTTGGAAGGTCAACATGAGGTTTTTCATAGCTGGTAAAATCAACGCATTTAACAAACCCAGCATCCACAAACTTCTGTGCAACGTCAATACCAACCTCAAAGTTTTCAATTCCTATTGATGGACATACCACACAAATTATATCTTTTTTGTCAGACCCACATTCATTCACAAATGCATCAATTTCTCTTTCAAAGATTCCAAGCAAGCTACCTTTCCATGATGCGTGGCAACTTCCGCATACCTTTTTTACGGGGTCAACAAGAAATGCTATGGCACAGTCAGCAGCGTAATTGAAAAGACAGATATTTTTATCACTAGTGACAAGTCCGTCTGCTCTTGGTGCTTCTGGTTCATTATATATATCATAGTCATTCAAATCATCAGCTGTAACACAACGAACCTTATTTGTTATGGCAGTAAGTCTGTTGGTTATAACATGGCTATCAGACACTCCTATCGCATCACATCCAAGTTTGAAATCTTTGATTCCGTTTTCAATGCCATA
>ERZ834694.1915-NODE-1915-length-16389-cov-5.562508_pt1 | contig 16389 bp, 15 predicted proteins | sample MGYA00519691_ERZ834694 | MGnify/ENA primary metagenome ERZ834694 (study PRJEB31850, sample SAMEA3708758) | human gut metagenome | biome: human gut; feature: human-associated habitat; material: faeces | place: China | collected 2014 ... | reverse complement strand
CCGACTCCTTGCAGAGCAGGCAGGCCATGAAAACCGTTAGCAGTATGAATACCGATTTACGCATTCCGACAAACTGAATCCATATACAAAATTAACGGTTCATACGGGACCGGCAAATTTTTCGGCGATTTATGCCGGAAACGGAGATGAATCCGTCCGAATGCAGCATATTGCCGTATGCTTCGATCGGATTCTGTTCGGGAATGGGCGAGAAGGCGAGAGACTGCATGTTGTAATTCAGCATGATGCGCAATGAAAGGCAAAAAAAAGTAAACGAGGCGACGGCCTGGAAACCGAAACCTCGTTTACGATAGTCAATAGTGAACTCTCCGCGGATGCGGTCCTTTCTTGCCGCTGCGGGGTTATTTCACCGAGACGGGCAGCGTGGCGGCGATGTCGGCCGACGAGGTTCCCAGCGAAAGGGTGTATTCGCCCGGGTTGACCTTCCAGCCGCGCGACTGCATGTCCCAGAACGCCAGCGCCTGCCGGTCGAGTTCGAACTCCACGACGGCGCTTTTGCCGGGGGCCAGGGTCACTTTCCGGAAGCCTTTCAGCTCCTTTTTCGGCCGGAGGACCGTCGGGGCGTTCTCCGTGACGTAGAGCTGCACGACCTCCGCGCCCTCGCGGTCGCCCGTGTTGGTCAGCGTGACGCTCACCTTCAGCGGCTTGTCGGCGGGGAACGCCTTCGGGGCGCGGGGTTTCGAAAGCTCGAACGTGGTGTACGAAAGTCCGAATCCGAAGGGGTAGAGCGGTGCGATGCCCTTGGTCTCGTACCAGCGGTAGCCGACCAGCACCGACTCCTTGTAGTCGATGTCGTAGAGCTGGATCAGGCGTTCGTTGTAGGCGCGGGGCGCCTTGTTGTAGAACTCCGCGCCGGCGGGCATCGTGCCTTTGGCGGGGGAGTCGTTGAACTCCTTCTCGATGGTCATGGGCAGTTTGCCCGAGGGCGACAGTTTGCCCGAAAGAATGTCGGCCAGCGCCGTGAAGCCGCTCTGGCCCGGATACCAGCCGTAGATCACCGCCGCGGCTTTGTCGTTCCAGCCGCCCATGCGGATTCCCGAACCCGAGTTGACCAGCACGATGGTGTTGGGATTGGACTCGACGGCCGTGCGGATGAAGGCCTCCTCCTCCTTGGGCAGCGCGAAGGGGCGTTCGAACGACTCCACGTCGATCGTGCCCGTCGAGAGCAGCACCACGTCGGCGGCGGCCAGCTCCTCGCGGGAGGGTTTTTCGACGACGCGGACCGCATCGCCGTAGACCTCGCGGAGCGCCGCGGTCAGCGTCACGTTGTCGTAGCCCAGCACCTCGGCCGAGGATGACGTGCTGCCTCCCGTGCGGGGAATCTGCTCGGTGAAGCGTCCCGTCAGCAGGATTTTGCGGCCTTCGGCGAGGGGCAGGATGCCGTTGTTGCGCAGCAGTACGATGCCCTCGGCGGCCACGTCGTAGCCGGTCTGCTTGTGCGCCGGGAATTTCTCCAGCAGGGCGGGAACGTATTTCTCCCGGTCGTAAAGCCCGAAGGCGATGCTCGTGGCGATGTTGGGGCGGATCATTTTCTCAATGTCCTTTTCGGTGATGCGGCCCTCCTTGAGCAGCGCGCGCACCTCGCCGAAGAACTCCTTGCGGCCCGGCATCTCGACGTTCTGGCCGCTCTTGACCACCTTCTCTGTGTCGTTCACCGACGACCAGTCGCTCATCACGCAGCCCCGGAATCCCAGCTCGCCGCGCAGGATGCGCCGGATCAGGTCGGCGTTCTGCCCGGCCCACTCGCCGTTGAGGCGGTTGTAGGAGGTCATCACGTAACCCACGCCAGCGTCGATGCCGGCCTTGAACGGCGGCAGGTAGAGTTCGTGCAGCGCCCGTTCGTCGACGATCGAGTTCGAGCGGCGGCGGTAAAATTCCGTATCGTTGCAGATGAAGTGTTTCAGACACGCCACGGTTCCCGTCGACTGCATGCCCTTCACATACTCGGCGACCATCGCCGAGGCGAGCAGCGGATCTTCGCCCATGTATTCGAAGTTGCGTCCGTTCTGCGAGTTGCGGTAGATGTTCATGCCCGGACCCAGCAGGACTTCGATGCCTCCGGCGCGGCACTCTTCGCCCACGGCTTCGGCATAACGATAGGCCAGCGACGGGTTGAAGGTCGCTGCGAGGGAGATCGGGCACGGAAAGGCCGTCGAACGCTCCAGCTGGCGGACCATCGTCGGGTCGGACAGGTTGTCGCGCATGTGCACGCCCTGCGTGGCATCGGAGAGATAGATGTAGGGCATGCCTTTCTCGGGCACGCCGTAGAAGAAGAACGAGGAGTAGCCGCGCATGAACGAGATCTTCTCGTCGAGGGTCAGCTGTGCGATCCGGGCGTCGGCCTGCCGGTAGGCCTCGTCCCACGCTACGACCTGCTGGGCGGCGGCCGGTGCGATCGCCGCGGCTGCCGTTGCGAAGGCGAGCAAAAGTTTTACGGAGGTTTTCATTGTTTTTTGAATTGGTTTGCGTTTCTGTCTTCTGCAAAGTTAGCGCATGAACGGCCCGCCGGAACGGCTCTTCGGAAAAATATAAACGATATGAACTGTCAGTTTTCTGAAAACCAGTTGATTGATGTTTCGGATGGCGTTGAATTATACAAATAAAACAGGTCCGATAATTTGCTTTTGCATGCTTTTTATCGTTATATTTGTGCAAATCCGTTGCCTGAAATGAAAAAACTGCCTCTCCTTTTCGCGGCCTTTCTCGTCGTCTCCGCATCCGGTCTGCGTGCCGGGGAACCTTCGGACATACATACGCTGCTTCGCCGCCTGGACGGTCTGCTCGACCGCCGCGAGGAGTTCCTGCTCCGCCACGAAGCGCGCCTCGACTCGCTCAAATCCCTGCTATGCGGCGACACCCTCGGGTTCGGGGCGCGTTATGCCGTCACGGCGGAGATCGCGGAGCGTTATTTCGCCTACCAGAGCGACTCGACGATCGCCTACCTGCGCCGGAATGTCGCGCTGGCCGAAAGGGCGGGGAATGCCGACCTGACGATCCGCGCCAAATCGGTCATGGCGATGTGTTACAGCATGAACGGCCGCTTCCTCGAAGCCGACCGGGTGCTGGCCGGAGTGACCGACACGCTGCATATGAGCCGTGCGACGCAGGCGGCCTATTATGCCGCGCAGCACCGCCAGAACCGCGAGTGCCGCAGCCAGAGCGAGCCGGGGGCGGAGCGCGACCGGTTTCGGGCCTGCGAGGAGTACTACGCCCGCCGTGCGCTGGAAACCACCGGCGACATCTCGAAACGTTTCTATTTCGCCTACCTCGTCGCCGTGGACGAAGGGGGTTACGACCGTGCCGCCGCGGCCTGCGACAGTGCGTTGGCATGCGCTCCGCCCGCGTCGCACGACTATGCCCGGGCGGCGTTCTACCGTTCGGAGACCGAAAGGTTCCGGGGCGACGAAGCGGCTCGTTTCGAATGGCTCGTGCGCGCCGCCATGGCCGACGTGCAGGGAGCTGTCCGCGACTACGGCGCCTTGGGCGGCGTGGCCGAAGAGCTGCTGCGCCGGGGCGACGCCGCACGGGCGATGCGGTGTATCCGCGTTGCGATCAACGACACGCAGGCCTACAATTCGCCCATCCGTTCGTGGCGCGACATGGCGATTCTGCCCCAGATCGAGCAGGCGTACAGCGAGCGCAATGCCCGTCTGCGCGCGATGTACGTCGCGCTGATCCTTCTGGCCTTTCTTTTCGCCCTCTCGGCAATCGGAGGCGTGCTGTTCGTCCTGCGCCAGAACCGGCGGCTCAACGCCGTGCAGCAGACCTTGCGCGAGTCGAACGGGAAACTGGCCGAGCTGGCTGCCAGCCTGCGCGAAACCAATGCCGACCTGAGCCGGCAGAACATCCGCATCGCCGACGCCAACCGCATCAAGGAGGTTTATATCGGCGGGTTCCTGAAGACGATCTCCGAATATATCTACAAACTGGCCGACACCTACCGTCATGTCGGCCGGATGCTGCGCGACGGCCGTTCCGACGAGCTGCGCCGCGAGTACGCCGGAACCGATGTCCGGAGCGACGAACTGAAAGAGTTTTACCACAATTTCGACACCACCTTTCTGGGGCTTTTCCCCTCGTTCATCGGGGAGTTCAACCGCCTGCTCGCCGACGATGCGCGCATCGGGGTCCGCCGTCCGGGAAGCCTCACGACCGAACTGCGCATCTTCGCGCTGGTCCGGCTGGGCATCACCGACACGGCGACCATCGCCGCACTGCTGCACTGTTCGGTCAATACGGTGTACAGCTACCGTTCGCGCATGCGGTTGCGTTCGCTCGTTCCGGAGCGGGATTTCGAACAGCGGGTGCAGTCCATCGGTCTCGGGGACGATGCCGCGGAGCTTTCCGGGACCTGATCGGAACGGGGCCTCTTGTCGGCGAAACACGGAGTTTTTTCGCTCGGGGTGTACGCTCCGACGCGGAAATGCGTATATTTGTAGCTCGCATATACCGATACGATGAAAGATTTTGCAGCCATAGATTTCGAAACGGCCAACGGCAAGCGCACGAGCGTCTGCTCGGTGGGCGTCGTCGTCGTGCGCGGCGGCGAGGTGGTCGATACGTTTTACCACCTGATCCGTCCCCGTCCCAATTTTTACAGCCATTTCACGACGGCCATCCACGGTCTGCGCTATGAAGATACGGCTGATGCCCCCGATTTCGCGTCGGTGTGGCGCGAAATCGAACCCCGTATCGAGGGGCTGCCGCTCGTGGCCCACAACTCGCCCTTCGACGAAGGCTGCCTGCGGGCCGTCTTCGAACTGTACGGCATGCCCTGGCCCGGTTATACCTTCTACTGCACCTGTCGGGCCTCGCGCCGCACCTTCGGCAGCCGCCTGCCCAACCATCAGCTGCACACCGTCTCCGCCGCCTGCGGCTTCGAACTCGAAAACCACCACCACGCGCTGGCCGATGCCGAGGCGTGCGCGCAGATCGCCCTGAAAATCCTGTAATATATATTAGGTGTCGCCCGAGAAGTCTGATTTTTACGATTTCACCCCTGCCGGAGAGCTTCCGGCAGGGGTGATTTTTTTTCGGGGGACTTTTCGGACGGCCTTTTCTCTCCGTCAAAGCCCCAGCTCCAGCTGGAAGCGGATCTCCCAGCGGTTGTAATTGGGGTCTATGGACCTGCTCCGGGTGTTGTACGACATGTCGGCCTGCACTTTGAGGCTGTGGCCGATGATGTAGCGCGTGATGCCCAGCGTGGTCTGGTTCCAGTTGCGGTATCCGGCCAGCGGCTGCACTTCGCTGTCCGGGAACAGCGTCGAGTTGCGCAGGGCGATTTCCCATTTTTTGTTGAACAGGTAGCTGGTCTGCACGTTGAGACCCTGCCCGTTGTAGACGAAGGCTCCGGTTTCGGGGCTGAACAGCGGGTCGCTGCACGAACGGCCCATGAAATCGGTGTAGAAGGCGAAGCCCCGGTATTCGAGGATGAAATCGACGAAATAGGACCCCAGGTTGCGTGTGGCGTCGCCGGGCATCACGGCTCCCCGCTGACCCTTCAGCCGCGAGGCCTTGTGGTTGTAGGAGTAGGCTCCGGCGAGCAGAATCTTCACCCGCTCCTCGAATTCGTAGTTGCCCTCGATGACGTCGCCCTTCGACTTGAAGCGTCCCAGCGGATAGAGTTCCAGACGCCCCGTATAGGCCAGCCCTCCGGTCGGCGAACTGCCCCAGTTGCGGCCTTCGCCCAGCGTGACGGAGCCTTTTGCCGAGAGGTTGAAGCCCTCGCCGTGGCGCATGTTGTATTCGCCGAAGAACCCGAAGTCGCGGTCGAGGTTGAATTCGCTGTTGACGATGCTCCGGTCGACGAATTGCAGGGCGCTCGACGAGTTGATCCGCGCGCGGTTGGCCTTGATCTTGGTCTGCCCGAAGCCGATGTTCCAGGTGGCGTTGGGCACGTAGTAGACGATGGCGTCGCGCACGATGTTCATGTCGCCGCCGGGCAGCAGCTCTGTGTCGTAGGAGGTGAATCCCAGCTGGACCGAGTAGACCAGTTTGGGCGAATAGATGTAACCGTCGAAGCGCAGCCGCAGCCGTTTGACGCGGGCTTCGGTCTTGGTGAGCGTGAAGTCGTCGTCGAACGACAGCGCCAGAAGGTTCTGCATGCGGAAGCGCATCGTCAGTTCGAACCAGTCGTTTTTGGGCCGGAAGGTGATGCCCTTGCCGATCTCGATGTTGGGCATGTTGCGCAGCTGTGCCAGCAGTTCGCCGGTCGAATCGGCCGCGATGATTTCGGTGCGGAGGTTGCGTTTCTGCGCCGCAGGGACCTGCGGCCTCTCCTGTGCCGCGGCCAGCGACCAGCAGGCGGTCAGCAGGAGCAGGATCGGGAATTTTTTCATCGTATCTTTCTGTTAATTCTCTTTCGGTTGCATGTCGGACAAAAGTACAAAAAATATGCAGAGTCCGGGGAACCGCGATGCAAAGTTGGGGCGTAAATCTGAAACGAATTTGAAATACGGGGGCGGCAGAGGGCTTTCGGCGGGTAAAAAGATGCGGCGGAAGAGATAAAATCCGGAAAAATAGGATTTCTGGAATAAAATGTGTATCTTTGTTGCCAAACAATCGAGTTTTGTTTTGAATCTTTCTTTGTAAGTGTTTGATCCCGCAGTCCATCGCGGTTTCCCCCATTCTCAAAATCGACCTCATTAGCTTGCTCTTTTGTTGGGAGCGGTGCGCCTTGTGCGCTTCGGTATTTGCAAAAAAAATAATTGATAAATGGCCAAACGAATTACATCGGGAAAGAGAGAAAGAGAGAAATTAAAGCAGACCAAACGTCAGGACAAGCAGAAGAAAAAGGAGGAGCGTCTGAGCGGCGGGAGCCGCAGTTTCGAGGACATGCTGGCGTATGTCGACGAAAACGGCGTCCTTCACACGACCCCGCAGGATGTGAAGCCCAAGGAGGAGATCGACGCCTCGCAGATCGAAATTTCGGTCCCGAGACAGTCGGAAATCGAGGAGGAGGAGCCGATGAGCGGCCGGGTGGAATATTTCACCGCATCCAAAGGCTACGGCTTCATCAAGGATGCCGCCGGTTCCGAGAAATACTTTTTTCACATCACCAACGCCCCGGCGGGCATTGCCGAAGGGGACCGGGTGACGTTCGAACTCGAACGCGGCACGCGGGGAATGAATGCAGTACGAATAGTTATCAGTAACAAATAACACTTTTTTAATTAACTTATCAAGAGAATGAACATTTATGTTTCGCATCTGAGCTGGGGCACGAGCAGTGAGGGCTTAGGAAATTTATTCATGCAGTTCGGCGAAGTAGCGTCGGCTAACGTTATTACCGACCGGGAGACGGGCCGTTCGCGCGGTTTCGGCTTCGTCGAGATGCCCAATGAGGAAGAGGGTCAGAAGGCCATCGACCAGCTCAACGGAACCAGCTTCGAGGGTCAGACGATCACGGTCAACGTGGCTCGTCCCCGCGAGGAGCGCTCTTCGGGCGGCTACGGCGGCAATCGCGGAGGCGGCTACGGCGGCAATCGCGGAGGCGGTTACGGCGGCAATCGCGGAGGCGGTTACGGCGGCAACGGCGGCGGTTACGGTCGCAACCGGTACTAATTCCGGATTTTATTTCAGAACGGATCTCCGGGAGAGCGTTTCTCCCCATACCATACGGAGCGGGGCGGTTTTTACCGCCCCGTTTTTTGTTTTTCCCTATTTTCCACACGCCCAGCGACATCGGGAAAAAGAGCGAAAAATTACCCGCGGGACCTCTGTTTTTCCCGAAAAAAGCGATAACTTGCCGCCATGAAGGAGACGGTGCTCGAAAAACTCAAGGTGCTGGCCGAGTCGGCCAAATACGACGTTTCGTGCGCTTCGAGCGGCGTGACGCGCAAGCATCGTGCGGGCGGGGTGGGCAGCGCCGCGGGGTGGGGCATCTGCCACTCCTTCACGGCCGACGGACGCTGCGTCTCGCTGCTGAAGATCATGCTCACCAACGTCTGCATCTACGACTGCGCCTACTGCATCAACCGCCGCAGCAACGACATTCCGCGCGCCGCCTTCACGCCGGGCGAACTGGCCGAACTGACCATCGAGTTCTATCGCCGCAACTACATCGAGGGGCTTTTCCTCTCGTCGGGCGTCGTCCGCGATCCCGACTATACGATGGAGCGCATGGTCCGCGTGGCCCGCGACCTGCGCACGGTGCACCGTTTCAACGGGTACATCCATCTGAAGAGCATTCCCGGTGCCAGCCGCGAACTGGTGGCCGAGGCCGGACGCTACGCCGACCGCATGAGCGTCAACATCGAAATCCCGACCGAACGCAACCTGCAATTGCTGGCTCCCGACAAGAATTACGAAAGCATCTACCGCCCGATGAGCTACATCCAGCAGGGGGTGCTCCAGAGCGCCGAGGAGCGTACGCGCTTCCGCCATGCGCCCCGCTTCGCTCCTGCCGGGCAGAGCACGCAGATGATCGTCGGGGCCACGGACGAGAGCGACCGCGACATCCTGCTGCTCTCGTCGGCCCTCTACGGACGGCCCACGATGAAGCGGGTCTACTACTCGGGCTTCATTCCCGTCAATCCCTACGACAAGCGGCTTCCGGCGCTCGACAAGGCGCCGCTCGTGCGCGAGAACCGGCTCTACCAGGCCGACTGGCTGATGCGTTTCTATGGGTTCCGCGCCGAGGAGATCGCCGACGAGCAGACGCCCCGGCTGGATCTCGACATCGACCCCAAGCTGGCCTGGGCTTTGCGGAATCCCGCGTTTTTTCCCGTCGATGTCAACCGTGCGGACTACGAGGCTCTGCTGCGCGTGCCGGGCATCGGGGTCAAGTCGGCCCGGCTGATCGTCTCCTCGCGCCGCTACCGGACGCTGACGCAGCAGTCGCTGCGGCAGATCGGCGTGGTGATGAAGAAGGCGCAGTATTTCATCAGCTGCCGGGAACTTACTGCGGGGCAGGGCGTCAACGAACTGCGCCCCGAGCAGGTGCGCCGCCTGCTGACCGCTCCGCAGCGGCGCAGGCAGGATCGGAACGAAGGCCAACTGACCCTTTTCTGACGCGATGCTGGTTTTCCGATACGACAAATCCTTCGACGGGCTGCTGTCGGCCCTGTTCGATGCCTACTCGATGCGGGCGTTTCCCGAGGCGCTGATCGGCCCCGGGGAGCCCGAACCGCTTTTTACGGAGCGCGTCCACGACGTTGCGACCGACGAGGCGCATGCCGGCCGTGTGTGGCGGGGACTGGAACGGCGGCTGACCGCCCGCACCCGTTCGATGTTCGTCTATGCCTGGCACGGGGAGCAGCCGCAGGGCGACCTGCTGATGCTGCGCTGTCTGCGCCGTGTTTTCGACGAGGGCGGAGGCATCGTGGCCGACCAGGCCGATCCCGACATGAAGTCCCTTTTCCAGTTGGCGCTCAAGGTCTCCCACGAGCGGGAACGTCTCAAACAGTTCGTCCGCCTCCAGAAAGCCGCCGACGGGACCTATTTCGCCGCCGTCACGCCCGAGCACAACGCCCTGCCGTTGGCGGTGGACTATTTCACCGACCGTTTCGCCGACCAGCGGTGGCTGATCTACGACAGGCGGCGCGATTGCGGCTACTATTACGACGGGCATACGGCGCGGTGCGTCACGCTGGAGGACGACCGGGGAATGATCGCCGACAAACTTGCCGACGAATGGCTCGCCGAGGACGAGCGGCAGTTTCAGCTGCTGTGGAAAAACTATTTCCGGGCGCTGGCGATCCCCCAGCGCATCAACGAACGCCAGCAGCGCCGTATGATGCCCCGTCGTTACTGGAAGCATCTGACTGAAATGGAGTGACCGGCCGGGACGGGGAGGCCGGTTTTCGGTCAGACATGCAGGTTGAACAGCTTGGCGATGCCCGTCACGACGATCTGGACGCCGACGCAGAAGGTGAAGAAGGCGACCATCTTGTTGATGACGATGCTGCCGCTGTTGCCGATTTTGCGGATGATCCGTTCGCCCTGCGACAGGAACAGATAAAGTATCAGGCACATCAGTACGATGACCAGCGCGATGATCGCGTAGGAGAGCAGGCCCCGCGCCCAGCCGTTCTTCATGCTGACCGACGCCATCAGCGTCAGGATGACCGAGACGCTGCCCGGGCCGATGCTGATGGGAAAGGTGATCGGGTAGAAGATCTGCGACTCGATGGCCGATTTGTGAATGGGGTTGACGTCCTTGCCCTGCGTCCGTCCCACCGAGGAGTCCGAATCGCCGAGCCATTGCAGGGCGGTGCGGCAGATCAGCAGTCCTCCGCCCAGCTGGATGACCGGGAGCGAAAGCCCGAAAAGCGACAGCACGAAATGCCCCACGGCCAGGCTGCCCAGCCCGACGAGCAGATAGTCGGTGACGATCCTGCGGATGATCGACCTGCGGTCCTCGTCGTTCAGCCCCGACAGCAGTCCGTTGACCAGGAATCCGGCTCCCACCGGGTTGGCCACCGGGAACAGCGCCATGAAGGCGGATATGAACGTGAACAGAAACCCTTCCTTTAACATCTTGAGGCTCGGAACTTTGTATTGCAGGCTTGAGTCTGGCAAGAACCGCTCCAAACCTTCCGTCCTCCGGGCGGAGCCATATCGTCCGGAGGCGGAAGCCGTTCGGTTTCCGGATCACGCGTAATCCCGGTCTCCAACGACGACAACAATCGCAGACCGGAAAAGTAAAACCCTGCAAGTCGTTGATCTTGCAGGGTTTTCTGTTTTATAGCCGCTTTGCGTGTCGGCTTTTGCGGAGAGGACGAGATTCGAACTCGTGGTACAGGTTGCCCCGTACGTCGGTTTAGCAAACCGGTGGTTTCAGCCACTCACCCACCTCTCCGGACACGTCTTCCGGCTGTTAACTCCGAAAGGGTGTGCAAATATAGAATCTTTTTAGGGAAATACAAAGAAATGCGGTCAAAATTTGTATTTTTGCGTAAATCCTCGACCTCGGTTTGAAACGCACCCGTTGCATATTACATATGGTGTGCTGCTTTTGTCGCGGTATCCGCCGCAGCGCAGCCTGCGCCGGAAAACCGCCTCGTGCGGCCGCTCGCCGAGGTGCTGCCTGAAGCTGCGCCGTGCGCTTTCCCGGGCGGACTGCCCCCCGGCGGCTCTCCCAAGCTGTGCACGACCGGAACGAATCATCGAAAAACTGGAATAGCCATGAAACGGATTCTCTTGCTTTTGCTGGTCCTCGGGGCCGTTTGCAGCCTGAATGCCAAAACCCGGAAATGCCTCTACCGTGTGACGGTCACGGGCAAGCGCGCCGAATGTCCGGTCGTGATCCGCGATGTGCCCGAGTGGGCGCAGAGCGCCGTCGTGTCGCTCGGCGGCGTTCACCGGATTCCCTCCCAGCTGGACCGGGAACTGGGCGAACTGGTCTTCGTCTCCGACATTTCCGGCAGCCAGAATTTCCAGGTTCTCTACTCCTCGGACCCCGACAAGCGCGTTTTCAAAAAACGCGTACATGCCCAGATGTGGCTCAAGAACCCCGACAAGACCCTGCGAGCCGTCGGCTGCGCCTCCTCGGAGAAGAACGACATGTACCATAAACTGCACCACCACGGCCCGGCCTTCGAGTCGGAGTACGCCGCCTACCGCATCTATTTCGACAACAAGCAGACCATCGACACCTACGGCAAGAAGCGTCCGCAGCTCGAGCTGGCCGAGACGATGTGGTATCCTTCGGACGAGCAGCTCTCCCGCGGCTATGGCCACGACAACCTGCGCGTCTTCGGGTCGGTGGGCGTGGGGACGCTCAAGGGCTGGGACGCCGAAAAGAGAAAGATGGTCCACATCACCGATTTCAAACGCCGCGAAGCCCGCATTCTGGCCGACGGACCCATCCGCACGGTGGTCGAAATGCGGGTCGAAGGGTGGCGCTACGGAGGGCGCGAGATCACGATGACCTCGCGCTACATTCTTTACGCCGGGCACGGCGACGTGCAGGTCGAAAACCGCATCGAGGGCGACTTCAGGGGACTGGTCTTCACGACCGGCGTGATGAAGATGGCCGAAAGCGAGGTTTGTAAGAACGATAACGTGATCGCCGCCTTCGGGCGCGACTTCCCCGAAAACGACACCGTGAAGTGGGAGCGCGAGAGCGTCGGGCTGGCCGTCGCCGTGCCGCAGAGGCAGATCGTTTCGCAGACCGACGACAAGACCAGTTACCTCTTCCAGCTCACACCCGATGCCCGCGGACGGATCGACTACGCGTTCGAGATGATCTGGCGCAAGAGCGAATGGCTCAAGGACCGCAGCGATACCGAATGCGTCCTGGGACTGATGGAGTCGGTGGGGGCGGCCCGGACCCCGGTCGTCGTTTCGCGGATCAGACAGTTTTGAGAAAAAGTGCATCGTTTGCGTCAAAAAATCCCTGTCCGATAAGCGGGGGCAGTGTACTTTTGTATACCTGAAATTGCGAAAATTTTACGTATACGAATAAAACCACCTCTCTTATGAACTTCAGACAAGTGACGATTTGCGCAGCCGCGGCGCTCCTGGCAGCCGCCGCAGGATGCCGCGCACACGCCCCGGCCTGTAACCTTCCGTTCGAGATGCCGCAGGTCGCCCGGCCCGCGATTCCTTCGAATGCGGTCAGCGTCGCCGACTGCGGCGGCTCGGGCGGCGGCGACGCGGGAACCGGCTATGCGATGACCCTCTCGGTCACGGCGGGTGTGCTCTCGCCCAACATCACGGGCCTGCCGACCAGCTGGGCTGCCGGCGACAGTACGTGGACGGCGACCGACGATACCGGGGCCGCCAGGTAGCCGGAAGGCTTCGCATGAAAGAGGCGCGGAACGTTCCGCGCCTCTTTTTTGCCGTTTGACCGTTGCGGAACCGGATTTGCAGGGGAGATGGTAAAAATGTAAATGGAATTTTGTATCTTTGCATGATATTTCGCTTGTAATGGCAGAAAACGAGAAAAACATACTGGAGAATATCGGAGAGCAGGAATACAAGTACGGCTTCACGACGGACATCGAAACCGAAACCATCGGCAAGGGTCTTTCGGAGGAGGTCGTGCGGCTGATCTCCGCCAAAAAGGGCGAGCCGGAGTGGATGACCGAGCGGCGCGTGGCGGCCTACCGCCATTGGCTGACGCTGGAGCCTCCGACCTGGGCCCACCTGACGATCCCCCCGATCGACTTTCAGGACATTATTTACTACGCGGCTCCCAAGCCCAAAAAGCAGCTCGGTTCGATGGACGAGGTCGACCCCGAGCTGAAGCGCACGTTCGACAAACTGGGCATCCCGCTCGAAGAGCAGATGGCTCTTGCGGGCGTCGCGGTCGACGCCGTGATGGACTCCGTGTCGGTCAAGACCACTTTCAGGGAGGTGCTGGCCGAGAAGGGCATCCTCTTCTGTTCGATCTCCGAGGCGCTGCGCGACTTTCCCGAGCTGGTGAAAAAATACCTCGGGAGCGTCGTGCCCTATACCGACAACTTCTACGCTGCGCTGAACGCCGCGGTCTTCTCCGACGGCTCGTTCTGCTACATCCCCAAGGGGGTGCGCTGCCCGATGGAGCTGTCGACCTATTTCCGCATCAACGCCGCTGGCACGGGGCAGTTCGAACGCACGCTGATCGTGGCCGACGAGGGCGCCTACGTGAGCTACCTCGAAGGGTGCACCGCGCCGCAGCGCGACGAGAACCAGCTGCACGCCGCCGTGGTCGAGATCGTGGTCGAGCGGGACGCCGAGGTGAAGTATTCCACCGTTCAGAACTGGTATCCCGGCGACAAGCAGGGCCGGGGCGGCATTTATAACTTCGTCACCAAGCGCGGCATCTGCCGAGAGAACGCCCGCCTGTCGTGGACGCAGGTCGAGACGGGTTCGGCGATCACGTGGAAATACCCGAGCTGCATCCTCGCCGGCGACAACTCCGTCGGGGAGTTCTACTCGGTGGCCATGACCAACAATTTCCAGCAGGCCGACACGGGTACGAAGATGATCCACATCGGCCGCAACACCCGCAGCCGCATCGTCTCGAAGGGCATTTCGGCGGGCCGGAGCGAGAACTCCTACCGCGGCATGGTCCGCGTGGCGAAGGGGGCGGAGAACGCCCGCAACTACTCGCAGTGCGATTCGCTGCTGATCGGCGACAAGTGCGGGGCGCACACCTTCCCGGTGATCGACGTGCGCAACCCGACGGGTGTGGTGGAGCACGAGGCCACGACCTCGAAAATCTCCGACGACCAGCTGTTCTACTGCAACCAGCGCGGACTCTCGACGGAAGACGCCGTGGGGCTGATCGTCAACGGCTATGCCCGCGAGGTGCTGGCCAAACTGCCGATGGAATTCGCCGTCGAGGCGCAAAAACTGCTGGCTCTCCAGTTGGAAGGCAGCGTAGGGTAGTTTGCTGTTTGCGTCTGCAATCCGGTCGCATGCGATAAGCCCCTCCCGAGGAAGGGGTTTAGGGTGGGGTCAGGCTTGCAAACACGGCGGAACGCCGTGGAAACGACCTGCGAGAGCGAAAAAAGGAAACGAGAATAATAGTAAGTTGATGATATGTTAAAGGTACATAATTTACACGCCTCGGTCGACGGCAAAGAGATTCTCCGGGGTATCGACCTCGAAGTCAGGGCCGGTGAGGTGCATGCCATCATGGGGCCTAACGGCTCGGGCAAGTCGACGCTGGCGTCGGTGCTGGCGGGCAATGAAAAGTTCACCGTCACCGAAGGGTCGGCCGAGTTTCTGGGCCGCGACCTGCTGTCGATGCCCATCGAGGACCGGGCGCGGCTGGGGCTGTTCCTGGGCTTCCAGTATCCGGTGGAGATCCCGGGCGTCACGATGGCTAATTTTATGAAGCTGGCCGTCAACGAGCAGCGCAAGTTCCGCGGCGAGGAGCCGCTTTCGGCCGCCGAATTCCTGAAACTCATGCGCGAGAAGAGCGCCGTGGTGGAGCTTTCGTCGAAACTCACCTCGCGGGCCGTGAACGAAGGTTTCTCGGGCGGCGAGAAGAAGAAGAACGAGATTTTCCAGATGGCGATGCTCGATCCGAAGCTGGCGATCCTGGACGAGACCGACTCGGGGCTCGACATCGACGCCCTGCGCATCGTCGCCACGGGCGTCACCAAACTCCACCGGGCGGACAACGCCACGGTGGTCATCACCCACTACCAGCGTCTGCTGGATTACATCGTGCCCGATGTGGTGCATGTGCTCTACAAGGGCCGCATCATCCATTCGGGCGACAAGTCGCTGGCCCTCAAGCTCGAAAAAGAGGGGTACGACTGGCTGATCAACGAATACGACAAGTGATGGAGACGATTCCCGACATCATCCGCGGGTTCCGCGCGGCGGACGGCGAGGTGCTCCGCATCGCCGGGGCCGAGGCCGAACCCTTTGCGGCGGTCGATCCCCGGCATCTGCGCGTGGAGGCCGCGGCGGGCGCTTCGGCGCGGATCGTCGTGCTGCATACCGCACCCGACGTGTCGTCGCTGACGCTGACGCTGGCCGAAGGGGCGCAGCTGGAGCTGACCGAACTGTTCACGGCCGAGGCTTTCGCCGAGGTCTCGGTGAAGCAGGCCGCCCATAGCCGCTGCCGCCTGACGACGGCGCTGCTGTCGAGCGCCAACGCTTCGTACCGCATCGACCTCGACGGTGCGGATGCCGAAAACGAGCTGGGCGGGGTGTTCCTCGCCGCGGGTGAAGAGCATTGCGTGCTGAAACTGCATACGGCGCACAACGTCGCCGACTGCCGCAGCGACTCCTACGTCAAGGGGGTCGCCGGAGGGCAGGCCGTGGGCGAGTTCTGCGGAATGGTCTACGTGGCCCCCGACGCCCAGCGCACCGACGCCCGGCAGCAGAGCCGCAACATCCTGTTGAGCCGGACGGCCCGCATCACGACCCAGCCGCAGCTGGAAATCTACGCCGACGACGTGAAATGCTCGCACGGTGCGACGGTGGGGCAGATGGATGCCGAGGCGATACTTTACATGCGCCAGCGCGGTTTGAGCGAAGCCCAGGCCCGGCGGTTGCAGATCGAGGGATTCGTCGGCGACGTGGTGACCCGCTGCGGCATCGAGCCGCTGTGCGGGGCGATCCTGGAACGGGCCGCGGCGAAAATCGAAACCCTGTGAGAAATGTTCGACGTTGAAAAAATACGGGAGGAGTTCCCGATCCTGCACCGCGAAGTCTACGGCAAGCCGCTGGTTTACCTCGACAGCGGGGCTACGGCGCAGAAACCCCGGACGGTGATCGAGACGGTCGATCGCCTTCACCGGGAGCTGAATGCCAACATTCACCGCGGGGTGCATTTCCTCTCGGAGGAGGCGACGGTGTTGTATGAAGCCGCCCGGGAGCGGATCGCGTCGTTCGTCGGGGCGGCCGAAAAGGAGGAGATCGTCTTCACGGCGGGCGCCACGGCGTCGCTCAACACGGTGGCTTACGCCTGGGGCGACG
>ERZ834694.1912-NODE-1912-length-16425-cov-2.388638_pt1 | contig 16425 bp, 21 predicted proteins | sample MGYA00519691_ERZ834694 | MGnify/ENA primary metagenome ERZ834694 (study PRJEB31850, sample SAMEA3708758) | human gut metagenome | biome: human gut; feature: human-associated habitat; material: faeces | place: China | collected 2014 ... | reverse complement strand
CCCTTCATAAGCGATCACATAGCCGATAGAATTTCTTAGATTACCTGTCTGGTCTTTATACTTACCATTATCACGCGCATGAATTACACAGTTTTCACCGATGACCAAAAAGTTGAATACGATAGATTCTTCAACACGTTTTAACTGCCTTTCCAAAATCAACGGCACATTCTTCCAATCTCCCGTCCACTGAAACTTCATAATAAAACGCTTACTTTTCCTTTCATCGTACCGAAGCCGACAACAGTCATTTCCAAACCGGAGATACTACCGTCTGACTTCGTTATCCGAACCTTATCACCCAATTTCGGAAAAATAGAAGGAATGGTTTCAATGACAACTTGGTAGCTATAAATGTAATCTTCGCCGTCGGCAGACTGAACCTTTTTGGCAGTCGGATTACCATGTATTTTACACCGGCCCAAATCAACGGGGACCTTTTCCGAGATAACCGGATTAAAATTCTCATCATGACCGACTTCGGTACTATTAACATATAACTCTATTTTGTCATTATACCACATATTACCAACGGTCTGAACCGTCCTCAATTTCAGTTGAGTTATCACTTAAAAAAATGGAAGCGTCATAGTTGAACTGTTTACATAACATTTTGATGTACGTTTCTAATCCCTCACGGTCATAAGTATTCGAACAATCAACTTCTTTCTCCGAAGCCAAAGAAAGAACACCCGACAGATAACCTAAAACAGCTTTTACCACAACACGTTTGTCCTTACATTCATCATCTGGCTTTAAACCTACATCATCAAGGGCATCACACACAATAACCGAAGTCGGGTTGTAATGCAAACATTTCGCTATGAACACTTCCGAATTTTTCATACAGCCTTATTCTCCTTTGTTTGAAAGTTCTGAAATACGGCCTTCCAAAGCAGCAATAACAGATACCCGGGGCTTATCGGCTGCATTCTCTGCCTCCAAATATCCCTTCAACTTCTCTACATCGCCAAACATCTTAATGAGAGCAATAACCTTTTGCCACTGCAGACTCATATCAATCTCTGTCAAGGTAGTATCAACATCTCTTTTTTCCGGTTTCTCCGGAGTAGCTGTCTTTACTGTTTGTCCCGCATCTTCAACTTCAGTAACTCGAACAACATTGTCTTTAACTGGCTGATTTGATGTTTCAGACCTTCCGGACTGTTCTACAACAACCTTTCCGTCTTTAACTTGGAGATACTGTTTATCGATATCAGTATTTACAGATTCTTTGGTAACATGAGAAGTGTCTTTATCCACAACAATCAAAGCCAGACCTTTTTCAACTGCAACATTTACACGTTCATCTGAAAAATGAGAAATCACGTCACCTGGTGCATAGACATCTTTTGTCATTTTATCAGTAAATCGCTTGATAGCAACAATCTTCATAACACTACTTTATTATACCGTTGGTAATTCACTAACCGGACTATAATCCAGAACTGTTGCATCTTCGGCAAAAGATGTGTCTAGGTTTCTAACCTGCAAATTCACAACGCCATTGATACAAGAAATGATCGGAACAGCACGCCACGTACCTTGGGTCCATTCAGCAGCCTGATCGCCGGTTGATTCACCGGTTGTCCATTTTGCAATACGAATACCTTCTCCTGCATCAGTATACTGCACATTCGGGTCCGGAAGAATTGCATTATCTTCGAATGCCGGTTGAACTTCACCTAGCTTACCACCTTCCGTCTTAGGAATGAAGGAAATAACATTGTCATTCCACGGGTTGATGTTGGTAGGCTTACCATCTTTCTGATATGCAGTTCTACGGTTGATCTCTTCGATTGCCGGAATTTTCATTGACTTCAAATAAGCTGAAAACTCATCTTCCGTCAAAGAACGAGTATTTTTATCCTTACCCAGATACCCTGTACGTAAACCGATACTGCGCATCATCCAATACTTAATATCTGGAGCCATCAAAATTTTATCAAAAACAATACCTTTCTTCAGGTAATCATAGATAATCTTCTGTAACAAAGATGCAGCGTCAATAGAAGTATTGTTGATATTAGCCTCAGCCCATTCTTCACCAGTTTTAACCAGCTTTTTGTTCTCTACAGGCATGTCATACTCAACCATATACTTGATACCGTCTGGATTGTCAATCGCAGGGTCGAAGATGGCAACACCACCATTAGACAGAGCTTTCAAAATGATTTCATCCACAACATCCTTGCAACCCAGATAAGCATCTTTGTAATCACCAAACATGCATTTCTTGATTTCATTCAGCTTTTGTACCGGATTGAGACGGTTATTTTCATATACTTGTAACAGAGTACGTAAGGTTTCTGCATCCGTCATAAACTTATGCCCCATACGTGGAATTTTCCCCGACCAAAGTTCAAAGCCTCTACCCGGACGAAGTGGAGTATCAGCATTATTACCGATAATGGAAGCTCGAATACGAACATGGTATTTACCCATGATACCCTCTGCGGTTAAACCTAACTGCGGAGGTCTGTAATCGAACCACTTATCTACATACATTTCTTCCCACATCGTTTTTTGAGAAAGGGAAGCCTTATCAAACGCAATCTGCATAGTTCCGATCAGATCAATCGGTTTGCCTGTTTTTGCGTCATTTACCTTAAATGTTGAAAAAATTGATTTCATCTATTTACCTCATTTAGAAGGATTGTGTAAACTTGATATTCGGATTGGTTTTCAAAAGAATACCATTTTTGAGACTGGCTGGAATAGGTGGAATACGACGTTCGTAGTACATCCCATTCTTTGAGTCAACAGAAACATCAAGGGTCGTTTCATCTGGCAACACTTCTGTTCCCAAAGGATTACCAGACTTCACTGATAATCCCTGTGGAGCATCTGTAAGGAATACAGCCGGAGCTTTACCTTCACTCGCTGCAGCACCAGCAACAACCTGAAACAAAGCATCTCCGACTTTCAAACTTGCAATAGCAGCAGACAATTCAACAACAAAGCCCTTAGAATCATCTGTGACCTTGACAATTGTAGGCGCATCTTCAAAATTGCCTGTAGCCTCATTGGCTAACACACTATCACCTACTACGAAAATCGGAGTGACAAACTCATTTGACTCCAAAGAGATTTTCTTTGCGTCACTAACATCTATTGCCATTACACGCGAAGCTTTCAAAACTACCGATTTACGTGTAGCCTCATCATACTGCGCAAGAGAACCAGCCGGAATAATTGCACCAACAGGAATGTTGATCTTTGACTTATCCAAAGTGAAGCCACCAACAACACCAATAGCAGGGGAACCCGTATAAATAGGCCGCGTGCCACCGAAGAACTTTTTCCTAAACTTCATCTTGTCAATTAATTAAATGTTAAACTATTGGGAAACAGTGAGACTTCCCAACCAATCATCAGCTACTGCATTCTGAACCTGTTCGTCTCCGACCTGTGCCCCTTCAGACTCTGCTGGCTTTAATCCACGATTGATCAAAGATTGTTTATAACCGGTCAGAAACTCAGAAACATCTTTGCCTTCTGGAACAGTTACAAATTCCATGTCATCATCTGTTAAACCCAGTTCTTTAGCCTTGCTGGTTATGAGTGCCTGACGTTCCGTTTTTGCTTTTTCGGCTTTATAGTTATCAATCTCCTGCTGATAAGGTTTCCATTTTTCTTCCAGTTTCGAGCTGAAATAACTATCCAGTTCCTCTGCAGTATAGGTTTTCTTCCCACCTTTACCTTTTTCTTCGTTTTCGCCAGTTGTTGTTACGGGTTTCCCGTCCTTCAATCCGTGCTTTTCTTCGTAATTACTTACAGAAGACTTAGCAGCTTCATTAGCCCGGTAATCACCATAGGATTTCACTACGTCTTGAAGAGTGATGCCGTCCACAATGGTCGTAATCTTCGCTTCATCCGTTATCCCTTCCGCTTTTTTTTCCGCAATCCTTTCCAGAATCACTCCGTCTATACCGACAAATTTCGTTTTCAACACATCTAAAAGTTTCTTTTTCATAACCTAACAATCTGTTTTTGCGGTAAAAATAACAATCAAAGTTTATTAAACCTCTTTTTGGATGTTAATGAAAATGTAAACGAATAGAATCTTTATAGAAAAAAATATTATTTAGAAATAAAATAAAAGATAAAAACCTTTCATATATTAATTATATGATATATATTTGCATGACAACATAAGAGTTTAATAGAACTCTTTTTTAACACAACACAATTATGACACAAAAAGAAAAAAGAGAAGCCGACAAAATCGAACAGATTCTGCTGGCAAAAAAGAACTGCCACCGTGCATCAAAGGTGGTAAATGTGGCAAACCCAGAACAAGGTGAATGGATTTTTAATTGGAGAGGCAAGAAGCTAAGCCAAAATTTAATGAGTTGCGACTATGCACATACAGCAATCCGTATTTCCAACAACGAGGAAATTGTTATTTATGACAAAGACTTAGGTTCCTGGGCTGTTACAGAGTGGAAATACGAGGTGAATTTAGAGGAACTTTGGAAATGCGCTTGCGACGCTTTTTATTCTACGAGTTTCAGCCCGGAAGAGCGAGCCGCTCTGTATATTCGTGATTACGAAAAGGAATTGAATGCCGACCTTGAAAATATGCCGGAAAACGAGAAGGAGTGCTATGTTACGAAATACAAAGAATGGGTTCGTACTTTATTTTACAAACATTCTCGTATAATGAGCGTCATGATAACAGGGCCAGCCCGTTTCCCTTCAAGACGAAATGATAAAATGAATAATTATTACGACAATGCTGTAAATGAATTTAGAACGTGGAGAGAAAAAACACTCAAGGCAATAGCTCGGAGAATAGAGGACGCAAAACCGGAAGAACAAAAAAATACCGAAGAATGGCTTTCTGTCAAAAGTGAGATTGACAATATTGCATCCACGTTGAAAGACATTGATACGGGTATAAACAAATATAGCTACCGACCTTTATTTGTATCAAGTCTGTACGGAAAGCTAGAACGCATTGCCAACAACGGAAAGGTTGATGTAATAGTCAAATCAACTGAATATATCAAAGAACTCAACGAAAAGCTTCCGAAGCCTATTTTTACTAATCGTCATAAATTCTGGAAGCTCGCCGAGCTTGCCAATCAATCAATTGTAAAGCAGGCCGAAAGAGAGAACCAAGAAGATGCGGAAATACTTTTCGATGGAGGTCGGGTAATCAAAAACTATTCCGAGGACAGGCTACAGATAGTTTTCGACACAAAGCCGCAACCGGACGTTATTTCAAGTCTCAAACACAACGGCTTCCGGTGGTCACCCCGTTTTTCTGCATGGCAACGCCAATTAACAAACAATGCTTATTATGCCGTTACCCGCGTTATTCCAGTCACTATTGAACAACTGAAAGCAAAATGAAAGTAGGACAAAAAATATATCTATACGGAAATCAGCTTTCGCAAAATTTTGAAACAACTTTAAAGGAAACAGATACTTGTTTAGCAATAATCTGCGAACGTTTAAAAAGTTATTTTCAAAACAAAGGCATTGATACTCCCCATTTTCATATACTGGATGTTTCGATATCAGATAGATTACCGAAAAAGCATTTGAAAAAGGAAATTGTAAAATTCTAAAATCAATCGTATGAGAAAGATATTATTCAGAGCAAAGCATGTTGACGACGGAGGTGTCTTTGCCAACGAATGGGTTTGTGGCGATTTGTGCCACTATGCCAACGGAACGATATTCATCCGACAGCAGGAAACCGGCAGTGCATTTGAAGTCCTTCAAAAAACAATAGGACAATCCATCGGGCAGAAAGACCGTACAGGGAAAGATATATACGAAGGGGATATTGTCGAATGTCGCGGAGACATATGCAAAGTCGTTTATAGCGACCATTTTGCAGGATTTGCACTTGATAAAAAAGGATGGGCTTATCTACATTTTTTCGGAGAAGCCTTCAATAACGAAGATTGTGCCGTTATTGGTAACATTTACGATAATCCGGAATTACTGAAAGGAGGTATCGAATGAACAGCAAGCAATTCTTTGAAGCTGTCGTAAAGTTACGCGAACTTCAAAAAGACTATTTTAAAACTCGATCAAGCATGGCCCTTTCTGCATCCAAAAGACAAGAAAAGCTGATTGATGATGAGATTGAGCGTGTAAGCAGGGTTTTAGAAGAAAAAAACAAACAAGGAGTATTAGGCTTATGAGAAAATATCAACTTATCACGCTTTGCAGTGAACATTTGAGAGAGACTAAAATACTTATCCAATCTGATAATCGGGGACGGTTTGCAAAATTTGATATACAAAGCGATGACCTTATCAAAGAACTGGATGAAGATATTAGGACACTCAGAAATGAAGGATACGAAAGCTTCAATGTTGTATTTGTTCCGGCATATCTCATTTTAAACCGAAATAAAAGTACGTTGTACAACATCTGTAATAGTTTAAGTTTGGGGCAACCACCAATCGAAGAAATTATACCTTCCTTGAAAGGTTCTAAACTCATTATTTTTAACGCAGATGACCAAAATATGAAAATTGAGTTATGAAATTGACAAGTAAAGTTTACCATATTGAATTAACTGTACCGATAGTAATTGACGGAACCCTCAGAAAGCACTTTTATTTCGGCTCAAAAGCTGCCATATACAGCACCTTGTCACCAGAACAAATAGGAATAACATACAACTATCTCCGATCAAACGTGCACCTTGAGAAACAGGAATACAGCAATTCTAAATGTACAATCAGAAAGGGATTGTTAAGTCGTAAGAAAAAAGGCTGAATAACAACCTATTATTGAAGATAATTCATATATTTGCAATGTGGAAAGAGTGAGGGAAGTAATGTTCCCGCTTTCTGCACCAGCCTGACGAGGGGGTGTTTAGCACAAATACGTAGAAGGGGGAATGTTTATTCTCCCTTCACTTTTTGTATAAGTTTCAAAATTCCATTACCCGTCATTACATACACATTAGGCAACTCCATAATAGACCTACCCATACTTTTATATTTTCCTATTTCACGGTTTATTGCGCTAAAAATATCTTTACTTCTATCAATTCTATCAGCATAAAATATCACACAATCAGCTTTACGCGCATCCTTTATATAAGTTCGAATCGTATTTTCATTAGCTGTGGGTATATACTTTACATCCCATGTGTACCCATCAAACCTCATGTCCGGTACACCTTTCCCTTTGCCATTCTCCGGCAAGAATTCGACTTGTTTACCGTTATTCTTCGCCAACATCTTACCTACAATTTTTTCTGCTTCACCACCACCTTGTGTACTGGTAAATTGATGCTCTTTATGATAGACATTGAAACCTCCACTAAACTCATCGAAATAGACTTTCTGCCATTCAGAGCCGTAAGAGTGATATAGGCTTTTAGCCTTTTGCCGTATCTCTTCCCGTTTACCGGTATTTATATCACCAATGCTTATATCTACATATTTCTTGTTGTCTTTAATCCAATATGGCAAGGTTCCACGATTATTCGCTTTTTCAATACGATCTTCATTCTCCTGCATCCATGAATAAAAAGTAGCAGGCAATTCCTTCACTTCTCGTTTCGACTTGAACCCCGAAATATCTTCACCAGCAAGTATTTTATCGGTCAACATATCAATCTCATCATCCGAAGCCAAAATTGGCTTTGCATGACATCGGCAATTCGGATGCCAACCTACAAATTTGAAACCAACAGGATATTTCCCAGCAAGCACGTCACAAATATCCCACTCCGGATGATTAGTCTTTGACACACTAATTTCGATACCCACAACAAAATTAAGCTGGGACCAACGCTCAAAATCTGCGCTCCGATATGCAATATTAGTTTCAGTCCTAGCCAGCCGTTGAGCATTCCGGGAACTACTACGATAGACCCCACGCCCGGGATGATACGCCTTAGCATTTCGGGATAACACAAGTTCCCCCCGGTTATCCCGTACACGCCTAAACAATTTATCTGGCTCATTTAAGTAAGACTTTACCTTCGCAGCCATCACATTAGCCGACATCCCCTGCCCCAAACAACAGTCAATAGCAAGCTCCATTTCTTCCCGGAACTGTCCCTCGTACTTCCAAACACGCTGTGACAGGTTCAGACCGCCGTATTCAGATTTACGGGCAAAGAAGGCGTCCATTGCTTCCCGGTTCCGGTTGAAATACATTGAGAACCGTTTATCATCTACAAACTTCTTTCCAAATACGGATGCAACCAATGCGTCGGCTTCTAAATTAGCCTGCTCCCATTCGTTTGTTATGCCATATTGTATTTGTTGATACACACGGCTATATAATTCCCGTAGAAGAGCATTTGCCCGGTCAGATATAGATGGATAGTCCGAAAACACAAATGCTTTTTCAGGATCGTATATTGGTTCAATTTCCAATGACAAAAGAATAAGCCGGTTCATAATATCCAAGTAGATATTACGAACAGCCCCGGCATAACCTTCCGTACGGTGCAAAAGTTCCTTTCTTATCTTATCTTCATCGAGCCTTACCATTATTCAGCTGTATTAAATACATCTAACCTGTTACGTTCCTTTTCTTCCTGCAGATCAGCTTCGTGCTCTTTGGCTATACGCACCTTTTCAGCCTCGGAATCTTCAATCAATGGATTTTTCTCTATCAAGGTCTCATGTGACATCCCACCTGCATTGTACATTTTGACCAGATTATTAATAGTTGCTTCGACATCTTCACCGAACGGTTCCTGGAATTCATGTTCAATCACCAAGCGAGAACATTCATCTTTAAGCGAAATATCTAACACATTTCCAATAATCGTTGTAACCAGACTTGCAATACGATCTGCATATTCATCGTACTTTTCTTTATGCTTTGAAGCCTTTATATCTGCCAAAAGCATCAATTGTTTAAGTGCTTTTGCAGATATTTGGGACAAACCTTTCGTTGCATCAAAATCTATCTTCGGAGTAAAAGAGAAACGCAAAATCTTTTCGTCCAACTCATCACTTTCCAGCTTTTTAGAGTCTGGTGCATTATCCCATGTAAGATATTTGATTTCCGGCTTTTTCGAACCATCCCCATTCGGTTTAAGAATAAACAGTTTACTTGTTTCTCCCTGTTCCGGAAGAGAATTAACAATAGAAGCATCTGCCACAAGTGCCGGGTCAGAAAAGCGGTCGTTAACATCAGCTGTCCGGCTAATCGTCCACTCTTTCCGATTTATCATAGGTTCAACACCTGCACATTCCGGTTCCTGTTCAAATAGAATCAATGGAAGTTTACCTATGATATTTACCTCTTCTTCAACATCCCAGCCCATCACATTACGCTTACAGTGATAAAACATACTTTTCGTATATATGTCCACATAATACTTGATTTCTCCTCCAACATCTTGCAAGCAGTAGCCACGGGCAAAATCTATCAACCGTCCGAACTGATCTTTACGATAAAAAATATCATCACCTAAACTTTTTGCTAGCACCTTAATCAATACGTCCGCCTTTCCCTCTTCATTTCGAAAAGTATGGAACAACATTGCACTAACAGTTTCGGCTCCGGCTAGACGTTTAGCCTCTCTGATCTTTGCGTTGAATCTGGTAGATTTAAGCACATCAAGATAGGCAGAAAAAGCTCTATCTGTCCCCTCTGAAGCCTGTTTCCATTTCAAAGGACGGCCAAAAAGAAATACAAGAGCGATTTCATTAATATACACAGGATATGGAATAGGTATCTTCCAACGCTTGTCAAACCTTAAAAAAGACCGTTTGCCAGTAACCTCATCACGTTTACCAAAAATCGCCTTATCCGGTCTTGACATAACTTCATGCTGCATCGTATCATAAACCTTCAAAGCCTTTTCCGCTTTCCCCGAATTGTCGATCATCTGCGTAAGAGCCCGGCCTATATCTTTTGATTTTAGCAACTGTTCAAACTTTTGGTTACGACCTAAAGCCGCGTTAAAACCATTGACAACCCAATTATACAAACTCATCTTCACTAATTTTTAAATTCAACATCCAAATGCACTTAATATCTCTTTTATATCATCATCCGTTATTTCATTGCCATCATCACCAAGCAAATAGTCTATCGCATATACCAGAATATCTACATACTCATCGTGGGTAGCTGCCGGAAACTGGCTTACTTCTGTTACAAATTCCTCATTCCAATCACCTTCAACCAAAATAACGCGGCCGCACTCGATTTTTGGGGACCTGGTTTTTAAACGAACAGACTTGCTATCTGCAGGTGATGGGGTCTCTGTTACATTCAACTTTGTAGCTTTACGGGCTTGCTGAACAACTGACTTTCCATTAGCCTTAGGTTCTATCCGTATTGTAGACCTATCATCATAACCATGTGCCCGAACATACTCTGGAATGAAGCGCATCAAATCCGGAAACTCTTTCCAGACTTTCTGCGCATGATAGATGAACAAATAGTTTTGTATCCTACACGCAGCCAATATGCCAGACGGGTCATTGTCCGTCTTTTGCTTCTTCTCATCATAAGCAGTATCAAGAAAGAAATGTATCGGAGCACCACCACGCACTGCAAGAAATTGAGCCAGTGAAATATGCCCGAACCAGGACGACTTAACAATATTACCACCTTCAACAACTGGTGACTGTTCATACTGTCCTGCAAACTGCCGGGAACCCAGGTCCACTTTCGCTTCTGCAATCACTTCCCTATCTATACGGATAGGATCAAGAAGCCCATCAATATATCGTTCTTTCAACTCCGGAGGGTTTACACGCGACGAAACTTCTGCAGGTAGACAGATATGCTTAATTTTCTCTCCTTTCCTTTTCAGCAAATAACCAGTTACATCATCATCGTGCAAACGTTGCATGATAGTGACCATAGGAGTATTCTTTTTATCAACTTTACGAGATGACAAGGTTTTTGTATGCTCGTTCGCCTGCAAACGTAAAGGGTCCGACTCTGCTTGTTTGGGATTTACTGGGTCATCATTGATAATCACATGAGCATGTTTCCCCGTAATTGTACCTCCTGTTGATGTCGAATACCTCGCCCCCTTCTTCGTGTTCTCATAACTTCCCTTTCCGGATTTATCCCGACGAATAATTATTTCCGGAAAAAGCAGTCTATACAAATCAGATGTTATGATATCTTTTGACTTCGAAGCATGTTCGATAGAAAGGTCACCAGAATAAGAGTTTGAAATTATCCTGATAGTCTGATCCTGCGTCCACAACCAAGCAGGCCACATAATCGTTACCAAAGTTGTTTTAGTCGAGCCGGGCGGAATATTGATAATTACATCATAGGGCTTTGGCAAACGATTGACAATGTAATATGACAGCTTTTGTAACTCATTACACAGATATTCGATATGCCAATTGAATACAGGTTCTTCCGGTATTATGACACTCCAAAACGTCTGCATGAAATAGTAAAAAGACTGCTTACATTCATCTGCTTGTACAGCCCTTGCCATCTTCAATATTTCCGCCTCAACCAAACTCACTCTTTCGCCTTCTTATCTTGCTTTTCTGCAATTTTCAACAACACTTTTCTTTCTTCATCCGAAAGCTTCGATACATCAAAATCGTTTTTAAGTTCAACACCGCCGGGTATAGATATTTCCCTACGTTCCGAATATCCACGGTCTTTGCCTTTTGTTTTCAGATAGAAAATAATTGCAGTTGTATCACCACTCTGTATCTTTTTCAATAAGGACGCTTCGGCAACATCTATCTGTAACTCATTAATAGCATCAACCCGTTCTTTAAACTCTGGATCATCCCGACACCAACGATAAAAGGTTTGTCGTGAAAGTCTAACCTTTTCACAAGCAAACGTTACAATACCACTGCATTCTTTCAAGGACTCAAGCATCTTTTCTTTATCCTTCTGTACATCTTCCTCATGCTTAGGCATATCATACACCTCCTCCTTTATCTCTATAAATATCACCAATCAATGACCGATAAGTTCGCTTTTTTGGGTCACCCGCTATCAACATTTGATAAATTTTGTGACAGGTTTTAGATGATTCTTTACCGGTCATCATTGAGTAAAGTTTCTTTGCCAGTTTATATCCCGGATACATATCTGGGTGCAATGCTGCCTTTTTCATTGCATCCCGAAGAATGACACGATAATCTTTATCCTTTTCAAGTTCAAATTTCTTGTCTTGTTTTGAACTCCGAAACATATCAGTGTTACTAAATCTGCATTCGGCTCCCGGCGTATAATCCGCTCATAAAGATCAGGGTAAAACTCCAAGACCTTTGGCAATGTCTTGATCGTATCAATGCTGAAAAACTGGCTTATCCTTAGCTTATTCAACGGAACCCCTGTCTTGTATAAATAGATATAAGTCAGCGGAATAGTTAGGTTATTCAGCTTGATATACAGCCATACATCATTATCCCGCCAGTCATATATTGGATAGAAGAACTTTGATGTCTTGATCGATGCGATAGACTGCCTACGTTGGATTGACTCCGCAACACGTAAACCAACCATGGGCGGAACGCTCTGGAATATCTTCTTTCCAAAGGTCTGGTAACTCATCCCCATTTTGAAAGCAGTGTGATTACGGATGGCAAACTTTGGCATAGGACGTACCCACATGCTTTCTTTACCTGGTTCCCAACAGATAAAACTTTCGTCATTTTCCAAACGATTACAGCAATTGAAATGCTTTATCGGTAGACAGAACCAATAAAACTTAGCCCCCAATGCCATGAAACGGGAACGCCATTCCATAGCGATAGCTTCCACGTCTGGATAAATCGCTTCCTCATCAAAAAACACTACCATTATCCGGTTGAAAGGAATACCATACTTGCGCATTGTCTTTATCAGAACATCACACATGCATATAGAGTCTTTGCCACCAGAAAAGCTGACGGCAAGAACTTTATTCTTATTGAAGGCTTCCAAAATTCTCCGTTCTGCAGCCTCTACCACATTTATGTTCAACTCTTTTACAAACATATCAAGCGTTTCTCCTTAATATTTGAGCCTTACTAAACCGCTGTTCCCGAGATGTGACAAGCTTCAAAAATTGTTCCCTGTCAATGTTAGAGAGCCTAAATATTTCCTCTCTACTCATCCCGATCTCTTTAGAAATCTCATCTACACTTTTGCCTTTATCAAGCAGAGTTTTCACAATGTTTTCCATTGGCGCAAGTAAGTGAGTACCACGAGCACGGTTAAAAGTAACCGTACCATACATATCTTGACTTTCATCATTATGTGTCACAATCACTACCGGTATTTTATTTCCAAGCATTGTTTTTAGTGGTTCTCGACCACTAATAAGCCAGCGATGATATCCGTCAATAATTGTAAAGTCAGGCCGAACAACAATAGGGAAGCAGAAGCCATTTGTTAAGATGCTTTGCGTTAATAGCTTCAAGTTCTTTTCCTGCACCATGTTCGGGTTATAGTTATTCGGTTTCACCTTATCCCGACTAACTATCTGTATTTCCCTAATAGGTTTGAATAAATCAACTTTCTTATCCATGGCACTACAATTAAATCGTTATCTCCTTCCCACAGTGGGGACAAACCATCGTATGAGCCTGTTGCATCCCTGCTTCAATATCTGTTACCTCTTTGGTGTCGGATGCTTCCTTCTCCGGTGTAAACGTATCTTCCCGTTTTCCAGGTTCCGCAAAGTTTACCCCCATATTGTCCGGGCTTACCTCGCTAATGATGGCATCCAGATACTCCGGTGTATAACCAATAATATCGGTATCACCGATTTCTTTGATAATACGCTCTACATCTCCATAATTGACGAAAGACATATCCTGTATTTTGTTATCTTCCAGAAGTAATTTCTTTTTCTGCTTATCAGATAACCCTTTGAGAATTGTTACATCGGCTTCCTTCTCACCCATGTACTCCAATGCCTTTTTCTTGCCATGACCGCAAAGCACCATATAGTTCTCATCCACAACGATAGGATAATACTGTCCGTACCGTTCCATACTCTTTGCAATCGCTTTTACTTGCTCTTCTGGGTGCACATTCGGATTACCCGGAAATTCTTTCAATGCAGACAGCAGCACTCTTTGACTCTCTAACTTTCCTTTCATACTTTGTCTATTTAGTGATTAAAAAATTACGTGCCGACGGGATATACCCAGCAGCATTATAAACTATTGATTTGTCTATTTGATAGATTGCATCCCATACCTCATTTACGGTGTGGTGCTTCAAGTTCCTTCTGGCCCACTCATGCGTTCCATATACCCAACCTTCCGGCCATTGATAGATTGGCGGCAGCGGCAAATGATAGTAGTGGATTAAAGCCAGAACATATTCATGGGACCAGAACGCCATCGGATTATATGACACCTTCGATTTCGATACATGGAACTTATTCTTTCCGCAAAAATTCCCGTCCTTCAACCTGCGTCCCAATACCAACATATCCAGCCGCTCATTGTCATAAAACTGTTGCTGTGCCTTCCAGTATGTGATTGGCATCCATTTATCGTCCGTCGGCCCATTAGCCGGGAACAACAGTCCTTGATGCTTACTTAGCCAAACAAGGTTAAGCCCCATGTCATACACTCGGACACCATCAGGCTTATTCGCATAGCACCACCGTTCAAAGGCTGGATACTCCAATTGAGTTTTACCCCACACACCGTTGATAATACCGGCTTCCTTGCAGAGAAAGTATAAGGTAATACTATCCTTTCCTCCAGACCAGGCAAAGCCTACCCGTTTGCCCTTTGATGCAGCTTTCAGTTCATCAACACAGGTATCAATTGCATTATCTATTTCTGCCTTAGAAACAATGTTGCCAATGTTCCGGAATAACGCCTCCCATTGTTCGTTGGTTACTTTTTTCTTCTGCCCTAACATAGTCAATTGAATTGTAAAGCCATTGATACACTTATCGACTCGCTCCCCTGGTCATACTTAAATTGCAGCCAGTTGTATTGAGTTACTTTAAACCGGAGATTTGCTACAAAGCCGGAACACGACCGAAGCGAGTACCCGGCATTAACCACAATGCGGCGATAATCCCAGCCGCCAACCACCTGCAAACGGTCACCATCACAAAAGGATCGACCGTTATACATGTTGTCCCAGGTTGCATCTATCATAAAGCCAGCCGGGAGTTTTACGGTACCGGACAATGTTTCGGTAAACAATCTGACTTTTGTGTTATACATTGACCTGGCAAGCAAGTAGAACCGCTTCCGATAGCTGGCATTCACCCACATACCGGCGGTAACTGCTTCGGATGACATATTGTATTGCAAGACCGGAGTAAACGAAAGCCAGCCGGTAACATCTGCCCGATAACCGACAAAAGGAGCGACAGTTGTTCCTCTCCCTTCCAATGATGCAGTGACCGGCATAAACAGCCGGAACCGCGTTGGTTGCGTAATACCGTCATAGACTTGTGCATGTGTCCCGGAAATAACCAGAACAGCCAGCAATAAAACGAATACTACTTGTCGCATAGCGTCAACTCCTTTCTGTACTGATTGAATAAATCCTGCTGGTTGTCCAGCTTTTCCCCTTGCTTCTGGCAATACGAACATGCAGTGTTATTCTTATCACCCTTTCTTATCGCATAAACGCCATGCTCCGGACACACGAATACATTGTACTCTTCCGGGTCGGATATGGCGATAATGTACTTCTCTGTTTTACTTAACTTTTTCATCTTCTGTTTCAACACTAATCGTTAAATTCTTACCGTTCAATTCATCATAAGCCTTATTAAGTTCTTGCAACTCAGCGCGAGCATCCCGCATCTTTCTCAATAATCTATCCAGCTTATAATTCAAATCATCCACATTCCTCACCACAATCTTTAACTCTATTGGCCCCGGCTTTAAATGCCGTTTATAATCCAATGCTATCACCCCAGATGCAAGGATAGTAAAAAGTGAACCGGCTACGATCAGAGGAATATTACCAACCAGGTTTCCATAAGCGAATACCGGAAGCCCGACCACCATACTTGTAAGAATACCGTAGAACAAACCTTTCTCCGTCATCCGCTTACCCAGTATCGCGAACACTGTCGGTAACATCACCGATGACCGGAGCGTACCATATAGCAGGAAAAGATACAGGATTGTCAAACCAGGAATGTTTGCTATTAGGATAGCAGCTACCGTAACGGCTATCATAGCGAACCGAGCTGTGTGTACCTCATTCGCAAAAAGGATAAATAACAAAGTGTTGTTCTGTATTCTTTCATGCCATTTTTCATTAAGAGATAAACGGGTTACTACATCATGTCCGGCAACCGAACTAACGGCACAAATAATGCTGTCTACCGTTGATATTAATCCGGCCAATATCAGGACGAAGAACAGGTACAGGAACCATTTCGGACAAAAGGCTATTACAGCCCCCACATTGACAAGTTGTGTGTCGGCCATATAAATACCTGCACCGGATGCGATAAAGCCAAATACGGACAAAGAAATAGGGACGACGGCGAATATCACA
>ERZ834694.1910-NODE-1910-length-16434-cov-3.329446_pt1 | contig 16434 bp, 17 predicted proteins | sample MGYA00519691_ERZ834694 | MGnify/ENA primary metagenome ERZ834694 (study PRJEB31850, sample SAMEA3708758) | human gut metagenome | biome: human gut; feature: human-associated habitat; material: faeces | place: China | collected 2014 ... | reverse complement strand
CCGGGAACCTTATGTGCCCCCTCATATTCTGTAATACTGCCGCCATATTTAGCCGTAACTCCCACTGCTTTTGCCACATCCATAGGAGAACCACCGCCCAGCGCAACGATAAAATCTGCGCCAGAATCCTTATACGCTTCTGTCGCTTTTTCCACTGTGGTGACAGACGGATTGGCTTCTACATCTGTAAAAATATCCACTGCCATTCCGGCGTCTTTCAGATAATCCGCCGCCTTATCCACAACTCCCATTTTCCGGAGAGTTGGTCCTGAGATCAGCATTGCATGAGAACCTCCAAGCTTTTTGGCACATTCCGGAAGCTTCGCCAGAGTACCTGCACCGACTGTAATATTCTGAGGAATAAAAAATTCAAATGGATTCATTAATTTCTGCCTCTTTTCCTGTATTTTTTCAATATTGCAATGTGCAGGGCATCTACCCTGCACAAATTCAAAACTCTGTTACCCAAAATAATTGTCATGTCATTTATAGCGTTATGCCATAGAGGAAAGCACCCTGTCAATAGCCGCATCGATTACCACATCAAGCTCTTCATCATCAGCCTCCGGCATAAGACTTGCTGCATCCTCATCAGAGATCAGTTCAATAAGTTTACCAAAATCTTCTTTATATTTACGTTTACAGATCGCATAAAATACAACTCCAAGTAAACTCCAGCTACCTACCATAAGCCATTCCTGAAATACCAGACTTCCACCGGAACCCGGAATACAGTAAACCAGAAGCATCAGCCCTGACATGACTACTGCCATAAAACCTACAAATTTGTAGTGGCCTACTTTGTAAGGTCTTGCCATATCCGGTTCCTTTTTACGAAGGATCAGGAAAGAGACAGAGACCATACAGTATGCAAGGCAGCATCCGAAGTTACCTGCATCACAGATCCAGACCATCATTGTTCTTCCTGCAAAAGGAGCCAGCATAGTCAGGGCACCGATCAGATACAGAGAATTAACCGGAGTTTTGTGCTTCGGATGAAGCTTTGCAAAAAACGGAGGAATCATGTAGGATTCTGCCATAGAGTACATGGCACGGGAACCGCCAAGGAGGAAGGAGTTCCATGATGTAATAATACCACACATTCCACCTACAATGATAACCTTGGCCATAACCTTTGTCCCGAAAGCCTTGGCCATGGCATCTGCCGTTACAAGTCCTGTTCCCTGCTGAGACTCAATAATCTCTGCCGGATTCAGGATATAACCTACTGCAAGAATCACCAGTGAGTAAAATACAACAGCCAGCACAACAGAGAGGATCATCATTTTACCGATTTTTTTCAGCGGAACATTAATCTCCTCTGCTGCCTGTGGGATAACATCAAAACCAATAAAGAAAAACGGAGTGATAACTGCAACCTTAATAATACTTTTCATTGCTTCACCGGTACCGTTTCCAACAAACATCTGTCCCTGAAGGTTATCCACACTTCCTGTAACCACAGAAGCCACGATCAGAATAATTCCGGCACCGCCGATAATACAGGTAAGAACAGTCTGCAAAACTGCTGCAGTTTTTGCTCCATTAATGTTGATTATCATAATAAGAAAAGCGATCACAATTGCCACGATCAGCCAGGATGCATAAACATCAAAGCCTGCAGCTGTATAGAGATATCCTTTCAAGAACCCCGGCCACAGATAAGTGATGATTGTGGGAAATGCACATGCCTCAAAGCAGGCAACACTTACATATCCAAGAATAATCGCCCAGGTACAGATAAAAGAACCTGTAGAACCCATTGCCCTGTAGCTGAATACGTGCTCACCACCACACTGAGGCATAGCTGCTGTAAGCTCTGCGTAAGTCAGACCTACAAAGAAAATCATGATTCCACCGATTGCAAATGCAATAGCTGCACCAAGCACACCACCGGATTCAATCCAGTTACCGGAAGAAACTACCCAGCCCCAGCCGATCATGGCGCCAAATGCAATTACAAGTATGTCCCATGCACCAAGTACTTTGTCAAATTCTGATGTTTTTTGTTCCATAGGTCAGGCCTCCTTTTTTCCGTATTTTTTTGCGATCAGGTCTTCCAGATATTCTGCTGTTCCCTGAATTCCCAGAAAATCACTGTTAATAAGAATATCCCTGTTATGTCTGTCACCACGGTTACTTCCTGTCAGTGCCAGATGTCTCTTATGATAACGTTTATCCTTCTCATCCAGCAGAAGCTTTGCATCCTTTTCCGAGAGATTATGGCTTTCCATAATGTTGTGGACGCGAACATCATTAGGTGCATAAATAAATGCTCTCACCAGCTGGATTCCTTCTGTATCTTTCAGAATATAATCTGCAGACCTTCCGATGATCACGCAGGCTTCTTTCTGCGCCAGCTTCCGGATAATCTGCTTCTGTACATGAATGGCGCGGTCTGTCAGATCCGCATATTTGGAAAAGGAACCTCTCACATCTCCCTGTGCACCTTTACCTGCGATGGTTCCGCCTTCCTCTACTCTGTCCATAATGTCTGTAGGGATGCCTACCTCTTTGATAATCTCATCCACAAGATCACGATCATAAAACTTAATCCCCAGATCCTGTGCAATCTTCTTACCGATGGCATTGCCCTTGGCTCCATATTCGCAGCCAATCGTAATTACCAGATGTTTCATGCTCTTCCCTCTCACACTCAAATTTTTATCAGATTCTCAAACATTCGAAATCCGCTGATTTGCTATGTAAATCACTACTTTCTCATGTTTGGCAGGTCCCAAGTTCAAAAGTCTTATCGTGCAGGCACGAACGACTTTTTGACCTTTGGGCCCTGATATCATAAAAGGGCGCACGAATATAATTCGTGACGCCCTTGTCCTTACTGTATCACTCCGTTGCCGGATTTTTATTTTTCCAGAGATTTAATTGTATCTTCGATGATTGCTACAGCTTTGTCGCACTCTTCTTCTGTAACAATAAGCGGTGGGATCATACGGATGATATGCGCTCCGATAGCTGTGATCAGAAGATGTCTGTCAAGACAACCATGTTTTACATCCACTCCGCCGATAGTATCATCAAATTCCACACCTACCAGAAGTCCCTGATGTCTTACTTCTTTTACATGAGGAAGCTTCTCAAGCTTAGCTGCAAAGTAATCGCCAACCTTCTTTGCATTTCCAGCCAAATCTCTGTCCAGAAGCTCATTCACCTCAGCCAGTGCAGCTGCACAACTTACCGGATGTCCGCCGAATGTAGTTCCATGGGAACCTGCTGTGAAAGCTTTTGCAACCTCTGCTGTTGCACAGATGGCACCGATTGCCATTCCACCGCCCAGAGCCTTTGCCATAGATACGATATCCGGTTTGATACCATAATTCATATAGGACATAACAGCACCTGTTCTGCACCATCCTGTCTGTACTTCATCGATCAGAAGAAGCATATCGTTCTCATCACAGAATTTACGAAGTCCCTGCATGAATTCCATTGTTGCAGGATGTACGCCACCCTCGCCCTGTACAGGCTCAACCATAATGGCAATTGTGTTCTCTGTACATGCATCCTTGAAAGCCTGAAGGTCATTGTACGGTGCATAGGAGAAACCATAAGTCATAGGTCCGAATCCAACCTGGCATCCATTACCCGGCTGACCTGTTGCAGACATGGCACCAAAGGTTCTTCCATGGAATCCCATCTTTGCAGTTACGATATGATAACGGTTTGGACCATATTTTTCAATACCATATTTACGGGCCATTTTGATCATTGCCTCGTTAGCCTCTGTACCGGAGTTCTGATAGAAAATCTTGTCCATTCCGATTGTTTCACAGACTTTCTCAGCAAGCAGCGCCTGCGGGATTGTGTATGGATAGTTGAATGTATGCATAATATCATCTAACTGATCCTTTGCAGCAGCTACAACCTTAGGGTTACAGTTTCCTGCGCTGTTTACTGCAATACCAGCATAAAAATCAAGATATGGAGTTTTATTCTCATCATAAATGTACATGCCCTCTGCTGTCTCTGCAAGGAAATCAAATCTCTCATAAGTCTCGATCATGTACTTGTTTACTTTGTCCTTAATGTCCTGAAAAGTTAATCCTGTGTCTTTTAATTTCATAGCTGTGCCCTCCTGCATCCTTAAGATAATAAAAAAAGCAAAGACAAACTGACCCGTATGGGTAAGCGCCTTTGCTTAACTTTTTCTGTGTATTATTTTGTACATCCTTACAATATCACTGCCCTTATGATTTGTCAACATGTTTTTTTGAACATTTACATTTTTTACAGAAAGATCGTTACTGAAAACGGAGTGAACAGTAACGAAAGCTCTGTGTTCTCCTTATTGTATATCCAATATTTCCTGCATATTCGTGCGATAATAAAGGTTTCTCAACAATTCATAACAACACAGCCTCTTCATGAAATGGCAGACTGACAAACCATTACATACATCCTTTCTTTTCAGATATTCATTTTCTGGTGTATCTTTTTCATTATTTTGTGCATTATATTGTACATTTTACACTCATACTTCGGATAAAATCACCTGCTTCACTACTCAGTTCTACACTATGGTAATCCACCTGCGGCAGACCGCTTCAGCAACAAAACTCCTGATACAACTGCATCAATGATAATCCAGAAAAAAACAGGTACAGCAGGCTTTCTCCTTCCCTGTGTTCCGATAGACATGTTCCTGATCCGTTTCAAACTTAAACACCTGATCTCTGTGGATTTCATACTTCTCACCATGACATTCCAGAGTAAGCACACCCTCCATAACAGCCAGATATTCTCTTGTCTTCTCCCCATGGCTGCCACTGATATAAACACCACCCGGTTCCACCTCGATCCGGTACACCTCCACCAGACGGGTATCCTCATAAGGCAGACAGGTCCATACCCTGTACTGTCCTGCTATCTCCTTGGTAGGAACCAGTTCTGCCGGTGTCACCAGACAACAGTCCACTCTCGGCGGCTGTATCAGCTCCTGAAACTCTATCCTCAGACCACTTGTAATCTTCCCCAGCACACCCAGAGAAGGATTGGCAGTCCCTCTCTCAATCTGAGCCAGCATACTCTTACTCACCCCCGTCTGCTCAGACACCTGATCCAGACTCATACTCTTGGATTTCCGAATCCTCTTCAGATTCACCGCCACATTATTCGATAAATAATCCATATGTCCCCTCCTTCCAAACAACTGTATTATTTATTTTTTATATCAGCAATATAGAAATCTGTCAATTACATTACTGTTCACTCCGTTCTCAGTAACGTAGCCAAAATTCATTCAGGAACATAAATTTTATAGCAATTATCCAAAACCCGGTTGACAATTTCCTCTCTATAAATGTATAATGTAACCCAAGAAAACATTTGTCCACCCTATTCGGACAATGAATACCTCATATCAGCCAAATGCCATGACAGGGAGGAGTACACAACTCCGGGAAGCACAGAGAGAAAGCGGTCGGTGCGAGCTTTCGTGAACGAATTGTGGAAGTAGCCCCCGAGCAGTGAACCAAACCGTATATCCCGTCTGATCCACAAGACCTGAACGGACATGCCAAGTAGGCTTCAACGTCAGTTCCACGTTACAGGAACACAGTATATCAGTACTGACAAAGTGCAGAGCCAGACTCTGAATACAGGTGGTACCGCGGAAATATTTTCGCCCTGGGCAATAAGCCCAGGGCGTTTTTTACTATATTCAGAATTGTGGGAGCTGCTTTACAGCGTTCTCAGCAGAATCAGCGCAGCGCCATTCTGCCCCTGTATCAGCCAATACACAGCTCAGAAATTTATTTGTTTGGTGTGCATTTGCAGGAGTCGTGTAGATCTTAGTGCCTGGAAATCTGCGTTGTTCAGAAAAATCTCACTGTCTGAGCGCAGCGAGTTTGAGATTTTTCTGAACGCTTTTAGCAGATTTTCAGACACTTAGATCTACTAGGCTCCGAAACCGCACACCAAACAAATAAATTTCTGAGCGTCCTATACACATACACAAAGGAGGTTTACCCAAATATGAAACAAATATCCGGCAACAAACTCTTAGTCAAAGCCTTAAAAGAAGAAGGCGTAGAATACCTCTTCGGCTACCCCGGAGCCTGTACCATCGACATCAGCGATGAACTCTACAAACAGGACGATGTCAAAATCATCCTCCCCCGTCACGAACAGGCCCTTGTCCACGAAGCCGACGCCTACGCCAGAACCACCGGCAAAGTCGGCGTATGTCTGGTAACCAGCGGTCCCGGAGCAACCAACCTTGTAACAGGACTTGCAACCGCCAACTATGACAGCGTACCTCTTGTATGCTTCACCGGCCAGGTAGCCCGCCACCTCATCGGCAACGATGCATTCCAGGAGGTAGACATCGTAGGAATCACCAGAAGCATCACCAAATACGGCGTTACTGTCCGCAGACGTGAAGACCTTGGCAGAATTATCAAAGAAGCCTTCTACATTGCCCGCACCGGCCGTCCGGGACCTGTCCTTATCGACCTTCCAAAGGACGTAATGGCAGAACTCGGCAGCGCTGAATATCCTAAAAATGTAAATATCCGCGGATACAAGCCCAACACAGATGTCCACATCGGCCAGCTCAAACGTGCCATCAAACTTTTAAATAAAGCAAAACGTCCCTTATTCCTGGCAGGCGGCGGTGTAGTAATCTCCCGCGCCCATGAAATTTTCCGGGAAGTAGTGGAAAAGACAAAAGTACCGGTTGTCACAACCGTAATGGGAAAAGGCTCTATCCCCACAGACCATCCACTCTATATCGGAAACCTTGGCATGCATGGTGCCTATGCAGCAAATATGGCAGTCAGCAACTGCGATGTGCTGTTCTCCATCGGAACCAGATTCAATGACAGAATCACCGGAAAACTTCATGAATTTGCACCACATGCCCAGATTATCCACATTGATATTGATACAGCATCCATTTCCCGAAACATTCAGGTAGATATCCCCATTGTTGCTGATGCAAAAGAGGCTATCACCAAAATGAACGAATACGTCCAGGAATGTTCAACGGACAAGTGGCTTAACCTGATCAAAAACTGGAAAGAAGAGCATCCGCTTAAAATGCGTCCAAATGATCTTTTAAGTCCGATGGATATCCTGAAAGAGATCAACGAACAATTTGAGAACAGTATTATCGTAACAGATGTAGGACAGCATCAGATGCTTGTCTCCCAGTATGCGGAAATCACAGAGGGCAAACAGATGATCATGTCCGGTGGTCTGGGAACAATGGGCTATGGTCTTCCAGGCGGCATCGGAGCCAAAATCGGAAATCCCGACAGACCTGTCATCGTTATCTCCGGTGACGGCGGTGTGCAGATGAACATTCAGGAGCTTGCAACTGCAGTTCTGGAGGAGCTTCCGGTTATCCTGTGTATCTTTAACAATGAGTATCTTGGAATGGTACGCCAGTGGCAGAAGCTTTTCTACGGCAAACGCTATGCTATGACCAATCTGCGCGCAGGAGCACTTTCCCGCCGCACTGAAGGCATGGAATATCCACAGTACACACCGGATTTCATCAGACTTGCAGAGAGCTACAGGGCAAAAGGAATCCGTGTCACAAAAAAAGAGGAAATTGCAGCAGCCTTCGAGGAAGCAAAAAAGAACACAAAGGCACCTACAGTAATTGAATTCATCATTGACCCTGAGGAAATGGTTTATCCTATGATCAAACCAGGCGGAACTCTAGAAGATATGATTATGGACTGTTGATCAGGAGGAAAATTATTATGGATAAAGGAATGAAAAAAAGATGGATTTCTCTCTATGTTGAGAACCAGGTAGGTGTTCTGTCCAAAATCTCCGGACTTTTCTCCGGAAAAAGCTACAATCTGGACAGTCTTACTGTAGGAACCACCGAGGACCCCACAGTATCTCGAATGACGATCGCAACTGTCAGTGATGATGAAACTTTTGAGCAGATCAAAAAACAGTTGAACCGTATGATCGAGGTTATTAAGGTTATTGATTTCACAGACGTATTTGTCCGCATGAAAGAGATTCTGTATATTAAGGTTTTTAACTGTTCCAAAGAAGATAAGGTTGAACTGTTTCAGATTGCCGAAACCTTCAAGGCAAAGGTCATTGACTATGGCAAAGACAGCCTGCTCCTGGAATTTGTCCAGACAGCAACCAAGAATGACGCAGTAGTGAAACTGATCAAGGAAGAATTTCACAGAATTGAAGTGGTACGTGGAGGAAGTGTAGGAATCGAATCTATCAGTATGATGGAACGATAAAACTTTTTCTGAAATTTTTATAAAGGGAGGATTGTCGCATTGTTCTTAATGCTCAGTCCTCCCTTTACTTACGGTTCTTCCATCTTTTCGTTTTTCATCTGTGCTTTCGCTTTTCGCCCAATCCGTGCATTGCTGTTCATAATACTGGCACGGGTGATCTTATCATTTCCAAATTTCATCCGGATCTCATCCATAGCTGCATCCAGCTTTCTGTGGCGTTCTTTATTTTCTGTATCTTCAAACAGAGACATCTGTTCATAAGTGCCATCTGTAAGGCCTGTCAGTGCCACACCAATCAGACGTAGCGGCTGTCCTTTCCAGAATTCTTTAAAAAGTCTTGTAGCATTTATATAAATTTCATCTGTAAGATCTGTAGCATTTTCCAGCTTTGTCTGGTGTGAACGGTTTCTGAAATCCAAAGTACGGAAAGTCACGGAAATACAGTTGCATTTCTTATCTTTTCTGCGCATTCTGGTTGCCAGAACATCACACTGCTCCAAAAGTATGGGAAACACCTGCTCTATGGAAGTAATATCATCGTTAAAAGTAGTTTCCACGCTGAAACCTTTTGCCTCATCAGGCACTGCTTTTACAGGGGAATCATCGATGCCGCGGGCGTACTGGTAGAGCTGATGGCCGTTTTTCTTGCCGATCAGCGTCTGGATATCCGCTTCGCGCGCATGCGCCAAGTCTCCGATTGTGCGGATTCCGGCCTCGATCAGTTTCTTTTCGGATGCTTTTCCGAGGAACAACAGCTCGCGTACCGGAAGCGGCCACATTTTTTCGGGGATTTCTTCTGGGAACAGAGTGTGTACTTTGTTTGGTTTTTCGAAATCAGATGCCATTTTGGCCAGGAGTTTATTTGTGGAGATTCCAATATTGACGGTAAATCCAAGCTCCTCGTAAATCCGGTCCTTGATTTCGTGCGCCGCCGCAATCGGGTCCGGATACAGAAGGGAAGTTCCCGTCATATCGAGGAATACCTCATCGATCGAAAAGGATTCCATGACCGGGGTGTAGGCGGCGCAGATTTTCTTGAAGGCACGGGAACACCTGACGTAGAGGTCGAAATCACTCGGGACAATGACCATGTTCGGACATTTCCGCAGTGCCATTGCCACAGGTTCACCGGTCTGGACACCGCATTTTTTCGCCGGGATCGACTTTGCCACAACGATTCCTGTCCGCTTCGTCGGATCGCCGCCGATACAGGCAGGAATGTCCCGCAGATCCGGCAGTCCCTCTTTGATCCGCCGCACCGACTCCCAGGATAAAAAGGCGCTGTTGACATCTACGTGAAAAATCAGGCGTTCTGTTGTCGCCTTCGTTTGTTCTTCTCTCATTTTTTTAACCCTCTTTCAAATTCTGCTGCTCTCTATGCAAAAAACAGCAGACCTGCTTTTGCCAGAAAGAAAAGAAGAAGGATCTGCGCCGCCAGCATCAGCGGGACTCCAATCGTGAATTTCTTTTTTCTTGTCTTGTGATGAAACAGGTGCATGCCCAGCAAGGCTCCCACCGAGCCGCCGGCTGCCGCAAGTCCAAGCAAGGTGGAAACGCGGATTCTCCATTTTCCCCGCACCGCACTTCGTTTGTCGATTCCATAGACTGCTATGGTAATGATATTAATACAAATCAGGTAACTCCACAATACTGTCTGTAAGATCGAATGTTCCATTTTTTACGCACCAGCCTTTCTTTTTTCAAAAAAGGCAGCGTTTTTCTGCGCTGCCTTTTTCAAACTCTTTTCAAAATTACTTTTTCTCCAGAAATATTTTTCTGGTCACAAAATTGTATACCATAACAATCGCCGTCGCGAATACTTTCGCGATTGTGTAGATCAGGTTATGGCCTATGTTCTGCTGCAGTGCAACATTACCGCCGTAGATCGGGCCTACGACGATCCAGATCAGGAAACTGTTGAGCAGCATGCCGATCAGGGAAAGGACGACAAAGGTGATGAACTCGACTTTTTTGTTCATTTCTTCTTTCCGCTCAAAGACAAATTTGAAGCTTAAAATGTAATTTGCAATGACCGATACGGTAAATCCGGCAACGGAACCGATGAGGGATGCCGCTTCAAAGTAAGAGCTGGAAGTCAGCGCCATCACAAGATTCAGGACAATAAGACCGGTCACGTAGTCGATGCCGAAGCTGATAACGCCGACGATACCGAATTTCACAATCTGTGCAAATAATTTCTTCATGTTTTTCCTCTTGTTTCTTCTATTATTTTCGAGTCAACGACTCTATGAGAATACCATATCACGGCAGTTTTTTCAAGTTTCCGTATTGTTTTTCCTCACGTCAAAAACGCCGGATTTCACATACAAACATGAAATCCGGCGTCTTTGAATTTCTCTAAATCTCCCGTTTCTCCATAAATCTTACACTGATCCCATACGAAATCAGCACAACTGCGATGCTTACCGCAAAAATTCCCGCCTGTCCAGGAACGTTTCCCGTGATGGTGCCAAGCAGCTCCGCGATCGTAAACTGCCCGTTGAAGCCCGACTCTGCCAGCGATACACCGATTTTCTGCAGGTCCTGCAGTGTGATCTCTGTGATCGGTTTTCCAAAGAGTTCGATCGTTCCGCTCTCCGCTTTTACAAGGCCGAGCATCAGGCGGATCGCCGTGCTCTTTCCTGCTCCGTTTTTTCCGATAAGTCCGGTGATTCTTCCCTCCGGAACTTCGGTCCGTTTTGAGCCCGGTGAAGAAAAAGAGGTGAAAAAGCTCGATTTTGACCAGCGGATTTCCGCATCCATCCACAACCATCATCACTGATGCGGTTTTTGTCCGTACCTTCGGAAGAATGGGCCGACCTCTTTTCGCGGGCAGGCTCATTCCGTATCTTATGATTTTCAGGAGACTTTTTATGTCCGAACTTAATTTTTATCTTCTTCAGATCAACGATGCTTTATTTCCAATCGGTACGTATTCACACTCGCAGGGACTCGAGACGTAAATCTCTTTCTCTCACGATCGGAGCACGCAGATACCCTTCTGGATGAAATCCGGGAATTTCTTGCCTCCGATCCGAAAATTGACGGCGGCGCAACTATACTTTCCTGCGGTGATCTTGCAGTTCGTATTTTCGGTCTACGCGCGCAAAGGCTGCAGCAAATGGCGGAAAAAATAAAGTCTGCATATGACAAATTTTTATAACTGTCTATTCAAGTCGTTCACTTTTCCCTTCGTCAAATTTCGCAGAAAAAATGTCAAAATAAGGATATGACAACCTCTTCAGAATGTGATAAAATAACTTTCGTTTTAAGCGAAGATAAAACTTATTTTACCATCATTTCGAGGAGGTTTTCTCATGGAAAAAGACATGACAAAGGGAAGTCCGCTTCCGGTCATTCTGCAGTTTACGCTGCCGCTGATTATCGGAAATATTTTCCAGCAGCTCTACAACATGGCAGACACGATTATCGTTGGCCGATATGTCGGAGCGGATGCACTGGCTGCAGTTGGTTCTACGGGAACGATTATGTTCCTGGTGCTTGGATTTGCGCAGGGCATCACAGCAGGCTTTACGGTTCTGACATCGCAACGGTTCGGTGCAAAGGATACGCGCGGAGTAAAGCGAAGTGTGGCAAACGGCATTCTACTGGCTCTCCTTTTCACAGTTGTCCTGACATTCTTCAGCATGATCTCCATGCGGCCATTGCTGCATCTCATGAACACACCGGAAAATATTTTTCAGGACGCTTATACCTATATTATGATTATCTGCGGTGGCCTGATCGCTACGATTTTTTACAATCTGCTTTCCTCCTATCTGCGTGCAGTAGGAAACAGCCAGACTCCGCTGATGTTCCTGATTTTTTCGGCTGTATTAAATGTTCTTCTGGATCTGCTTCTCATCATTCGTTTTAAAATGGGCGTTGCGGGAGCCGGATATGCAACCGTTTTCTCCCAGGGAATTTCTGCTGTGCTCTGTCTTTTTTATATTTATCGCTCCATGCCGGATATGTGGCCGGAAAAACACCACTGGAAACTTCATGCGGCAGATTCCCGCCATCAGCTCTCGATGGGCATTCCGATGGCACTCCAGTTTGCCATCACCGCATCCGGTACAATGATTATGCAGGCTGCCATTAACCTGTTCGGCTCGGAGGCAGTTGCCGCTTTCACGGCGGCCTGTAAGCTGCAGAATCTGGTCACACAGGGCTTTTCCGCAATGGGACAGACGATGGCAACCTACAGCGGGCAAAATTTCGGAAAGGGCGATATTCCACGGATTAAAAAGGGAGTTCGCGCTGCACTTCTGACTTCCATCACATATTCGATCGCAGCCGCTGCTCTCGTCTTCCTTCTTCTGAAGCCATGTCTTTCCCTCTTCTTCTCGGGTGATGTCGATATGGCCGCCATGATGCCATGGGCAAAGACTTATTCCTATATGTGTGCTCTTTTTTATGTACCGCTCTGCACCATCTTTATTTTCCGAAATGCAATGCAGGGTTGCGGCTACGGCTTTCTGCCTATGATGGGCGGTGTTTCTGAACTCTTTGCGCGCCTTATTGTAGCTGTGATTGCCATAAAAGTCATCAGCTATCCGCTCGCCTGCTTCTGTGACCCGGCAGCCTGGGTGACGGCAGCTGTCTTTACCGGTGTTTCGTATCTGTTTGTCATGAAGGATATCGACAAAAAGTATAATTCAAAGATACCGACGGCTCCGATCAGCTGACATTTTTCATACCAAACGCAAAACTGCGCGGAATGCACGATTCTGAAATGCATTCCACGCAGTTTTTTGTATTTACAGGATTACAGATTCAGTTTTGCTTTCTGCAGACTTACACAGGAACGATGATATGTGAGTGTCATCGTCAGATAAATGACGCCCACGACAATGACTGCGAGAATACCGGTATGGAACACCAGATGCAGGATCATCGTCGCACACAGCAGGATCTGAATCATCTTGCCCAGCGCCATATAGGCCTTATAGGCACTCTGATATACCATCTCTTTTTCTGCCTCATCGCAGCTTGCCATCCAGTCTTTCTGGAAGTTTTTTGAGTTCATATCGCCTCTCTTCTCCGGGTGAGCTGCCTGAACCATTTTTACATAACGCATCTGATAATAGCCATAGAGAAAGAAGTTGATACAAAACAGAGCACAGGTTGCCAGGAATCCGGCGAGCTCTTTTCCCGATGCTTCTTCCAGCCAGGAACGGGAAAAGGTAAATGTCAGCACGATGATATCGCAGACCTGCGAAATCACATTGCAGTTCATCAGCATCGCGCCGTATTTCTCTTCTTCATAGCTTAAGACTTCGTACTGTTCATCCTCTGCTTCTTCGAGATGCTTCATCGTATCCTTTAATTTCCGGCTGTAAAATTCCATCAGGACAATGCTTACAACGAAAATTACCGCAATGATCGGCAGTGCCAGCGGGCGGACCAGATCGCTCAGATCACTCATGCCATTTTTCACACCGAACGTCATAAAAATTCCGGCAAAGCAACCGAAGACTCCGCCAATCCCAAGAGAAATCAGCATCCGCTTCGTCAGCTTTCCGTAGGAATTTGGTTTGTTCCCCTGTTTTTCTTTCATGGTTCATCCTCCTCATATTGAAAAATATCTTCTACTTTTACTTCACAGATTTTTGCAAGTTTTAATGCCAGTGTCACCGACGGTGAATAGTCTCCCCGCTCGATCAGGCTGATGGTCTGTCTCGATACTCCCGCCATTTTTCCAAGGTCGGTTTGGTTGATGCCAAGCTTCGAACGGTACTCTTTTAACTGATTGTACAGCGGCATCGCAGTATCCCCTTTCACTTTGTTTTTAGATGAGCTCTCTATTTGACAACTTTTCTTGTCATCTACTACTCTACTATTGACAACTTTATTTGTCAATAGTTTTGACAAGTTTTTTTGTCATTGCCAAGCGGATATTCGCAATGGAAGCAGGGGACTTACTTGATTCGGTTAAACTCCCGGTTGATTTGTAGGCCGAAATGTACTAAACTAGAGATATCTATTTTCGTAACTATTCAAGCCGCAGAAAGGACAGAATCTATGGAACAGAAAGACAGCCGGTTTGCCGTATTGATCGATGCGGACAATGTTTCCCCGAAATACATCAAATATATCCTGGACGAGGTTTCCGACCAGGGTGTTGCCACGTACAAACGGATCTACGGGGACTGGACCGATATCTCGAAAAAGAGCTGGAAAGAGCAGCTTTTGCGCTACTCGATCAATCCGATCCAGCAGTACAGCAATACGAACGGAAAAAATTCAACTGACTCCGCGATGATCATCGATGCCATGGACATCCTCTACTCCGGAAATGTGGAGGGCTTCTGCCTGGTTTCTTCGGACTCTGATTTTACCAAGCTGGCGCAGCGTCTGCGTGAATCCGGCATGTTTGTGCTCGGCATGGGCGAGCAGAAAACCCCTTCTTCCTTCCGCGTTGCGTGCGATGCCTTTAAAATTCTCGAAATCATTTCCCAGAACGAGGACGATATCTCCCCTGCGATTACCGCTGTCTCGGAAAATCCGGCGCGCTACGGCACTTCTCAGGACGAAACCCCTTCCATTACAAGCAAGGCAGAAATCGAACGGACGGTTTCCCGTGTACTGACAGAGAACAATGATCACGGAAAAAATACGACACTTAGTGAGATCGGCAGTATCCTGCAGAAGAAATTCTCAGAGTTTGACGTTCGAAATTACGGTTATTCCAAACTTTCCACGTTTCTAGAAAGCATGAACGATATCGAAGTGCTGAAAACCGGTCATAATTACCTCGTAAAGGAACGCCAGAACACCGTATCGCGCCAGCAGATCGAAAAATGTATCACGGATCTGATCTGCTCCAACGGAGGCCATATCGACAACCTCAGCATTATTCACGATGCCCTGCGGAACCGTTTCCCGGGCTTCGATGTGAAGCAGTATGGGTATAGCAGGATTTCAAGTTTTATCAACAGTTTCAAAAAATTCAAAATCACAAACAATACGGTACAGATGAAACAATAGCATTCAAAACATAAACCAGATTCGCCGGATCCGGATCGTGTTTGATATACCATGTACATGTTTGGTGTGCCCGCAACAAAAAGCCCCCGGAAATGTCAGATTTTCTGACACCCGGAGGCTCTTTTTATTTCGTCTGTTGTTATCTTTTTCCTGTACTTCCAATTCCGCCGCGGTCCTCGCCGTTTAAGTGGTCAACTTCTTCAAAGCCGATGGTCGGCTGGTGTTTCTCGATGCGGAACTGGCAGATACGGTCATTGACATGAATCACGGTGTCGCGCAGGGCATACGCCGGCATGTAGAACCAGTCGTTCGGTCCGCAGTAGCTCTCGTCGATGATACCGCAGTGGTTCGTCTGGATAATACCGAAGTTCTTGAAGGTGCTGCTTCTCGGCACGATATGCGCCTCGTAGCCCTCCGGCAGCTGCATGGCAACGCCGAGGTGGATCAGCTTGAATTCTCCGGCCTTTAACTCTACTTCTTCTGCCGCGCGCAGGTCGATCCAGTCGGACTTTCCGTCGATATAGCGCAGGCGCTCAATTTCATCGTTTAAATACTGAATTTTAATGGTTTCCATAAAGCGTCTCCTTTTCTTTTTGCGTGACTACTTTTCGCCGAACAGTACGACTTCGCCGCGTGCTCTCGTCTTTTTCACATCAATGACTCTCTGATTCGGGCTGCCCTTCCATTCCAAGGTAACGTCCCTCTGGGCAAGAATAAAGCGACCGTCCACAACCACGTCCGTGTAATCCATCAGTTCCAGATCACAGACGGATTCCCACTCATATCCGGTGTAAACCCAGATATCTTTTTTCGGATATCTTTCCTTGATCTCTTTTGCCAGAGCCGTCACATCCGCCCGGTTTGCCTCATACAGCGGATCTCCGCCGGAGAAGGTGATGCCGGAAATGTAGTCCTTGTCCAGCTGTTCAAAAATTTCTGCCTTTGCCGCGTCATCAAACGGGATGCCGCCATTTGGATCCCAGGTAATCGGATTCTGACAGCCTTTGCAGTGATGGCTGCATCCGGCAACCCACAGAACCACCCTCAGTCCGTCACCGTTTAACATATCATCTTTCGTTATATCATGGTATCTCATAAATCCATTATATCCTTTCTCCAAATTTACTTTCATTCTGACAGCAGATCTCGGATTTTAGACCTTACCACATCGAAAGCCACATCGTTCATTCCACTGTTGACAACA
>ERZ834694.1908-NODE-1908-length-16456-cov-3.620816_pt1 | contig 16456 bp, 12 predicted proteins | sample MGYA00519691_ERZ834694 | MGnify/ENA primary metagenome ERZ834694 (study PRJEB31850, sample SAMEA3708758) | human gut metagenome | biome: human gut; feature: human-associated habitat; material: faeces | place: China | collected 2014 ... | reverse complement strand
CAATGCGGCGAGCGCCAGCAATGCCGCATTCGGCAAGCAGTCTGCCGCCAAGCAAACGTCACTCGCGCCTCACGATAGTAAGGCGCGGTTGCAATCGGTAACGGATAGTAGGGATTCATGGCGAAGCCATGTACACCGCACCCGATTCCGCAGGCTGCGCAGCTCTTCGAGCTACAAACTGCCAATGTGCGGGGTCAAGGGGGAAGCCCCCCTTGCCTTTCTCTGGGGGTTCCAAAGGGGGTGTTCTCTTTGGAAAGAGAACACCCCCTTTGACCGGCAGCAGTGCCCACGCGCTGCATTCCCCCTCCGCGCAGTGCGCGGAAAAAACCATCCCGCCTGCAAGGCAACCACCCTTTACACCCCTTGGTGTAAAACAATTTAGAGGAGTTTTATGTCAGAAAAACTCGTGACCAAAGGCATCGTCCTTCGCGCGACGGCGACGAAGGAGGCCGACTACATATTGAATATTCTGACCGACTCGCTCGGGCGGATCGCGGTCGTGGCGCGCGGGGCGCGGCGCAAGGGAAGCCGCATCGCCGCGGGCAGCGAGCTTCTGGCCTTTTCCGAGCTCGTGCTCTATCAGCGCGGGAACTGGTACTACCTCGACGAGGCGTCGACGATCTCGCTGTTCGACGGTATCCGGCAGAACATTGAGCTACTGTCGCTCGCGTCGTATTTTGCCGAGATGACCGAGTGCGTCACGGCGGAGGACGAGCCCGTGCCGGAGATCTTATCGCTGCTGCTCAACTCGCTCTATGCGCTCGACACGCTGCAAAAACCGCAGAGCATCGTCAAGGCGGCATTTGAACTCAAGCTGCTTGCGCTCTCGGGCTACGAGCCGCTGCTCGACGGCTGCGCCGTCTGCGGCACGCACAACCCGAAAGAGCCGGTGTTTGACGCACAGCAGGGCGTGCTGCTGTGCAGGGAGTGCGCGGGCCACGGCGGGGGCGGCCTTCTGCCGCTGGACGCGGGCTCGTTCGCGGCGATGCGCCACGTGCTGTTTTCCGAGCCGAAGCGGATGCTGTCGTTCTCCCTCTCGGGCGAGACGGAAAAGCGCTTTGCCGCAGCGTGCGAGGTGTTTGCGCAGGTGCAGCTTGACCGGCGATTCAAAACGCTGGACTTCTATAAAAGCATGAAAATTGACAACTAAACGAAATATCTGTCGAAAGAAATACGAATCGGAATCAAGATTTCGGAGAAAACTATGAGTGAACTGTTTGAAAAATCCATCCGCGTGCTGGAACTGCCGCGGCTATTGGAGATGCTCGAGCATCACGCGGTGAGCGCAGAGGCCAAGGCGCGGGCGCGCCGGCTGACGCCATCGGATGACTTCGGTGAGGTCAACCGTCTGCTCGACGAGACGGACGCGGCGCGCAAAATGATCATGCTGCGCGGCAGCCCTGCCTTTGGCGGCGTGCGCGACGTGGGCGAATCGCTCTCGCGCGCCGAGCGCGGCGGCATGCTCAACACGCGCGAGCTGCTCGACATCGCGGGGCTTCTCACGAATGTGCGCCGCGTGCAGGATTATTATAAGGAGGACGAGGAGGGGACGGTCATCGACAAGCTCTTTCTCTCCCTGCACCCGAACCGCTTTCTGGAGGAGAAGATCACGACCGCGATCCTCGATGAAAACGAGATCGCCGACGCGGCCTCGCCCGAGCTCGCGGAAATTCGCCGCCACAAGCGCGCGGCGGCGGCCAAGGGCCGCCAGATCCTGCAGCGCATCATTTCGTCCCCGAGCTACCGGAACGTTTTGCAGGACGCGCTGATCACGCAGCGCGGCGGGCGCTTCGTCGTGCCGGTGAAGGCCGAGTGCCGCGGCGAGCTGCCGGGCCTCGTGCACGACACGTCCTCGAGCGGCGCGACGATCTTCGTCGAGCCGATGGGCGTGGTGCAGGCCAACAATGAGCTCAAGGAGCTCGAAGCGAAAGAGGAGAAGGAGATCGACCGCATCCTCTACGCCCTCTCGGGCGAGGCGGCGAGCTTCAGCCGCGACATTCTGTGGGATTATGACATTCTCGTCCACCTCGACCTCATTTTCGCGCGCGGCGAGCTGAGCTACCGCATGAATGCCATGCGCCCCGAGCTCAAAAAGGACGGCAGCGTGTATCTGCGCCATGCGCGCCACCCGCTGCTCGACCCCGCGAAGGCCGTGCCCATCGACATTGAGCTCGGCCGCAGCTTCGATACGCTTGTCATTACAGGCCCGAACACCGGCGGCAAGACCGTGAGCTTAAAGACGCTCGGCCTCCTCTGCCTGATGACGCAGTGCGGCCTGCATATCCCCTGCGACGACCGCAGCGCCGTGAGCATCTTTTCCTCGGTGTTGGCCGACATCGGCGACGAGCAGAGCATCGAGCAGAGTTTGTCGACCTTCTCGGCGCATATGAAAAACATCGTGCAGATCTTGGACGAGGCGGACGAGCACTGCCTGATCCTCTTCGATGAGCTGGGCGCGGGCACCGACCCCGTTGAGGGTGCGGCACTGGCCATCGCCGTCATCGAGCAGGCGCGTTCACAGGGTGCGAAGATCGCTGCGACGACGCACTACGCCGAGCTCAAGACCTTCGCCATGACGACCGCGGGCGTGGAAAACGCAAGCTGCGAGTTCGACGTGGAAACGCTCTGCCCGACCTACAAGCTGCTCATCGGCATCCCCGGCAAGTCGAATGCCTTTGCAATCTCAAAGCGGCTGGGGCTTTCCGAGGCCGTCATTGAAAAAGCCAAGGCGCAGATGGACAGCGAGAGCATCCACTTTGAAGACGTGCTGACGCAGCTGGAGCAGAAGAGACAGCAGTTAGAGAAAGAAAAAGCCGAGGTCGACCGCCTTTACGCCCAACGCGAGGAGGACGCGCGCAAGGCGCGCGAATTCCGCACGCAGATGGAGCGCGCAAAGGAGAACGCGAGAAGTCGCGGCGAAGCCGAGGCCAAGCGCCTTTTGGCTGAGGCCAAGTCCGTCGCGGACGACACGTTCCGCGAGCTCGACGCGCTGCGCAAGCAGCAGAAAAAGCTCGACGCCCAGCAGATGAACGCCCAGCGCGCCGAGATCATGCACAACATCAAGCAGGCGCGCGACGCCGCGGGCGTGCGCGACGAGAGCACGGAGCCCATCCCCAAGCCCTCGCGGCCCATTGAGGTCGGAGACCTGGTCGAGATCCCCGGTACGCGCCGTCAGGCCGAGGTCACAGCCGTCAAGGACGGCACGCTGACGCTCAAGGCGGGCGTTTTGCAGATGAAGGTCAAAGCCGACGAGGTCCGCCTCATCGAGGCGGCGGAGCGCGCGGCCACGGCCAAAAAGCAGCCGCAGTTTGCCCCCTCGCAGCGCATTCTGCGCACGGCGTCCGCTGCGCGCGAGCTCGACATCCGCGGCATGGAGACGCTGGAGGCCGAAAGCGTGCTCGATAACTACATTGACGCTGCCGTCATGGCGCATCTTGAGACCGTGACGATCATCCACGGCAAGGGCACGGGCGCGCTGCGCAAGGCGGTGCACGCGAGCCTCCGGCGCAACAAAGCCGTCAAGAGCTTCCGCCTTGGCAACTATGGCGAGGGCGAGTCGGGCGTCACTGTGGTCGAGTTGAAATAAATGCCCGCCCGGGGAAGCACTTTGTCTGTGTTTATTGCCAAATCCGCGCCATTTCGCGCGAAATGGCATTGACGAATCGGCCCCCGATGGTATATGATACGATAAAGTCCGAAAGATTTTTTGGAGAGGGAGTAGTAACGATGTATACTCAGAATGTTACGATCAACAATGAAGTAGGCCTGCATGCTCGTCCTGCCACGTTCTTCATTCAGAAGGCCAACGAGTTCAAGAGCGGCATCTGGCTGGAGAAGGATGAGCGTCGCGTGAACGCCAAGAGCTTGCTGGGCGTGCTGTCCCTCGGGATCGTCAAGGGCACGACCATCACGCTGCTGGCCGACGGCGCGGACGAAAAGGAAGCCGTGACCGCTCTGTGCGAGCTGGTTTCCAACAATTTCGGCGAATAAGAAACAACCAGGAAAGGCTTCCACAGGAAGCCGCCTTTTTCCATTTTATCGTCACCGTTCGACCGGATATACTATTATATATTATAATGTAGAGATGAAAAGAAAGGAGGGAATGTCCCGTGACAAAGCAGGAGCTTTTGGACAAGGCAAACGACCTGCCGCTCGCGCCGGGAGTTTATCTGATGATGGACAAGACCGGCTGCGTCATTTACGTCGGCAAGGCGAAAAAGCTCAAAAACCGCGTCAGCCAGTATTTTCAGGAGAATTCCTCCCACAATGAGAAAACGCGCCGCATGGTCTCGCAGGTCGACCACTTTGACACGATCTTCGTCTCGACCGAGTTCGAGGCGCTGATCCTTGAAAACTCGCTCATCAAGCAGCACATGCCGCGCTACAACATCTTATTAAAGGATGACAAGGGCTATCCCTTTGTGCGCCTCGGCACAGAGCACTATCCGCGCTTTACGATGGTCGGCAAGCCCGCGGACGACAACGCGCTCTACTTCGGCCCGTTTGGCGGGCGAAATGAGACGCGCGCGGCCATCGACGCGATCTGCGCGGCGTTTCGCCTGCCGACATGCAGCCGCAAGTTCCCGCGCGACATCGGGAAGGAGCGCCCCTGCCTCAACCATCACATGGGGCGCTGCGACGCGTTCTGCCGCGGCACGCCCGATGAGGACGAGTACATGCGCCGCATCGGGCAGGCCGAAGAGCTGCTGAACGGCCACTACCGCCGCTTAACGCGCGCGCTGCGCGAGGAGATGGAGCAGGAGGCCGCAGATCTGCACTTTGAGCAGGCGGCGGCGCTGCGCGACCGCATCCGCGCCATCGAGGTGCTGGGCAAGCGGCAGAAGGTCATCGCCGGCATCTGCGCCGACACCGATATCTGGGGCGTTTACCGCGGCGCGCTCAAATGCGGCAGCGCTGTGCTGCACATTGAGGACGGCAGCGTGACGGGTCGAGACCTGAACCTCTTCGCCGCGCCGCAGGACGAGAGCGAGCAGATGATCCTGTCTGCGCTGCTGCCGCAGTATTACCTCAATAAGAGCGTGCTGCCGCGCGAAATTCTTCTGCCCTGCGAGATCGAGGGCGCGGACGAGCTCGCACAGATCTTGACCGAGCGCGCGGGCCGCAAGGTGACGCTCCACGTCCCCCAGCGGGGCGAGAAGGCCGAGCTCCTTGCCATGGCGCAGCGCAACGCGCGCGAGGACGTCGAGCGCGTGACGACCGCGCAGGAGCGCGAGAACCGCACGCTGACGCAGCTTGCGGGGATGCTCTCACTCCCTGAGCCACCCGGGCGCATGGAGTCCTACGATATCTCGAACACCGGCGCGAGCGATATCGTCGCGTCGATGGTCGTCTACGAGGGCGCAAAGCCCAAGAAAAGCGCCTACCGCCGCTTCAAGATCAAGAGCCTGTCGGCCCACTCGGACGACTACGCGTCCATGGAGGAGGTGCTCACGCGCCGCATCCAGCGCTATCTGGACGGCGATGAGAAGTTCAGCCCCCTGCCGGACGTCATGCTCATCGACGGCGGCATCACGCACGCGGGCGTCGCCGAGCGCGTGTGCGCGCAGATGCATGTGTGTGTGCCGATCTTCGGCATGGTCAAGGACGACCGCCACCGCACGCGCGCGCTCGTCACCGCGCAGGGCCGCGAGATCGACCTGCACGCCGCGCCGAACGTCTTCGCCCTGATCGGTCAGATCCAGGAGGAGACGCACCGCTTCGCCATCACGTTCCACCACGAGAGCCATTCGCGGTCCTCGACCCGCTCGGCGCTCGACGGGATTCCGGGCGTCGGCAAGGTGCGCGCTCAGGCGCTGCTCAAGACGTTCAAGAGCGTTAAGGCGATTCGGGAGGCGGACATTTTCGCCCTTGAACGTGTGCTGCCGAAAGACGCCGCGGCGTCCGTTTACCTTCATTTTCACGGGGAAACGGACGAAAAAAAGGATGAAATGTAACTTCCTCTGCGATCGCCCATTTGACGGGAAAAGCGAAAAAGAAGCGCGATTTTTGTGACCTTTGCCAACAAAAATCAAAAAATCAGGTTGACATAAATGAATTTCAATAAATGAATTTTCAAAAAGTCAAACTTGCATATTTTGGCATCGCGACACGCTGTTGAGGCGCCTTTTCGTCCCCTGCGCCCGGAAAGGGCGCAGGGGGCGTTCCTTTGCTGTCCGAGGGGATAGAGCGTGCGGCGGAGAAGCAAAAAAGCCAGTGTTTGCAGGGCTTTCCGCGTTTTTGCCGCCTTGCGGGGCGGGAGCGGGACACACCCGGCCTGCTCCCAAGAGTTTTTTGCCCGCTCGGACGGGACAAAGAGCGTCGGCAGGTGCGCCGCCTCTTCGACGCCGAGATGGCGGCGAGGCGGGGGAGAGGGGTGACGATGGTTTACATAAATCAAGAAAATCACGAATTCGATGACTTAAATCGCAACTTTTAGAAGATGAAAATAAGAAAAATATCGAAAATTTTATAAAATACAGAACTTTTAGCGAAAAAACGGCGGAAACTTGACAAATTCTTTTTCAGGCGGTATACTGCCAGCAAGTTTTGGAAAAGTTACATTTTGTAATCTTTTCCGGACGCAGCGCACTTCCTCAGCTGCGCGAAGCTGCGGCGGCTCACGCCGCGAAAAAAGGAGTATCCCATGCAGAAGTTTTTGAAAAATTTGTTCACAGCCCAGCGCTGCCGCAGAGCGATGTTCTTTCTGCTCTTCGCGGCTGTGATGCTGCTGAACAGTTCGCCCGAGCTGCGCGCGGACGCGCTGTACCTCATCGCCGACGGCGATACGGTCAGCGTGCTCGACGGCACGACGGACATCCCGCAGGAGCGCGTCATTGTCACCGGCGCGCAGAGCGCCGACGCGGAAGTCACACTTCCTGCCGGTGAAAAGGTGACGGTGACGCACGGCGACGACATCGAATACGCCACCACGAGAAACGGCGAGCGCGTCAGCGAGTTGCTGCGCCGTTTGCAGATCTCGGTCAGCCCGCTTGAGATGGTGCTGGTCGACGTCACGGAGGAAGAGGTCGAGATCACCGTTGCCTCTGACTTCACCTACTATGAGACCGCCACCGAGGCGGCTCCCCACGCCACGCTGACCTCCACGTCGTACCGCATCCCCAAGGGCGAGACGCAGGTCGTCCAGCAGGGCATCGACGGCACGCGCGACGTCGTTTATGAGGTCGTGTATGCCGACGGCCAGTTCGTCTCCCGCCAGGCGGTGGAGGAGAAGAACGACACCTCCGTCGCGGAGATCACCTACACCGGCACGCTCGTCGACAAGGCGCAGAGCGGCGACACGGTCAAGTCCGTTGTCACCGAGAGCGACGGCAGCGGCTATCTTCTGATGAAGTCCGGCGATTCCGTCCACTTCTCCGGCTCGATGAAGGTCACCTGCACGGCCTATACCGCGGGCTACGGCGGCGTGGGCACCAGAACGGCCACGGGCACAACGGTCCATGTCGGCACTGTCGCGGTGGATAAGAAGGTCATTCCGCTGGGCACAGAGATGTTCATCGTCGGCTCGTCGGGCTACACCTACGGCAACGCTGTGGCTGAGGACACCGGCGTGCGCGGCGCGGCGATTGACCTCTATATGAACTCCTATCAGGAGTGCAAGCAGTTCGGCCGCCAGAAAAACTCGACGGTCTACTTCCTCGACTGAGCGGGGCGGTTTGTCGAATAGTACGATAAATGTATGTTCCGGATGCGTATGTTGCGCATCCGGAACATTTACTTTATTGCAGTGACATGATACAATTACCGGAAGAAACCGAAAGGAGAACACAGGATGAAAGCCATTATCACGGTACTGGGAAAAGATCAGGTCGGTATTATCGCGGGCGTCAGCTCGCTGCTGGCAAGGTGGAACGTGAACGTTCTGGATATCAGCCAGACGATTTTGCAGGAAAATTTCACCATGGTCATGCTGACGGATCTCGAAAATTGTTCGCTCTCTTTTGCGGAACTGACGGAAAAACTGAGCGCCCTCGGCGCGGAGATGGGCATTGCGATCCGCATGCAGCGGGAGGACATCTTCAACGCGATGCACAAGATCTGAGCGGGGAGGGAGAAAGTCATGCTAAGCCGCAATGATATCCTGGAAACGATCCGCATGATCGACCAGCAGCATTTGGATATCCGCACGATCACGATGGGCATCTCGCTCTTCTCCTGCGCGGACAGAAGCGCAGAGCGTGCGTGTGAAAAGATCTACGACAAAATCAGCCGCTATGCAGAGCATCTGGTCGCAACGGGGGAGGAGATCGAGCAGGAATTTGGCATTCCCATCGTCAATAAGCGGGTTTCCGTCACACCCATCGCGCTGGTCGCCGCTGCGTCGGAGACGGAAGACTATGTCCCGTTTGCCAAGGCGCTTGACCGCGCGGCCAAAAATGTCGGTGTTAACTTTATTGGCGGTTTTTCGGCGCTTGTGCAAAAGGGCATGACGGACGCCGACCGGAAGCTGATCGCTGCGATCCCCGAGGCGCTGGCCTGTACGGACCTTGTGTGCTCGTCAGTCAACGTCGGCTCGTCCAAGGCAGGGATCAATATGGACGCCGTCGCCCTGATGGGGCAGACGGTAAAAAAGACGGCAGCGCTCACGGAAAAGCAGGGCGGCTTCGGCTGCGCCAAGCTTGTGATCTTCTGCAATGCGGTAGAGGATAACCCCTTCATGGCGGGCGCGTTCCACGGCGTGGGCGAGCCGGAGAAAGTGATCAACGTCGGCGTTTCCGGGCCGGGGGTTGTGTATCACGCGCTGCAAAGCGTCAAGGGACAGCCGTTCGACGTGGTGGCGGAGACCGTGAAGAAAACGGCGTTCCGCATCACGCGCATGGGTCAACTCGTCGCGCAGGAGGCGAGCCGCAGGCTCGATACGCCCTTTGGCATCGTCGACCTTTCGCTCGCGCCCACGCCCGCCGTCGGTGACAGCGTGGCCCGCATTCTGGAGGAAATGGGGCTTGAGGTCTGCGGCACGCACGGTACGACCGCCGCGCTCGCCCTGCTCAACGACGCGGTGAAAAAAGGCGGCGTGATGGCGTCCTCCTCGGTGGGCGGCTTATCCGGCGCATTTATCCCCGTCAGCGAGGACGAGGGCATGATCGCCGCGGCGGCGTCCGGCGCACTGACGCTCGACAAGCTGGAGGCGATGACCTGCGTGTGCTCCGTGGGGCTTGACATGATCGCGCTTCCGGGCGACACGAGCGCAGAGACCATCGCCGCCATCATCGCCGATGAGGCGGCCATCGGCATGATCAACACGAAGACGACTGCGGTGCGCGTCATCCCTGCGCCTGGCTGCAAGGTGGGCGACACGGTGGAGTTCGGCGGACTTCTCGGCTCGGCACCGGTGCAGGCGGTTCACCCTTATTCGAGCGCGGAGTTCATTGCGCGCGGCGGCAGAATTCCCGCGCCGCTGCACAGCCTGAAGAACTGAAAAAAGCGGACAGCCTTGACTGTCCGCTTTTTTATATAGAATTCGTCTTTTCAAAACAGCAGCTCGTAGCCCATCTTGATGAAGAGAAGCCCCAGCACGACAAAGATCATGCCGCGCACACGCTTGCTGCCGCCCTTCATGGCGTAGCGCGCGCCGCAGTAGGCACCGAGCATATTGCAGGCCGCCGCGGGGAGCGCCAGCAGCCACCAGACCTTGCCGCTGATGATGAACAGCACCGCCGAGGCGACATTGGAGCAGAGGTTTGCGATCTTTGCGCAGCCCGACGCCGTGAGAAGGTCCATCGAGAGCGCCATTGTGAACGCCATGATCATGAACGTGCCCGTGCCCGGGCCGATGAGCCCGTCGTAGCAGCCGAGTCCCAAACCGATGAGCGCGGCGCGCGTCATCTCCTGCTGCGGCGTGTACTCGCGCGCGGGTGCGTCATTTTCCTTGCCGAAGTCCTTTTTGAGCATCAGCAGGATCGCCGCACAGGGCAGAGCGACGAGCATCATGATCTTCAAAATGTCCTCGTTGATGAGCAGAGCGATCTTTGTGCCGATGGCCGCGCCGAGCAGCGCACCGATCCCCGAGATGATGGCGGGGCGGAGCAGGACCTTGCCGCCGCGAAAGTATTTGAACGAGGCGAGCGCCGTGCCGGTACCGTTTACGACCTTGTTTGTCCCCATTGCAAGATGCGCGGGGATACCGGCCATCAGATAGGCGGGAAGCGTGATGAGTCCGCCGCCGCCGGCGACGGAATCGACAAAGCCGCCAAGAAAGATGAGCGGCAGAACGACGATCAAGATCTGCGGTGTGAGCTCCATGAGAACATCCCTCTTTTCCTGAGATTTCTGCATTTTATCACACGGGAAAAATTTTTACTACTCTTTTGCGCAAAATATGGTAGAATCGTTTTACAATTTTTTACGCCCAGCGCGCAGAAAGGAACCACGCTATGGAACGCAATGACAAAGCTGCCATCGAGGCGCTCTTAAAGCGCCACGGTTTTCATTTTTCAAAGTCCATGGGGCAGAACTTTTTGATCGACCCCGCCATCCCCTATGAGATCGCCGAGAGCTCGCGCGCAAACGAGCAAAACGGCGTGCTCGAGATCGGCCCCGGCATCGGAGCATTGAGCCACGAGCTCTGCGAGCGCGCGGGCAAGGTGGTGGCCGTGGAGCTTGACAAGACGCTGCTGCCGATCCTGGAAGAGACCATGGCTCGCTTCGACAATTTCGAGGTCGTGTCCGCCGACATTCTGAAGACCGACATCCCCGCGCTGGTGAAAGAAAAATTCGCGGGCCTCACGCCCATCGTGTGCGCGAACCTGCCCTATAACATCACGACGCCCGCCATCACCGCGCTCATCGAGTCGAAGTGCTTCGAGAGCATCACGGTGCTGGTGCAGAAGGAGGTCGCCGAGCGCCTCTGCGCCGCGCCGGGCACGAGCGCCTACGGCGCGTTCTCCGTCTTCATGCAATACTACACGGAGCCGGAATACCTTTTCGCTGTGCCGCGCGAGTGCTTCGAGCCGCAGCCGAAGGTCACGTCCGCCGTGCTGCGCGCCGTCGTGCGCAGGGAGCCGCCGGTCGAGGTCGAGGACGAGAAGTTCTTCTTCCGCGTGGTGTACGCCGCGTTTGCCCTGCGGCGCAAGACGCTCGTCAACAGCCTGATGACGGCGTTCGGCAGCCAGCTCACAAAAGAGCAGGTCACGCAGGCGGTCACATCCTGCGGCTTAGAGGCCAATATCCGCGGCGAGCGGCTGGGCCTCAGTGAATTTGCCGCGCTGGCGAAGGCGATCCATGCATTAGTGTGATAACTCAGTATCATCTATTTAAAAAATTGATAAACTATATGGTTGCTATTGATAAGACATTCTGCTACAATTTTCGGCAGAAAGGAGTCAAACTCAATAGCAGCCATTTTTCCTGTGCATCGGTTAGCTCCCTGCCGCCCCAAAGCGGCACAGCACACCACACAAGACGCGGTGCAAAATTTTTCTTTTTCATTACACCGTGAACATGCTACGAGGGAAAGAACAAATGACGAATTTGACGAACAACAAGGCCGTTTTGTCGTGGATCGACGAAATGACCGCCATCACCAAGCCGGACAAGATTGTCTGGATCACGGGGGAAGAGGAACAGCTCGGCGCGCTGCGCGAGCAGGCCGTCAAGGAGGGCATCCTCATCAAGCTCAACCCGGACAAGCTCCCGGGATGCTACCTGCACCGCACCGACCCCGACGACGTGGCGCGCGTGGAGGACCGCACGTTCATCTGCTGTGAAAAGGAAGAGGACGCAGGCCCCACGAACCACTGGGTAGAGCCCAAGGAAATGTACGAAAGAATGTACGCTCTGGCCGACGGCGCCTATAAGGGCCGCACCATGTACATCATCCCGTACTCCATGTCCATCATCGGCTCTCCGTTCGCCAAATACGGCTTTGAACTGACCGACTCCATTTACGTCGTGCTCAACATGCACATCATGACCCGCATCGGCAAGGCCGTGTGCGACGCGCTCGGCGACGATGAGGGCTTTATCAAGGGCCTGCACTGCCAGTGCAACCTCGACAAGGACAACAAGTACATCGTCCACTTCCCGCAGGACAATACGATCATCTCGATGAACTCGAACTATGGCGGAAACGTGCTTCAGGGCAAGAAGTGCTTCGCGCTGCGCATCGCCTCGAACCTTGGCCGTCAGGAGGGCTGGATGGCCGAGCACATGCTGATCCTCGGCATCCAGAACCCGCGCGGCGAGATCAAGTACATCTCCGCCGCCTTCCCTTCCGCCTGCGGCAAGACGAACCTCGCCATGCTCATCCCGCCCGAGGGCCTGCAGCGGTGGGGCTGGCGCGTCTGGTGCGTGGGCGACGATATCGCGTGGCTGCGCGTCGGCAAGGACGGCCGCCTCTGGGCCGTGAACCCCGAAAACGGCTTCTTCGGCGTCGCGCCCGGCACATCCATGAAGTCGAACCCCAACGCGCTCATCTCTACGCATAAGGACACGATCTTCACGAACGTCGCGCTTGACCTCAGCGACAACACCGTCTGGTGGGAGGGCCTCAACAAGACGCCGCCCGCGCGCGCCATCGACTGGCGCGGCCGTCCCTGGACGCCGCAGAGCCCCGAAAAGGCCGCGCACCCCAACAGCCGCTTCACCGCGCCCGCGCGCAACTGCCCCTGCCTGAGCCCCGAGTTTGACAATCCCGAGGGCGTGCCCATCAGTGCCATTGTCTTTGGCGGCCGCCGCGCGAAGACCGCGCCGCTGGTCTACCAGTCCTTCAACTGGCAGCACGGCGTGTTCATCGGCTCGATCATGGCGTCGGAGACCACCGCCGCGGCGACGGGCCGCGTCGGCGTCGTGCGCCGCGACCCGATGGCGATGCTGCCGTTCTGCGGCTACCATATGGGCGACTACTGGCAGCACTGGCTCGACATGGGCAAGAAAATCCCCAAGCCGCCGAAGATCTTCAACGTCAACTGGTTCCGCACCGACGAGGACGGCAACTTCGCCTGGCCCGGCTTTGGCGACAATATGCGTGTTTTACAATGGATCATCTCGCGCGCCGACGATGAGATCGGCGCGGCGGAGACCGCGCTCGGCTACGAGCCCAACACCCACGATATCGACATGGAGGGCCTTGAAATGTCGATGTACGACATGCGCCGCCTGCTCTCTGTTGACCGCGAGCTCTGGCTCCAGGAGTGCGAGGACGCCCGCGAGTACTATGAGAAGATCGGCAAGGTGCCGCCTGAGCTCTACGAAGAGCTCGACGCGCTCGAAATGCGCCTGAACCGCGGCTACAAGGTCGAACGCTGAGTAGAATAACAAAAAAGGAACCGCTCTTTGAGCGGTTCCTTTTTTTAGATCATCGCACCACGCCGAATTCAAAGAGGTAGTCGCGCCACATCACATAGTAGGGCGCCTTGACGTGGACGCCGTCGCCGGAGTATTCCGGCGTCAGCGCGCCGGTAGAGTCGTCGAAGACGGGATTGCAGTCGATATAGAAGACCGTTTCGTTGTCGGCGAGCTTTTGGAGCTCGGCGTTGCGTGCGTCGATGGTCGAATTCTTAAAGAACGTCGCGTCGGACTTTTCCTGCGTCGTGTGGAAAATGGCCTGCAAAAAGATGATGGCGTCAGGCTGGAGCTCGCGCACTTCGTCGAGCAGGACTTTGTACTGTGCGGCCCAGCTCTCCGCCGTGCCGGTGCCGAGCTCGTTGATGCCGAGCATCAGGTAAATTTTGCCGTAGTGCTTGCCGGAGAGCGCCTGTGCAAGCGTCTGCTTGCCGGGGAACTCCGCCTTTTCGACCGCCGACCAGACCGTCAGACCGTTGTGGCAAAGGTAGTCGGCATTTGGCAGGCCCGCGTAGTCCTTGAAGCCGTCGGTGTGCGAGTCGCCGATGAACAGCGCGTCGTCAAAGTAGCTCGCGTCCACCGTGGTGAAGGGGGAGTCGGGCCCTTCCGGTTCGGGCTCCGGTTCCGGGTCCGGAAGCGGAGCGGGGTCTGGGACGGGAGGAGGTTCGGGCGCTTTGGGCTCGCTCCACGGGTAGACCCCGTCTGCGGCCGCTGTGGCCATTGCCGCGACGGGCGGCGTCGCGGCATCCAGTTTTTCAAGATAGTCCTGATATACGCCGGTGGGGTCAAGCGCGGCGTAGGCGTTGAGCGCCAGCGCGCTGACAAAGCACAGCGGCAGCAGGAAAAAGGGACGAGAGGACATGAAAGGTCTCCTTAGAAACGGGAATAGAGGAAGGCGTTGCCCGACGAGGTGGCGATGAAGTACACGCACACCCAGAAGAGCAGAAACAGCGGGAGCTGGACAAGCAGGCTGCCGCGGTGCTTTTCATAAAAGCGGCGCGGCTGCGGCAGACAGAAGAAGATGGCGAGCAGCAGCAGCCACCAGTAGGACGAGAGCAGCTTGAGCGCATCCTGCGCGGAGATGGCGCTGTGTGCGCCGAACAGCGGGAACAGGCGGGAGAAATACGCGCCGACGTCCTTTAAGCGCGTGATGCGGAAGATGACCCACGTCTGCGGGATGACGAAGAGAAGATAGACGTGCGAGAGCACTTTATGCTCCTTGAGAAAATTGCCGATGCAGAACTTTTCGAGCAGGATGAATCCGAGCAGCACCACGCCCCAAAGGACAAAATTCCAGCTTGCCCCGTGCCACAGGCCGGTGAAAAACCACACGACCGTGAGCGAGAGCACCGTGCGGGCATTGCCGTTGCGGCTGCCGCCGAGCGGGATGTAGACATAGTCGCGAAACCATGTGCCGAGCGTGATGTGCCAGCGGCGGTAGAACTCGCTCACCGAGCGCGCGGTGTAGGGCAGGTCAAAGTTGCGCGGCACAGGCAGCGCGAGCATCTGCCCGAGGCCCATCGCCATGAGCGAATAGCCGGAAAAGTCGAAATAGAGCTGCAAACTGTAGCTCACCGCGCCGAGCCATGCGAGCGGCATCGACAAATATTCGTACCCGATGCGCTCGAGCGATGCCCACAGCGGCGCGAGCTGGTCGGCGAGCAGCACCTTGAAGCACAGGCCGACAACAAAGAGCTCAAAGCCGGAGAATACGTCCTCGCGCGTGACCGTGCGTGCTTTCAGCGCGCCGCGCCATTCGCGGTAGCGTAAGATCGGCCCCATCGTGAGCTGGGGGAACGCGATCGTGAAGGCGGCGTAGTTGATGAGATTTTTCTCCGCCTCCTCGCCGCGATACACGTCGATGAGGTACCCCGCGCTCTGGAAAAGGTAGAAGCTGACGCCGAGCGGCAGCGCAAGCTCAACGAGGGAGAATGCCGTCCCCGTCAGTTTGCCCAGATTTTCCAGAATAAATGCGGCGTACTTGAAATACACGAGGCAAAAGAGGTCCGCCGCCAGCGCGATGATCAGCAGTACTTTTCGCGTGCGGACTTCTTTCCCCGCCATTGCGCGGGCGAGGGCGTAGTGCAGAAGCAGCACGCCGGACAGCAGCAGTGTGTCGCGCGCGCCCGCGCCGATGAAGTAGAAGGCAAAGCTGCCCAGCACGAGCGCAGCATTTTTGAAGCGAAAGGGCAGAATGTAATAGACCGCGAAAAACAGCGGCAGAAAATAAAAAAGAAACGTAAGGTCAGAAAAGCTCACGGGGAAACTCCTGTCATAATTTGTCAGCGTCTTTTGTCAGCGTCTTATTGTACACGCCGGGGCGGAGCGCGGCAATGGAAAAATCAGGAATTCGTCAAGAAACCGCCGGGTAAGCCAAAACGTGAGATTTTGGTTTACATGCGGCGGCAAGCGTGCTACAATCCTAAGACGGCGGCTGCGAAAAACGCAGCGTTTGATATTTTATGTCAATCGTAAGCGATAAGCCGCCGACTGTCAACCTCAAAAGGGTAACAATTTCGGTTACATTTTGTAACGGAGGACGCTATGGGAAAAGAGACTGTTTTGGCGCTGCTGCTGCGGGAAAAGGGACACTTCGTCTCCGGCGAGGCCGTCAGCGCCGAGCTCGGCATCACGCGCGCGGCCATCTGGAAGAGCATTTCCGCCCTGCGCGCGCAGGGGTACGAGATCGACGCCGTCACGGGACGCGGCTACTGCCTCAAGTCGCTGCCCGACACGCTGACCGAGCAGACCGTGCGCAGCTACTTGGGACCTGTCGAAACCGTCGGCAAGCGCATCGACTGCTTTGATTCCATCGACTCGACAAATGCCTACTTAAAGCGCATCGCGCTCGACGGCGCGCCGGACGGTACCGTCGCCGTCGCGGCGGAGCAGACGAGCGGCCGCGGTCGCCGCGGCCGCAGCTTTCAGAGCGCGGCGGGCAAGGGCGTTTACCTGTCGATCTTGCTGCGTCCGAAGCTTGCGCCGTCGCAGCTGATGCCGCTCACGGGTCTCATCGCCGTTGCGATGAGCCGCGCGGTCGACCGCGTGGCGGGGACGCACTCGCAGATCAAGTGGACAAACGATCTCATCCTGAACGGCAGAAAGCTCTGCGGCATTTTGACCGAGCTGAGCGTCGAGGGTGAGACCGGCGAGCTCC
>ERZ834694.1883-NODE-1883-length-16664-cov-3.053405_pt1 | contig 16664 bp, 7 predicted proteins | sample MGYA00519691_ERZ834694 | MGnify/ENA primary metagenome ERZ834694 (study PRJEB31850, sample SAMEA3708758) | human gut metagenome | biome: human gut; feature: human-associated habitat; material: faeces | place: China | collected 2014 ... | reverse complement strand
CGTGGGAAAAGGATGCTACGATGCTGGCTGTAAAAAGCGGTCATACATGGAATCACTCTCATGCGGACGCCAATTCCTTTATTATATTTCACAAAGGAGTGGACATTATAAAAGACGGTGGAAATTGCTGGTATCCTAATCCTGCTTATCGAAATTATTTCTTTCAAAGCCAGGCGCATAATGTAGTACTGTTCAATGGCGAGGGACAACCCCGTGAGCAGCAATATAGCGGTTCTACTTTGCGGGGATATTTATATCATCTTTTGGATGCGGGAAATGTGAAATATGTCCTGGCTAATGGAACGGGGCCCGTTTCAAACAATTTCAGCCGTAATTTCCGTCATTTTCTTTGGATGGATGATGTGATTTACATGATTGATGATTTAAAGACGCATAAGGTCGGTCGTTTTGAATGGCTGTGGCATACCAACGGGACTTATAAAAAGTCGGGAGTTGACGTGAATGTGACGAATGGTAATTCTTCCGTTGTGATTCGTCCTCTTTATCCCCGTTTGCTTGCTAAGTCCGATTTTGTGCACGATTATCCGGAAGATTTGTATTGGGAAGAAATACAGGCTCCAACTGAAGATCTGAAAGGTACCGAAACTTATTATTCATTCCATTTGCCCGCAGAAGTGAACCGTGTAAAAGGGCTGACAGCTATTATTTTGAAGGATACTCCTGATGAAAAAGATCTGCCGCAAATGGAACGGCGGGAAGGGCAGGACTGGATTGGTCTTCGTATCCGCCACAAAGGTAAAGTGACCGATCTTTATATTAATCAATTAGCAGACGGCAGGCTGATGCACAGCAACTCCTGGATTATGCCGGACGGCTGGATGACAGATGCCTATATGTTTGCAGTCTCTTATCCTGAAGGAACGGAAGCTAAAGACGCCACAGATTTCTTTATCTGCTATGGAAGTGCATTAAGACGTGATAAGGAAACCTATTTTTCTTCTTTGGCCAAGTTGTTTGTCATTCAAAAGGAAGAAGATAAGAAACTCAATCTTTGGATAGACGGACAACCGAAGATAAATGCCAGTTTCAGGAGTAAGAAAAAGCCTGTAAGAGTAGAGGTTAATAATAAGAGAATTCCTGTTGTTTATAAACAATCCCAATTGAGTATAAAGCTGGTAGATTAACACTCATTTTTAATGAGGAATGTGTTTTGTTTTTGTATAAACCTACATAAAATTAGGGATATTTTATGTAGGTTTGCATTGTTTTATCAAATATGAATCCTATGAATAATCTGATACGACATATAACAAGCCTTATATTTATTTCTTTTTTTCTGTCTGCCTATCCGATTTCTTATTCCTTTCGCGGTCTGTCAGAAACAAATGGATTATCTGATTTAACGGTCAGTGCCTTGTATAAAGACTCCGTAGGTTATCTTTGGATTGGAACAGCTACGTCAGTTGAATGTTTTGATGGCTTCCGTTTCAAGCATTATCCGATATTCGGAGATGATGAGAAACTGAAATGGGTGAATGTTATTGCAGAAACGCAAGGCAATCAGATTTGGGTGGGAAATGATATGGGCCTTTGGCGGATAAATAAAGAATCCGGTAAATTAGAACCGTTTGTTGCTGAAGTGATAAAATTCGGAGTTCGTTCTTTATTGACCGATGCGCAGGGAACCTTATATATTGGCAGCGAAAAAGGATTGTTTGTCTGCAAAAATAATGAAATGAAGCAGATTACTATCAATGCGGATATGTGGTCATCGGATAATTTCATAGTCGATTTGAATATGGGAGAAAAAGATACATTATGGATTCTGACCCGCTCCAAACTATATTCAATGAATCTGTCTACCCGAAAAATAACTTTATGTCCATACGGTGACAATGATAGACAGGATTATACTTATCAGAAAATGGCACGAATTGGTTCCAGGCTCTATTTAGGAACAATGGAACATGGAGTGGTTGTTTTCGATATATCGACAGGGAAGTTCAGGGATAATTGGATTGATTTGGGATGCAATGTAATTTCCTCTTTGTCGGGTGACGGAAAAGATATACTTTATGTTGGAACAGACGGAAATGGAGTACATTTTGTATCTGTCAAGGAAAATAAGGTTATGAAATCTTTCTGCTATGAACCCGGTACTAATGGCGGAATCCGCTCTAACTCAGTCTATTCATTGCTGGTGGACAGAGAAGGATTGATATGGGTTGGATTCTATCAGTTGGGACTTGATTATACACTGTATCAGAGCGGGCTTTTCTCTACCTATTCTTATTCTCCTTATTTTGACTCAAAAGACATACCGGTACGGGCCATAGCTATCAATGAGAATGAAAGATTGATAGGTTCCCGCAATGGTTTGTTCTATGTTGATGAGAAGAATCGGCGTTTTAGGAGTTTCAAGTCACCTCAATTACGCTCTAATATGATAATGTGTATTTACCCGTTTCAGGGAAAGTATTATATCGGTACGTATGGTGGTGGCATGTATATACTGGATTCTTCTACATTAACTATCCATGATTTTGAACCTTCGGAGACTCCTTTTGTGAAAGGACATGTTTTCTGCATCAAGTCGGACAATGACGGTTGTCTGTGGATTGCCACTTCAATGGGTTTGTATCAGTATAAAGATGGCGAACAACTCAATCACTATACCAGTTCGAACTCCAAACTCCCGGAAGGGAATGTGCTTGATATATGCTTTGATTCTACAGGAAAGGGCTGGATTTGTACGGCTACCGGTTTATGTATTTGGGATCCTTCCACTCGTAGCATAAAATCAGATGTATTCCCCGAAGGCTTTATACATAAAGAGAAAATCAGGACAGTATATGAAGATTCTTCCCACGAACTCTATTTCCTTCCGGATAAAGGCCCCATTTTTATTTCCGATTTGTCAATGACTCATTTTCGAAGACTCCAGCCAGGTACTCTTTTGGAAGGGAAAGACGCCATGTTTATGATCGAAGACCGTGAAGGGTGGCTGTGGATTGGTACGAATCTGGGCTTGTACCGTTATGATAAAAAAAGTACAATTGTTCCTTATACTTTTGTGGATGGATTACCGAGTTCTGTTTTTATTACCTGTTGTCCTGTTATAGATGCTTCGGGAACAATCTGGTTTGGCAATTCCAAAGGATTGATTTATTTGACCAGGGATTTACGTGATATAGATGAAGAAAATAGTTATCCCCTGGCTATCACAGATGTATATGTGAATGGTAAAGAACCTTATCATCCTGCTATACAGAGAGAACAGCATCTCTATAAAGTCTCTTTGGAACCGTCGCACAAGAATCTGACTATCTGTTTCTCCGGATTTACCTATTCCGATCCTGCATATATGTCTTATGAATATAAAATGGAAGGGATGGATGATGATTGGCAGTTGTTAGGTGGTAAATCCGAACTGACCTATTATGACTTGTCTTCTGGGAAATATCAATTCAAAATCCGTCGGATTGGTGAGCCCGGTTCAGAAATCTGTTTATCAGTGACTATTGCTTCCTCTTTTAACGCGACCTTATGGGGAACAATTCTATTATTGATTGCAATAATATGCTTAAGCTATGCTTATTACCGGAGAAAAAAGAACTCTCCGGCTCTTGCGGCGGACGTCATAGAAACCGAGAAACCGATAATTGAAGAAAAATACAGAAAGAGCAATGTGAGTATGGAAGAATGTCATCGGCTGGCAGACGAACTGGATATGTTGATGCAGGAAAAAAGACTGTATGTTAACCCTGATTTAAAGATTGCGGATTTGGCGTCAGTGCTGAACGTCTCTCCATATACATTGTCCTACGTGTTTAATCAGTTCTTGAACAAGAATTATTATGATTATCTGAATGATTACCGCATAGCTGAGTTTAAACGGTTACTTAATGAGGATGAATATTCAAAATATACCTTAAGTGCTTTAGCTGAACTGTGTGGTTTTAGTTCTCGCACTTCCTTTTTCCGCTATTTTAAAAAGACAACTGGAATAACCCCGAATGAATACGTCCAAAGTATAGGACGAACTAATGAAGATTGATTGTCGGAGTCTCATATAATAATTTGAGACTCCAGTTTGTGATTGTATAATTGATTGATTACCAGTAGGTATTACGACTTCTGTTTTCCTTCCAATAGGATGAAATCTATCCGCCCTTTTTTATTGTTTCTTTTCCGTATTTACCATTTATATTTGCCAGCGTAATGATAAACAAAAATCTAAGCAATGGAAAATATAAACATGAAATCCACTCAACTGGTTGCTGACTCTTATAAGAGTTATCATCATTCCGTTTATCTTTATATCTATTATAAAATAGGTAAGGACGAAGAAGCAAAAGATCTGTCACAAGATGTCTTTTTGCGTTTGATGGACTATAAGCAGATATTGCGTCCGGAAACAGTGAAACATTTTATATTCGCGATTTGCCGGAATCTAGTAACGGACTATTTGCGTCGTTTTTACAAAGCTCAAGAAGTAACTTCCTATCTTTTCGACCGGATTCCTACTTGTACCAATGAAGTGGAGAGTCAGATCATTGCCAATAATCTATTGACATGCGAATGGGAGCGCGCCAATCAGCTTCCTGAACAACGTCGGAAGATTTATATCATGAGTCGTTTCGAAAATAAATCCTCGGCTGATATTGCCGCCCAATTGGGAATTTCTTCCCGTACGGTGGAAAACCACTTGTTTATCAGTCGGAAAGAAATCCGTGAGTATATCCAACAGTGTATCTAATATTAGAATAAATAGTATAAATGTTAGTTTTAAATTTTATGTATATGAAAAAAAATCTCTTCAGATTCTCATCGAGAAGATTTCTATTCTCTACGGTGATGGCCTCTGCCCTTGTAACAGGTGCTCCGCAGGCGGTATTTGCCAATGTGGGAGAAGTGCAGGCTGTTTCGCAGACTGGGGCAATCAAAGGTAAAATCGTGGATTCCTATGGCGAACCTGTTATTGGTGCCAATGTCAAAGTGAAAGGCACTACTAATGGTACGATAACGGATATGGATGGAAACTTTACTTTGAATAATGTATCAGGTGGTACGTTGGTGATTTCTTTTATTGGTTATAAGACGTTGGAAGTTTCTGTAAAAGGGACGAATCTGGCTAAAATTATCATGCACGAAGATACAGAGGTGCTGGATGAAGTTGTCGTGGTAGGTTATGGTACTCAGAAAAAAGAATCGTTGACAGGCTCGGTAACAGTGGTCGACCAAAAACTTTTTAAAGACAAAGGTACGGTGCCCAATCCGCTTTCGGCTATGCAAGGTCAGGTTCCGGGCTTACGCATCACCCGATCGTCGGCTGCTCCTGGTGAAGAAGGATGGGGTGTCTCAATTCGTGGCTCTGTCTCGAAAAACAAGGTAGAACCTCTCTTGATTATTGACGGTGTACCAGCCAGTGGTGTGAGCGAGATGGCTCAACTCAATGCCGATGACATCGAAACCATTAACTTTCTGAAAGATGCTTCGGCTGCCATTTATGGTGCAAAAGCGGCAGGTGGTGTGATTTTGGTAACTACCAAACGTCCCGATGCCGGCAAAACCAAAGTGGAATATAGTGGTTCGGTTACACGTAAAATTGTGGGTTTACAGCCCCGCATGATGAGCATGGACGAATGGACGGACGGTGTGCTCCAAGCCCGTTTGAATGACGGCTATGGCGAAGATGACAACTGGGTACGTTATGCCCGTTTGGCTAAAGCGATGAAGGGGAGTTGGATTAATCTGCATGGTGGAAACAACCCCGATGAAGATCCCATTCCGGGAGGATTCCGTGGTGTGGCCGATTTTGTGTTTCACGATATGAACTGGACTGATGTGCTTTGGGGAAATGCCACTTCTACCCAGCATAACCTCAGCGTAAGCGGAGGTTCGGAAAAATCGACCTACCGACTTTCGTTGGGTTATTTGAACGACCAGGGGACGTTGCAATGGGGGAACAACTCGAACGAACGCTATAACGTACGTTTATTCAACAGTTTCAAGATAAACAACCGTATCAGTTTGGAAACCAACATGTCAGCTAGTCGTCAGCATCAGGTGGCTCCTACACAGATTGGTAGTATATTAGGCAGTAGCATACCACAGCCAGGGCTACCGGTTTCGACTATTGATGGCAAACCGTATGCGTGGGGAGGCATTCATACCCCTAACTGGTCGGCCGAATTGGGTGGTGACAACAAACTTGTGGTGACCACAATGAATGTGAACGAGATTTTGAAAGTGAACATTTTGGATGGTCTTGATTTTCAGGGAACTTTGGGATACTCAACGAACAATGCGGCCCGTGACGAACAATATCTTTCGATTGATTGGTATCAATACGACGGTACACCGATTCAAAATGAGAACTCTCCCTATCCCGCAAAAGAAAAATCATCGTATACTAAAAGTTCTGCGCGTACCGACAATTACACGGCATCAGCTTTCCTCACTTATAAGAAATTATTTGATGAGGTTCATGACATATCGCTTATGGGAGGTGTGCAATACGATTATGCCGCTTACGATTATAGCGGCACCAAAGCAATGGACGTAGAAGCGGCAATCGAATCGCTTAACGGTAAAGGACAAATTTACATAGACAAGGTAGACCGTTGGGAGGAAGCCATTCTCTCTTATTTCGGTCGCTTGAATTATAATTACAAGTCGAGATATATGGTTGAAGTGAATGCTCGCTACGACGGTTCTTCGAAATTTTTGCCCAAGAACCGCTGGAACTTCTTTTGGGGCGCATCAGCTGGATGGCGTATCACTGAAGAGAAATTCATGGAGAACTTGCGTGACTATGTGAATGAACTGAAACTACGTGCCTCATATGGTGAGGTAGGTAATCAAAATGGTATTGGACGCTATGACGGCATCCAACTTTACAATTACAAATCGAACAGTGGCGCTTTGTTGGGCAACTCGAAAGGAACCTATGTGGAATCTGCCGGACTGGTGAGCACCATGCGTACTTGGGAACGTATCTACAACTATAACTTGGGGATTGACTTCGGATTCCTCAACAATCGCCTTACAGGTACGTTCGAGGTCTTTAAAAAGAAAAACGACAATATGCTGGTTTCGCGTCTGCACCCCGGTGTATTGGGTGGAACTGCTCCCAGTACTAATAGCGGTAAGTTTGAGGCCAATGGTTACGATGCCAGCTTGACTTGGCGTGACAAGATAGGCGGTTTCAACTACCACGTTGGCGGTACGTTAACCTATATGACCAACAAACTAGTCGATGGAGGTAACATCGTGGTGAGCGCAGGTTATAACGAAGCTGTGAATGGCTACCCACTCAACTCGGTATTTGGTTACCGCTATGTGGGCAAGGTACAAAACCAAGACCAACTGGACTATTATGTGGACAAATATGTGGGCAGCAACTCTATCGCTCTACCTGCCAACTTGCGTTTGGGCGACCACATGTATGAAGATGTGAACAAAGACGGTAAACTGACACAAGACGACCTTGTATTTCTTGGTTCCGACGACCCAAAATATTCGTTCTCGTTTAATTTCGGATGCGAGTGGAAAGGATTTGATTTCAATACCGTGTTCCAAGGTGTGGGCAAGCGTACCATTTATCGTGAAATCGACTCTTGGAAAGTGCCTTTCAAAGCTATTTGGCTGAACACTACCAACCAGTCGGTAGGTAATGTATGGAGTCCTGAAACTCCCAATAACCATTTCCCTACTTATTCAAACAGTAATGACATCAATAACTACAACTACATTCCTTCTACCTGGTCGGCCGATAACGGAGCTTACCTGCGTCTCAAAGAGATTGTACTAGGTTACACATTGCCAAAGGCATGGATGAATAAGAGCGGTTTTATCAGCAACCTGCGTATTTATGTATCGGGCGCCGACTTGTGGGAAAAATCGTATATCACCGATGGTTGGGATCCCGAAGCCACCCGCAAAGTGGAAAACAAGCAACGCTATCCGTTTAACCGCACCGTGACTTTCGGTGTGAATGCCATATTCTAATTTTTATTCTTAATATTGAAGATAACAATGAAAAAAATAGCATATATTTTAGGAATCATTTGCGCCATGACCATGCAGTCGTGTTTAGACCTTGAACCCAAGACGCAATTGGCGGATACCAACTATTGGAAGTCGCCCGAACACTTCAAACTTTTTGCCACCCAGTTCTACAGCTGGTCGGCCGACTTTCGATGGCTCGACGACAGTCAGCACGCTGATATTCGCTCGGACTTGTTTGCCGGTAGCACGGTGAACATCTATAGTAACGGAACGAACAGTATTCCGTCGTCAGACAAGCATTATACCGACAATTACAATCGTATTCGTCAAACCAATACTTTATTGCAACAAGCCGATGCGTATGAACAACAAGCCGACATTGCCATTTCGGTGGGGGAAGCCCGTTTCTTCCGTGCTTATTGTTACTTTGAGTTGTTGCAGGCTTATGGTGATCTTATCATTACCCGCACACCGCTCGACATCGACTCGCCTGAGATGCAGAAGGCCCGTAATCCGCGTACCGAGGTAGCTGACTTCATCATTGACGACTTGAAAGAAGCCGCTAAACTATTACCCGTCGATAAGGCTATCAGCAGCAGCGATGAAGGCCGCCTCTCCTGCGAAGCCGCTTTGGCATTTCTTTCGCGTGTAGCCCTCTATGAAGGTACATGGGAGAAATTCCATAATGGCGGTCAAAATACCGAACGTACAAAAGATTTGCTCAATACCGCAGCACAGGCGGCTCATGATGTGATGGCGGGCGGAGCATTCGAACTTTTTGCTCCTCAAGAATTGGGTACGGAGGCCTACAAGTATCTCTTTATCTTGGAAAATGAAAAGTCGAACCCTGCCAGTATCAATAAAACAGGTAATAAAGAGTATATCTTTACCCGCCGTCACGACCCTGTTATCAATTCTATCGGGTTCAACATAACCCAAGGGCGTTTGGGTAATGCCTTGTATGTTACTCGTAAAATGGCTAATATGTATCTGCAAAGCAATGGGTTGCCCATCAATCCCCAAACGTGGAATTACACGAAAGTGGATGATGAATATAAAAATCGCGACAACCGCATGAACAATCAGCTTATGGTGCCCGGACAAACTTACTGGGGTACAAACGGCGGACGCATTGATTGGAGCGGCAATGCAGCCGAAATAGCCAATGCCTCGCATAGGAACTTCATACCTCAAACGGGTACAGGCTACTTTCCCCACAAGTGGTGTAGCGAACGCGACGGAGTGCCTACCGGTATGGAAGCTTACGATTTCCCTATCATCCGCTATGCCGAGGTACTGCTGAACTATGCCGAAGCCGTGTTTGAACGCGATGGACAAATATCGGATGAAGACTTAGCCATCAGTTTGAACCTGACACGCAAACGCATCAACCCCGAAATGCCTGACTTGACTAACGACTTTGTTACGGTAAATAATTTGGATATGCGCACAGAGATTCGTCGTGAGCGTACCATCGAATTTTTCGATGAGAATTTCCGCATTGATGATCTGAAGCGTTGGAAAACGGCCGAAGACGAAATGCCGATGAACCTCACCGGTGTGAAGTGGAAAGGTACCGATTTTGAAAACAGATGGCCTGATGCTTCCTTTAAGGAGAAAGATGGTGAAGGTTGTATTATCCACGAGAAAGGACGCAACTGGCATGAAAAGCATTACTTATTGCCGCTGCCCACCGACCAGCTCAAACTGAACTCCAACTTGAAACAAAATCCGGGTTGGAACCAATAATCCATTCATTATTCATTTATAAAGTAATCGAATTATGACATACAAAAATATACTTCAAAAGGGTGCGTTTGCAGCACTGATTACAGCTGGCTTGATGATGACCGTTTCGTGCAACGATGACGATGTATCCCCTGTTTTAGAAGAGAGAGTGCTCGTTAAGGAAATCAACCTTGAAGTGACCTCCGAACTGCCTCTGCTGATAGGCACTGACACTTTGATAAAATATACTATAGGTCCTGATGAGGCTTTCAACAAAGAGGTGGTATGGAAATCGACTGTGCCCGATGTGGCTACCGTAGATGCCGAAGGACGCATCACGGCAGTGAAGGCCGGTAGTACGGTAATTTCGGCCAAGCCGGCTGTGGGCTATTCTGTCACTTCGACCATTAATGTGAAGATAGTAAACGAAATTATTCACATCACTGATATCAATCTCACTAATGAAGACCTCGAAGTGTTTGTAACCTCGACTTTGCCCCTCACTTGGCAGACTACTCCGGCCGACCCCACTTACCCCGGGTTGATTTGGAAAAGCCTAACTCCCGATAAAGCCACCGTCAATGAAAAAGGCGAGGTGAAGGGCATAGCTGAAGGAAAGGCACGCATCCAAGTTACCGCTACCGACGACAAACATTTCACGAAAGAGTTTGAAATTAAGGTGAAGCCCATTATCTATATCGAAAGTATGGAATTTGTGAAAGAAACAGACAAACTAGCTTTGGGCGAAACCTACACTCCACAGATGAATGTAACGCCGATAGATGCTACGCTTTCGTACATCGCATGGGAAAGCAGTAAGCCGGATGTTGTAGAGATTGACGAAAAAGGCCGGTTCGTGGCGAAGGCTTATGGCAATGCAGTAATTACCGCTTTGGCCGACTATGGTGATGGTAAACCTGTCAAAGCTACGATGAGTGTCAGCGTGAGCGAAGGTTTAATGAACGACCAGTTTACTGTCGAGAATATCTGGCAGCCATTCGGAAACTTTACTCACCGGGAATTTGAATGGATGGAGAATGACGGAGTACTTCGTATTTTCCCCGGTGAAGATAAGACTTACAAAGCTGTTCGCATTTGTCGCACCGGCGGTTTTGGGTTCAACGTAACCAACTATCCCATCTTAGCCTTTAAAATGAAATTTCCCGAAAATGTGTTCGAAGCATCAACGAGTATAGAGTGGTATCTAGACATTTGGGGCGGAAGCGGTATTACCGTAGCCGGTAAATATGGCGAAGATACCGATAAAGGAAAAAATGCCATGACTGTGGTAGATTGCGGTGAATACAAAGTATTCTACGCCGACTTCACGAAGAAATTCCTTGGCAAAAACCAACAGTATATGCCTACCTCATTGACGAAGTACGACACGGTGGAACTTCAATTTTGGAAAATATGGTATGAAACCAATGAAACAGGTAGCATTTATGTGGATTGGATAAAGACTTTCGAATCGGAACAAGAACTGAAAGATTTGATAAAGAACGAAAGTGGTAAACAATAGCATCTACTTTCTCTGGAAACTGATTGAATAACAAAATGAAAATTGAATGTATGAAAAATCTGATTTATACCTTCGTGAGCAGCATAACGTTTGTGTTGCTGATCGGCTGTAGTGCTGAGTTTGAGAATGGAACTCCCGAACCATGGCAACGCGAAATCAACCCCAATGAAAATTATGAGTACATCATCAAGCATCCTTGTCTGGTGAACACCGAAGCTGACTTTGAACGCGCACGCCGCAAAGTGAACGAACGTGCCGAACCTTGGATTAGCGGTTGGGAAAAATTGTGCGAAAGCCGATTTGCCCAACTGAGCTACAACGCAAACCCGCAAGAAGAAATTGTACGTCACTCGCAAGGTGGCAACTTCAATACGGCCGCTTTCGATGCCGGTGCCGCTTATCAGTTGGCTGTACGCTGGAAAATTTCGGGAGATGAAGATTATGCCAAGGCAGCTGTTAAAATTCTGAACGGATGGGCTAAGACTTGTAAGGGGGTGAATTATAAAACATGGCCCGACGACAGCCATCGTCTGCTTGCCGCCGGATTTATCGGATACCAGTTTGCTGCTCCCGCTGAATTGATGCGGGATTACGAAGGCTGGAAAACCGAAGATTTTGAAGTCTTCAAGAAATGGATAGATAAAACTTTCTATCCTATCTGTGATGATTTTTTGGATAACCACTTTAATTCTTCAGCCATTTCGGGCTGGATGAGTTGGGATCTGCCCGCCATGCTCACGATTCTTTCTATCGGCGTGCTGAACGATGACGATGCCAAGATTAAACAAGCCTTGGAATTTTTCTATCACGGAAAAGGTATGGGCTGTATCGAATGGTCGGTGAAAGGCATGCACGAGGATCCTGCGGGAAAAGTGAAAGGCAGACATTTGGCACAGAGCCAAGAGATGGGACGCGACCAGGGGCACGCTACTCTCAACGTAGGCTTACACGCTTACTTCTGTCGTACAGCCTATAACATGGGTATCGACCTTTTTGCCTATAACGACAACATCATTCTCGACCTCTGCGAATATACGGCTAAGTATAACTTAACTTCGGCCGAAGATGTGGAAATGCCTTTCGAACCTTACTATCACCCCAAATACGGTTGGCACGAGAAGGTGTCGGCCGACGGTAAAGGGCGTGCCCGTCCGGGATGGGAACTCCTTTACAACCATTATGCCAAGGTGAAAGGTATGAATGCTCCATATTCGCAAGCTTTTGCCGAAAAAGAACGCCCCGAAGGATATGGCGAGCGTGGTACTGCCGAAGCCGGTGATTTGGGGTTTGGAACATTATTGTATACTGAAGAATAACTTTTTGAGATTTTCTTACTGATTTCAAGGAGTTAAGAGGTTAGGCTTCTTAACTCCTTGACGTTACTCAATGGAAACCCTCACAACCCTTTATCTTATGATAAATAGATTATTTTCTACCTTATTATTCCTTTCCTGTCTTTTTGGTGGTTTATCTCAAACGGCAAAGGCGCAAAACAACGAGTGGGAAAATCCCACCAAATATGAGTGGAACAAAGAGAAACCACACGCTGACTTTCGCCTTTATGAGCGGACAGATGATGCTGTGAACGATAATCCACAAAAATCGTCTTGGCAATACTCGTTGAATGGTACGTGGAAATTTGTTTATGCTCCCTCTATCGCAGAAAGCATAAAAGATTTTTATTGTACAGATTTATCCGACAATGATTGGGATACAATTACTGTCCCTTCCAACTGGGAAATCCAAGGATTCGGTGAGCCGATAATTCGCAACATTCAGTATGTGTTTTCACCCAATCCACCTTATATCGACGTTGATAATCCTGTGGGGACTTACCGGCGCACATTTACGGTTCCTCAAAACTGGCAGGGGCGTGAAGTGTTGTTGCACTTCGGTTCCATCAGCGGCTACGCCCGTATCTATGTGAACGGACAGCAGGTGGGTATGACTAAAGCATCCAAGACTCCGGCAGAATTTAATGTGACAAACTATTTAAAAAAAGGAGAGAACTTACTTGCTGTACAGGTGTATCGCTGGCACGATGGCAGCTATATGGAAGACCAGGATTTTTGGCGTCTAAGCGGTATCGAACGCGATGTTTTTCTGACCGCTTATCCCCAAACGACCATTTGGGATTTCTTTTTGCATGCAGGACTGGACGATACCTACCGACACGGGCAATTTCGGGCTACTGTAGACTTGCGTTCGTTCAATGCTAATGCAACTCTACAAAAAGGGACACTTACACTCGAATTGAAGGACGCAGGGGGGAAGACTGTCTTATCTGCGCAGAAAGCATATTGTATCTCAGATATAAGTACTACACTTACTTTCGAAGGCACTGTGCGCAATGTACGGAAATGGAGCGCTGAACACCCTTCGCTTTACGACTGTATTCTGACACTTCGAGCCAATGACGACAAGCAACAGACGGTAGTGGCTCATAAAGTCGGATTCCGTCGCATTGAGATTAAGAATACACGGCTACTGGTAAATGGTGTACCCACCTATATAAAAGGTGTTAACCGTCACGAACATAACGACAGCTTGGGACATACGCAGACTCGCGAAATCATAATGAATGATTTGCGACTGATTAAACAACTGAACATGAACGCTGTTCGTACCAGTCATTATCCCAATCATCCATTATTCTATCAATTGTGTGATCAATATGGTATCTATGTAGTGGATGAGGCCAATATTGAAACTCATGGAATGGGTTCGGTTCCTTATTTTAAAGATACCATTCCGCATCCTGCTTATCGTCCCGAATGGTATGCTGCTCATGTCGACCGTATCACCCGAATGGTCGAAAGGGATAAAAATCATCCATGTATCATCGGATGGTCATTAGGAAACGAATGTGGCAATGGAATCGTGTTCCACGATGAGTATAAACGTTTGAAGAAATATGACCCCGGTCGTTTTGTACAGTTCGAGCAGGCTTGGGAAGATTGGAATACAGATATTGTCTGTCCGATGTATCCCAATATGTGGAAAATAACAGAATATCGGAAGTCCGGCAAACAGCGACCGTTTATCATGTGTGAGTATGCTCACGCCCAAGGAAACAGCAATGGCAATTTTAAAGACCTTTGGGATATTATTTATGACAGCCCTAACTTGCAGGGCGGTTTTATCTGGGATTTTATGGATCAGGGATTTAAGATAAAGACCGAACCAAGAGACGGACGTACTTATTGGACGTATAATGGTAAGATGGGTAGTTATAAATGGCTGGAAGATAAGAAAGGGGAACTAAACACGGGAACTGACGGTTTGATTTCTGCCAATGGTATTCCTAAACCACAAGCGTATGAAGTGAAGAAAGTGTATCAGTACATTCAGTTTATCGCAAAAGACTTGGGGAAAGGAATTATTTCTATTAAAAACCGTTATGACTTTACCAATCTGGATGAGTATGCTTTCATGTGGGAAATATACAAAAACGGAGAAAAAATATCTACGGGGGATTTCAATGTTGATTTAAAACCTCATGAAGAAAAAGAGATACGTTTATCTCTCCCCGTTATTCCAGAAGACGGAAATGAGTATTTCCTTAATCTCTATGTGCACACCCGGGTTGCTACCGATTTAGTACCTGCTGGCTATGAAGTAGCTAGAGAGCAGATGCAATTAAATAAAAGTAGTTTCTTCACATCGCTTCCGCCTTGTTCGGGAAAACTATCTTATGAAACAAAAGACAATATTTTGTCTTTTCAATCGGGGGGCGTTTCTGGTAAGATTGATTTGAAAAAGGGAATCTTATTTGATTATATGATAAATGGCAAGCAACCTATCAGGCAATATCCCGAACCAGCCTTTTGGCGTGCTCCGATAGATAATGATTTTGGGAATAAAATGCCCGTTTTGGCAGGTGTCTGGCGGACGGCCCATGTCAACCGCTATGTGAAGAAAGTGACAATAGGGGAGAATAATGAAAAAGGGTTATCCGTAAGGGTTGATTGGGTCTTAAGCGATATTCAAGTGCCTTATACGATGGAATATTTGGTACGGGATAACGGAACTGTCATTGTGACGGGCAGTATCGACCTGACAGGAACGAAACTTCCCGAACTTCCCCGTTTTGGTATGCGTATGGAATTGCATCAACCTTATGAAAACTTGACCTATTATGGTAGAGGGCCTTTTGAAAACTATATCGACCGTTATTCGGGGGCCTTCATCGGACGATATGAGGATAAGGTAGAAAATCAATTCTATTGGTATATACGTCCGCAGGAAACAGGAAATAAAACAGATGTTCGTTGGCTGACTTTATTGGATAGCGGAGGACTGGGAGTGAAAATTACAGGCTTGCAACCTATCTCATTTTCCGCATTGCATTTCTCACCGGAAGATCTTGACCCCGGTCTGACTCGTAAATTACAGCATACTATCGACATTGTTCCGCAAAAAAATATCTTCTTGCACGTTGACCTGAAGCAGCGCGGATTAGGCGGAGATAATAGTTGGGGAATGTATCCGCACAATGAATATCGCTTGCTTGACAAGAAATATACTTATAGCTATATGATTGAATTGGTTGAAAAAGGTTCGGATAAAAATGATTATTTGAACAGCCGCAAATAAAATCTTTCATAGCATTGAGTAAATAATCTTTCCCCTTCGTATTTGCTTGTCATATACAACAAATACGAAGGGGAGACTTTTTTAGGAAAAGGAATGTGCTCTTTTGGAGATTTTTATGTATGTTTGTCACATGTTTAATATGAAAGGAAGCAGTTGTAAGTGAAGAACACGATTAAATATCTGATTCTTATATTAATATATTTGGTTTGTGGTGTGGAACTGCAAGCTCAGAATTACACATTCCGTAATGTCGTCATGTCCGACGGATTATCCGGACTGTTGGTCAATGCCATTTATAAAGATTCCGAAGGTTTTGTATGGTTAGGGACAGATAATTGCCTCGATCGTTTTGACGGTGTGAAAGTGCGCCATTTTGAATTCCGGGGCATTGAGTCGGGAAGAAAAAAGCGTGTAAATACGATTACGGAAACTGCCAATAAGCAACTTTGGGTGGGAAATGGTATCGGACTTTGGCGGTTGAACCGTGCAAGTGGCCAATTGGAGAGGATTGTTCCCGAAAAGATAGATTTTGCCGTCAATACGTTACTATCCGATGGAGATATTCTTTATATCGGTACGGAGAAAGGCTTGTTCATTCATAAAGACGGTCAGTTGCTCCAAGTTTTGACAGACCGGAATATGTTGGCCGCTTGTAACAGAATCATGGATATTTGTCTGAATGAAGATAAAACCGCACTATGGCTGGCTACGGTGCAAGGGCTATTCTCCTATTCATTGAAAGACGGAAAGATTGATTCCTGGCATTTTCAGGAAAATGTGCCCGAAGCCGATTATTTCCGTTGCCTCACCCGTATCGGGGAAACGCTCTACTTGGGGACAATGA
>ERZ834694.1880-NODE-1880-length-16696-cov-3.549907_pt1 | contig 16696 bp, 8 predicted proteins | sample MGYA00519691_ERZ834694 | MGnify/ENA primary metagenome ERZ834694 (study PRJEB31850, sample SAMEA3708758) | human gut metagenome | biome: human gut; feature: human-associated habitat; material: faeces | place: China | collected 2014 ... | reverse complement strand
CCATATAGTTTTTCAGGATTTTTAAATAAATAAAAGTGTGTTAAGCGATTTATTCTTGTATTCAATGTTTCAATTTTATACTTCATATTTGATTTTAAAAGACCATCTAACATTGATAAATGCTTATACATATCTTCTATATTAGGTGTGGCTTCAATAGCTGCATAAGTAGGTGTTAACGCTCTTAAATCACATACATAATCACATATTGTAAAATCTGTTTCATGCCCTATTCCACAAATAATAGGTGTTTTTAATTCAAAAATTGTTCTTGCTAATGCTTCTTCATTAAAATTCCATAAATTCTCTAACGAGCCACCACCTCGTGCCAAAATAATGGTATTAAAGTGAAGTTCATCTACGAATTTCAAAGTTGAAATAATTTTAAAATATGCGTCTTTCCCCTGTACAGGTATAGGAAAAATGATAACTCTACACACAGGAAAACGTTTTTTTAAAGTACGCATTACATCCATTAATGCAGCACTAGGATATGCTGATAAAACAGCAATTTTGCTAGGGTAAGAAGGAATATTTTTTTTATATTTTTCATCAAACAAACCTTCTTGTAGTAATGATTTTTTCAAATTCTCAAATTTTAAAAATAATGAACCTAGTCCATCAGGTTCAATATTTTTAACTATTAATTGATTATATCCTGTAACTGCATAAACAGAAACAGTTGCTTCTATTAAAACTGAATCACCATTTTTTACATCAAAATTCAATTGTTCAGCAAATCCTTTATACATAATCGCACTAATATGTGATTTACCATCTTTTAGTGTAAAATACAAATGACCAGAACTCATATTTCTTTTAAAATTAGATATTTCACCCTTGATGAAGACATGCTGTAATTGCATATCAACATCTATTTTTCGCTTTAAATAGTTATTTAAAGCAGAAACTGTTATATATTTTTTATCCAATGGCACCTAAAACTCCATTAATAAATTTATAAGCATCTTCATCACAGTATTTTTTTGCTAATTCAACTGCTTGATTAATTGAAATTTCTTTAGAAACTTCATTTCGTTCATAAATAGCTACATAAAGAATTGCTTTTTCCATCATAGAAAGACGATCAATTGACCATGATTTTTTCAAATTCTTTTCAATAAGAGGCACATATTCATCAATACGTTCAATCGTATTGAAAACAATTTCTTTACAAAGTTCAATTTCTCTTTCATCCATTCTTGGTTTATAACATTCGTTTAAATAATTCATAATTTCTTCTTCTGTTGAATTTGTTAAAAGATATTGGTAAACTGCAATAACAGCTGTTTCTACTTACTTATTTCTTTTCATTTCCCGTATTTTCCAAAATAGCTTTCTTTACTTCTTCAGCTATCACGGCGGCACCTTTGTCATTGGGGTGGATGCCATCCGAAATCAACCATTCGGGATGGCCGTCGAACACGGAGTGGAGATCGATGACTTTCAGCTTGTTCTTCCGGGCCAACCTCCGGATCATAGGGATGACACCATTGACAATCACACTGTCCGAGATGTCAAAAGCCGAACTCATCGCCTTTACCGGATAAGCCAGATAAATATCCGGACGGGCAGGCAAAGCCTTTAATTCGTCTATCATCTGCTGTGCATCCGTCATGAATTCATCCTTGTATTTCCAGTTTTGCGGCTTGCTGTCGTTCGTACCCAATTTAATGACCACGACATCCGGATTAAATTCCTTACACCACCGGTACACGTCATTCTTCATATAAGGGCAATCGCCTTTCTGCAACATCGTATGGCCGCTCACCCCGAAATTCTTGACCCGATATTTGTTTCCCAATTTCCGGCCCAAGACAGCCGGATAACCATGCTCTTCACTCAAAGAAATGCCATAACCATCCGTAATACTGTTTCCCACACATGCCACCCTGAGCGCATCCCCGTCCGGGGCATCCAATCCCTCCAACCAAGCTTTCAAGTCTGCCTGCATCTGTTCGTGACAGGCAAAAGAAGAGTTATAACCCCAACCATGTCCGCCCGTGGGATAAATATGCATCGCGGCAGGCACTTCCGCCTGTGACAAAGCCGTATAATATTTAATAGAATTGGAGACTGGCACTACCGTATCATCCCCGCTCAGCAACAGCAATGCCGGAGGTACCATGTGACGACGGATGTGCCGTTCATTGGAGTATCGCAACTGCTCCTCGTGCGAAGGTTCTTTCCCGATAAAAGAATAAACGGAACCATTATGGGTCTGGTTCAGCTCCATTGAAATAACAGGATAAAACAATATCTGGAAATCGGGACGGCAATCGAAGGGCGCCTTGACCGCTACCGTAGAAGCCAGATGCCCGCCTGCCGAAGAACCCATAATTCCCACGTCGTAAGGATTAATCCGCCATGCCGCCGCATGCCGCCGTATCACGCGTATAGCCTCTTGCGCGTCGCTGACCGGGACTTCCGGATGCCCGAAAGGCAAACGATACTTCAACACGGCGTATGCGATACCCATCTCATTGAAATAAGGAGCCCAATCGTAACCTTCATGCCCAAGGGCTATGAACGAATAACCTCCTCCGGGACAAGCCAGAATGATACGCCCCGTAGCTTTGGCCGAATCCGGAAGGAACACACGGATCTCTGGCGTATAAATACCATCCTGTTGCCGCTCCGGCCCGCCATCCCTGCCGTTCGTATTCGGCAAGCCCTGCTCCCAAAGCTTCACGTCAAACCAGGACTGTGCATGCAAAGCCGTCCGCCCCCAAGCCACAATCCCCAAGAAACAAAAAATTCCAAACCACTTTTTCATGTTTACATTCTATAATAAGGAATAAAAATCAGGGCAAAAATAATAATAATATTCATACGAAGCGGAAAACGCTTGCATTTCCTCCGTAAAATATGTAATTTTGCGAAATAACATCCATGCACCATGAGAAATTTCATTTCATTTCTTACTATCATATTATGTTGCCTGACGGTAACCCCCATGCACGGTCGTAAAAAGGATAAGCAAGCAGACAAGGAGGAAGTGGTCTTGGCCATGGTTGAGCCCGACATGATGGCCACTCCGAGCCATTCGCATCCCGTCGTCGCTCCGGTAGAGGAAGCTTACCGCCACCGCATCAATAAGAATGAACATCGTTACGGCATAGACGTATCACGCTATCAGGGAGACATAGACTGGCAAACGGTGAAAACCGACAAAAATGTAAGTTACGTCTACCTGAAAGCTACAGAAGGCGCCTCTCTGGTCGATGTGACCTATCGTTACAACCTGACCGAGGCGCGTAAAGCCGGCCTGAAAGTCGGTTGCTATCATTTCTTCAGTCCCACAGTGGATCCGGAAACCCAGTTCAAGAACTTCACAAGCACGGTGAACCTGGACGAACAAGACTTGATTCCTATCATCGACGTTGAAATCATAGGGAAAGGCAGCGCGCAACGCTTTTGCGAAAGGCTTACCCGTTTTCTCCACATGGTAGAAGAACATTATGGCATCCGTCCCATCATCTACACGTCGAGTAATTTCTACAATAAATATTTGGCCGGAAAATACACGGACTACAAATACATGATAGCCCGGTACGCAGAAGATATTCCGGAACTGACGGACGACATCCGGTTCGTCATGTGGCAGTTTACCGCCAACGGACGCATCGAGGGCATCAACGGCCCCGTAGACCGCAGCCGTTTTATGGACGAATACCATTTGGGGGATATCTTGATTCCTAAACAAAATTATCAAATTGCAACCCCAAGCACGTCACAAGCATCAAATAGGTAGCAAAAAGAAAAATCCGCAGCAAAGGAAAAAATCAAAAACAGGACAACCATACCCAATCAACGCCCCGAAAAATAAAAATTCGGGGCGTTTTTGCGTACAAACACGGGCTTCTTGTTCCGTCAATCCAAGCCAAATGAAAAATCGTTTGGCTGAAAGCGAAAAATCGCTCTCCGCAGAACGGACGGGCCATCCGAAGAAAAGCGATTTAAAATGACATGAAAACGGAAAAAACATGCTTGAAAACATATCCTGCACATTTATTTGGAGACTTTTACCTTACATGGACGAACCGGCAATTTGACGGGAAAAACATATCGGTACAAGACACGCCGGGAAACACCGACAGCATCTCCCCGCGTGCTACAGGAATAAAAGAAAGCAAAAGCAACGAAACGCTGACTTTCAGAAAAAAGGAAAGCACACGAGAATGCGTTATTTCCCACCCGTAAGGGATACGGCAGGAAATAACGCATTCTCGTGCGTCGCTATCTTTCACTTTGTCATTTTGACATTCTACCTGTCTACAAGTATTTTTCTTCTTGCCCACAATATAAATTCCACGTGGAAGCCCATCTACGCAATGCTCCACCTTCACGTCTTTCCGAACAAGCCGCCCGAAAAAGGTCATACACATTTTGCTGTTTCCCCAAACGACAAAGTAAATAGTTTAACTGTAGACAATGGGACTACATGACCAGAAGTGTATCCCCCAATAAAAACGGGACTGCTTTTTTGCAGTCCCGTTTTTATTGGGGGTAGAATATACGTTTTCCGTTTTATCAAAAGGTCGTACGTAAAGTAACGTTGATATTACGTCCCATAGCATTGATTCCCGAACCGAAAGTGCGATATTTCGTATCCAGCAGATTGTCGATACCGGCCTGTACCGTCAGGTTCGGATTGAACGCATAAGAAGCTTTGAGGTTCAGGGTGAACCATGCCGGAAGCCCTCTGCCCTCTTCTCCCTTCACTGTGGCGTAGCCGATATTGTCTTCCCCGTTCAGGTTATAACGGTCTAGTTTCTTTCGTCCGTTAAACAAGGAATAAAACTCCACAATGGCCTTGTCGTCTTTGCTCTGAAAGGTCATGCCCACCCTTCCGAAAAGCGGAGATATATGGTCGAGGGGCATACGTTCATCCTCCCCGTCGATAATATCACCGTAAGTATAAGTAAGCGAAGCGTCTGCCATAAACATCTTGAGGAAACGGGCTTTCAGACGTGTGGTGGAACCTACAACATAGGCCCTTCTGCTGTTATGGTTGGCATATATCTCGCTGAGTTCGCCATCATATTCTATTTCGGTATTTCCGTTCAGCGTATACGGCTTTAGCGTAATGGCATCGAAAAGATAGGTTCCGAACACGGAAGTTTCCCAAAGGAAACGGTCGTTTTTGAACCGAGTCACATTGAAGTCGGCGTTGATAGTCTTTTCGGGGCGCACATCCGGGTTGGGCACAACCACCATACCCGGCTGCGAGTCGAATACCTTTCCCACATCGTCTATATTGGGCACACGATAACCGGTGGAAAGTGCCAAAGCTATTTTCCAGTCCTTGGTCGGATTGTAGTTCAGTCCCAAACTGAAACTGTAAGTCATATTGTTCTGTTTCACTTCTTTCACGTCCTGACTCAGGAATGGGAAAAATTCGGCGGTCTCAAACGAGGAATACAACGTGGAGAATCCCAGGCGGATACCGTCACTTAGGGTCAGACGCGGAGTGATTTCCCATTGGTGGGACGCGTAGGCCTCTATATTGTGCATATAGTTTTTTCCGTCGGGGTAACGCGTATCCAATGCAGCACGCTCACCGGTGTCCACGTCCGTTTTGTGAGCCGTAGAGGAAAGGAAATTCAATGCACCGTCTATTCCGGCATGGATACGATGATTGTCCACCTGCTTCATCCAATCGGAAGACAATGACACCACATCCACATTCTCGTTACGGCTACCCAGCCAAACCTCGCCGAACTTACGGTTATGACGGCTTTCCTTGATTTTCTGATAGGCCACCGTAAAATCGACTTTGTCTGCCGACAACCAGTCAGCTATCTCCATCGTGTAGGCTGTCATCAAACGGAACTGAGGGCCATAATACCATTCGGCAAATTTAGGTTTGTCTTTTTTCATATCCGTCAACCGATCGTAACGGGGAATGTCCGTCGTATTCGAGAATTGGAAGTTCAACAAATGGCGGAATCTATCGTCCGGTTTGAACAGGAACTTCTGCATCAAGTCGTACTGCATATATCCGGAACCGGGTTGATGCCAGTCTTTGGAATTACCGATTAACAGGTCTTCACCATTTTCACGTACCACTTCATAAGGACGGCCGATGTATTCATCATCCTTTAGAAAGGGGTTCTTGCGTTGTCCACTCCGCAAATCACCGAAGTTGCTATAGGATAAAGAAGTCAATGAAGCAAAACGTTCGCCGCCGATATTGAAATCCACATGACCGGTGGTTTCTTGATTCGCACTACCGTAGCGCATAAAGGCATTACCGGAAAACAAAGTTTTCCCCCCATCGCCCAAAACCGGATTTTTAGAACGAAAAGCCACTACTCCCCCCAAGGCGTCCGAACCGTAGCTGACCGAAGAAGGACCGTAAAGCACTTCCACACGTTCCAATATGGAAGGGTCCACGGTTATGATATTCTGTAAATGTCCGGCACGGTAAATGAGATTGTTCATCTTCACGTTGTCCATGACAAGCAGCACCCGCGAACTTTCAAAACCGCGTATCATCGGGCTTCCACCACCCTGTTGGCTTTTCTGCACAGTCAGCAAACCGTCTGTGGTCAGCAAATCAGCGGCAGTCGGTGCATTGGCTCGTTCTATCTGGGCACGAGATAAAATGTAAACCTGTTGAGGCACATTCATTTTCACATCCTGTTGACGGTTGGCCGCCACTGTAATCTCTTCCATCAACCGGAGGGTTGAATCGGCTGGTTCCGCCCCGTGTAAATATACGGCAGGACACAAAAGCAATCCTATAAAAATCTTATTCATCATATCGTTATTCTGTTATGTAAATTGTCGTTACGTCTTTTAACTCAAGACGTAACGACAAACTCTGTTTACTTTATTATATCATCCTCAAAAATCCAATATTCTTACAGCCGTGGCATCTCCGTAGTTAATCACCATTTGGTAGGTGCCCGACTTCAAATCGCTCAAATCCAATACCATCGGCGCTACGTAACGAACGGCTTTCATCAATTTGGTTCCTTTCTTATTATAGATAGCAATCTTGGCCGGTGTCTGGTCGGGAAGTGTCAGACGTATGCCACGCTTGTCCGGAGTGAAGGTAAAACGCATCCCCTCCAATGCTTTGGCATGATTGATGGGCAATACCGACAGGTTCTCCGGTTGGAAGTCCACACTGACTTTCAATGTGTTTCCTTTCACGTTAACCGGCTTTATATATACATCCTGACGGGTGCCCGGCTCTACCTTGGAAAGGTCCAGCGTAAGGTTCAACGGACGAATCGAAGATTCGAAATCGAGCGAAACGTTGTCCATCGTAAAGGTTACCTCTACCGGATCCATACCCAAGGCATTGTTGATGCCCATGATGTAACCTCTCAGTCCTTTCACCTCCGGAGTCTCCAGATTCTTCCATACCGAACCGGACGGGTTTTCCGCACGCACCTGAGTGTCGTAGCTACGGATGTAATAAGCTCCCCTGCCGGACGTCTTGTTATTCAGATAATAGCCCTTGGCGTTCAAGTCGCTGATTTTGTCTATATCCAAATCGGACGGAAAGGTAATGAAATTCCATTCCTTGGGTACGAAAGTATATTTCAATATCAGCTTTTTTACCTGAACAATACCGTTTTTTACTACCACCTGCCCCATCTGGCCGGCATCACCATAGACAATCAGTTCTTCCAATACCTGACCGCCTTCCAACTCTACCCGCGCATCCTTCTGCACCAAAAAGCCCTTGGAAAAGCGGAATGTACAAGTAGTAGTTGTGGTAGGTTCCCATTCCCGGTCGCCGGGCTGGAATGCCTCGACTACAATCTCGGCATGTTCGGGAAGCGTATGCAGGTTCAGTATGTTTCCGTCTTCTATCGTGGCAAACTCCTGTCCCTTCAAAATACGATATACCGGTGCCAATCCCGAAGAGGCCGTAGCTTTCATCGGCAGCTTAAACGGCTTGTTGTGGGTTAACGGAAATTCTTTCTGCCAGTTTAAAGTCTGTTCCTTACGTGCCACCGCCGTGCGGTATAGTCTCGGTGCTCCGATTGAACCATGGTCGTTTCCGGCTCCATCGCCACCGTATAGCACATCAATATGCAAAACGAAAACGCCGCCCAAAGGATAATCCCATGTAGTCTTCTTGCTGTTATTGACAGGGCCTGTTGTCGTAAGCTGCCGGTTATCCGTCTTCAACGCAAACTCCATGACATAAGGCTGGCCTGACTGTTTGCCGACATCCGTGATAAAGCGGTCATAAATGCCCGCAGGCAAGGTAGTCTGCACCGAACCTACTGCATGAATACCAAATCCTTTTTTATATTTTTGCGTGGTGATTTGGAGCATAGAACCATTGACAGCCTTGTCTATCTGTGCATTTCCCTGCGTACGATAAGGCAAATCCGAAAGATAATCAAACACATCCAATCCCTCGTAATAAGAACTATACATCGTCTCACCTCCTTCGTAACCGTAGGTAATGCGGAACACACGATTCATCTCTAAGTCAGGAACGGCAACAGCCAGAACCTTACCGGTTGTTCCGGACACAAACGGTGTGTTATTCCATATCGTCAACAAATCAAGTTGTTGCAATTCATTCAACAGATATACATCGTCATAGATATTTAGCGTCAGTTGTGAAAGCCGATTTGCCTGAGGATTGACATATAAATATACCGTTCCCGGATTGCTTCCGGACTCCGGTAATACAGAAGAGATAAAGATATTCTCTCCCGTGCGAACCGCATAAGACAACTGACTTACAGCGCAAGCATACTGTTCGTTGCCGTATTGTGTGGCCTCGACAACCACTTCCGTAGATTGCCCATCTTTAAAGGTCAATACATTGCCTTTCAATTCGGCGGCATCGCGGCCTTTGATGATGCGGTAATATATCTTGCCCCCTGACGTGGCAGTAGCTTTCAAATCCACTTGCCGAGGGTATATGATGGTTTCTCCCGTATTCGTAAACGTAACCTGTTGCTCCTGTTTGTCCGATGGGGTACGTTCCATGTACAGTCTGGCCAAGTTGTAGTTTCCGATAGCATTTGAATTATTCGTAAAGTCCAACCTGATTTTTGTCAATGGCAAGCTTGGAATAAAAGTCTGATAATCAGCCGTAGAAATAGACTTTATTGCATTTGAATTAACGGTGAAGTCCAACTTTTTTCCCTCATTACAATAGAACATGAATTTAAGATTCCCGCTGCCATTCTGTGTCCCCAATACCATATCAAACTTACGAAAGTTCATTTCTTCCGGGAGGTCATAGATGATTTGACCACCTTTACTGGAAACTCCTTTATAGTAAGTCTTATCGCTTGTCTGCAAATTCTGATCCGTACCGAAGCAACGGTCCACACCAGGCAATGTTCCGGCTACTGCTGTGGTAGCCTCCGTCCATTGATAGTCTCCCAACCACATGAAAGCTTCCGTATTGGCCTGGTTCACGCACTCGGTAAGCAACCGGGTGTCGTCGTCCAACACCACTTCCATGCGATAGGCATAGTCTCCGGTTTGCATCTCCACATCCACCGTCAGGAAAGAACCTTCTATCAATTCATAATCCGAAGCTATCGTAGCAAAACCGTCGGACATCCGATAAGCATAAGAAGCGACCGATTTGATTTGCTTTCCTGCCAACTCCACCTTAGCTTTTAACTGACCGGCACTGCCGTTGGAATATAATCCCAAAAGTTCTATGGATTGAGCGTGGAGGCTTACCGATGCCCATACGAGCATCAGTAAACATCCTATTTTACCTATTAATTTATTCTTTATCATTTCAATATAATTTTAGTCACATAATCTTTTCCGTTCTCACTGATTTTCACGACATGTACTCCCGGTTTCAAAGATACCGAATAGTTGTGTTGAGCCGTTTTGTCGCGTGCTACAAGCTGACCTTGCACATTGAAGATTTGAATGTCGGCATTGCCACGCAGATTCTCTATCATGCAGGTAGTTCCTGAAACGTACACCTTATAACCGGCTGTTTCTACTCTGTCTTCAACACCAACCGAAGTGTCATGGCGTTTCACCTTCAATACGAAGCGGTCTTTCACATCTCCGGTTTGCGTGATATCAAACTCATAGGCGTTTTCCAGATCCAACTTCCATTCCGCCCCCGTATGTTTGTCCCAAAGGATAACCTCATCATCTCCTGTAAAACCGGTTATCCGGCTCAAACGAAGAGACAACTTGCCAGGAGTTCCTATTCTCAAACCCAGTTTGACTTCTTCGGTATCCATCGGCAATGTGTTCACAGAAGCCGCCGATTTTCCGGCTGCAGAGAACAATTGATTGGCTGTGGCTGACAAACTCCAGAATTTCGGAGCATCTTCATTCACCACAAAATCTGCCGAAGCACCTTCTTCCCAAATAATGTCCGTACGATCTTGCTCTTTATCCCCTGCGTAAAGTTTCAAGCGCACTGAAGTATATTCGTTTGCAGTATAGTAATCGAATGTACGACGGTTAAGCGTCACCTCTTTGGCCACAGGAGTCACGGTAAGTTCAGCCTCAGGTGCCAGTGTCTGGACAAAATAAGACTGGAACGGTATGATCTTCTGTTCCTCATCATAGTTCGTCATATCGAATGTAATGTAGTTGTCCAACTCCTTATTATACTGATAAACGAATTTAGTCACCTTGTGCTCGTCAAAGATCACATTCTGGTGTTTCGTGATGTTGATGTCTGCCAAATACGGATTACCGATCAGGTTCCATCCCTCCTGAGCCTTACCGTAAGGAGATTCAAAATGCTCCAAGTGGCCGATAGTTACCGAACTGTTCGACAGTAAGGTTCCGTTTCCGATATTCATCGCATTATCTACGTCAGCAACCGTCGTCAACTGAACTTCTTCTTCCAGATAGCCTTGCAGCAGTTCGGCTTCCACTTCCAAGTCAGCCGTAGGTGCAGTAGCCACAAAAGTATAGTCGTCCGTGCCGTTTTTCAATTTCAGTTCGACCTTGGGCTCAAGATAAACCTTGAACTCCAACGGAGCTGATTCCGCACCGACCGCCTGGACGGTTATCGGATTCAAAGCCATTTTATCCAACTTCGATTGGTCTATCATGATCGTAAAGCGATTATCGCCATTACGCATGTCTACACTGTCTTTATCCAAAGAGGCGTAGGCCGTTTCTTTCACTTCCAGCATCACCACATCATCGGCATTTCCGCTCAATACTTTCACTTGCAGAGGCAATCCCTTGGCGGTTTCCTCCAGCATGATATTGCTGTTTCCGGACATTCCGTCGGCCAAAGCCAGCTCCACCTTCACCGGACGTTTGCCGGATTCAGGAGAGACAAAGAACATCACTTCGGAAGCACGGTTCAACAACGCTCCCTCGATAGAAAACTCAGCTTTGCCGTTTTCTACAGTCTGTGCTTCCACAAAATGTTCAAACGGACTTTCCGAACCCAAAGCACGAATGGCCATCACCAAATGGTCCTGCTCCATAATACCGGCATGACGGTAACGTAAAGTAATCCGATCGGTTGCTGTCAACTGTGGATCGTTTGCATAAACCAATGTGTAGTGTGTTTTGCTCAAAGGCAAATCGGATTGTCTTCCGGCTGCTACATAGTTGTAAGAGGTACCATCGAATGTATTCCATTCTCCCTGTACATTCTTTCCTTCCGGATAAATCAACTGTACGGCCGAAGTTTCGGACATTTGGTTCAGATGCAGGCGACTTTCCGGATTAAACGGCACAGTAGAACGATAGTTTTGTGTCAAAGTACCGTAGTGCTTCAGCGACATGTCCTGTACGCTTTCACGCAAATCCCCGTTTTCATCTCTTACATCCATCGTCAAATAAGCCACTAATGCCGAATCATTCAGCAACACTCTTTCCTGCATATATCTCAAGACTTCTTCCTGGGTCAGTGAGCGGTTCCATACGGCAACCTGATCGAATGCTCCCGTAAACCAAGTGTTACCCATTTGGTTCTGTCCCAACATCAACATGGAATGTATGCGTCCTTTGTTTATATTACGTTTTATAGAATATTTCATTCCGTTCAGGTAATAATCCATACCATCGGGGCGGGCCACCAATGCCAGATGAATCCATTGTCCAACCTGATCTTTCGCCACGTTGAGTGAAGTAGATTGGTTCCAACTCCAGGATTCTTCATTCCAATGACAGCGTACATTACCGTTTTGCAAGTGTAGTCCTGTTGCTACAGAGGGATTTGAAGAGCGGAAAAATAAGAGCGGTTTGGTTCCGGACAATATGCCTACATCACCCAAATATACCCACCCCATTACGGTCACGGTATTGGATTCATGCAAAGCAACATAGTTATCTGCCGAACCCACCAAAATTCCACCTTTCTCCACCCACGTCGAGTTACCCAACCCTTTCGGGGTAATCCGGTTGACAACCTCAATCGGCATCGGAATCATCTTTTCGTCGGTCTTGCCTTTCAGAGTCACCAGATTCCGTTCATTGAAGGCTCCCAAATTCTGTCCTATTTTAAGTTCGGAGGAAGCTTCACCCTTCGTAAAATAGAATCCGGTTTGAGGTTGCAGCACGTCATTGTCCGACACGATATCATACACACCGTTCGGTTCTGCCAAGCCTTCCACAATAGAAGCGTGGGCTTTGACAATATGCTGATCCTCGGAATATACGGTAAGCTCTCCTCTATTTGAAACTCCCTCAACGGTCATTTCGATAGCCGGCTTCAAAGACACTACCAACATTTTTTTGCCTTGCAGTTCCTGCATCGGCAAATCAGTCGCTTGCAAAGTCTGCGTATCTGCATTATAGGTCAAATCTCCCACCAAATTCCAATAATTCCTACGTCCGTCTTCCGAATAATACAGACGATAACGTTTATTCGGATTAAACGGTTTACCTTCGACTGCATAGAAATCTAACGTCAAAGTGTCTGCTTCGGCAACGGTAAAGTTTCGAAAGATATATCCAGTCGGTTCCACCTCATAATATTTGGTATCCAAATTGGATTTGTCTTCCAACCAATGTTCCGCTTTATAAGCATATACACCGATCTGATAATCCGATGTTGTATTTTTAACGGCAATCTTCAACAGATTGACTCCCCGGTCTTCAAAGAGTTTCTCACCATCGGTCAATACACCGTAAGCAGTTCGTTGTGCACTGATGGGGAGCGACATTTTTTCATGAATAACCTCCGCACGCGTCATCACACGTGGCTGATATCCGGCAAATGTTTCCAAGTCTCCGGACAGATTATCCCCATTGAAAGCATAGTAAGCCACAAGTCCGTTACGATTGTCTACATTCACGGAATACATTTCACGACGGATTTCCTCTTCATTCAATTCGTAGTTCCATATCTTCAATTCATCTACGGCTGCCTCTATCGGCGCATACTCAAAAGCATCTGCAAACAGCGACAGGTAAGTGGAATTATTCAGCGTATGTTCCCTGCGATAACGCTCTCCCTCACCAGTTAACATACCGTTTACATACAGACGTATCGAACCGTCACGTTTCTCGGTTATCGCCACATGAGCCCACTCACCCATGTTCAATTTACCCCCTTCGATGGTTTTCTGTTCATCAGAAGCCGGTTCATACGTCGGCTTGTTAAACTGGTTGCTTGGCGAATATCTGAATTTCAAAGTTCCGTTTTCTACGAAAAGCAACCAACCTTTTGCACCTTTATCATATTCTTTCTGACGGTTGGCCAACAAAACTCCATCATTCATCGGTTTCACCCAAAGGTCTACAGTAAAGTCATTGAAGAAATAATCTACATATCCTAAATCTATTCTGCCCTTTCCGTTTGAATACAACGCATTTCCGGCTTTCTTTTCCAATTTTACATCCGGTGTTTCCTTCACGATGTATTCGGCCGATAGGGTAGACACATCGGGAGATTCTCTAAGTGTGAGTTTCAACTGTACTTTATCTCCGGGACGCAAGGCATGAGTAAGATACTGATAGGGATTATCTACCTTCATTCCATTTACCGTCCATTCATAATAGTAATACAACGGAATAGTCCATTTCGTATCAATACCGATAGTACGACGGCCATCCACATGGGTGATTTCTTTTAAGGCAAATCCGTTTTTAAAGAAACGGTCGGAAGGATGCTCCAAATCGGCTACCCATACGCCGCGACCATAATCAGCCAGTACCATCTCTTGTGTGGTATAATTCATGACAATATCACTGAATTTTCCACTATTATATCCCTTGGTCCAAAAACGCCAGGTATTTGAACCGTTTTCCAGAATATAGATTCCGGCACTACCACGATTCACAAAATAAAGATCGCCACTACCTTCGTGGAAAAACAAGTGGTCGCAAGCTATATTAGGAAGGCCCTCTCCTACTTTTTCCCAACGACTTTCGTTGACATACAATCGCATGACCTGTCCTGTCTGTCCCAAATACAGGATGTCGCTGTTATCGGGATCTGCCGCTAATCTGGTATTGCTAAATTTAGCCGGCTCACCGTTGTACAGGATGTCCTGAAAAGAGTTTCCACTGTCTATGGATTTCTTTAAGATATTATCAGTCGTACGTACAAAAATAGTAGTATATCCTTTATCGCGTGCAAATGTGACATCCGCGACATCCGCCCCGACATTATCAAACAGATTAGTCAGGCTCCGACCTATATCATCAATGCGGTAGAAAGTGTTTCCTTTTCCCGTTCCCGTACGTCTCATATACCAGGAACCAGTATGTACATCAGCGTAATTGGTGGTCGTGCTCCACGAGTCCAACGGCATATTCTCAATACCGCCTCCGCCACCTCCGGAGAAGTAGCATGTGCTGGTATAAGGATTGGCGCTGGATTCGGAACCTTCATAACCACGCCAATTTCCCCATCGACCGTAGCGGTAGGTCTGCACATCAATATCCTGCGTGTTACCCACCATCAACTGATCACCGAATTCATTGACACGGATATTGTAATACAACATCTGTCCCATATTTCCTCCAATATTAGTCCATTGGTTATTATTCACATCCAAATCTTTCATCAACATACCGCCATCCGAACCTCTGAACACCCGACCACTCTTGTGGGAAAGAATGAAATGATTGTCCGCATTGTGGCGAGAATTGGTTACCGCATAATATTTGCCGTCATCCTGTAACGACGTCAAACGGATTGACCATGCAAACTGATCGAAATTTTTTCCTCCGTCAGAACTAATGGCAGAACTCATCGTACATCCGTACACCCAATTCGGATCACGAAGGTTTACACCGAAACCTCCCAACCAATTCCAAGGAGCCTCATTGCCAAAAACAGTACCTCCACCGATTCCAGCACTGGGCTCTTGAAGCGTTATCCAAGTCTTTCCCTTGTCTTCGGTATAATAGAGTGCCGTAGCATTTCCGTTACGAACTGCTGCCGCAAACCACATTTGGTTCGGATTTATGGTACTGATGACCATATTACCCGGCGAAGTGGCTCTTAAAGGGAATATCGTCTTGTTATCCGGGTCGGAAGGATCATTACGCAGTGCCGTACGGTTTTCATTATATACATCAAAACTCATCTTCTTGATGTTATATTTTCTCTTTCCATTTTCCACCGTGCTTCTCGCTCCATCATCAAAATAGAAGATAGACCGAGACCCTGGTATGTAAATCATATCCCGGTTGGAGGGATCAAACTCCACAGACTGGAACCATACGCCTTTTCCCACACCATTGGGATGGACGTCTTTTAGTTCATCCGGTACAATGACCTCTGTCCAGGTTTTACAGGTGTCTTCACTAATCCAAAGTTTACTGGCCCAATGCTCAATCCCCCCTTGCTGCTGTGCGCCGATGAATTTCAGATTTCCGGCTTTGTCGCGGAAAGCATAACCTCGCTTATACCCTTTGTGAGTAGCCCCTTCTATACGACGCCAGCTATCTCCGCCATCCGTTGTTTCATACACCGTACTGTTATCACCAAAAGCAAACAAGTGATTCCAATCATCCGGGTCTACAGGGATCGAGGAGTGGCGAACCGTACTACGGTGAGCTCTCACCGGAATATTATCCGTGATGCATGTCCAGGTAAGCCCTCCGTTATCAGTCTTGAAAATGCCTGCTCCGTCGGGAATTACATACAATTTGTCATGGTCTTCAGGATGTACCACACCCCAATGCATACGTCCAGACGATGGTTTATGTTCCACCGTACGGAAATAGGCTGTATTACGAATACCTTTTTTACGGTCTTCTGGAGTGTACACGATTTTGGGCCAGGTATGGTTCAGTACATCGGTTGGAACAGTACGGGCTATACTGGCTTGCATCACCTCGTTGTAGGTTGTATCCACGAACTGGTAGAGCGTATCTCCGCCCGGCATGATACCGTAAGTGGGTAGCCATTGCTTGGCATACCATCCGTAACCGAATTTGTTCTTGGCAGCCTTACGGTCTTTTAAAGCCGTCTTCATGATGGTTACAATTTCTTGAGGGCTCCATCCGTCATGTGCCAACTTCATATACACTTGATCATCCAGCAAGTCTTCCATCTTCACGTATTCAAATGCGGAATCCGGAAGCAAAGCTGCTTCTTTTACCATTTTATTGCGTCGTTTCAGGTCCCTGTCGGAATCCGAAGCATACTCATTTCTTGCATAACTATGCAAAACAAAACAGCAAAATAAAAGTTGAGTGGTTAAAAAAAGTTTCTTTATCATCTAACTTCTGTTTTAAATTTAGAGCCTGTTTAAATTTTATTTAATAACATCCTAATGGATGCCAGTTTTAC
>ERZ834694.1871-NODE-1871-length-16769-cov-4.703183_pt1 | contig 16769 bp, 22 predicted proteins | sample MGYA00519691_ERZ834694 | MGnify/ENA primary metagenome ERZ834694 (study PRJEB31850, sample SAMEA3708758) | human gut metagenome | biome: human gut; feature: human-associated habitat; material: faeces | place: China | collected 2014 ... | reverse complement strand
TGCGGAAAGAAAATGCCCTAATAGGCTATGCCTTTTGTAAAAAGGCGCGGGCGCGGAGCGGCCGATCTGTGGGCGACGGTGCCGCCGTCATGTCCGTCAGCAGGGGAGCCGATGAAAGAAAACCGACGGCCCGTAAGCCCGCCGCCCCTTTGCGCCCGGAGAGATCCCGTCTAATCTCGCAGGGCGCATTGGGGCGGATGACTTTACAGCGCCATATTCTTTGCGACAGTCTGCATATCCCGCAGGATCGACGAATCAAGAATCCGGGCATAGTGGCGGGTCATCTTCGTATCGGAGTGTCCGAGCATTTTGGCGACGTTTTCTATGGTCGCTCCGCTTGCAAGGGTCAGCGTGGCGAACGTGTGCCGCGCAGTATGGGTCGAAAGGTGTTTGCGAATACCGCATATATCGGCTAACTCCTTCAAATAAACATTCATCTTCTGATTACTGCACACAGGCAACAATACGCCGTGCGTTTGACAATAAGCGTTGGCGGTGTATCGGGACAGAATCTCCTGCGCTGCATCCATAATGGGAATATTACACATACTCCCGGTTTTCTGTCGCGGCTTACGAATCCAATGCAGACCATTTATATCTATTGTAATATGTTCCGGCCGCAATTGCTTTACGTCCGAAAAAGCCAGTCCGGTCAGGCAGCAAAACCCGAAAATATCCCGTACCTGCGCTAACCGGGGAATGTCGATTGGTTTGTCAAGCAGTTTTTTCAACTCGGCCTTTTCCAAAAAATCACGCTCGACCGGCTCTTTGTGGAAACGAATTTCAGCAAACGGATCAGTCAACAACCAACCTTTCATCATCGCTATCCGGATAATCTTTTTCAGATTTTTCAGATATTGGATAGCGGTATTATGACTGCACCTACGTTCGGTTTTTAGAAAGAACTCATAGTCCTCGACAAACTGCCGGGACAATTCATCCAAATAAATATCGTCGCGGCGATAAGTTTGCCGCAAAAATTGTCCGATCAATTTCCGGCAGGTTTCATAACGCACCGCCGTTGCAAGCGCAACATCGATCCCCGCCAGCTTCTTCAGTTTTTCATTGTGTTCCACAAATACTTCGACCAACGTATGACGTACCGGACGATCCTTACCCAAATATCGGTTAAGAACTGTGTGCGCGGAAATCTCCGCACACTCCAACTCCAGATTCCGCCGGGCACGGAGTACGTTAGCCGACACCGCGTCAAGATAGAGATTCAACTCCCGACAGCCGCGGCCATTTTCAACGGCCTTTCCTTTGGCGGTATTCCACAACCGGGGAGCGACAAAACGCTTCACGGAAGCATCGGCGCGTTGTCCGTTCACAGTTATACGCATGAAAATCGGGGCTTCACCCGCTTTGTTGAGTTTTGTCCTGCGGATGTAAAAAAGCAGGCTGAATGTTGTCCTTTCCATAGACACTTTTTTAAGGGGTACAAAGATACTATCCCAAGTGCCGCTTGTCAAGATGTAAAACAATGCAATATAAAGAATTACATACAATTCGGTGTACTTTTTCAATCGCAAATCAGGTACACCGAATAGGCCACTGCCGACCCGCGTTACATTGCTTTTTAATGCCTGTGGACTAAACGCACAAAACCCCGCAAATAGTTAATTTGCAGGGTTTTGCTATTTTCTTCGTCGTACTTTTGCGGAAAGTGAGGGATTCGAACCCCCGGAACCTTGCGGTTCAACGGTTTTCAAGACCGCCGCGATCGACCACTCCGCCAACTTTCCGGGGACAAAAGTAGCACCGTTTTTCCATTCCGCCAAATCTTTACCGCGATTTATCGTCCGCAACGACGGTCCGAAAATCAAAATCAGACGATAATTTTCTTCTTTATCCGAAAATTGCATATCTTTGTCAGTAAGTTAGGACCGAGAGGTTAGTTTCTTCACGCACGACACCATGAACAAAGCGCAGTTTGTCGAGGCCATCGCCCTCGACGCGAACATCTCGAAGATAGACGCCCGCAAGGCCGTCGACGCCATGATCCGGGTCACGGTGCAGTCGCTCCGCGAGGGCGAACGGCTGACCTTGACGGGACTGGGTACGTTCAGCGTGCAGCAGAAATCCGAACGCGTGGGCCGCAATCCCCGCACGGGCGCCGCCGTGAAGATCCCGCCCCGCAAGGTCATCAAGTTCCGTCCTACGGCCGAGGTGGAATAACACCCCGTCCGCAAAAACACCGTAACATGCCCGAAATTTCACTCCGCGCCGAGCAGATGCCGGCCTCCCCGATACGCAAACTCGTCCCGCTGGCCGACGCGGCCCGCGCCCGGGGAACGAAAATCTACCATCTGAACATCGGCCAGCCCGACCTCCCCTCGCCCAAGGAGGGTCTCGAATCCCTCAAACACATCGACCGCAAGGTGCTGGAATACAGCCCCAGCGACGGCTACCGCTCGCTGCGCGAAAAGCTGGTGACCTATTACGAGCAGTATCAGATCAAGCTCTCGCCCGAGGAGATCATCGTCACCACGGGCGGCTCCGAGGCCGTGCTCTTCGCCTTCATGTCGTGCCTCAACCCGGGCGACGAAATCATCGTTCCCGAACCGGCCTACGCCAACTACATGGCCTTCGCCATTTCGGCGGGCGCCGTGATCCGCCCGGTGGTGGCCTCCATCGAGAACGGATTCGCGCTGCCCCCGATCGAGGAGTTCGAGAAGCTGATCAACGACCGCACGCGCGGCATCCTGATCTGCAACCCCAACAACCCCACGGGTTACCTCTACACCCGCCGCGAGATGAACCGCATCCGCGACATGGTGAAGAAATACGACCTGTTCCTCTTTTCGGACGAGGTCTACCGCGAATTCATCTACACCGGTTCGCCCTACATTTCGGCCTGCCACCTCGAAGGCATCGAGCAGAACGTCGTGCTGATCGACTCGGTGTCGAAACGCTACTCCGAGTGCGGCATCCGCATCGGCGCGCTGATCACCAAGAACAAGACGCTGCGCAATGCGGTGATGAAATTCTGCCAGGCGCGCCTCTCGCCGCCGCTCATCGGGCAGATCATCGCCGAAGCGTCGATCGACGCGCCGCGGTCGTACAGCACCGAGGTCTACGAGGAGTACATCGAACGCCGCAAATGCCTGATCGACGGACTGAACCGCATCCCGGGCGTCTACTCGCCGATCCCGATGGGGGCTTTCTACACGGTGGCACGGCTCCCGGTCGACGACAGCGACAAGTTCTGCGCCTGGTGTCTCTCGGATTTCGAATACGAAGGCGAAACCGTTATGATGGCGCCTGCGTCGGGCTTCTACTCCGATCCCGAATGCGGCCGCAACGAGGTCCGCATCGCCTACGTCCTCAAGAAGGAGGACCTCGAGCGGGCCTTGCTGATCTTGGGCAAGGCGCTCGAAGCCTACAACGCCAGAAAATAAAGACAAGACCCGCCAGCGAGCGGGTCTTGCTCATTTCCGACAACCCCGGAGACCCTGACGACCCGACGGGAGGCCCGACGACCCGGCAACCACATCCTGCCGCCCCGGCAATCTCCGGCCCCCGGCCGCGGAAGTCTCGGCCGCGGAAGTCCACGGCCCGCTGCGGTGTAGCCTCGAATACCCTGCTGTCCCCGAACATCCTGCCGCCCCCGACAACCCCGGCCGGCCTGACAACCCGGCAATCCCCGGCCCCTCAACCCCGGCAATCCCCGCCTCTCCGGCAGTCACACCCCGCCTCCCCCGGCGGCGCTTATTATAAATCGGTATCCATTCCCGGAGAGACCTCGGAGCAAAACCCGCCAATTCGGCCAATCCTATACCATTTAGTACAATTTTCGGGAATTTTAGACCAAAAAGTTTGGGCCGAGGGGATAGTTTTCCTACTTTTGCCCCGATTTTGCATGCCGGGAGGCATGCCGAGTATAAACCAAACCAATTCGTTATGAAAAAACTTTTCCTCGTTCTGGCCGCCGCAGCCATCGCCTCCGGCGCTTACGCCGAGGGCTATCAGGTAAACAACCTCTCCTCGAAACAGAACGGTATGGGCCACGTAGGTACGGCCATGAAACTCAACTCGGAGTCCATTTGGTTCAACCCCGCAGCCGCATCATTCCAAAGCACGCAGTTCGACTTTTCGGTCGGCGTCACGGGAATAGACTCGAAAGCCACTTATACCACCCTGCCCGACTACACGGGCAAGACCCAGTCCCGGCACTTCACGTCGGACAACAAGATCGCAACCCCGCTCTACGCCTATTTCAACTACAAGCCGCTGGACTGGATGTCGGTCGGCCTGGCTTTCAACACCCCCTTCGGTTCTTCGATGAACTGGGGCGACAATTGGGCCGGAGCGCAGCTCGTGCAGTCCATCAACCTCAAGGCCTACAATCTCCAGCCTACGGTGTCGTTCAAAATCTGCGAACACCTCTCCGTCGGCGCCGGCCTGATGATGACGTGGGGTAAATTCGACCTTTCGCGTTCGATGCTGCCCATCGGAGCGGCGAATGCTCAAAACGCCGCGCTGAACAACATCATACAGATCGTAGCTCCGGGCACTCCGAACATCTTCGAGCTGGCAGGCGACCGCAACATCATGTCGCTGGGTCTCGAAGGCAAGGCCAAAATGGCCGTCGGGATGAATCTCGGCATCATGTGGGACATCAACGAACAATGGTCGCTCGGCATGACCTATCGTTCGAAACTCAAGATGAAGGTGAATTCCGGCTCGATCGACATGTCGACCATCGACGATCCGACGATTCAGGCCGTCCTGGGACAGCTTCTTCCGAAATTCGACATCAATCCCTCGGCAATCTCCTCGGCAATCGTGAAAACCGAACTTCCGCTCCCGGCATCGCTGACCTGGGGCGTCAGCTTCCGCCCCGTGCCGAAATGGGAGTTTGCCGTCGATCTGCAATACGTGCTGTGGAGCGCATACGACCAACTCGATGTCCAGATCCTCAATCCGTCGACGAATCTTCCGGTCCTGACGATCCCCGCCAGCGACAAAAACTACTCCAACACGCTGGCATTCCGCTTCGGCGGCGAATACCACGCACTCGACTGGCTGACGGCCCGCATGGGTATGTATGTCGACGAAAGCCCCGTAAGCAGCGACTACCTCAATCCCGAAACGCCTTCGATGACCAAACTCGCCTACACCGCCGGCGTCACGTTCCGTCCTTGCAAATGGATGCACGTCGACCTGGCCTACGGCTATGTGAATTCGGCCGATCCGGAGCGCACGGGTTCCTATCCCTACGTCAACTCCGTGCTGGCGCTGGCCAACGAGCAGATCAAGAACGTTGCCCCCGAGTATCCGACGACCAGCGCGATCACCGACTTTTCAGGCAATTACACCGCACGCGCCCACACGTTCTCCATCGGCGTGGGGTTCAGTTTCTAAAAACAGAAAAATTTACTATCTTTGCGGTGCGTTTGGCAACAGACGCGCCGCATTGTTTTTAACGGCTCCATAGTTCAAGGGATAGAACGAGGGTTTCCTAAACCCTAAATTCGCGTTCGAGTCGCGGTGGGGCTACAAGAAAGGAGGAATCAATATCCCTCCTTTTTTTGTGCCCCTGAACCCATGCAGCCCCCCAAACCTCCCTTTGAAAAGGGAGACTTCCGCACATCCATGCCGGGTAAAAAGCGAGAAAGGCTTATTTCTCCTTTTCTTGTGGAATTTTACCTATCTTTGCTCCCGTAAAATCACGATTATGGAATCGCTTAAAGAGTTATACAGGATCGGCAGCGGCCCGTCGAGCAGCCACACGATGGGTCCCAAGCGGGCCGCCGAACGGTTTGCGGAACGCTGCCGCGACGTCGACGCCTACCGCGTGACCCTCTACGGATCGCTGGCCGCCACGGGCAAGGGCCACCTGACGGACGTGGCGATCCTTTCGGTGCTCGAACCGGCCGCCCCGACCCGGATCGTCTGGAAACCGGAGGTCGTGCTCCCCTTCCACCCCAACGGCATGCTGTTCGAAGGGCTGAAAGGCGACGAAGTCGTCGATTCCTGGACCATTTACAGCGTCGGCGGCGGGGCGCTGGCCAACGAGGCCTCGCGCCTCGAAACGCCCCGGAGCATCTACCCGCTGTCGACCATTTCGGAGATCAAGGAGTGGTGCTACCACGAGGGCAAGACCTTCTGGGAGTATGTGAGCGACTGCGAAGGTCCCGAAATCTGGGACTACCTCGACACGGTCTGGGAGACGATGTGCGCAACCATCCAGCGCGGCCTGAACAACGACGGCGTGCTGCCCGGAGGGCTGAAGGTCGCCCGCAAGGCCTCGACCTACTGGGTCAAGTCGAAAAGCTACACCGACTCGCTCTCCTCGCGGGCCAAAATCTACGCCTACGCGCTGGCCACCTCCGAGGAAAACGCCTCGGGCGGCACGGTCGTGACAGCCCCCACGTGCGGGTCGAGCGGCGTCATGCCCGCCGTGCTCTACCACCTCTCCACCTCGCGCAACTTCCTGCGCATCCGCATCCTGCGGGCGCTGGCCACCGCCGGACTTTTCGGCAACGTCGCCAAGACCAACTCCTCCATTTCGGGCGCCGAGGTCGGCTGCCAGGGCGAGGTCGGCGTGGCGTGCGCCATGGCTGCCGCCGCCGCGTGCCAGCTCTTCGGCGGAACCCCTTCGCAGATCGAATACGCCGCCGAGATGGGTCTCGAACACCACCTGGGCCTCACGTGCGACCCCGTGTGCGGACTGGTGCAGGTCCCCTGCATCGAGCGCAACGCCATCGCCGCAGCCCGGGCCTTCGACGCCAACGCCTACGCCACGCTCTCCGACGGCTCGCACATGGTGAGCTTCGACAAGGTCGTGGAGGTGATGAACGAAACGGGCCACGCCCTTCCGAGCCTCTACCGCGAAACCTCCGAAGGGGGCCTTGCCAAACGCTTCAAACGATAAGGTTTCGGGCGCGCCGGAAGCATCCTTCCGGGCGTGTGACGATTTTTCCCTGTAAACGGATAAATTTTCCCCGTCGGACAACCTCCGGCGGGTTAATTTTGTTATCAGCAAACGTCAACCTAAAACCACAATACGTATGAGACGATTCTTACTCCTTCTGCTGGTCCTCCCGCTGCTCGCCGGAGCGTGCGGCGACGACGCCACCGAAGACACCCCCGATCCGCCCGCAACGACGCTGCCGGCCGGGACCAGGGACGATCCTTTCGGCGTGGGAAAGTCCGTCACCGTCAGCGGACTGCCCGACAAACTGCTGATCGGCCTGGCGGCCAACAGCGGCGACAGCAAGAAGACCTCGGAAGCCGTCTTCAGCGACGTGAAAATCAACGGTCAGACGGTCGCCTTCGAATAAGCGGCCGATCCGTCCCAATGAAAAAGCCGCACCCTTTCGGGAGCGGGATTAAAAGGGCATAACGACCTGATTTATCGGATCATTACATTTTTGTATAGGGATAATAGGTAACGAAAAGGCAACGGTTTATTTTCAGCGTCTTGCGCTCAAATACCGCATTTCAAATAACCGATTACAAAATACAAAAAAAATGCGGATTTGACAAATTTGCTAAAAGGGCAGCATTCTAACGCATGGATATTCCATTTTCTCAAGCATACAAGGTTCTTGTTGGAAGAAATAGAACAAGAAGTTATCATTAGTGTCAAAACACAAGATGCTTGAACAGTTTTATGTGTCAGTTATGATGAAGGAAATTCAACCGAATAATCATCGCAATAAAAACAATCATTCACTTATTTTCTTCCTCTCAAAGAAGGGTTCGGGCAATATGATTTTATCTCTATTGCAGCATTCTCGCTCTGTCAACAAACAATGAAATTGATCATTGAACGCTTGAATCGTACCCTTGTCGTGGCAACGTACAGTCATCGGGGCCTTTCGTCCGAAGATAAATTGAGGTTGTTCAGCATCAAAAAACCAAACACCTTCCCAGTTTACTACTGTTCTGAAATACAGCCTAAACCCCCTCTTCGCCTGATCCCATACATCATCATCGATTAGGAAAATATCTTCCACCGAATATAACTGGGAAAGAAAACATTGATTTCATCGAGTTGCAACAAGCTGAATCCGCTGACTGCTGCTATTCAGCATAAAATTATCGTAATTATCTTTGTCGAGCGGAGAAAGATAACCGTTTATTTTCGCAACAAGTCCCATCTGGTCGCGCCGGTAATAACAAGTGTCGGTACTATTGTGTTCTCTTAACCCGGAAGGGCATCCAGATCGACGAAAAAGCTATACTATTGATTTACAGCTAGCAGGAATCGGATAAATTAGTTCTTCGCCACTTGCGAGCGTGAAGGTGATTGTAGAGTTCAGAAGATGTCTAAAACTCGAATGCATGGGTCCAGACATCAAAGATAGGGGTATTCCTCAAGTTGAGCCGCTTGAAGATCAGGAGCTGCTGGCATATACTACGAGAAAAGAAGCAGAGTGAGATAATGCAAATACTCGGTCAAAGCACGGGTAACATTACCAGCCAGAGAACATATATACACAGGGAACTCGGGGCTGACAGCCTCCGACAACCTATACCTTTGTCTGCGGGAGTAGATGAAGCCCGAGGCAGAGCCTGAAGAGGCAGAAATGGAGGTGCTGAAACTGAAGTTAAAATCGAGAATTCGACGACGTTATGATTTCGAGTATCGAATAATATTTACGGGTTCAGACGCGACCGGATTATCTTTTCACCCGCACCTCGTACAGATCGCTGCGACGGTCCTTGAGGTTGCGGACGCTGCCGTAGGTGTGCAACTCGTTCAACAGGTTCAGGTTAATGTCCGAAATAAGGATCATCTCCGTATTGGGCGTCGCCTCCGCACGCCGTCCGTCCGTCGGAAAAGCGAAATCGCAGGGCGTGAAGACTCCGGAGCGCGCATACTGAATGTCCATGTTGTGCACCTTGGGCAGGTTGCCCACACTGCCTGCGATCACCACGAAACATTCGTTCTCGATGGCGCGGGCATGGGCGCAGACTTGCACGCGCGAATAGGCATTCTGCGTATCCGTGAGGAACGGCACGAAGAGAATCTGCATCCCCTCGGAGGCCATAATGCGTGAAAGTTCCGGAAACTCAACGTCGTAGCAGATCAATACGCCGATCTTCGCGCAGTCCGTCTCGAACGTGCGGATCGTCTTGCCGCCGCTCAATCCCCAGCACTTCATCTCGTCGGGCGTAACGTGCAATTTTTCATACATTTCGTAAGTTCCGTCACGGCGGCAGAGGAACCCCACGTTGTAAAGCTGCCCGTCGTCTTTGATCTGGGGCATGCTGCCCGTGATGATATTGATGTTGAACTTACACCTGCTGATCATGCTTGGCAAAATCAAGTCGCAAAATATAATTATCGTATATGGGAAGATCGTGAATATTGTGGTTTCTATGTAAAAACACCAACAAAAAAGATTTGGTATGTAGGAGATTCTAAATTGCTGAATTGTCAATTACATATGGACCCACCAAATGTAATGTTCTTTGATTTTGCGGATAATCCTGTGCACATTGGTTTAGAAAATGCTTATAAACTGGCCAATACTTATCCAAATACAAAACTTGTTTTAATTCATTGGGGAAGTGTTGATGCACCTGAAGCAAGTGCTTTTAATGGAAATCCACAAGATATTTTAGACAATGTCGTTAATCCTGAAAGAGTTGTTATTTTAGCACCTGGTGAAGAATATGTTGTTGATTAAGAAGTAGAAATCATGAAATACAGTGAAGTTAAAGATTTTAATTATGATGATTATTTTAAACTTGGATGTTTAATTGTTGAAAAACATGACAAACATAAAGAACCATTTACGATTAGAATTTATATGGATGATCTTATTATCTTTCAATATATCATGCAAAGATGAAGGAAATGTTTCTCGTGGTAGAACCCTTCTTTGTACAAAGCAAAGTGAGTGTTGTTTTAGGTATCAAGCTAAGTTATGGTTATAAAGATTTATGTTTTAGCTTTAAAATCATCACTTCATCAACAAATGCCACTTGCTTGGAAAAAGGAACAATTCTTTTTACCAGCAACAACTGTTCTTATCAAATGTGCAAGAGAATACTTTAAGAGATGATAGAAATATCATCTATTTTAATACCTAAAAGGTATCATTATTGATAAATTATAAGTATTAGATATTTATAATAAAGCGAATTATAATGAAGTTGTAAAGAAAGAATGATACGAATAACAATTGAAGAAGCAAGTAAAAAAATAATATTCCAATTCATATCCTTAAAGAATATGAAAGTTGGGGATTGTGTCAAGAAGTTAAAAAAGTAATGGGATCTTGGCAATATGATGAAACAGACTTTGAAAGATTAAGCTTGATTATGATGTTATATGGTTTAGATTTTACAGTTGAAGAAATAAAAAAATATATGAAACTTTCTTTGGAAAAAAATGAAAGAGAATGTTTAAAGCTTTTAAATAAAAAAAGAAAAGGAATCTTAGATGAAGTTCATCTAAAAGAAAAACAATTATCCAGAATTGATTATTTAAGATATGAGATGGATCGGGGAAATAAGGAATGAAAAAGATTTGTGCATTGATGTAACCTTTACTTTTAGTTTTTACCTGTAGTGCTTGTAGTAGTAAAAAAGCAACCGCTAAAAAGAAAACAAAACACAAACAGATTTAAAAGAAGCCAATTCAAAATCATTAGTTATTTATTTCTCTTGGTTTGGGAGTACTCAAAATATTGTCAAGGAAATACAAAAATAAACCAATTCAGACATCTTTGAGATTGTTCCTGAAGTTGCTTATAGTGATGATTATGATACGGTTGTTGATGATGTGAAAAAGGAACAACAAGAAAAAGCAAGACCAAAGATTAAAAATAAAATTGAAAATATTGATGAATACGAAACCATTTACGTAGGATATCCAAACTGGTGGGGAGAGATGCCTATGATTCTTTATACATTCTTTGAAGATTATGATTTATCTAACAAAACAATTACACTATTTTGTACAAGTGGTGAAAGTGGATTGTCAGATACTAAAAAAACAATTCAAGCACTTGAACCAAGTGCTCCAATGGTAAAAGGATTGTATGTTTCAAAGTCAGCATCAAAAGAGGCTACAAGTGATGTAAAAGAATGGGTAAATGAAATTAAATAAAAGGAGAGAAGAAAGATGAATTTATATGCAACAGATAAAGAATATAAAGAAAGATTTGATTATTTTTTAGAAGAAGTTAAAAATGATGAAGGAAATAAATTAGATGAACCAACGCGTTATTTAGCTGTTTTATCCGTTTTAATGGGAAATCAAGGAATTTGTGCTTATGAAGAAGTTCTTGAAAAAGCGTTAGATGTTTTATCGCCTGTGCAAGTAAAAGAAATGGTTTATCAAGCAACTGACTATTTAGGATATGGAAGAATGCTCGAATTTTTAAAAGTTACAAATGAAGTATTTAATAAAAAAGGAATCGAACTTCCATTACAGTCACAAACAACAACGACAATTGAAAATAGATTAGAAAAAGGAATCCAAGCACAAGTAGATATTTTTGGTGAACATATGAATGAAGCTTGGAAAAAAGCAACAGTCAATAAATGGTTAGCTTCTAACTGCTTTGGTGATTACTATACAAGAACAGGTCTAGATTTAAAACAAAGAGAAATGATTACTTTTTGTTTCTTATATGGACAAGGTGATTGTGTTCCTCAAGTTATGGCCCATATTCAAGGAAACTTAAATTTAGGAAATGATAAAGCTTTCCTTACAAATGTTGTTTTACAATGTGTTCCATATATGGGATATCCTCGTAGCTTAAATGCACTTGCTTGTATTAATAAAGTAGAAGACTAAATATTGAATATTTGTGGTATTGCAAAGCAATACCACTTTTCATATATAGAGGGGTGGGAAAACGATGGAAACTATTGTATTACAAGGAAGTCCAAATAGTAAAGGATCAATGAATATCCTCTGAAAACTTTATCAAGTGAGCAAATGAAAAGAGGTATGAAGTAAGAAGTTTTAAGGTTTCGAAAATGAATATTAAACCTTGTCTTGGTTGGGTTGCCTAGGGTTATGAAGAAATCATTATTACGTAATGATTTCTTTATGGACAAATATAGGATTTTATAACAAAAAAAGGGTTTAGCTGAACCCTTATTCAATTTCTATCCAATATCTTTGAATTGTTTTACCATCTTTAACAATTTCATTTTCTAAAATGGCACCATTGTTTTTAATTGATTTTGCAGAACCAATATTATCTTTATCACAAACAAGTAATACTTTATCAATATTTAACTTTTGACATTCTTTTAAAGCTAAACCGATGATTTTAGTTGCATAACCTTTTTTTCTTTCACTTGGTCTTACTCCATCACCAATATGGCCACCGTAATTTAATAAATAATCATTAAGTTTATGACGAATATTGATGGCTCCAACCATTTTATTTCTTTCTACATCTAAGGCGAAAAATGTTGAATCTTCTACCAAACCAGGTTTTGGATTTTTTAAATCAAGATTATTAATATAATAATCAAAATTATGATAATCATTTTTAAAAATAGAAGCTGGAGAAGTATTAGCTTCAGAATGATTATTATTATAATCAATCCACTCCTTCAACATATCAACAATTAAATCTTGATATTCATTTGATGCTTTTACTAATTTAATAGACATAATATAATCTCCTTTTATTGAAATATTTCTATTATTATAACATTTGTAGAACATAATAAAACCCTTTATTAAGTTGTACTTAATAGAGGGAAAGTGCGTATTATCTATTTTATTAAATATTTTAATAAATCTTTAATTGTGACAATGCCATAAAAACATTGGTTTTTTAAAACAATAATATCTTCATAAAAATGTGAATGTTCATTTTCAAGAAAAAGTTGACAAACATTTTTAATAGGAAGATGTGATGGAACAATCAAAGAATCTTTAAAAAGATTAGGTTCAACAATATCTAAATCACAAAGTATATTTTCTCTTTTTAAATAACCTAAATAATGTCCTTCATCATTGATAACATAAATTCTTTGAGTGGTATTATTTTCTTCAAAAATTTGATAAGCATTATTTATATTTTGATAGGTTTTTAATGTACAAGGGAAATGACAAAGAGAATCTATTGTAGGAATATCTAATGTTTTCTTATATTTGTTGTATAATTTTTTGATAGTTTCTTTGATATCTGGTAAAAGATCATCAAAATTATCAACAGGTTTCTTTAAATAATAACCTTGACCATATTCAATACCTAATTGAATTAAACATTCAAGTTCTTCCTTTGTTTCAATACCTTCAACAATTAATTTATAATGCATAGCTTTACAATAGTTGACCATGACTTCTCCCATCGTATGTTTATCTTTATTTAAATGAATATCTTGAATAAGTTCTTTATCTAGTTTGATATATTCAGGTTGTGTATGATTGATTCTATTTAAATTAGAATAGCCTGAACCAACATCATCAATAGCAATTTCAAAACCTTGGCTACGATAATGTCTAACGGCTTGTTTAAATAAGTGTTTATCTTCAATAGATGTTGTTTCCGATAATTCAAAGACAATATTATTAGAATCTAAATGATATTTTTTAAATATTCTTTTGTAAACCCCTGAACAAAATCTGAATCTAATAAAATATTAGCATCTACATTAATAAATAACTTTTTCCCTAAAGGCATTTGTTGACTTGCCTTAATAGCACATTTGCGACAAAGTTGATCTAACTTCCATGATTGTTCAATTGTATTAGCTATCTTAAATAATTCTTCAATATTAAGAGTACATGATTTTAAAGTAATACGGCTTAAGGCCTCAAAAGATACTATCTCTCCTGTTTTTAAGGAAACAATAGGTTGAAAAACACTTTTTATTTTCTTTTCATTAATTATTTTAAAAAATTCATTGATTTTCTTTTCGTTTAATTTCATTTATCTATCCTCTATTCTTTTTAAAATATATAGAAAGAAGAATGATATTTCTATCAATAAAAACTAAGGAAATTGTAAAAAATAGGTAAAAAGATTTTGTTATAATAAAACAAAGGAGAAAGCATATGAAAGAAATAGAATATAAAGTACTAGGTGTAGATGATTTAGAATTATTAGTAAAGATAAGAATAAAAGATTTAAAAATGTTTTCTAATCAAAAAATAACAAATTCTACAATAGAAAACATTAGAGTTTTTTATAAAGAAAAAATGTTAAAAGATGAATGTCATACATTGGTGGGCTATCATTTAAATCAAATTATTTCAACAGCTACAATTTACTATTATGATATCCTTCCAAGTAATGAAAATTCCAAAGGAAAAGTTGGACAAATAACGAATGTTTGGGTAGATGAAAATTATCGACATTTAGGGATTGGTAGATATATGGTAGAATATCTTATTGAAAATTATCAAAAAGATGTTGGAATGATTTGTTTGAATAGTTCAAAAGAGGGAATAAACATGTATTTACATCTTGGATTTAAAAAGAAAGATAATTATTTGATTTATAAGAATGGGTAGTGTTGAATAATATTGTTTACAATAACTATTTTTCTTTATAAAATTGGACGAGAAGTAAGTATACCGTTGCCAATATGCGGAATAAAAATGGTTGTAAGTAGTAATCCTTCACTATTGAGTGAGGGTTTTTATTTTATAAAAAAAGGAACATTAATTTTGTTCCTTTAAACTTTCTTTATAGCTTCTTCCAATAGGAAGATGTGTTTGTTCTTTTAAAATAACTTCTTGATTTTTTATTTCTTGAATAAATCTTTTGTTAATAATGTATGATTTATGAATTTGAATAAAATCAAGAGATTGTATTTCTTTAATAAATTGACTTAATGTTTTTCTTTCAATCATTTCACCATTAATAGAATGAATAATAATTTGATGTCTAAGTGATTCGATATAATAGATTTGTGATAATCTTATTTTTGAAGTAATTCCATTTCTTTGATAAAGATAATATTGAAAGTTTTTTTGAATTTGTTTTTGAATAAAATCATGATAATGAATAAATTGCTTTTCTAATTCATTATTAATGAAATAAAGATGTGTTTGCATTTGTAAACAAATGCTTACAAGATCAAAATCTTTAGGTCCAATAATATAAATAAGTGTACTATCTAATTTCTTAAGATGATTTAAAATATTTAAATCATTCTTTTTTTCTATTTCTACAAAATAAATATCTTGAATTGTTTGATGTGTATAATTCGTAAGTTTATATTCTATTTGTAAATCATTAAAGAATTGTTGAATAAGTGGTTCTATTTGTTTGTAATGTTTTGAAATAAGAGAAATTCTAATCATGTTTTTTCTCCTTTTCAATAGCTACAATATATTGATCAAGATTTTTATTTGAACGTATGATATCTAATAAATGATAAGAATCAACAAAACGTACACCATTTTTTTTCATGAGTTCAATGCCTTTACTAAAAGTTTCTTTATCAGAACTTACTAAATTTTCAATAATATATTGAGAACCATCCAACATATTAAATTTAAACACAATTTTATTTCCAGAACCATTTACTAAATATTTTGATGGATAAAAAGAATAACGATAATAAGAGATTTGTACAAAATCAATTTGTGAAAGTTTTAAATTGATGTGATATCTAGGATATTTATTTTTAAAAAGAAAAGAATAAAGATACTTTGCTTTATCTAAATTTTTATCAAAATAAATGTATCTTAAATATTTTTGATCAACTTCCCACATAGTATTAGCGAAAACTATTCCTGGTAATACTAAACTATAAATTATTAATAATATAATAATAAGAACACCAAAAAACATTATTCTTTCATAAAAATGTTTATACATGATAAAGAAAACACCTAACCACCAAACAACAAAAAGTAAAATAACAAAGTTTAATAAGATGATTTTTCTTTTCTTTATTTTTCCAACAGTAACTTTCATAACTTCCTCCTGTACGCGTATTATAACATAGTTTTTTTATTTGGATTTTGTTGTTGGGGACAGGTTGATGGTTGTTGGTGCCTCTTTGCTATTTATTTAAAAGAATAGGATTAAAGTATAGATAAGGAGGAAAAGAAGATGAAGAAAAAGGTAATAATGATCGGTGTTGTTTTAATTGTGTGTTTAGGAACTATTTTTTATAATATGCAAAAGAGGGATCCTTATAAAAGTTATAATCATTTAAAAACAAGTGAAGTTTTAAAAGTAAAGGAATTTAATCGATATTGGGTTTATTTTTATTCAATGGATAATCAAGAAAGCATGGACTCTAAAAATGGGATAGCTCGTCTTAATAAAGCAGTAAGTAATGTTTATTTTGTGAAAATAAAGGATAAAGAAGTAGTTATTGAAAATCAAAAAGTTAAATCAGCTACATTACTTTATATAAAGGATCATCAAATAACAAAAGAATACAAAGGATTAAAACAATTAAAAGATCATAGTGATGAAATATTACAAATGAGTTGGTAGAAAAAAGTTTAAAGCTTTTTTCTACTTTTTTAGTATAATGATAAAAAAGAGGAAAAAAATGATGAAAGAAATAAAATTAACGGATATTAAAGGTGTAAAAGTAGGACAATATGAAAATCAAGAAGCAGCTACAGGATGTAGTGTTGTTATTGTAGAAAATGGAGCGACAGCTGGAGTAGATGTTCGTGGTGGGGGTCCTGCTACAAGAGAAACAGATTTATTGAATCCAATCAATATGGTGCAGCAAATTCATGGTGTTATGCTGAGTGGGGGAAGTGCGTTTGGTTTAGATGCGGCAAGTGGGGCGATGCAATATTTGGAAGAGCAAACATGCGGATTTGATATGCAGGTTGCTTATATTCCGATTGTATG
>ERZ834694.1836-NODE-1836-length-17073-cov-3.191209_pt1 | contig 17073 bp, 11 predicted proteins | sample MGYA00519691_ERZ834694 | MGnify/ENA primary metagenome ERZ834694 (study PRJEB31850, sample SAMEA3708758) | human gut metagenome | biome: human gut; feature: human-associated habitat; material: faeces | place: China | collected 2014 ... | reverse complement strand
CTGGAAAAAGCAGGTACCCACGATCGCCAGTGCCATCTTTTCTAAAATCTGATACAGTCCATCCCATTGGATCTGCCCGCTGCCGATCATACAATCGACCGCCTTTCCCGTAAGTACCGGAACCAGCAGGGTGAAGATGACTGTCAGTACCGCACAGATCAGGCTGAGAACGATCTGTAAACGGTAGGTCTTTAATTCCACCAGAACACGTTTGATTACTTGAGATTGTTTGATTTCATTTTTTGTACTCATGATTGCTGACCCTTCCTCTTACGAGTTTTGCTCTTTTTCGTCTTTTGGAAACTGTGAATAGTATATTTCCTGATAAATGGCATTGTCCCGCAGCAGGTCTTCGTGTTTGCCCTTGCCTACGATACAGCCATCTTCCATGACTAAGATCTGATCCGCTTCCATCACAGAGGAAGCACGCTGCGATACGATAAAGGTCGTCGGATGCCAAGGCAGCCCGCGGATCGCCTTGCGCAGTGCTGCGTCCGTTGCCACATCCAGCGCAGAAGCCGAATCGTCCAGGACCAGGATCTTCGGCTGTCCCGCCAGGGCTCTAGCAATCGTCAGTCTCTGTCTCTGTCCGCCGGAAAGATTTCTGGCATCCTGTAGGATCTCCTCATCCAGACCATGCTCTTTGCTTTCGATGACGTTGTCTGCCTGGGCTGCATGGACGGCTGTCGCGATCATATCATCTGTAATATCCTCCCGTCCGAAACGGATATTGTCCCGGATGCTTCCATGGAAAAGCACACCGCGCTGCGGTACCAGACCTACGATCTTTGTCAGTTCTTTTTCCTTGTAACTGCGTACATCCTTGCCGTAGATCAATACTTTTCCCTTGCTGGCATCATACATATGGTTGAGCAGGTGCAAAACGGTAGACTTACCGGAGCCGGTGCCGCCGATGATACCAACGGTTCCATGATCCGGCACCTTAAAATCAATATCCCGGATCGCCATCTCGCCCGCCTGTGGATAAGCAAAGGATACCTGCTCATAAGATACTGCATCCGCCTCTGATGCCTTTTGTGTCTCTGTCACATAAGTCCGCTCATCATATGGCATTTCCATGATCTGCTCCACTCTGGTAACCGAAGCGTAGGCACGCATAAGTACCACGATCAGGTTTGCCAGTTTGATCAGTTCTACCAAAATCTGTGACATGTAGTTGACAAGTGCTACGACCTGTCCCTTGGCAAGGATCCCCATATCGACCTGGGTAGAGCCAAACCAGATGACTGCCACAACACCAAGATTGACGATCACATAGGTGATCGGGTTCAGAAGTGCAGAAACCTTGCCGGCACGCATCTGGTCGGCATACAGGTCTTCTGTCTGCGTCCCAAATGCCTGCTTCTGCTGATCCTGATTACCAAAGGCACGGATCACACGGGCTCCCTCTAAGTTTTCACCGACTGCCAAAAAGACGCGTTCCATCTTCTTTTGGATCCGGCTAAAGATCGGCAGGGTCGACTTGGTGATACCATAGACGACCAGCCCTAAGAGGGCGATCACGATCACAAAGATCAGGGTCGACTTGACATCAACGATCAGTGCCATGATCATCGCACCAAACACGATAAACGGAGAGCGCAGGAAAAGACGCAGGAACATATTGATACCACTCTGTATCTGGTTGATATCCGATGTGATACGTGTTGTAAGTGCCGATGTTCCCACACTGCCATGGCTTGCCGCTGACATATCCATGATGCGGTGAAAAAGATCTGCACGCATCTTAGAAGCCGTGTAGATGGCTGCTTTTGCCGCAAAATACTGTGCCGTGATGGCAAATGCCAGACCCAAGATGGCAAACAAGATCAAAAGCAGGCACATATGGATCACATAGTCCCTATCCCGGTTTGCGATTCCTACGTCGATAATGGATGCCATTACCAGCGGAACCAGGAGTTCAAAAATTGCCTCCAGCATCTTAAAGAGCGGTGCAAATATACTTTCTTTTTTATAATCTTTTAAATATTTTCCCAAGAACTTCATTTTCTATCCCTTACTTCAAAAAAAGCAAAAGCAAGGACTGCGCCTTGCTTTTGCCTGTCATTATTCTGCCGTTGTGTCTGCTGCCGTTACCTTTTCAAAGAAAGTATCGAACTGTACTTTCTTCCATTGCTTCTTATCGGTCGTCCAGGTAATTTCCTTTTTCCAGCCCTTCAAGACAGACTCTAAATAGTCACTGCGCTTTTTCTCCTCAAGCGTTGTCATCGCTTTTTGGGTTGCTTCTTCATCATACGCGCTATCTAAGCGGATGACATAGTAACCATCGTTTCCTACATCTACAACAGATGAGATCTGTCCCTCGGAAAGAGCATCTGCGGCTGCGATCACGGCTTCATCCAAAGAAGTGTCATCCTTTCCGTAGGATGCTGTCTTGATGGTCGCGCCCGCTGCCTCACCGTCTGTCTCCAGATCGGTTGAAGTCGTAAGGGCTTCTGCCTTTGCCTTTAATTCCTTTTTCTGGTCGTCGGTATAATATCCAGTATTGCCAGAGGAATCTTTATAAGTCACGGATCCGAAATAAGCATAAGTGATCGTGCGCTGTGCAGCCTCCTCCTCGGTCACTGTCACATCTGCCGACTCCTTGATGGCTTCGGATACCTTGGATGCGATCGTCTGATTAGTCAGATACTTTTCTACGATCTCCTCGGTCGCCGTCATAGCGTCCAGTGTATCTTCCGAATTGTTCTTGATAAATGCCTTAGCTGCCTTTTTGATGGACTTTTTCTCATCATCGGAAAGGGTCACATCATAATCAGAGGCATGCTGTTCCAAGAGGTAATCTTCCTTCATGGACTTCATGACATTTTTCTTGACGTTATCCTCAAGCGTCGTGCCATCATCTTCCTTTGTCCACATATCCGTACCCATATACTGTAAATATGTGGCATCATACAAGGACTGTGTATATCTGGCAACGAAATTGCCGTAACCCAGTGATATGCTGTCCTCTCCTTTATTGATATTTACAAGTGTTGCATCTGCATTCAGACCGCATCCGGAAAGCAGGGTCGCTCCCGCAAGCGTCAACGTCATTGCAGCAACAAGAATATTTCTTTTTTTCATACTGACTTTATCTCCTTGTTTTCGGCTTACCTTGCTATTATAGCCATTTTGCAGGTAAGGGGCAACCTCTAAACCTTTGAATATTTTGTGTCGCCTAATTCTCCGATTTTTGATTTAATGCCAAGCCCTGCAATTCTTTTACAAATGTCATGACCAGATCCGGCAGATCCTTGGGCTTGATCCTTGAATTTTTCTTGTAAAAATAATGGAAAGCCGGATGTTTGGCATCCGCCGTAAAGGTCACATAAGGTTTATTCTTCTCAATGACTGCCGGGATCCCGCTGGCATCGATCGCCGCGCGTTCAAAGAGGGTAAAAACGATCTCCTCCGGTCTTTGTACAATGTCTGTGACAAATGCCTTGTGAGCCTCCATACGGAGCATGGCAATAAACAAAAGGTTTTGCACAGACCGGGATGGTTCTCCGAAACGGTCGATCAACTCATCTAACATCTCATCGCGTCCTTCCTCGGAATCGATGAGTGCGATCCTCTTATAAAGATCCAGGCGCTGTTCCTCACTGGCAACATAAGTCTCCGGCAGATAGGCATCGATATCCAGATCGATCGTCGTGTCAAAGTGCTCCTCCACCATGCCGCCTTTTTCTTTTTTCACAGCCTCGCCCAGCATCTTACAGTAGAGGTCATAGCCGACCGCCGCCATGTGTCCGTGCTGTTCCTGTCCCAGAAGGTTGCCTGCCCCGCGGATCTCCAGATCCCGCATAGCGATCTTGAAGCCGCTTCCCAGATCCGTAAATTCCTTGATGGCAGCCAGACGTTTCTCTGCCACTTCTTTTAACATTTTGTCCCTTTTATACATCAAAAATGCATAGGCACTGCGATTACTTCTTCCCACACGACCGCGCAGCTGATACAACTGGGACAGTCCCAACTGGTCTGCATCATGGATGATAATAGTATTGACATTGGAAATATCCAACCCGATCTCTATGATAGTCGTTGATACCAGAACATCGATCTCCTGATTGATAAAGCCATACATGATCTTTTCCAGACGGCTCTCCGTCATCTTGCCATGCGCATATGCCACATTGGCTTCCGGCACCAGTTCTTCGATCTTTGCCGCAACATCCGCGATCTGCTTTACCCGGTTAAAGACATAGTAGACCTGCCCGCCACGCGCCATTTCACGGACGATGGCTTCCCGGATCATTTCTTCATTGTATTCAAAAACAAAAGTCTGGATGGGCTGGCGCTCCATAGGTGCCTCTTCCAAGACACTCATATCCCGGATGCCGATCAGGCTCATATGCAAGGTTCGCGGTATCGGTGTCGCTGATAAGGAGAGCACGTCGACCGTCTTTTTCATCTGCTTGATCTGCTCTTTGTGGTTGACACCAAAACGCTGTTCCTCGTCAATGATCAAAAGTCCCAGATCCTTATAGGAAACATCTTTGGAGAGCAGGCGGTGGGTTCCGATGACAATATCGATCTGTCCGGTCTTTAGACCTTCGATCGTCTTTTTCTGTTCTGCTGCACCGACAAAGCGGCAAAGCAGTCCAATATTGACCGGATAGTGGGACATACGCTTTAAAAAGGTATTGTAATGCTGCTGCGCCAGGATGGTCGTCGGCACCAGATAAACGACCTGCTTGCCGTCCTGCACTGCCTTAAAGGCTGCACGGATAGCGATCTCCGTCTTGCCATAGCCGACGTCCCCACAGATCAGGCGGTCCATGATCTTGCTGCTCATCATGTCCTGCTTGACTGCCGCGATCGCCTCCAACTGTCCGTCAGTCTCCTCGTAAGGGAAAGTTTCCTCAAATTCCTGCTGCCAGACGGTATCCGGTCCATAGACATAGCCCTGATTCTGCTCGCGCAGGGCATAAAGATCCACCAATTCCTTGGCAACCACGCCGACTGCTGCACGCACACGATTTTTGGTGTTGACCCAGTCCTGGGTTCCCAGTGTATTTAATTTTGGCTTTTTGCCATCCTGGCTGCCGTATTTTTGAATAGCATCCAACTGGGTCGCCGGAATATAGAGATTGCCGCCCTTGGCATAAGAAATCTTGATATAATCCTTGACGACCTTATCCACTTCGATCTTTTCAAATCCCTGATAGATACCCAAGCCATGATTTTCATGAACAACATAGTCCCCAATCGTCAGATCTGACAGACCGGCGATCTGTTCCCCCTCATATTTGCGGGTTTTCTTCTTTTTCCGTCGTGCCCTGCTGCCAAAAATGTCCTGCTCCGACAAAATGACAAAAGATGACTCCGGGAACTCATAGCCCCGCGCCAGATTTCCCACAGATACCATAATCTCACCCGGATAGATTTCATGGTCGTAGTCTTCCGAGAAAAAGGCATTCAGATCCTGATCCATGAGGTTTTCTGCCAGATGATTACCACGGGTCCGCGATGGGCTGAGCAAAAGGATACGGTATTTGCGGTCTTTAAATCTTTTCAGGTCTTTGACCAGAAGTTCAAACTGATTGTTGTAGGCGCCCACAGAGACCGCACGCACGCCGGTATGCCCTGCAATGGAAAGCAGTCCCTCGCGGCTATCCAAAGTTGACAAGACCACACCCGGATGTTTTTGCAGCATAGCAAAGACGCTCTTGGTAGTCAGCAGCATTTCCAGTTGTCCCGGCAGGCAGTAGCCCTTTTCCAGACGGCTGGTCATGCTGTCCGAAAACTCCTGTTCAATAACCTTTCCCTTTTCGTCCAGATGCACCAGTTCATCTAAAAAGACCAGAGTCTCCGGCGGAAAATAGGAAAGCAGACTTTCCGTCTGGCTGACAAAGTAATTCAGATGTGTCTCCAGACCAAGCCCCAGTCCCCATTCTCTGGTCTCGGTCGCCAGTTGTTCCACTCCGGTCTTGATCCGGTGTGCTTCTTCCGTGCGCATCTGACTGCGATACTTCTGATACAGTTCTTCCGCATCCACCTCCATACGCTTTAAACCGGTCTCGATCTCCTCCTGGGTCAGCACAAGTTCCATCGCCGGATAGACCGTCACATGTTCTACGGAGTCGATGGACTTTTGCGTTGCGACATCAAAATAACGGAGCGAATCGATCTCATCGCCCCACAACTCCATACGGATGGGATGTTCTTCTGTCAAAGGAAAGATATCCACGATCCCTCCACGCACGGCAAACTCTCCCGGATGTTCCACCTGGGTCACATTTTCATAGCCCAGCATGACCAGTTTCTTTCGCATTTCATCCAGATCCACCGTCTCTTCCAGATCAATGGTAAAAATGCCCCGTTCATAAGAGGAAAGGGGCGGCACACGGTTCATCAGGGCATCCATAGTCGTTACGACCGTGACCGGTCTATGCTCAATGAGTGCCTGTACGACAGAAAGACGCTCTCTGGTAAGAGCGTTGCTGTGAATGTCCGACTGATAAAAGAGCAGATCTCTTGCCGGATAATACAGAGTGTTTTCATCAAAAAACTGATAACCCTCATAGATCTGCTTTGCCCGCATCTCGTCAAAGGTAACGATCAGTTTGATCGGCACATCATAACCGATGCCATAGATCAGATGCGGTTTCAGACTGTCGATCAGCCCCGATACCTCGTAGATGCGTTTATCTTTTTTTAGATGTTCCCGCAGTTCCTCGATCTGCGGCATCTCCTCAAAAGGTTTTAAAAATGTTTTCATGATACTTCCACTTTTCCATTATAGCGGCTCATCGCCTTATCCACGTCTTCCGACAAGATACAGTCGATCGCCTGCGCCGCGCGCTCATAGGACAATTCCACCAGACGTCTGTCCTCCGGTGCAAAACGTCCCAGCACATGTGCGATCATATCTCCGTTTGGCGGCAATTTGCCTACACCGATGCGCACGCGCATAAATTCCTCGGTATGACAGTGGGCGATGATATTCTTCAAGCCGTTGTGACCGCCCGCACTTCCTTTTTTGCGGATACGCAAGGTTCCCGGATCCAGTGCCACATCATCTGAGATCACGATCAGATCCTGTGCCGGATCCAACTTGTAAAAATGCAGGATATCGCCCACACTCTCGCCACTTAAATTCATAAAGGTCTGCGGTTTGACCAGAATGACCGCCTGTCCTGCGATCCTGCCCTTTCCGATCAGAGCTTTGTGTTTTCGTTCCGTCACAGAAATACCATTCTGTTCTGCCAATAAGTCTATGACATCAAAGCCAACATTATGTCTGGTTCTTGCATATTTATCTCCCGGATTTCCCAATCCAACTATTACATACATACGATCATCCTCATTTCCTGCCTGATAACGTGATTTCTACTGATATACAATTTAGCCGACCGTGCCAAAAATTGCAAGATGACAAAAATACAAAAACGCAGGTCAAGGCTGCCCTCGACCTGCGTTCATCCCCATATACATTCCTATGCGGATCTTCTATACTGCTTCGCTATGTAACAACTCCTCGTTGTACTTTTGCAAGATCAGATTCTGGATCAGTTCTCTCGTAGAGGACTTGATCGGATGGGCAATGTCTTTGTACTCGCCCTCAGCTGTCTTGCGGCTTGGCATGGCGATAAACATGCCTTTTTCGCCCTCAATGATCTTGATATCATGGATCACAAATTCCTCGTCGATCGTAATGGATACCACAGCCTTCATCTTGCCTTCTTTTTCAATCTTACGAATTCGTACATCTGTAATCTGCATATCTTACCCCTCCCCATTTGCCTGGTGTGCTTCGTAACGTTTTTTCTTTTCGGAAACGATCCTGATCTGACCTTCACCGACATACTTGCTGCCACTCAGCAGGGTCTCCGAACTCTCCACAATACAATTCTCAATATATACATTGTCACCGATATAGGCTCCATTCATAATGATGGAGTTCTTGATGACACTGTTGTTGCCCACAAAGACTTTCTTGAACAGTACGGAATCCTCCACTGTACTGTTAATGATACAGCCACTCGCGATCAGACTGTTGCTGACCTTGGAGCCTGCATTGTATTTGGCTGGCGGCAGATCATATGCCTTGGAGTAGATCTGCGGTTCCTGATGGAAGAAGTAATCGCGGATATCCTTTTTCAAAAAGTCCATATTGGTGCGATAGTAACTCTCCACAGATGCGATATTGCTCCAATAACCGTCCAGCATGTATCCATAGATCTTTTTCAAGCCCTTCTGGCGGATCAAGACATCGGTAACGAAATTGTAACGTCCCTCCTCATTGCTCTGCTCTAACAACTCGATCAGGGTTCTGCGGCGGATCACATAAACACCGGTAGATACGATATCGGAGTCTGCAACCATAGGCTTTTCGTCAAACTCCATGATCCTGCCTTCCATATCCAGCTTGACCAGGCCGAAACGCTTTGGATCTTCCCACTCCGGCAGTTTTGCACAGACAACGGTAATGTCTGACTGCTTTGCGATGTGATATTCCAGGATCTCATTGAAATCCATCTTGGATACACAATCACCGCTGGCGATGACTACATATGGCTCATGGCGTTTCTTGAGGAAATCAATATTCTGCCACATAGCATCTGCCGTGCCGCGATACCACCAAGAGTTGTCTGAAGTGACGGTCGGTGTAAAGAGGAAAAGCCCTCCCTGTTTTCTACCAAAATTCCACCACTTAGAGGAATTGAGATGCTCATTCAAAGACCGGGCATTATACTGGCTCAGGACTGCCACCGTCTGAATGTTGGAATTTGTCATGTTACTGAGTACAAAATCAATACAGCGATAACTGCATGCTACCGACATTGCAGAAATGGCTCTCTTTTCTGAAAGGTTCTGCATTCTGCTGCTATTGCCGCCCGCTAAAATAATTCCTAATGCTTTCATGATGTTTCACCTGCCTTAATGATGTATCCGCCGCTTGGAAGTGCTGCGTCCGGATAATCGTCCATTGTTGTCTTACCCTTGATGGCTGTATTCTTTCCGATCTTTACATGCGGCGGAATCACAGAATGCTCCCCGATCGTCGCCAGTCCAAAGGCATAGATCTTTGCATTTAACTTGCTCTCGGCTTCTTCTCCCACACCGATCTCATCGCCCTCACCGATCGTACAGTTCTCTGCGATGATCGCCTTTTCCACATAGGCGTCCTTACCGATATAGGTATTTTTCATGATGATGGAATCCTTTAACACGGCTCCCTCTTCTACGGTAACGCCGGCACCAAGCACACAGTTGGATACCTGTCCGTAAATCTGCGCTCCTGCACCGATGATCGAGCGTTCCACCACTGCATCCTTTGCAATGTACTGTGGCTCGATGATGTCCTGCTTGGTGTAGATCTTCCAATATTCTTCATATAAGTTGAACTCCGGGATCAGATCGATCAATTCCATATTGGCTTCCCAATAAGATCCAAGTGTTCCGACATCTTTCCAATAATCATTAAATTCATATGCAAACAGTCGCTTGCCGCCCTCATGACAATAAGGAATGATGTGCTTGCCAAAATCACAGTTGCACTGATCTTTCATGGCGATCAAAGAATCCCGTAAGACCGGCCAACTAAATATGTAGATACCCATAGATGCCAGATTGCTTCTCGGATGCTCCGGCTTTTCCTCAAACTCTGTGATCTGCTTATCCTCGTCCGTCAAGACAACACCAAAGCGGCTTGCCTCCTCCATAGGAACCGGTATGGCTGCGATCGTCACATCCGCATTCTTTTGCTTGTGGAAATCCAGCATAGCCTCATAATCCATCTTGTAAATATGATCGCCGGATAAGATCAGAACATATTCCGGATTGTAACGCTCCATGTATTTGAGGTTCTGGTAAATGGCATTTGCCGTTCCTGTGTACCATTCACTCGTATCGCTCCTCTCATATGGCGGCAGCACTGCCACGCCACCATTGTTACGATCCAGATCCCACGGAATACCGATACCGATATGTGAATTCAGCACCAACGGCTGGTACTGGGTCAAAACACCAACGGTATCAATCCCCGAATTGATACAATTACTCAGCGGAAAATCAATTATGCGGTACTTCCCCCCAAAGGACACCGCAGGTTTTGCCACGTCAGAAGTCAGCACTCCTAATCTGCTTCCTTGTCCACCTGCCAGAAGCATGGCAATCATCTCTTTGCGAATCATAGTCTGTCACCTCACGTCTTTCCTCATGTCTGTCAGCTCACTTTATAGCCTTCCCTAAACTACAGGTGTAATTTGTATATAAAGTATAGCATATTGACTATTTTTTCTGCAACAATATTCCTAAATTCTTGTAATTTTCTGAAATTTTTTGGATAATTTATACAATTACAGGAACATCATTCCATATATCTCTCCTAAAATATGTTGATCCTGTCAAAAAAATGATAGGTTGTTGCAAATTAAAGAGAGAAAGTTATAATATAAGAGCAATATAAATAAGAAATCAAAGAAAACGGACGGTCAAAATTATGTATACAATAGATTTTTCAAAACCAACTTCAGTACACTTTATCGGTATCGGCGGTATCAGCATGAGCGGACTTGCAGAGATCCTTTTAAAAGAGGGCTTTCGTGTATCCGGTTCTGACAGCAAGGAGTCTCCTCTAACTCAGCATCTGACAGAACTGGGCGCACAGATCGCTTATCCGCAGGCGGCTGCCAATATCCCGGACGATACCAGGATCATCGTCTACACGGCTGCCATCCATCCGGACAATCCGGAGTTTATCCGCGCCAAGGAATTAGACGTGCCTATGCTGACACGCGCGCAGTTACTCGGACAGATCATGGCTCACTATGCCCGCTCGATCGCGGTTGCCGGAACCCATGGCAAGACAACAACGACCTCTATGATCAGTCAGGTACTCCTGTGCGGACAGGAAGATCCTACGATCTCTGTCGGCGGTATCCTAAAGGCGATCGGCAGCAACATCCATGTTGGCAACTCTGACCTCTTTATCACAGAGGCATGCGAGTACACCAACAGTTACCACTCTTTCTTCCCGAAATACAGCATTATTTTAAATATAGAAGCAGAACATCTGGATTTCTTCAAAGATCTGGCAGATGTGCGTTCCTCTTTCCACAAGTTTGCAGGCAATACCAAGGCAGGCGGTGCTTTGATCATCAACGGTGAGATCCCGGACTATCAAGAGATCACAGAAGGTCTTTCCTGCCAGGTCATCACCTTTGGCTTTACCGATGCCTGTGATTATTATCCAAAGGACATTACTTATAATGAACTGGGTTGTGCCACTTTTACACCGGTACACAAGGGCGAGGATCTTCCTCGCGTGTCCCTTTCCGTTCCGGGTCTGCACAATGTCGGCAATGCCCTTTCCTGCATTGCGCTTTGTCAGGATATGGATCTTCCTTGGGAGCAGATTGCAGAAGGACTGCATCGTTTCGGTGGTGCTGACCGTCGTTTCCAGTACAAGGGCAAATTCCATGGAGCGACCGTCATTGACGACTATGCACATCATCCGACAGAGATCCGCGCATCTTTGAGTGCAGCGCAGAACTATCCGCACGAGCGTATCATCTGCGTATTCCAGCCGCATACCTATACACGTACCAAGGCATTCTTATCTGATTTTGCAGATGCACTTTCCCTTGCAGATGTAGTCGTACTGGCTGATATCTATGCTGCAAGAGAGCAGGACATTTACGGCGTAAGTTCCAAGGATATCCTGCGCCTGCTGGAAGAAAAACAGGTAGAAGCCTATTACTTCCCTTCTTTTGCGGAGATCGAGGACTTTTTAAGAGAAAAATGTATGAACGGCGATTTGTTGATAACTATGGGTGCCGGAAACGTTGTAAATATTGGAGAAGACCTCTTAAAATAAGAGTTATCCACATAATCCACAATTTTTGTGGGTAAGTTATCCCCACAGAATTGTGGATTATTTATGCCCTTAAGCCCGCTCTTTTTTGTACTTATCCACAAAAGTCAAGTTCCCGCCAACCCTTGATTTTACTGGATTTGTGGATTACTTTTTTCTTCTCAACCCATATTTTATATGCTATAATTCTGATTGCTAATGAAGAGAGGTTATGATATGACAGACATACAGATACATGTTGCCACAAGTCATCAATCCACTTGTGTGTCAAATACATTTATAGATTGTTTTATGCCGGATGCCAGCGGCGAGTTCGTAAAGATCTATCTTTACCTGCTTCGGGTACTTTCCTCAGGTGACAGACACTTTAATCCTTCTGCCATGGCGGACAAGTTCCACTACACGGAAAATGACATCCGCCGCGGACTTTCCTATTGGGAACAGATGCATTTATTGCAATTAGAATACAACGATGCCAATCAACTGACAGGCATCTGTCTTTTAGAACCGGGACAGGATGAGCATAAGGCTTCTGCGCCTACAGAGTCCTCTGCCACCATCAAGATGATGCTGCTTCCTTCTGACAGACAGGACAAGTCTGCGGCAGACCTAAATGTGCATCAGCCTAAGACAGAGGAAAAGGCTTTGCAGATCCCACCGGACGAGCCACGCCACTATTCGCCACGTCAGATCGCCGCTTTCAAAAAGCAGGATGATGTTGCCGAACTCCTCTATATCTCAGAGCGTTATGTCGGACATCCGCTCAACCTGACCGAAGTAGAAAAAATCCTCTTTTGGGCAGAAGAATTGCATTTTCCGGTTGATATGATCGAGTATCTTGTGGAATGCTGTGTAGAGAAGGGACACCCAAACTTCCATTATATGAACAAGGTTGCCCTGAATTGGAAGGAAAGTGGGATCTCCTCTTTGCAGGAAGCCAAGGATTCCACCAATATCCATTCACAGTCTTACTATGCGATCATGAAAGCTTTTGGTATTTCCGGTCGTAATCTGACCGAGCGCGAGACTGCTTTTATCAACAAATGGACAAGTTCTTACGGCTTTTCGCTGGATATCATCCGCGAAGCCTGTGAGCGCACGATCCGCAACACCGGCAAAGTCAATTTTGAATACGCCGACTCCATTCTGGGCAGTTGGAGCAAAAAGGGCATCCGCCAGTTGGATGACATCGCCCGCTTAGACGAGGCATTCGCTTCCACCAAGCAGGCAAAGGTGGCTTCCGCTCCGGTCGCACGCACCAAGACCAACCGCTTCCACAATTTTGAACAGCGTCAATATGATGACGACTATTACGAAGCATTAGAACAACAATTACTGCGAAAGTAGAAGGATGATCCATGGCACTGACCAATGCACAATACGACTCGCTCATGCGGGAATACAACAATAAACAAATGCGCAATCACCAGATCGTGATACAGCGTGAAGAAGAACTCTACCGGGCAGTTCCGGAATTGTCCCGATTGGATGATGATGTCAGCCGCTTATCGGTTGAGAGCATAGACAGGCTTTTAAATGGCGATGCTGCCGGCTCTGCCGCCCTCAAGGAGAAGTTAGGCGATATCCGCAAGCAGCGTGAAACTCTTATCCAAGAGCATGGATATCCTCTGGATTATCTGACACCGCCATATGATTGTCCGCTTTGTCAGGATACCGGCTTTGTGGATGGCAAACGCTGTCGCTGTTTTGTGCAAGCATCCATTGATCTGGTCTACTCCCAGTCTCATTTAGACGACATTTTAGACCAGGAGAACTTCGACGTTTTCTCTTTCGACTACTACTCCAAAGACATCGTAGATGCCAAGTCCGGGCGGTCTTCTTTGGATTTTGCTAAGGATGCCTATGAAACAGCACAAAATTTTGTGCAGAATTTTTCTACAGAAGGTGGTAGTCTACTTCTGTATGGCGATACGGGGACAGGCAAGACCTTTCTTTCCAACTGTATCGCTAAGTCTCTGTTAGATCAGGGACATTCTGTGATTTATTTTACAGCCTTCCAGTTTTTCGATATCTTTGAAAAAGATGTCTTCCAGAAAGATGAAGACGCAATGGAGGCTCATGAGCAAATATTCCAATGTGACTTGCTGATCATTGACGATCTGGGTACGGAATTTTCCAATTCCTTTACGACATCCCAGTTATTCCTATGTTTAAATGAGAGACTATTGCGTGGCAAATCCACTGTGATCTCCACCAATCTTTCCATGAAACAACTGCGTGAGATCTACTCAGAACGTACATCTTCCCGCATTTTCAGCAATTATCAACCTTGTAAACTTTTTGGTGACGATATTCGCATCAAGAAAAAATTATCCAATAAATCATAACAAACAAAGGAGTAAAAGATTCATGCCAAACGAAGAAATCTGCTTAAAAGAAAGCACACCTGTAGGTACTTTGGGTATCATCCCACTGGAGAGTTGTAAGGAACTCGGTGCCAAAGTCAACAATTACCTGGTGAATTGGAGACAGGATCGCGATGCTGAGCATTACGATCACATCACACTTGCCGGATACAAGAGTGATTCTTACATTGTAAAGGCTGCTGTTCCGAGATTCGGTTCCGGCGAGGCCAAGGGTTCCATCTTACAGTCTGTCCGTGGACTGGACATCTTTTTGATCGTTGATGTAACCAACTACAGCCTGACCTATTCTCTCTGTGGTCAGACCAATCACATGTCACCGGATGATCACTATTCTGACTTAAAGCGTATCATCGCTGCTATCGAAGGAAAGGCAAAGAGAATTACCGTTATCATGCCATTCCTCTATGAGAGTCGTCAGCATAAGCGTTCTTCCCGTGAGTCCCTCGACTGTGCTATCGCATTGCAGGAACTGATCAACATGGGTGTTGACAATATCATTACCTTTGATGCACATGATCCTCGTGTGCAGAACGCTATCCCGCTTCATGGATTTGAGACAGTACAGCCTGCATACCAGTTTATCAAGAACATCTTAAAGAACGTCAAGGATATCCAGATCGACAACGACCACCTAATGATCATCAGCCCGGATGAAGGTGGTACCAACCGTGCCGTTTACATGGCTGGCGTGCTTGGTGTAGATATGGGCATGTTCTACAAGAGACGTGATTACAGCATGATCGTAGACGGACGTAACCCAATCGTTGCTCATGAATTTCTGGGATCTTCCGTAGAAGGAAAGGACGTCATCATCGTTGATGATATGATCTCTTCCGGCGAGAGTATGATCGATGTAGCAACCGAATTAAAGAAGCGTAAAGCAAAGAGAATCTTCGTTGTGGCAACCTTTGGTCTTTTCACCAATGGTCTGGAGAAATTCGATGCTTACTATGAGAAAGGCTATATCAGCAAAGTCATCACCACCGACCTGACCTACCGTACACCGGAACTCGTTTCCCGTCCTTGGTATGAGCCGGCTGAGATGAGCAAATATATGGCAAGCATCATCGATACGCTTAACCACGACGTATCCGTTGCAAAAGTACAGTCTACGACAGAGAAAATCAATAAGCTGCTGGCAAAACACAGATAATCGATTTTGTGTCCGCCGGATGCATACAGCAAAAAAACGGATCTGTTTTTTCCAGGTCCGTTTTTTGATGCTTTCTATTCTGTTTTCAGACCAGGGAAAGGAATGCCGCGAGGTTTCCTCTTTTTCCCTTCGATGCACGGTGGGAATACAGGAAATCCGGGTTGCAGCAGGTGCAGAGGTTCGGCAGATGAATCTGCTTCTCCGGCACTCCTGCCGCAAGAAGGATCTGATGATTCGCCTCCCAAAGATTTAACTGGTATTTTCCATCTGGTTTTCCGCAGAACAGTTTCTCATGCAGTGTTTCCGGGAATGCTGCCCGGAACTCTTCGATCACGTCACCGCTCACCTCGTAGCATTCCTGGCAGATCGACGGGCCGACGGCTGCGATCACATCTTTTGCTTCTGTTCCAAACCGTTCGTGCATCGCATCGAGCGTTGCCTGTCCCATCTTGTGGACCGTTCCACGCCAGCCGGAATGTGCCATCCCTGCAACATGATGTTCCGGATCATAAAAAAGAAGTGGAACACAATCAGCGTAAGAAGTATACATAGGGATTCCTGCTTCATCTGTCACAAGGGCATCAATTCCCGGCACAGTTTCTCTCACAATGCCATCCCCCTTATCCCTTGCTGTAACTTTACGTATCTCTGTCTCATGAATCTGAGAAGACAACACCAGATCTTTTGCATCAAATCCTATCGCGGCTCCGATTCTTCGAAAATTCTCCTGTACCTTTTCCGGGTCATCACCGCGGGTAAAAGATAAATTCATAGAGGAAAGATGTCCTTCACTCACTCCACCGATTCTTGTAGAAAAACCATGACATATTCCTGCCTTTACAAGCTTGGGAAAGGTAATAAATACCACTCCATTTTTCTCATTTATAATTGCAGGCTTTGTCCGCAATGCATGGATTGTGCTACCGATTGCAATTCTTATGATGATTGTGGTAATTGCTTTAATTAACATTGTTCAAGAAGATAAAGAATAGTATAAAATTGGAGTAAAAGCCAAGTATAAGCTTTCAAAATAAAAACATAAATTTTAAAAAATCTGTATTAGGTTAACCTGGTAGATTACCAGTGAACTTAATACAGATTTTTTTATCTCCAAAAATATTTTTTAGTACTTAAAAAATAAGAAAATCCGTAAGAACAATATAAATTGGGGAATAGTTTATGGGGAAAGCATTAAAACTTAAAAAATAAAAATGTTTTTATAAAAAAAGTGAACTAAATAAAAAATAAAGAATTTTGTGAATAAAATGTGAGCGATATAATAAAAGAACATTTAACATGGGGAAGCTCGAATAAAAATTTTAAAGTATTTGGGCAGAAGAATATTGAGAAAGGAAGGAACGTGTTATTATGAACAGAGGGTTTAGTAAGAAAAATTGGTTTAGCAGACTTGTTTCAATGGTATTAACTGTTGCACTTATGATTACAACAATCGGTGTTGTTTCAGTAAGTAACAGCTCAAAGGTTTCAGCCGCAACAGCAGTCACATCAATGGACTATTATAACAGTGAACAGGGACCAACAATTAAGAAATCAGGAACAGGTGCAGTAAGCTTTGGATTTGTTTTACCTAAGTTTAATGGAAAAGAACCAAAAGAATTGAATTATGATAATGTAAGAGATGACATTCAGTTGTACGTTAAACAGGAGAACGGCACAAGCGGCGAATGGAAGAAGATTGAAGAAGTTAA
>ERZ834694.1819-NODE-1819-length-17234-cov-6.198789_pt1 | contig 17234 bp, 14 predicted proteins | sample MGYA00519691_ERZ834694 | MGnify/ENA primary metagenome ERZ834694 (study PRJEB31850, sample SAMEA3708758) | human gut metagenome | biome: human gut; feature: human-associated habitat; material: faeces | place: China | collected 2014 ... | reverse complement strand
AGGTGCTTTAACAGAAGTACATTCTATGTTACAGCGTATGAATGAACTGGCAGTAAAGGCTGGCAACGGAACAATGTCAGAAGACGACAGACAGAACGTTCAGGATGAAATTGACCAGTTAGTTGATGAAATCGACAGAGTTTCAGAAACAACAAAGTTCAATGAAACTTATTTGTTAAAGGGTGACAACACATCAAATGGAAATATAAAGAAATTTGCAGCAAATGATGAAATTGGAACAATCGATAATTTGACAATAACCAAAAAGACAGCGGGTGAATTAACAGATAATGCCGATATTAAAATTGGTAAAGTGATCGTAAAATCTAGTGATGAAAATGTAGTTGCAATTACAGCAGCCGACCTTACAGCCGATGCAGGTAAGATTGCAAAGATTACATCCGATGGTACAGGCGCAGTTGTCACTCTTACAGATGGAAAAGTAAAAAGTTATGCTGATAAGGCTGATGTATCAAATGATTTTGCAGGTGTTGCAGTAAAAGCAGCTGGTTCAGTAACGATTTCAAAAGCATTAGATTCAGCAGAAGCGAATACAAGTGAGAAAGTAACTGGAACATATACAGGTAATTTGAATTCTTATGATGTTGGTGATGATGTTAATGTTAAGCTTGCTGTCGGTGCATCAGGTGAAACAGCATTAAGTAATGGCTCTAAAGCATTACTGTTAAGCTTCCAGGTAGGGGCAGATACAACAAGTGAAAATAAGATTTCTGTAACAATGGATTCTATGAGTGCAAAGTCTATTGGTGTAGATGGAATTAAGGTAACCGGTTCAGATTCAACAAATGCTGATAAGGCAGTTAATACAATCAGCGATGCTATCAAGCAGGTTTCTAAGCAGCGTTCCGCATTAGGTGCTGTCCAGAACCGTCTGGAGCATACAATTTCTAACCTTGACAACGTTGTTGAAAATACAACATCCGCTGAATCACGTATCCGTGATACAGATATGGCTGAAGAAATGGTTAGCTACTCAAAGAACAACATTCTTATGCAGGCAGGTCAGTCTATGCTTGCACAGGCTAATCAGCAGAATCAGGGTGTTCTTTCACTTCTTCAGTAATTTAAGTTATCTTAATGATTTAAATCATTTTAGCAATTTAAGTGATTTTAGACCTTTTGGCAGACGGTTCAAGCCTGCCAAAGGGTCTTTTTTGCTATTATGAACAGTAATTATAAAAATATATAATAAAAAGTATATTATTGATGCAATTTACTATTGCAATATAAATAATATTATGTTATTATTTCAATAGAATATATTCTAAGAACGAATTTAAGCACGGTTTTTTATAAAGATTATGTGTTTAAAGTCTGATTTATATTTGAAATCTAAATATTTAGATTTCGTCTGTATTTTCTATCACGTTTTTTGGAATTTACTGCGGATTCTAAAATGTCCTTATGGATTCATTTAGAACCTTTTATAATCCGTTTTCATTCCAAAAGATTTGAAAATTTTAGAAAATTCATCAAAACGCTTGTCGACAATCCCACAAGTCCAGTATAATAAAAGAAAGGAACCAATGCATGGATAATACACCTTACGATGATGTATTCCGTACACTTTTAACCGACTGTACGGAGTTAAAGCAGCTGGAAGCAGAATATGCTTCAATCAGGGAACGGCTTGAAATCGCCTGCCAGATGGGTGACTTGAACAGATATGCCAAAGCTGCTATTCTTGATATGTCACGTAAAGTCATAGAACATCTTGCTGTTAAATATAAAAATGTTGCGAAAGGGGTGAGCCGGACAATGGGTGGAAAAGTATTAAACTATGAAGCAAAAGATATCTTAAACCGCGGACGTGCGGAGGGACGCCGCGAAGGTGAAGCCAGTGGAATTCGAATCGGTGAAGAACGAACCAAAATTCAGATTGCCACAAAACTTCTTAATATGGGGAATGACATAAAATCTGTCGCAGAATTAGCTGAATTGCCACAGGAAACCGTAGAAAAACTGGCGCAAAGTATATCAAAAGAAGAAAAATAAGATTGCAAAGCAGCGTGAAATCAGGTTTATCATCAGTATGGACAAAAAAGGCTACACGTTTTAAGAAATACCCCGCAGGGTATAAACAGAAACGTCATACGCTGCGGGGTATTGTAGTTGATAAAATACGATATTAAACAACAGATTTCCATGCATCAAGGATTTTCGCGCATTGTTCCACATCAATATCGGAAACAGCCGTCTTTAGCTGGTTTAAAAATTCCTGTTGGTTATCAGGATAGATAAAGTGTGTCATTTCCTCCAGCGTAGATTCCATGGTATCGCTGTCCAGATTATCAATTGCATCATACATGGCATAAAAAAGCTTCTCCAGAACCGGTGCAGTAATCGTTTGCTGTGCGGAGGTTTTTTCTCCCTTTTGAAAATATGGCTGTAAAACAGACTGGTATTGTAAATAATCATGAAGGAGGGAAGCAGTCTGTTCATGAATGAGTGCCGCATCTTGTCTGGAACCGGCAAGTTCCAGACGGGCAGCGGATTCGGCAAGGTCAGTCGCACCAATCTGTCTGGAAGCGCTTTTTAATGCGTGGGTTTCAATGGTATAGGCGTGCCAGTCTTCCTGCTGCTCATATTTCTTAATCAGTTCTGCCTTCTGTTTAATGACACGGTAGTAATCTTTTAGAACGGTCATATATAACTGCGGGCTGCCAAGAAGCTGTATGGCAGCTTTTGTATCAAGTCCCTCAATCGCCGGAAATGCTTGCGTATTGTCCGCAGCGGCATTCGTGGCAGTTACAGTGTTGTCAGTGCCTGTGGTATTTCTGCTTGCAGACATACCGTGCTGTCGGTCAATCTTTTCCGCAGGAAGCCAGTGCTTGATTTTTGCAGTTAAAAACTGCAGTTCAATCGGCTTTGGTACAAAATCGTTCATGCCTTCCTTTAAAAACATTTCTTTTGTACCGTCAATGGCATTAGCAGTCAGGGCGATAATCGGAACATCGTCATATTCAGGATGAAAACGCCGGATAATGTGCGTTGTTTCCACACCGTCCAGTTCCGGCATCATATGATCCATAAAAATAATGTCATACATCTGTGACGAAATTTTTTCAATGGCTTCTTTTCCGCTGAGGCAGGTGTCAATCTGCATACCAAGCGGCTTCAAAAGTCCTTCCGTAACGGTCAGGTTAATAGCATTGTCATCGACAATTAAAATCTGTGCCTCCGGTGCCGTAAATTCAAAGTGGTCGGCATCATCTTCTTCATCAAAATGCAGATCTTCATTTTTTAAAATCGAAATCAGATTTAAAGAGTACAGCGGCTTTTTTACAATGTGCAGATTCTTTAAATTGCAACTGACCGAAGTATAAAAGTCTGTAATCAATACAGCGGTCAGTTCAGGGTGTGCCTGAATATAATCCTGCATGGCAGAGGAAAATACCGCATAATCGATAAAAAGATAATCAGGTGTATTGCCCGGCTCAGTCCTGGTCACGGTACAATTGTCATAAGCAATATGCAGACGGTCCAGATCCTTTTGCAACTGTTCCTGTACAAGGCTGTTTTTAATAAAAAGTGCAGCATGAACCGGCGGATCATTGTTAAATACACCGCTTGGACGGTCATCCAGGACCTTTTGCGGCAGTGTAAAAGAAAAGGTACTGCCAACACCGTATTCGCTTTCAACGGAAATAGTGCCGTGCATCAACGTCAGCAGCAGCTTGGAAATAGCAAGCCCCAGTCCCGTGCCTTCGATATTGCGGTTGCGTTTGCTGTCTAACTGTTCAAAGGAGCGGAAAAGTCTTCCAATATGTTCTTTTTTAATACCGATGCCGGTATCTTCAATAGAAGCGTGTAAAACAGTTTCACCGTTTTCTACAGGATCCGCATAAATTTTTAAAAGCACGCGTCCGTGTTTGGTGAATTTTACGGCATTATTGGCAAGATTTAACAAAATCTGTTTAAAACGGATACTGTCACCAAACAGCTTGTAAGGGATATCCGGTGCAATATCTAAAATCAGCTCAACATTTTTGCTTCCAATCCGCGTGGTGATAATATTTGCAACATCGTGGATTGTAGACATTGGTTCATATTCTACCGGAATAATATTCATCTTGCCGGACTCAATTTTTGAGAAATCCAGTATATCATTGATGATGGTTAAAAGTGTCTTTCCAGAGGCTTTAATCTGAGTAATATAATCCCTTGCGGCAGGCGGCAGGTCTTCACGCAGCGCCATTTCTGCCATGCCGATTACAGCATTCATCGGGGTACGGATTTCATGGCTCATATTAGCAAGAAAATCCGACTTCATGCGGTTAACCTTTTCAATCTCAATATTTGCCTGAAACAGCTGGTATTTGTGGTAGGCAATATTGGAAAGACCGTTTGCAATGGTATATAAAAAGCTTGCCGCTTTGTCAATCTGGGTTTTTTCCACGATATTGACTTTCATAACCGCCTGAATGTAGCTGGCAGGGTCAATCCCCAGTTCATCGGCGACCTGCATGATTTTTGAAATATCCGGCGGCTCGGTCAGCACCTGGCCGCCGATAAAACAGCCAACCATTCTGCCGTCCGCAATAATCGGTGCGGCAAAATCCACGAGTCCAGCGTGACAGAAATAGGTTGAAGAAGCTCCTTTTTGAAGTGCCAGCTCCGCTCCGTTTTTATCGCATAATTCACACCGCTGGCAGCCCAGTGGTGAAGAACGTGTATATTTCATGCAGAAGTCTGAAAAGTGAGAGCCTTTTGTTACGGCAACTCCGTCAGCATCGGTTGTGACGGAAGCAATGCCGGTCATGTCAGAAAAAGCATCCTGAATTCTTTGCAGCATTTCTACATCGATTAAATCCGTTAAATGTAATTCGTTTTCCATAGGCATCTTCCTTCCGCAGGTAGTTTTATTCTTATAGCTGCGGCTACGCTTCAAGTGTATTTTGGATGGCAGCAAGCAGGCGTTTTCTGTTAATTGGTTTTAAAAGGTAACCCTGCGGTTTCATCACCAGTGCCTCCTGTATCTTTTTGCGGTCAGTAATGCCGGTTAAAAAGATGACAGGAATGTCTTTGGTCGATGGATTGGCGCGCAGCTTTTCAAGTACGACAAGACCGTTTTCATCCGGCATGGCATAGTCGAGTAAAATTAAATCGGTGTGCTTGGTTTCTAAGAATTTTAAAGCAATTTTTCCGCTGATGGCAGTTGCTACATCGTATTTTTCATGCAGATGAAGCTTAATGACTTTTAACATGCGGACATCATCGTCAATAACCAGAATATGCTTCTTGCCGGAAGTCATTCCCGGTATATTTGCAATATCACGCATATCCGGCATACCCGTCACGTCCGGCACATCTGTTTTTGGCGGAAATGTTTCGTTAAAGGCAAGGTCTGCTTTTTTTAATTCTTCAGCAATCGGTTCGTGCATCCGCTTTTGCTGTTTTAAAAACACATTTATGCGCTGTTCAATCACTGCGGCGGTTAAAGGGCGCTGCAGTATCAAATCCGCAACCTTAACAGTGGCTTTTGTAAATTTGTCACAGTCGGCAGCATCTCCGATGATAATCAGCGGAAGCTGTACGGCATCCCTGCTTTTCATAGATATAATCTTTGTAATGTCATCGACCGGTTCGTCCTGTAAGCAGTAGACAAAAGCATCTGGATTGAAAGCGTGCAGATGGCTTATCATATCTTCATAGCGCTTGGACGTTGTCTGACACTCAAAGCTGTTATACATTTTTGTGAAAAATTCATCAATTGCAGCATTGTTCTTTCCGGTTAGTAAGACCTTATATTTCATAAGTACCCCTCCTTGCGTTGTTATTTAGTTGTTCACGTTGTTTTGTTATCTCTATTATATAAAATTTTTATGGATAATGCACTCTTTTTTTATAGGAAATTGAATATACATTTGAAGAATCGTCTGTTATAATATTAACAGGTTTTTTATGCGGCAGGTAAAAGCCAGCCGCGGGCTATATTGTTTCCGGGCGAAAACAGATAGTCATTATGGCAGGGGAAATACCTTTGCGATTGAATCGTCCGGAAATGAGGTATAACATGGCGGGACAGATTAGCTGCGATTACTGCAACAATTTAGTTTACGATGAAGAAATGGAAGAATATGTATGTGATGTGAATATGGATGAAGATGATTATGCACGTTTTTGTGCATCGGAATATAAGAATTGTCCATACTATCAGAGCAACGATGAATATAAGATTGTAAGACATCAGATGTAGGACAGGGAAGGCAGAAGGGAATGGAAGATAAGCACTATGCAGTGTTAATTGACGCCGATAACATTTCCTCAAAATATATTGCGTATATTTTGGACGAAATGACAAAGTACGGTGTGATTACATATAAAAGAATTTACGGGGACTGGACGAGTCCGCAGGCGGGCAGATGGAAGGATGCACTTATGGAAAATTCAATTGTGCCGATTCAGCAGTTCCGCAATACGGTCGGGAAAAATGCAACCGATTCCACATTAATTATAGATGCCATGGATATTTTGTATACGGGGAATGTGGACGGGTTCTGCATTGTATCGAGTGACGGTGATTTTACAAGGCTGGCGAGCCGCTTAAAAGAATCCGGTATGGACGTTATCGGCATGGGAGAAAATAAAACCCCGCGGTCATTCAGGGCAGCCTGTTCCGTTTTTACGGATCTGGAACTGCTGTTAGAGGCGGCGGAGGAAGAAGAAGAAACACCGGTCAGGAAGCAGAATAAGATTCCTGAAAATATCATCAGTCAGGCGGTCATTGAAAATGCCATCATTGAAATTGTCATTGAAAATGACGATAAGGGCAGACCGACCGGGCTTGGCGAGATTGGAAGCCGTCTGCAGAAGAAATATTCAGATTTTGATGTCAGAAACTACGGATATAGTTCGCTGTCTACATTTATCGAAGAAATTGATAATTTCGACTTACAGAAAGTCAACAATACCGTGATTGTCCGTTTAAAAGAAGACAACGGCAATAAAAAGCAGGTAACGGACTTTGCAATCGCCTGCGTGCGGGAAGCCGGCAGCAGAGGAGTTGAACTTGCCGCACTGGGACAGAAAATCCATGTAAAGTATCCGGGATTTAAAGCTAAGGAATACGGTTATTCCACATTGTCGAAGTTTATCAGTTCCATTAAGGTGTTAAAGATTGAATCCGTTCATGAAAACCGCAAAATGGTATATATAAAAGGAAACGAAAGGTGAGCGCATGGAGTATTTAGATATTCGTACAGAAAATGGTGAGCTGACAGGCGAAATCAAAGAGCGTACACAGGTGCATACGGACGGGGATATTCACGGAACATCGCACGTATGGCTTGTGCGTTATACAGACAAAAATAAAAAGAAATTTGATATTTTACTGCAAAAAAGAGCCGCAACAAAAGATGCGTATGCCGGCTGTTATGATATATCCTCGGCAGGGCATATTCCCGCAGGACAGGATTATCTGGAATCGGCGGTGCGGGAGCTGGAAGAAGAACTGGGAATTAAGGCAGACCCGGGGAAGCTTAAATTTATCGGAATGCATGACGGGACAATGGAAGCGGTTTTTGACGGAAAGCCGTTTAAAAACCATGAATTAAGCGCCGTTTACATTTATGATGAACCGGTGAAGGATTCGGACTTTAAGCTTCAGGAAGAAGAAGTGGAGTCTGTACGCTGGATTGATTTTGACGAATGTAAGAACAAGCTGTGGACAGGTGAAATCCGCAACTGTATATTTGAAAGTGAATTTAAGATGTTGGAAAAAGCAATCCGCGGGTAGAAAGTAAAAAGTTCCGTAAGGATTGTATAATAAAAGGAAAGGACAGAAAAAATGAATAAGATTGCAAGTTTTACGGTAAATCATCTTGATTTACTCACTGGTGTTTATGTTTCAAGAAAAGATTATTTAGGAGATCAGGTGCTGACAACCTTTGATCTGCGTTTTACAAGACCAAACGAAGAACCGCCGATGGACAATCCGGGGATTCATTCTATTGAACATTTAGTTGCGACATTTTTAAGAAATCACAGAGAATGGGCTGATAAGACGGTTTATTTCGGACCAATGGGCTGCCGCACCGGATTTTATGTGATTTTTGCAGGAGATTTAAAGTCAGAAGATATTTTGCCGGTACTGCGTGAGGCCGCAGATTTCGTACTGTCTTATGAGGGCGAGATTCCGGGATATTCTCCGAGGGACTGCGGAAATTATCTGGACAACAACTTAAATCTTGCCAAGATTTATATGAGAAAGTTCAAGCAGGAAGTCTTAGATAATCCGGCGCCGGAGCGTCTTGTGTATCCGCAGTAGACAACAGCACAAGACAGAACGGGTATCTGATACGGAGTGATTAAGCGCTGTTTTAGCCTTGCGCTTAAAGAGCTGCGGATAAAGTAATAAAGCAATAAAGACCAAAATAAGGGTTGTTCCGACAATGAAATATCGGAACAACCCTTATTTTATATAGTTATCATACGATTTTTAAGTAAAATTCTTTATAAATTAAACCTCGAATAATAAGTCACCGTAAGAAGGGAATGGCCAGAAGTCTTTGTCAACAATCATTTCAAGCTTGTCGGCAGGTGCTCTTAAAGCATCCATTGTAGTTTTTACGGTATCTCTGAAGAACTTCGCCTGTTCTTCTACATTGCTGATTTCAGCACCGTCAGCAACAGCCTTTTCCAGTGCAGCAAGCTGTGTCTTCATTTCCTTTAAGTAACCGGTTACGGTAGTTAATAAATCGGCCTGTGTAGAAGCATCGGCACCGGCTTCCTTTACTGCAAGAACAGAGTTTGCAAGTTCTGTTGAGTAAGCGATTACAGCAGGGATTAACTGCTTGCCTGTAATATCAAGCATAGCCTTTGCCTCGATATTGATAGCCTTCGCATAAGCTTCGTACTTGATTTCAGCTCTTGACTTTAATTCTGCTTCTGTAAATACGCCAAAGCTTTCAAACAGCTTAACAGCCTTTGGTGTTGTAAGAGCAGGAATTGCATCAACCATAGAAGGAATGTTTGGAAGACCGCGTCTTTCAGCTTCTGCAATCCATTCATCTGTATAGCCGTTTCCGTTGAATACAATCTTGTGATGGTCTGTGAAAAGCTTTTTAATCATATCATGGCATGCCATGTCGAAGTTATCAGCCTTTTCCAGTTCATCAGCGATTTCTTTAAAGCTTTCTGCAACGATAGTATTTAATACAACATTTGCAGAACTTATTTATTCGGTAATTCAAATTCCTTTACAAGGAATTACAGATTCGTTCTTTGGCGTTATTATTATGACGGTTGTTATGTCTTTATTATGGTGGACAGGCGTCCATGGTGGTTCTATATGTGGAGGAATTCTTTCACCAATTTTACAAGCAAATATGGCAGCTAATCAAAAAATTATAGATTCAGGATTGCCTCTTACAATTCAAAATGGTGGACATATTTTTACACAACAATTTTGGGACAATTTCTTATGTATGTCTGGTGCTGGAATTGTGATTGGGTTAGTGATTTATATTACATTTTTTGCCAAATCAAAGTCATTACGTAGCTTAGGTAAATTATCCATTGTACCTAATATCTTTAACATTAATGAACCAATTATTTTTGGGACACCAATTGTACTTAATATATATTTATTAATTCCATTTGTTCTTGTTCCTTTAATTATAGGTATAAGTAGCTACTTATTAATGTATATGGGAATTTTACCATTATTTAGCGGGGTTATGGTTCCTTGGACAACACCACCAATTATATCAGGACTTTTGATTGGTGGATGGCGTGTCGCATTATGGCAATTTGTGATGATTGTTGTATCTTTTGTTATTTATTTACCATTTATTAAAAAAATAGATACTTTGGAATTAAATAAAGAAAATCAAAAGTAACTTATAAGAAATACAAATATTTAATCTTAATATCAAAAAGTCGTGAAAAATCACGGCTTTTTTTTGTAATGCTATTAAGTTAATACTTTTGCTTTATTTATTGTTTAAGAAATCTACACGATTTTTGTTACTGCTTATTTAGAAGCAGTGCTTTTTAAAATATGAAGTAAGATTTGAACTTGTTTTTCCATCATTGTTAAGGAACAATATTCATAAGGTCCATGATAGTTAAAACCACCTGTTCCTAGATTAGGACAAGGAAGTCCCATAAATGTTAAACGTGCACCATCTGTACCACCACGAATTGGTGAACAATAAGCATCCAAACCATTTTCTTTAATGGCAGCTAAAGCTTGTTCAACAATAAACATATGATCTTTTAAAGCTTCTTTCATATTTAAGTAGCTTTCAGTAATTGTTAAATCAATAATTTGATAACCATATTTTTTATTTAAGAATTCAACAATGTCAATAAATTCTTGACATTGTTTTTTTGCTTGTTGTAAGTCATGATTTCGAATTATATAATCCATTGTTGTTTCTTCACAAGTTCCTTGAATAGCATGAAGATGATTGAAACCTTCATAGCCTTCAGTAGATTCAGGACGCATATGAACTGGTAATAATGAATCAAATTCATAAGCAACACGTGTAGAATTAATCATTTTATTTTTAGCACTTCCAGGATGAATACTTCTACCATGAATATTCACTTTTGCTGAAAAAGCATTAAAGTTTTCATATTCAATAATGTGAATATCTCCTCCATCAATTGTATAGGCATAATCAGCATTAAAGTATTTCACATCAAAATGATTACTTCCACAACCAATTTCTTCATCTGGTGTAAAAGCAATTTGGATATCATTATGTTTAAATTCAGGATGTGTGTGTAGATACTCAACCATTTGCATAATGATAGCAATTCCTGCTTTATCATCAGCTCCTAATAAAGTTGTTCCATCTGTAGTAATTAAATCATGATGAATAAGATGTAAGAGTTGAGGATATTGTTCAGGGTCTAGATAAAGTTTTTTATCTTCATTTAAAGTAATTTTTTGTCCTTGATAATTTTTGATAATTTGTGGATTAATATCTTTACCACTTGCATCAGGGGAAGTATCCATGTGGGCAATAAAACCTATGACATCTCCTTGATGATTATTATTACTAGGAATTGTTCCATAAACAACACCATATTCATTTAAAAGAGCATTTTCAATTCCTAATGATTGAAGTTCTTCAACAAGATATTTTCCTAATTTTAATTGTTTTGATGTTGAAGGAACTGTTTGTGAATTTTCAGCAGATTGTGTATCAAAACTGACGTAATTTAAAAATCTTTCTTTAATTTCCATTTGTCTTCCTCACTTTCTTCATTATTATACAACGAAAAACTATGAACTTCTATGAAATACTTTACAAATCAAAAAATGTATGTTACCATACAATTCGTAGCCGAACAATATAGGAGGAGTTATATGTATAGAGATCCAATTGGACATCGTATTAAGACTCTAAATAATCTTATGAGAAAAACAATGGATAAGCAGACGGGACGTCCTGATCGTGCAACATTAATGCATTGTTGGATTATTGGTTTTGTTGAAGAAAGAGAGTATATAGGTCTTGATACATTTCCTAAAGATATAGAAAAAGAATTTTCAATTAATCGTTCTACAACATCAGAAATGTTGAAATTGATGTGTAAAAATGGAATGATTACAAGAGAAGAAGTGGATTATGATGCAAGATTAAAGAAGATTGTTTTAACAGAAGCTTCAAGGCAACACAATCGTAATATTGAAGATAAGATGAGAAAAATGCATCAACAATTAATTAAAGATTTATCTGATGATGAAATTAATGCATTTATTAAAATTTCAGATAAGTTAATTAATAACATTAAAGAAGGTTTATAAATATTCATAAGTTCGGTAATGAATAGGAAAGGAAGTAAATTATGGTCAAAACTTTAATGAAACAAATTAAAGAATATAAAAAAGATTCTTTACTTACAATGTTATTTGCAACATTAGAAGTTGTTTTAGAAATTATGATTCCTTTACTTATGGCAAGTTTAATTGATAAAGGAATTGAAGCGGGAAACATGTCAAATGTCACAAAATATGGGGCTTTGATGTTTGTTATTGCCCTTGGAACATTATCTCTCGGTTTTTTAGCAGGAAATCACGCAGCAAAAGCTTCTACAGGATTTGCTGCTAATTTAAGAGATGCGATGTATACTAATATTCAAACATACTCATTTTCAAATATTGATAAATACAGTACAGCTGGACTTGTAACACGTCTTACAACAGATGTTACAAATGTACAAAATGCCTATCAAATGATTATTCGTATGTGTATTCGTGCACCAATGAATCTTATTTGTGCCCTTGCAATGGCGATGATGATCAACTTTAAATTAAGTATGATTTTCGTTGTAGCGATTGTTTTCTTAGTAGCTGTGCTTGTAACAATTATGTATCATGCTACAAAATACTTTAATGATGTTTTTCCTAAATATGATACTTTAAATGAAAGTGTTCAAGAAAACGTTGTAGGTATTCGTGTTGTTAAATCTTTTGTTAGAGAAAAATATGAAAATGAAAAATTTAGAAAAGCAGCACAAAATATTTATAAATTATTTGTTAAAGCAGAATCTGTTTTATCTTATAATAGCCCAGCAATGTTAATTGCTGTCTATGGTTCAATTTTAATGCTTTCATGGTTAGGTGCTAAAGCGATTGTAGGAGGAACCCTTACAACAGGTGAACTTACAAGTTTATTTAGTTATGTTATGAATATTATGATGTCATTAATGATGCTTTCAATGGCATTTGTTATGATTACAATGTCACTTGCTTCAGGAAGACGTATTGCTGAAGTTATTAATGAACAATCTGATTTAGTATCTCCTCAAGAAGCTTTAACTGAAGTAAAAGATGGTTCAATTGATTTCAATCATGTTGTTTTTTCTTATAAACATGGTAGTGGAGAAGCTGTTTTAAAAGACGTTGATCTACATATTAAAAGTGGTGAAACAATTGGTATTATTGGTGGTACGGGAAGTGCTAAAAGTAGTTTAGTTAATTTAATTTCACGTTTATATGATGTAGATGAAGGTAGTGTTGTTGTTGGTGGACAAGATGTGCGTAATTATGACCTTGAAGTTTTAAGAGATGAAGTTTCTGTTGTCTTACAAAAGAACGTTTTATTTAGTGGAACAATCTTACAAAACTTACGTTGGGGTAATGAAAATGCCACAGAAGAAGAATGTAAAGAAGCTTGTCGTTTAGCTTGTGCTGATGAGTTTATTGATCGTTTTGAAGATGGTTATAATACGTATATTGAACAAGGTGGTTCAAATGTATCTGGTGGACAAAAACAACGTTTATGTATTGCTAGAGCATTACTTAAAAATCCTAAAATCTTAATTTTAGATGATTCAACAAGTGCAGTTGATACTGCTACAGATGCAAGTATTCAAGAATCATTTAACGAACGTATCCCTGATACAACTAAAATTATTATCTCTCAACGTATTTCATCAGTACAAAATGCAAGTCGTATTATTGTTTTAAATGATGGAGTAATTGATGGATTTGATACACATGAAAATTTATTAGAAACAAATGAAATTTATCGTACAATTTATGAAACACAAATGAAAGGAAAGGAGGAAAAATAATGAAAGAAGGAACAATGAAACGTTTACTTAAAATGTTATGGAGTAAATATAAAATCCATTTAGTTATTGTTTTTCTATGTATTGTAGGAAATGCTTTATTTAATGTTCAAGGAACAATGTTTATGCAAACATTGATTGATGATTATATTGTTCCTTTATTAAAGAGCTCTTCTCCTGATTTTAGTGGATTATTACATGCTTTAATTCGTGTAGCTTGTTTATATGCTTGTGGGGTTGTATGTGCCTTTACCTTTAACCGTATTATGGTTTATGTAACACAAGGGTTCTTAAGAGATTTAAGAATTGATATGTTTGAACATATGGAATCTTTACCAATTCGTTATTTTGACAGAACTCCTCATGGAGATACAATGTCAGTCTATACAAATGATATTGATACCTTAAGACAATTGATTTCTCAATCAATTCCTCAACTTATTTCAAGTTGTATGACAATTGTGACAACATTTGTCTCAATGATTATCTTAAATATTCCTTTAACTGTATTAAGTGTATGTATGTTAATGGTAATGCTTGTAGTTTCAAGAAAACTTGGTTCTTTATCAGGAAAATTCTTCGTTAAACAACAAAATGATTTAGGTAAAGTTAATGGTTATATTGAAGAAACGATTTCAGGTCAAAAAGTTGTTAAAGTGTTCAATCACGAAGAACAAGCTATTGCTGATTTTAGAAAATTAAATGATGAATTAAGAGAAAGTGCTTATCAAGCTCATAAATTTGCGAATATCTTAATGCCAGTTACGGTTCAATTAGGAAATGTTTCTTATATTATTTGTGCCATCGTAGGAGCAATTCTTGCTTTAAATGGACATTTCTCACTTACAATTGGGACACTTGTTGCTTTCTTAACACTTAATAAAAGCTTTAATCAACCAATTGGACAAATTTCTCAACAAATCAATGCTGTAGCGATGGCACAAGCAGGTGCAGGACGTATTTTTGATTTATTAGATCAAGAAAGTGAAGATGATCAAGGTGTTGTGACTTTATGTCGTGTAGAAACTGTTGATGGAAAAATGGTTGAAACAGATAAAAGAACTGGGCATTGGGCTTGGAAACATCCACGCAAGGATGGGCAAGTTGAACTTGTAGAAATGAAAGGTGATATTCGTTTAGAAGGTGTTGATTTTGGCTATTTTGATGATCGTATGGTTTTACACAATGTTGACGTTTATGCAAATCCTGGTGAAAAGATAGCCTTTGTTGGAGCGACAGGTGCAGGTAAAACAACGATTACTAACCTAATTAATCGTTTCTATGATATTCAAAAAGGATCAATTACTTATGATGGTATTGATATTAAATTGATTAAAAAAGATGATTTAAGAAGATCATTAGGTGTGGTATTACAAGATACACATTTATTTACTGGAACAGTTATGGATAATATTCGCTATGGTCGTCTTGATGCTACGGATGAAGAATGTATTGAGGCAGCAAAACTTGCTAATGCTGATTTATTTGTAAAACATTTACCAGAGGGTTATCAAACAATGCTTACAGGAGATGGAGCTAATTTATCTCAAGGACAAAGACAATTATTAGCGATTGCCCGTGCTGCTGTTGCTAATCCACCAGCATTGATTTTAGATGAAGCAACTTCATCGATTGATTCTCGTACAGAAAAACTTGTACAAGATGGTATGGATAAATTAATGCATGGTAGAACAACTTTAGTTATTGCCCATCGTTTATCAACGATTAAAAATAGTGATTGTATTATGGTTTTAGAACAAGGTCATATTATTGAAAGAGGAAATCATCAATCATTGATTAAAGAAAAAGGTAAATATTATCAATTATATACAGGAGCTATTGAAATGGATTAATCCATCAATAGCTTTTTCTTTGGACTAAACGTCCATTGAAAGAAGAAAAATTGAAAGATAAAATAAGTATAAGAAATGAGGCATTTGTGAGACAAACTTGGGACAAATATTAAGTACATACATGTTATAATCTATTTGTAATAAATCTAGATGACGTTACTTCAACTCAATAGAAAGTAGGTAATGTGTATGATACCCATCAATAAGGTAACCTCTGATAGTGCATGTCGGACATTCTTAAGTAATGATGTCAGTTTTGCATCTTTTATTAATGCAGTTGTATTTGAAGGAGAACAACTCATTCATCCTGAGAATCTTGTGCGTTATGAAAATGATACAGCTTTTATTATCAATGATTCAAAAAGAATAGAGGATAAAAAAAGAAGAAGAGATATTGTTGTTAAAAGTGATATTAATGGAATCTACTGTATACTAGGAGTAGAACATCAAAGTAGTGTTGATCAAGCAATGGTGGTTAGATGTGCCATCTATGAAATGTTGGAATATTTAAAACAGTTAGAAAATAAAGAGTATAAAAGATTAGTACCACAAATCATGGTTGCCTTTTATACAGGACCAAAGAAATGGAATGTACCAGTAAAACTCAGTGATTATTTTGAAATACCCGAAGAATTAAAGAAACACTTTAATGATTGGAAAATCATCTTAGTAGATGTTAAAGAAATGGATACAAGTAAGATCAAAGATGAACAAACACGCTATTTTATAGAAGCCATTCAAGCAATGTATAAGGGAGACTATATAAAATTACATCAAAAAAGAAAGATGAATACCAATAATCTGATTTATGCAGCGATAATTACAGGAAGTTTGGATATGATTAAAGATATTGTAGAAGGAGATGAGATGGATATGTGCGAAGGAATGGAAAGAATGGCAGAAGGATTTAGAAGTGAAGGACGTGAAGAAGGTATTCTTGTTGGAAGAAATGAAGGTAAATTAGAAGAAAAACAAAATACTTTATTAATGCAATTAAGATGTAAGTTAGGAGATTTATCAAAAGAAACAGAAAATACGATAAGAAGTAGTACGATGGAAAAACTAAATAAGCTTACAGTATCTATTTTTGATATACAAAGTGAAAATGATGTTTTAAAGTTAATTCATTAAACAAAAAAAAGAAATCATGAAAAGCAATGATTTCTTTTTAAATATTATTTTAAAGGAACTAATAATTGAATTGATTTTTGTAAATTATGTACATCAATAGGAAGATGTGTGCCTTCTTCACCATCTATATCCATTGTAAGATCTTGATCACAAGTAATGTGAATATGTTGCCCTTGAATATAATGGATAAAAGGACTCTTATCGTGTTTACCAAAACGATAATCTTTAATGAGTGCAATTAAATCTGTGATTGAACATCTTTTTACAATCACTAAATCTAATTTACCATCATTGATATCTGCAAAAGGAATAATACCATCGAAACCACCAACACGATTAGTGTTTGTAATTGCAAACATATAAGCATCTTCTTCAAAAGATTCATTATCTACAGTTACATTTAAATGAAGATTTGTTGATAATTGTTGAGGAAGTTGTGTCATTCCTTTAAAATAATAAGCTAAAGGACCAAATTTTTTCTTTTCTTCTTTTGATACAACAAACGAAATATCAGAAAACATTCCCGCTGCTGCTACATTAATAAAATATTGGTCATTGATTTTCCCAACATCACTAGAAATAACATTGAAATTTTTAATCATTTCCACAATACCATTTACTGAACTTGGAATATTTAAATAATTAGCAAAATCATTAACGGTACCTGCTGCTAAAATACATAAAGGAATTTTTTTA
>ERZ834694.1817-NODE-1817-length-17249-cov-3.150052_pt1 | contig 17249 bp, 15 predicted proteins | sample MGYA00519691_ERZ834694 | MGnify/ENA primary metagenome ERZ834694 (study PRJEB31850, sample SAMEA3708758) | human gut metagenome | biome: human gut; feature: human-associated habitat; material: faeces | place: China | collected 2014 ... | reverse complement strand
GGTTTTTCTTTTGTCGCTTTTTGTAAGAACTCGCCGCAAGGCTGTTTTGAGTGTTGGATGCCGTTCTCCGCCTTTCAACCTGGAAATTTCTCAAAATTTTCAGATTGGAGGTACACAGTATGGCTTACAACAAAGCCAAAGAAGAAAAGAAATGGCGGCTCTGGAAAGAAGCCGAGGAAAAGCAGTTGCGGAACTTAGGCGTTACTGAGGACGATATAGAACAGCTCCGTATTCACGATTGGGCGATTTTTAATTCAGACAGACGGTATTATCAGCGAGTGCAGGAAACAGGTACATATCTTGACGAGCTTGTTGAAGATACTACACAGCCCGAAGTCAAAACGGTTGAGGATTTTCTGGACAGCATCGAAAATCAGCACCTCTATCAAGTTTTGATTAAGGTGGACAGGCTTACCTTGCAGGCGATTTTATTGCAAATACAGGGTTATTCCATTGCCGAAATCGCTGCCATTCTCGGTATGAAAGAAGATACCGTCTATAAGCGGTTAGGCAGGCTAAAACAAAAAATCAAAAAACTTTTGGGATAGTGTCCAAAAAAGCACTTTCCCACGGGCTACAGGGTGAGAGGACAAAACCTCTTGCCCTGTTTTCCTTTGTGTGGCGAAAACGGGATTGCTCCTTGACAAATGAATACCAATTCGCCAAATACTTTCTCTTTGTGATTGTGATGAGCATAAGCGTGTCGAGAGGTACGCCATAACCTGCCATAAGGCAGAGAGCGATAACTACCTACTCAAAATATCGGGCAGCTCCCGATTTCGCCATAACCCACAAAGAGGACAATGATACTCCCGTCCAGTCACAGTCCGAGCGTGATAAAACCGTCGCAGGCAATGAGGGCGGCTCTGGCAGACCGTCAGAGGGGTGGAACTCCCGTGGTGTCAGTTCGCTACTGACCGTTTGGCGACTTCCCAATAGCATTTCGGGGTGTCGAGGACAAATTGAAATGCTCCTATCATAAAGCCAGATAAAAGGTAGTCATAGGAACAGAGATTTTGCTTATACTCTCCCGACCTTAAATACTTCCTTTTGTTTGGCTGCCTACATAGGCAGAACATACCTGCCTAAATAAATCTGGGAGGTCAAACATAATGGAAAGAAAAATCAAGCGTGGAGATATTTACTACGCAAATCTAAATCCTGTTATCGGCTCGGAGCAAGGCGGAACAAGACCTGTACTTATCATTTCAAACGATGTCGGCAATAAGCATAGCCCTACGGTCATTGTCGCACCCATCACAAGCCGAATACACACTAAAGCAAAATTGCCGACACACACTTTAATCAATGATTTTGAAGGTTTGGATAAGAACTCAATTATCCTGTTTGAACAAATCCGCACCATAGACAAACAACGCCTGCGTAAATATGTTGGTATGCTATCCACAGTCATAATGGCAAGAGCCGATAAAGCTCTTGCCATTAGTATTTCTTTGAGGGAGGTCAATAATGAATGAAATTAAGGTAGATAAAAATGTAGCGGCTCTGAAACTCATTGAGATACTTCTTGAAAAAGGAATGATAAATCAAGCCACATATACAAATATCGTGAAACACGCAAATTCGCACATTTCACAGGCGGCTTGATAATCAGTACAATATATTCAGAAAAATGAATTGGAGGTATGCTTAATGAACACAGCAGTAAATGAATATAATTACAGATTTAAGCTCACAGATTATTCTCTGTTTGACAGAAACAGAGCCAGAAAAGTTGCTATTTATGGTCGTGTTTCAACAGAACACGAAGCACAGTTATCTGCATTGGAAAATCAGTTACAATGGTATGATGACCAAGTAAAATATCATCCGAACTGGACGGTCTGTGAACGATATATTGATGAAGGTATCACGGGAACACAGGCAAAAAAACGCCCTGCCTTTTTGAAAATGATTGAAGATGCCAAGCAAGGTAAATTTGATTTAATTGTTACCAGAGAGGTATGCCGTTTTGCACGAAATGTTGTGGATACCCTTGTTGTTACAAGAGAGTTAAAAGGCATAGGCGTTGAGGTGTTTTTTATCGACGATAATATTTGGACAATGGACGGAGATGGAGAACTGCGGCTATCTCTTATGGCAACATTGGCACAGGAAGAAAGTCGCAAGACTTCCGAGCGTGTAAAAGCAGGTCAGAAAATCAGCCGTGATAATGGTGTTCTCTATGGAAACGGTAATATTTTAGGTTATGACCGTGTTGGAGATACCTATGTTATCAATGAGGAACAGGCAGAAACGGTCAGAATGATATATGATTTGTATCTGCAAGGTTATGGCTCGATGAAAATCGCAAAGATTTTGACGGAGCGAAAAAGGAAAACAGCTTCTGGACTTATAAAGTGGAGCGTTTCAAATATTATGAGAGCGATTAAAAATGCCACTTACACAGGAACAAAGTGTTACAACAAATCCAGAAGCAATAACTTTTTAGAGCAGAAGCGAATAAACAATCTTGATATGTCCACTTATGAATATGTTGAGGGTGATTTCCCTTCTATTATTTCTCAAGAGATATGGGATAAAGCACAGGCGATAAGGGAAAGTAGAGTAAAACCTGTATGTGTATCGGCAGGGAAAAACACACATAGTAAGCGTGATTCACGAGATATATGGGTCAATAAGCTACGTTGTTCCTGCGGCTCATCATACCGTAAAAATAAATGGCATACGAAATTGGACGGAAAAACCTCTTACGGTTATCAATGCTACAATCAGCTTAACAACGGAATTAAACGGAAAAGAGCTGAAATCGGTTTAGATACTGAGGGATATTGTGACAGCAGAATGATAACCGATTGGAAACTCGATTTTATGGCAAAAGCTTTGTTAGAGCATCTCTGGACGGAGAGAAAAGAGTCTGTACTGATTGCGTTAGACCTTATTAAGTATTATTATAAGGAAGAAAAATCTAACGAAACTCAATCCGATACGGTAACGATACAGGCGAAATTGGATAAGGCAAATAGCAGACTGACTAACTTGATTGCTATGAGAGCTGATGGAGAGATTTCCAAGGACGAGTATCAAGCAATGAGAAGTCCTGTCGATGAAGAAATCAAGAAACTTCAAAAAGCACTTGATGAAATTCCACAGGAAAAAAGCAATCCGAAAGGATTGGATATAGAGGGTATCCGTTCCACTCTGAACAGCTTTATTGATTTTAGTGGTAGCACTATCAGCCACGATGTTGTCAATCAGTTTGTATATCTGATAACACCGACATCGGATACTACATTTGATTGGTATGTTAATCTGAATGGGACAGCAGATGTGAAAGCAACCTTTACAGCGGAAGGCAGAAAGAAAAACTGCATTATCAAATTGGAGGAAATCGAAAAGATTTCCTCGGTACATAGGGAAAAGAATGAGGACAATGCTCATTTCATTAAAAACCCCCATATTTTTACCTATCTGCACAGGCAGCAATTGCTAAGAAGAACGCTTAATTATAGTTGTTAGTAGATTATACATAGAAGCTTCTTTGGAAGTACACTGACAAGTGAATTATAAAAAATAGAATCTCCCCTCATATCTGATGGAATCAATTAGATCCCATTCAGTGTGAGGGGAGATTTTTTAATATATAAGGAAAGTCCTTTCCTAATATATTAAAAACGCTCCGCTTAGGATGCGCACTGCAGCATACAAGGTAGGTGTCGCAAGCGACCGCCGCAGGCGCAAGAATGTGCCGAGGCACATTCTTTGTTAACTTTATATTGGGAAAATGTTATCCAAGAAATTTCTTTTACACGAAAGAGGTACAATCTATGAGATAATATAAAGAAAATTGCAAAAAAAAATATTTTTTTAAAATTAAGGGGATATTTTCATTTTAAATCCGTCTAATCTATGTAAATAAAAGCTGGCTGGCAAAAAGGGGGTAACAAATTGACGAAGGAGGCACTTGGAGAATTGATTCTTTCATCAGAGCGACAATTGTATGCAACAGCAAGAACAATTTTGTCAGATGACCAGGATTGTGCTGATGCAATACAAGAATCGATTGTGAAAGCATTTTCTAAAATAGATACACTAAAAAAAGATCGCTATGCAAAGACCTGGTTGATGCGGATATTGTTCAATGAATGTTATAACATTGCAAGGCGTATCAATGTCAATGAACCTTTGGATGAAGGATATGCAGAAAATAGGAAGCAACCTAAAGAGAATCGGGATTACAGTGAATTATATAGAGCTGTGAACGAACTGAAAGAAGAACTGAGGATTCCAGTGATTCTTTATTATATGGAGGAGTTCAATATAAGAGAGATTGCTCAGATTCTTGAGATATCCGAAGGTGCTGTACAAAAGAGACTTGTAAGGGCACGGAAAACGCTGAAAAAGAAGATTCAATTGGAGGAGATTTTTGTATGAGATTAGATGAATTAAAAAACGACTTTCCTGATATTCCGGACTTTGTTCATGATATGATTCAAGAAGAAGTAGAAAAACAAGTAAATTCATCAAACATTACGCCAATACAGAGAAAAAGCAAGTTTAACCGAAGCATAAGCAGGGTAGCGGCTGCGGCAGCTGTGTGCATTATTGCAACATCAACCGTTGCTTATGCAGGAACAAAGTTTTATCATATGTACCTTGAAAAACAGGGAAACTACGGTACTTTAACCACCATAAAATCAGATGAGAATTCTGAAGACGTAAAACTTCCAGAAGAGATTCATGAAATCTCTGTTACATCAAACTATATTCCAGAAGGAATGGAGTGGATCGCCGAAGGGTATAAGTTAGGCTATAAAGATACATTTGATACAGCAGGGATAACCGTTGATACTGTTTTGATGGATGAGAAGAGTCTGGATAAATCATTGTTGGATAGAAATGTTATAGAAAGTGAAAATCATGTTTTCGGATCCTATGATGGAATTTATCTCAAATACAATACAATAAATGGAGAAAACTCATTTGATCAAAGAATTTATCTTCTCTGTCCGGAAGAATATCGTGTTTTGATACTCTATATTGGAAATACAATTTCAAAAGAAGAAGCATATAAATTTGCTGACAATCTTGTGATTACGGAAGAGGATGAAATGATCAAAACTGCTGACATGACTGCCTGGAGTGATATTATTGAACCGACAGTCTATGCAGATAAAATAGATGTAACAAATGGTCAGCTGTCGGTTCGTCAAATTGGAGAAGCTTTTAATTTAGATTCTTATGCTGAAGATAATAACGGAAATAACATTACTACAGATAAGGTGACAGCTTGTGTAGATAAAGTACAGATCGCAGATAATTTACAGCTTTTAGACAGTGATAAAATTCCGAAAGCCTGGAAGACGGCAGTTGATGCAAACGGAAAATTGGTACAGAATCATTTATCATATATAAAAAAAGGTGATGGTGTAAATAATCTGGATTCAGTTGTAAGAGAAGAAAACATGGATCAGAAATTACTGTTTTTGACTGTCACATACACAAATATATCAGAGGAAGAACTCAATCATATGCTCTATCTAGGCACGCTGATTGCTCTTTCGAAACAGAATGATGGCACGTATACTATTTACATGCCTGGTACAGAAGCTGGTGAGGATTATGATTATTATATAAGTGACAGTGTTGCCAAAACAGCTGAAATGACTTATTCCAGTGTACAAGATGACTATCGTAACGGAAAGAATTATATTCCATCGTTAAAGCCTGGTGAGAGTGTTCAAGTCAATATGGCATGGATCGTCAATGAAAAAGATCTTGAAAATTTATATTTAAATTTGAATGATACAGGAGGTTGTTATGAAATAAGTGAAAGAATGTGTCATACGGGAGTCGTTTATGTCGGGAAGGAATGACGGAAGGAGATATTTGTGAAGAAGAAAATAATAACTTGTGCGGTGTTTCTCTTGTCATTATACTCGTGTTACTATCTGTTAATTTCTTACAAAGCGGAACAGGTAGCATAAGTAAGGAGAATATAGAAAAAGAAAATGAATTAAAAAAAAGTCTTGATGTGGTAGCCCAAAAAGAGGAGCCAGATGAAGTATCTAAAGAATTTGCAAACAAACTCGGAGTCGATGAAAAAAATATAGTTTCAACAGGAAATACGATAAAAAGCACTTATTATAGTTTCACAGTTTTATCATGGACAAAAGGAAAGGAGTATCCGGGGTATGCACTTCCGGAAGGGAAAAATCTTGCAGATTATCCGGGAGCAGTGTTAGATGAACAAGGAAATATTACAAATGATTTTTCTTACGTTGTAGTCAATCTTTCTGTAAAAAATCAAAGTAGTAAAACGATAGAAAACGATCTTATCTGGGGTTATATTCGACTGAGGTTTCTTTCGGCACCATCAAAGTACAGTGACTATATAGGCGAAGTAACTTATTTGGGGGAGGAAAAACCGCGAATATTGAATCATAATTATTATGCTGAAACTTTTGCACCAGAGGAAGAAAAAGTAATGCCGATGATTTTTGTTGTAAATGATGCATTGTTAGACTCAGAAGCAATGTATTTGGAAATTAATCCGACCGGAGCTGTCATTGATAATCCAGATTACGATATCCGGCGCTATATTGTACTGAATTGATGACGTAAAGGTGGTCTTTCCAACAAAATAGCATCCCCTTTCTCTTCCCTTTGAAAATATAATTTAAGAAAGAGGGAAAAGCATGAAACAGATTTTTAAGAAAGAGGGAAAAGCGATCCGGAAATGGAAAATATAACGGTTAAAGATATCGTGGCTGCCACAGGCGGAAAGGGGATGGTATTATCCATGCTGATAGGAACTGTGCTTGGAATTGCACATGTAATCCGGGAAATAATCCCCGCCTATCGAGCTAATCTGACGAATTTCTATAACGAATTCCCAATTCTGTCGCCACATAGTGCTGTGGAAACATGGATGGCTGGAAGTCCGTCGAATTTGGAAGGGTTTATATTCTTCTTAATTCTTCCGATCCTTGCAAGCCTTCCATTTGGAACTTCTTATTTTGAGGACTGCAAAGAAGGAGTAATAAAAAATATTTATATGAGAACAAAGAGAGAAGATTATCTCAAAGCAAAATATGCTGCTGCTTTTCTGAGTGGGGGAATTGCAGTTCTTGTTCCATTGATTTTCAATTTAATGTGCAGTTTGGTTCTTCTGCCAAACTTAGCACCGCTTTCAACAATGGGAGATAATATACTTACACCGTTGATGCTGTTTTATAAGATTTTCTTTACGCATCCTATGATATATACAATGTTTTTTCTGGTACTTCAATTTCTGATGGCAGGAATTTGGGCTTGTGTTTGTTTGTCTGTAAGTTTTTTGTCAGATTATAAAATTGTTGTATTGATCTTTCCGTTTTTTGTACAGCTGATTCTGCATGTTATCTGTACAATTACAAATCATATTGACTATTCCAGTGTATATTGGGTTCAGCCGGGACATGGAATCGTCGCATGGTGGATTCCAGTGGTTTCAATGGGGATTGGAATTCCAGTAACGTTCTTTGTATTTATGAAAAAAGGGGCGAAGGAAGATGTATTCTAAATCAAAACAGACATTTTATCATGTGAGAGATTCTTTGATAAAACATAGATGGCTTCTGACAGCTGAACTGATCTGGATGATAGTTTGTTCTTTTTGGACAGTGTCCGAGCAGGAGAAGATGTATCAGTTTTATAATCTTTCGGCCAGTACGATAGACTATGTTATTGCACAGCAGGGAGCACTTTATAGTGGATTGACCATATTTCCGTTTGTACTTTTTTTCGTAATCAGATGCAAACAGGACAGTCTGAACATTCAATATATCTTACGGTATCAATCGAGAAAAAGAATGTTTCAGCAACAACTGAAGGAGAGTCTAGTATATGCTGCTGGGATTTCTTTTATAATTATCCTAATGGCTACATTTACTGGCTGGATCTTTAGCAGAAATCTGATCAATTGGGATACTATGGAAAGTGTTTATTTTGGTCAGACAGGAAACGTTGTAAAGTCCCATTTTTTATCCGTGGCCGTCGTTATCTGGTTGATGTATGTTTTAAAACTGATCTTACTTTTTGTAATGGTAGATATTTTTTTGTGGTATCCAAAGACTCTGTTTTTTATTTGGATTGTTCTTTTGGTTCCAATCGGAATAGAGGCACTTCACTATGGAAAGATTTATTTTAGCCTGTTCGCAGTCTGGCAGACATCATGGAATACGCCTGGTAAGTGGTTAGGAATTATTCTGATTGGAATTGTCGTTTTCTTCATTGAGAAACTGATAGGGGAAAAGATGATTGAGCGGAGAGATATCTGGAGATAGGAGATGAGGCCATGTGGAAAGTTGACTTGAAAATATTTTTTAAAGAAAGCTGGAAAAAGTATGGCTTTGTATTTTTGCTGGTTCTCGTGCAGTGTGTAGGTTTTCGTAATCTGATCCAACAATATAATACTGTGAATGGACAGGAGTGGAAACTTCACTTTTGGGATTATGTAATCTGTTTTTTTCAGGGGACAGTTCCTTATACACAATCGGAAGGAAAAGAGACTTTTAATATTCCACCGTACTGGTCCTTGTATTTGATTTATTTTGTTTTACTGATCGGAAAACTGACAGGACAGCTCTCAAAAAAATACGAACAGCAAATGCTCTTACGTCTGAAAAGCAGAAAACAATGGTGGATGGAAAGTCATTTGAAAATTTTGCTGGAATGTATGGGATATCTGGCGGTGACAGCAATAGCATTTCTTGTTTTTTCTTTTTGTACGAAGAGTGCTGTAAAAGGGATAAATTTAGAGTTACTAAAGGATTATCTGGGACTGGAAATCAACAAAAATAATTTCCGTATTTTTTCAATGGTTCTTGTATTTTTTGTGGCATTGCTGGCACTTACTTATATTCAGTATATTGTATCATTAGCAATCAATGCAGTAACTGGAATTTTGGTTTCTATTGTTATTTTAATTTCCAGTGTATATCAGATCCATCCGTTTTTAATAGGAAATTATTTTATGTGTATACGTCAGATGATGTTTGCTATGGATGATGTTGGATTTCTGACACAAGGAGCAGTTAGTGTGGGAATTATTTTCTTTATGGCTGTAATTGGATATCAAATTTTAAAAAGAAAAGATCTGTTTTAAAGAAAGAAGGGGAAATATGTATCTTGAACTTACAGATATCAGTAAAAAAATTGGAGCAGATGAGGTCCTCAGCGGAATTACACTTTCTATGGAAAAAGGAAAGGTTTATGGACTGCAAGGGAAAAACGGTTGTGGAAAATCTATGCTTATGCGAGTAATCTGTGGATTAGTACTTCCAACTGTGGGGGAAGTAAAGATTGATGGAAAAATTCTTGGAAAAGAGTTTTCATTTCCACCAAGTGTGGGTGTGTTTATTGAAAAACCAGGCTTTTTAGATTCTTACAGTGGATTTCAAAATCTAATGATGCTTGCGTCAATTAAAGGACAAATCAGTGGGGCAGAGGTGAAAGATGTTATAAAGAGAGTGGGGCTACAGGATGTAATGTACAAAAAATATCGGAAATATTCTCTTGGAATGAAACAGAAACTAGGGATTGCGGCTGCAATTATGGAAAAACCAGAACTGATTATCTTAGATGAACCTTCGAATGCATTAGATGAAAAGAGCGAAGAAATATTATGGCAGATTGTCAGTGAAGAAAAGGAACGAGGAGCATTAATTCTTATATCCTGTCATACAACGGAGACTTTAGAAAAGGTTTCAGATGAAATTTTTAGAATGGATATGGGACAAATAAAAGAGCATATGACAGTATAGGTGAGTGTATGAGAAAAAAGATCATCATCATTATGACGGCAATTGTATTATTTGGTGGATTTATAGCCGGGTATCGAAATATAAATCAAAAATATCCGGCAAGAAAAGTTGAGACAGCAGAAAAGGGAGAATCTCTTGAATTTCTGGATGGAGTTAAAATCTCAGCGAGTGGAGTAAAATGGCTGTCCACAGAAGAACAGGCAGCAATTTATGAGAATAGTGGGATAGATACGAGTAAAGTGAATTATGATACAAAAATTATAGAAGTGAATGTATGTCTGAAGAACACAACGGAGGAAGAAAAAGAAGTGCCAATCACTTATCTGTCGTTAGAAACAACAGGCGTTGGAACAGCAATTTCTCGGGAACTTCTAATGGGAAATTCAGAACATTACAGTTCTATGGTAGAAAAATTAGAACCCGGAGAGGAAAAGGTAGTTATTTATCCGTACGAAATCTGTTCCATATGGTTTCATAAAAAAGATTGGAAGAATGTAGAGAAGAGAAGTTTCTGGCTGACATTTTCTTCATATCCTGAAAAAATTGTGTTATATTTATAAATGAGGAACAAGTCAAAGAATGCCGGAACTGTTCCCCGAAAACAGCAAAAATGCACAGCAAGTCAATGGAGTGAGGAGAAACTTAATGAAGAAAAAAATAATATATGTCTTATGCATTTTAGGTGTGCTTTTGGTGTTATTAGGACTGAAAAAAAGAAATGACACAATGTATTCTTCGGGGGTATACCATCTTAACAGAAGCGGGACTGTAGAATCTATAGAGAATAACAATATAGTTGTTCGTTTGGATAAATTGAATGAACAAGATGAGGATTTTAAAAATGTCGATACACTGCAGTTAGATTGTAGAAATTGTGGTTATGAATTAGAAAATCTAAAGGAAGGTAAAAAAATTATATTTTACTATTTCCCATATAATGCAGACGTTCGACCACTTAAAGTCGAGAATATCTATGTGATAAATGAAAAAGAGTCTAATATTGATTTGATGAAGAAAGCCGGACAATTATTGGATCCCTATCGAGATAAAACAGATGAGTCTATTTACGCAAGAGGTAAATCCGGTGGTGTTATTACTACAAAGGATATTGAACAAGCTACTGAATTTTACATTTTAGCAGGGTATGAACAGTCAGACGCTGAAGATAAGGCAGTAGAATATATGTTACAACGCGATGCAACTTATCAAAGAGCTATTGCAGTGGGATATTCTGTGTCTGATGATGAAATCAATGATTATTTAGATGATTTAAAAGTTACAATAAATGATTCGATTAATATTGGTTATAGTGACGTACAATGGTGCTGTAGAGGATACAGCACCTGCTTCTTTAGGTGGTGTCACGGAAATTAAACCTTTAAAAAAATAGAAGGAGACTGTCATGAAAAAATATGCAGAATCGAAAGGATTCTTTGATTTTAAAGCAGAAAGGGAATTATATTCCATTGTTAAAGCATGGTGAGAGTGTTCAAGTCAACGAAGAGAGAGGATATTGTTGCCTGAGAACTGCAAAAACAGGAAATCTATACAGAAAAAAGAACCGACAATTGTTTTGAATAACAATTCTGGGTTCTTTTTTAGAAAGCGATTTAGTTTCACATTATTATTTGATATTTTTTTCTATATTCAGACGGGGAAAGCCCGCTTTGTTTCTTGAAAATACGGCTAAAATATAGTGGGTTTTCATATCCGATCGCTCGAGAAATTTCCGATATATTAAAAGAAGTATTTTCCAATAAATTTTTTGCATTAGAGATCCGCAAGAATAAAAGGTACTGGGTAGGAGTAGTGCCCGTATATTGTTTAAAACTTTGGATAAACCAACTGATACTGAAATTATGGGAATGTGCATATTCATCAATGTTTATTGGTGAATTGTAATTTTGTGAAAAATACTGGACAGCCTGTTCCATTTCCTGCATTGTCAGTAAATTGCTTTTTCGTGGCTTTTCACTGGAAAGCCGGTGCGTCAGAATTAAGAGCTCCATTAAATAATAAACACAAAGTTCTTCGTACTCACTTTTGCAAAAACGTAATTCATTTATAATAGATGTAAAAATTCGTTTATATTCAAGAGAAGTACCGGTATAAATTATATGCGTATCATCAGAAATACCATGCTGTCTCAAAATATTCGTTACATTATTCCCAGTAAAATGAACCCAGTAAACTTCAGTTTGGTCTACACCATAATAGTAGTAGCGTTGCTCTTCTTTGGGGCGGTAGATCACCATATTTCCGGCATTTACAATTTCTTTCTTACCATGAAAATAAAATTCTCCTTTTCCTGAGGCAATATAAATAAGTTGGAAATCTAATCTTCCCCGAGGACGGTGTGTTGGTAACTTTTCGACGGTTTTCAGACGATATGTGCCGCAGCTTCCAACAAAAAGCGGAGATTTTTTATCTTTAAAATCTCTGCGATTTTTATGCCAGTAAGCAGAATTAATATACATGTGAAATCACCTTTCATTTCTAAATGGATCGGAAATATTCAGATCTTGATTAATCTACAGTATATCACTTTAGACATATTCTGTCATACAGATTCATGAAAAAATATAGTTGCTGTAAATATGCACAAAATTGGAAGTGGAAAATTGTGAATAATTACAAAAGATACAAAGAAAGAACAGAACAACTGAAAAAAGTGTGGCATTTTGTGTATATATCGTATAATTCAGTTTATGTCTTTTTGTAAAAAACCAGAATATAATGAAACAGTGCTGTAGATAAACCAAATGATAAAATCTACAAATGGGACAAATTTAGTTATAGGTATCCACTGGGGTGGAAGAAGGGAGCAAATGTACGATTATGGAAGAGAAAAAATACCTTAAATGGTATAACAAGGTAGGTTATGGTTCGGGAGATCTGGCAGGAAATGTTGTGTATGCATTCTTGTCATCATTCGTAATGCTGTATTTGACAAATACAGTAGGTTTAAATCCGGGTATTATCGGAACGTTGATCATGGTATCAAAGTTATTTGACGGAATCAGCGACATGTTCTTTGGAACTATGATTGACAAAACAAAAAGCAAACTGGGAAAAGCAAGACCGTGGATGCTCTATGCGTATATAGGTTGTGCGGTAACACTTGTAGCAAACTTTGCAATACCGGATAGTCTTGGAACAACAGCTCAGTACGCATGGTTCTTTGTTGCATATACACTGTTAAATGCAGTATTCTTTACTGCAAATAATATTGCATATGCATCATTGGTTACATTTTGTACAAAAAACAGCAGAGAACGTGTAGAGATGGGATCATGGCGTTTTATCTTTGCATTTTCAACAAGCTTACTGATTCAATCTGTTACAGTTCAGTTTGTAAGAGCAGCAGGCGGTGGAGCAACTGCCTGGAGAACGGTTGCTGTAGTATATGCTATCATTGGATTGATCGTAAATACAATTTCCGTATTTTCAATCAAGGAGCTTCCGGAAGAAGAATTAAAAGCAGGTAAAGATCATACAGAAGAAAAGTATGGTCTGGTAGAGGCAGCAAAACTTTTATTTTCCAATAAATATTATCTTATGATCTGTGCTACTTATATTTGTCAGCAGATTTATTCAGCTATGTTAAATATGGGAATTTATTACATGATTTACATACTGAAAAATGAAGATTTATATTCTGTATTTTCATGGGCAATCAATATTCCTGTCATCATTGCAATGTGTATCACACCTATGCTGGTAGAAAAGATGAAAGGTTTATATAGAATGAATCTTTCTGGTTATATTCTCGGAACAGCAGGACGTGTCGGAGTGATTTTTGCCGGTTATATGGGCAGCGTTCCACTTATGCTTGCATTCACAGCGGTTGCAGCACTTGGAATGGCACCATGGCAGGGGGATATGGGAGCTGTAGTTGCAAGCTGTTCAGAATATACATACCTTACAAAACATAAACACATTGACGGAACAATGTATTCTTGTACTTCCTTTGGTACAAAAATCGGAGGAGGAATCGGAGTTGCTCTTTGTGGATGGTTACTTGATGCAAGTGGATTTGTGAAAGAAGCAACAATCCAGCCAGAATCCTGCCTGAACATGTTGCATGTTATGTATTTGTGGATTCCGATGGTATTGTCATTGATCATTACATTTATCATGTCAAGAATGAATGTAGAAGATGCGAACAAAAAGCTTAGAAAACAGTTGGAGGAGTGTTAAAATGGAATACAAGGGTATGAAAGAGGACGAACGTTTCATTTCAGTTACACCAAGCAAAAGACAGATTGCCTATCAGAATATGGAGTATTTTTGCTTCATTCATTTTACAGTAAATACTTTTACAGGAAGTGAGTGGGGATTAGGCGATGAACCGGAATCTATCTTCAATCCTGAAGAGCTAGATGCTCGTCAGTGGGCAAAGACAGCTGCTGAAGGTGGAATGAAGGGATTAATATTGACTTGTAAACATCATGATGGCTTTTGCTTATGGCCAAGCAAGTATACAGAACATAGTATTAAAAATTCACCTTATAAGAACGGAAAAGGTGATATCGTTCGTGAAACAGCAGAGGCATGTAAAGAATATGGTCTGAAGTTTGGAGTCTATCTCTCACCATGGGACAGAAATAATGAATCTTATGGAAAAGGCAAAGAATACGATGACTACTATGTGAATCAGCTTACAGAGCTTCTGACAAATTACGGTGACATATTTGTAATCTGGCTTGACGGAGCATGTGGCGAAGGCAGCAATGGAAAGAAACAGGTTTATGACTGGCAGAGGTATTATGAAGTGATGCGTAAACTCCAGCCAAACGCTGTGATCTCAATTTCAGGTCCGGATATCCGCTGGTGTGGAAACGAAGCTGGACAGGTACGTCCAAGTGAGTGGAGTGTCGTTGCAGCAGATATGACAGATCCGGCGATTACAGCACAGCTCAGCCAGCAGGAAGATAATGAAGAGTTCAGAAACCGTCCGTTAGATGAAACACAGGCAGATCTCGGAAGCCGTGAATGCCTGCGTAATGAAGAAAAATTAGCATATTATCCGGCAGAAACAGATGTTTCTATCCGTCCGGGCTGGTTCTATCATGAGGAAGAAGATGATCAGGTTCGTTCATTCGAAAACCTGAAAGAGATTTATTTATCTTCAGTTGGTGGAAATACAACACTTCTGTTGAATCTTCCTCCGATGAAAAATGGAAGACTTCATCAGACAGATGTTAATAATGTAAAAATGCTTGGAGATTTTATAAGAAGCACTTTTAAAGATAATCTGGCAGATATCGCTGAAATCACAACAACTCCGGAACAGGATGCGGAAGGTAAAAATGCAGATCTTTTAAGAGTAGATGATTATGAGAATGTGTTCAGAAATAAAGCCGGGGACAGAGAATTGACAATTCATCTGCAGTGGACAGAGAAAAAGAAATTATCTTATCTGGTATTAAAAGAGGCAATTCCTTTCAGCCAGCGAGTGGAGAAGTTTTCTGTATGGTATGCGGCAGAAGATGGAAAAAAAGAGAAAATAGTGGATGCTACCACAATTGGTTATAAGAAGATCATCGATTTGCAGGGCGTAGAAACAGATGCAATTGAAATTCGTATTGAAGATTCAAGAGTTGCTCCTGTAATCTCATTTGTAGGTGTATACTAAAATAGAACAAGAAAATTTTAACGAACGAATCTCAAAAATCTTTTTTTGGGATTTGTTTGGAAAGGAAGGAAAAATATGAATGCTGATATGAAATGGTTGGATAATCCGGAAGTATTTAAGGTGAATCAATTAGCTCCGCACAGTGATCATTCCTATTATTTGGATTATTCGGCCATGAAAAAAGAGGAAAACCCATTATTTCAGTCATTAAATGGGCAGTGGGAGTTTTCTTATAGTAAAAATGTAAAAAGCAGACCAGTTAATTTTTATGAGGAAACATTTGATGCATCAGGATTCGATAAAATTATGGTTCCGGGACATATTGAACTGGCTGGATATGATAAGATCCGCTACATTAACACCATGTATCCGTGGGAAGGAAAAGAGTACCACAGAGGAGCTTACAGCATGGAGGCAACCGGAGCAGAAAAAGGAATGTTTTCAGAAGCAGAGTACAATCCGGTAGGTTCCTACATCAAATACTTTGACCTGGATAAGAGCATGTGTGGGAAAAGAATCCATATTTGTTTTGAAGGTGTAGAAGAGGCGATGTATCTGTGGTTGAATGGTCAGTTCGTAGGCTATGCAGAAGATAGTTTTACGCCTTCTGAGTTTGACCTGACACCTTATATAAAAGAAACGGGAAATGTGTTGGCAGTTCAGGTTCACAAGATGAGCACAGCAGCATTTTTAGAGGACCAGGACTTTTTCCGCTTTTTTGGAATCTTTAGAAATGTTACTTTGAAAGCGATACCGGATGTACATATGGATGATGTATGGTTTCAACCTGTGTTGAATCAGGATAATGTAAGTGGAAGCGTATCTGTCAGCATGAAAGTATCTGCACCGGATGCTCAGAATATCACTGCTGATTTTATTTTAAAAGACAGGGAAGAAAATCTGTTAGCAGAAAAATCCGTGCAGTTAAAGAAAGAAAATGACCACTTAGAGGGTACAATCTGTATTGATTTAGAAACTGTTAGACTGTGGGATAATCATGATCCTTATTTATATCATGCGTATGTAGAACTTAAAGCAGAAGATGGAAGTTTAGTAGAAGTAATTCCTTACGATATTGGTTTCAGAAGAATTGAGATTATTGATAAGATTATTTATTTAAATGGAAAACGCCTGGTTATTACAGGAGTAAACCGTCATGAGTGGAATCCAAAAACAGGAAGATGCATTGGATTAGAAGATATGCGAGCAGATATCGCATGTATGCTCAGAAATAATATTAATTCGGTACGCACCTGTCATTATCCGGATCAGATACCGTGGTATTATATGTGTGACAATGCAGGAATTTACGTGATGGCAGAAACGAATCTGGAAAGTCATGGATCCTTCCAGAAGTTAGGGGCGATCGAACCATCCTGCAATGTGCCGGGATCATTCCCACAGTGGAAAGAGGCTGTGCTTGATCGTGCAAGAAACAATTTTGAAACATTTAAAAACCATACATCCGTTTTATTCTGGTCTTTAGGAAATGAATCTTATGCGGGTGATGACATTGAAGCAATGAACGTTTATTTTGCTGAAAAGGAAGATGGAAGATTAGTTCATTATGAAAGTTCTTATTACAATAGGGCATATGAGGATACGATTTCTGACATGGAAACAAGAATGTATGCAAAGCCGGAGGATGTAGAGGAGTATTTGAATAACAATCCGAAGAAACCATATATTTTATGTGAATTTATGCATGACATGGGTAATTCCATGGGAGGTCTGGGATCTTATATGAAGCTGATTGATAAATATGATATGTATCAGGGTGGATTTATATGGGATTTTATCGATCAGGCAATTCTTGTAAAAGATCCGGTGACAGGAAAAGAAGT
>ERZ834694.1816-NODE-1816-length-17249-cov-9.724904_pt1 | contig 17249 bp, 10 predicted proteins | sample MGYA00519691_ERZ834694 | MGnify/ENA primary metagenome ERZ834694 (study PRJEB31850, sample SAMEA3708758) | human gut metagenome | biome: human gut; feature: human-associated habitat; material: faeces | place: China | collected 2014 ... | reverse complement strand
CCCCGGGGGCGGGGACGTTTTGCCACTTGACAATGTTCAACTCATATTAAAAAGGACCCGGAGAGAAACTCCAGGTCCTTAGAGCAGTTCTATGTTGAGTCCCCTACTGGTCGGAGGATTTTTTAACTGCGAAACGTTGCTTAAGCTGACCGCAGGCGGCGTCGATGTCATTGCCGCGAGAATTGCGGATGGTCGTCTCGACGCCGTGCATGGTGAGACGGCGCTGAAGGGTCTCGACCTTCTCCATGGGCGACGGCTTGAGGGGGCTGTCGGGGACATCGTTTAGCTGGATCAAGTTGACGTGGCATAGCGTGCCCTGACAGAAGTCTATGAGAGCCTGCATCTCGGGGTTGTTGTCGTTTACGCCGTCGATCATGGCGTATTCGTACGTGGGGCGGCGACCGGTCTTCTCGACGTAGTCCTGAATAGCTTCGTGGAGGCGCAGGAGCGTGTGCTTCTTTACACCCGGCATAAGCTTATTGCGGGTGGACTGCACAGCGGAATGCAGGGAGATTGCCAGAGTGAACTGCTCAGGTAGCTCGGCAAAACGCTTAATACCAGGGATGACACCGCAGGTGGAAACGGTGAGATGGCGAGCACCGATCTCAAGGCCGCCTGGGGCGTTGAGCTTGCGAAGTGCAGATACAACGTTGTCGAAGTTTGCAAAGGGCTCGCCTTGGCCCATGAAGACGACGCTGGTCACTCGTTCACCAAAGTCGCGGGAGACGTGAAGGACCTGATCGACCATTTCTTGATCGGTGAGAGATCTGGTGAGGCCGTTCATGCCGGTAGCGCAAAATGCGCAGCCCATAGCACAGCCAGCTTGAGAAGAAATGCAGACAGCGAGCTTGTTCTTGCTGGGCATGCCAACGGTCTCAACGGAGACGCCGTCACTGAATTGGAGCAGGTATTTGCGGGAACCGTCACGTGAAACCTGCTTGGCGCGTTCGACGGGGATGTTGAAGCCATAGGAGTCAGCCAGCTTCTCCCTAAAGACTTTAGGCAGATTGGTCATATCATCAAACGAACATACGTTCTTATCGATGATCCATTCACGAAGCTGCTTGGCGCGGAAAGCAGGCTGGCCAAGCTCCTTGGTAAGGGCGACCAGGTCATCTTCGGAAAGGGATCGAATGTCGCGCAGGGGTTTTGTACGTTCCATTAGCGGCCTTTCAAAGGGGGTAATAGGTAAAGATGCTTATACAATAAGGGATGCGAAATAAAGATGCGCCTGCGTATCGTGTAAAACAGCGAAAACGCCTAGATTGGACGCATGCTATCTATCGAGAAGGGTGGAGGGTGATCTCATGGTAGAGATCAATCGTGCCAAGATGCGCGTAGCAGTGCTTGCTGGAGGACGTTCGAGCGAGCGAGAGATCTCGTTCTCGTCCGGAAAAAACGTGGTCGATGCGTTGCGCACCGCCGGCTTTGGCGAGGTTGAGATGCTCGACCCCGCTTCTGAGACGTTTTTGAGCGACCTGACGGGTGGTTCGTTTGACGTGGCCTTTATCGCGCTGCATGGCGAGGGCGGAGAAGACGGTAAGATCCAGAGCGTTTTGGACTTCTGCGGAATCCCCTACACCGGATCTGACGTGACGTCGAGCGCCCTTGCGGCAGATAAGGACCTTTCCAAGGTGATGTACGAGCGCGCGGGGATTCCCGTTGCCCCCGGCGTGTCGCTGGTCCGCGGCCAGTCGTATGATTTGGACGAGATTCTGTCGATAGTGAGCGACCACTGCTTTGTGAAGCCGGCTGTTAACGGCTCGAGCTATGGCATCACCTATGTGAAGAAGGCCCAAGACCTGCAGGCGGCAATCGATGTGGCCTTTGGTTTTGGCGACAAGGTTCTTATAGAGAAGCGCATAGAGGGCACCGAGATCACCGTGGGCGTATACGGCGGCGATAACCTGCGCGCTCTGCCCATTGTCGAGATCCTCAAGCAGGAGGACGCAGACTTCTTCGACCTTCGCGTGAAGTATATCTCGCCCGATAAAATCCACCGTATTCCTGCTCAGATCTCTGAGGCGGACTACTCACGTGCCCAGGAGCTTGCGTGTGCCGCGCACCGTGCGCTGGGCTGCATGAGCGTATCGCGAAGCGACTTTATTGTGTCTGAGGAGGGCCCGGTCATCCTTGAGACCAACACCATCCCCGGCATGACGGATACGTCGCTCTACCCTGACGAGATTCGCCATACGGACGATCTGACGTTCCCTGAAGTCTGCGCCTCCTTTATCCAGATGGCCATCGACCGCGCTGAGAAGTGATACATCTGAACGCCAACACCTACAACAACATGGCCGCGGCGGTGCTTCCGGGCACCCCCGGCTTTGTTATCGAGCAGTACGCAACGCTTGCCGAGCGCGCCAAGAACCGTTCATTTGGCCTTATTGAGGATGATGTGATCGTTCTTGATACGGAGACCACCGGGCTTTCATGCGCGGAAAACGAGCTCATAGAGATTTCCGCAGCGCGTCTGCGCGGCCGCGAAGTGGTGGATCGCTTTGACACCTTTGTGCATCCCAACGGTCTAATCCCGCCGGAGATTACCGAGCTCACAAGTATTACCAACGCTGACGTGGCGCACGCCCCGCGCGCGGAAGAGGCCGTCGCCGCGCTTGAGGAGTTTGTCCAAGGATGCCCGGTTATCGCCCACAACGCAACGTTTGACCGCTCGTTTATCGAATCGGTCAAGGGCGGCGTGAGGGTGAGCGATATCTGGATTGACTCGCTGGCGCTTTCGCGCATCGCTTTGCCCCGTTTGAGTTCGCATAAGCTGGCAACCATGGCCGAGCTGTTTGGGTGTTCGGCCGTATCTCACCGCGCGTCAGATGATGTCGAGGCTCTTTGCGGAGTCTGGCGCATCTTGCTGTGCGCTCTCACGGATCTTCCCGGAGGTCTGATGAGGCTGCTGGCTGACATGCATCCTGACGTGCGCTGGCCGTATCGACCCATCTTCTCGTTCCTTGCTGGCGAGCGGCAGGGCGAGACGTTCTCTCTAGAGGCGGCGAGGGCGCAGGTTATGCAGGCGGACGCTGAGCCGGACCATATCGATGCGGACGAGCTTCCGGGTCTTACCATGCCTCGACGCGATGAGATCGAGCTGAGGTACGCCCCCGGCGGCCTGGTGAACGACATGTACTCCTCGTACGAGCCCCGCGCGGAGCAGATTGTGATGGCGTCTGAGGTGCGCGATGCGTTCGCAACGTCGACGCACCGGGTCATCGAGGCGGGAACGGGCGTTGGAAAATCAATCGCCTATCTAGTCCCAGCTGCAGAGGCGGCGAAAAGGAACAAGATCACAGTTGGCATCGCGACCAAATCAAACAACCTTACCGACCAGCTTATGTATCAAGAGCTGCCAAAACTTGCTCGTGAGCTAGATGGCGGGCTCTCGTTTTGCGCGCTTAAGGGCTTTGATCATTACCCGTGCCTGCTCAAACTCGAGTCCCTGGCTGCTGGCAGAGAGATCACTACAAACCGAGATCCGGCGGATACGCTGACCGCCATAGCGGTGCTGTATGCATTTGCCTGCCAATCCCCCACGGGTGACTTGGATTCGCTTGGCATTAGGTGGAGGAGCGTCAACAGGGCGGATCTCACCACCTCATCAAGGGAATGTGCCCGCGGGAATTGCCGCTTCTTTAACAGGGGCTGCTTTGTGCGCTGCGCTCGTCGGCGTGCTGCAAAGGCGGACATTGTTGTTACGAATCACTCACTGCTGTTTAGAAACGTTGCAGCTGATGGCAAGATTTTGCCGCCCATTCGCCATTGGATTATCGACGAGGCCCATTCGGTTGAGAAGGAGGCCCGTCGCCAGTGGGCACTAAGCGTTTCGGCAGATGAGTCACGCATGGTGTTCGAGCGCTTGGGCGGGGCTCAGTCGGGTGCACTGGGAAGGCTGACGCATGCTCTGGCATCCTCCGACGCCGCCACCTTGTTCCTGGGCCTGGGTGCCAAGGCGGCGAGCAGCGCCTCAAGGGCGTCGCTTGCAATGGCGGAGCTCTTCGAGGCCGTGCGAGAGCTATCCCGAAACGGCAAGGCGGATGGCTATGCGGACGCCAACATCTGGATAGGGCCCGAGTTGAGGGAGCACCGTGGCTGGGAGTACTTTGAGCCGACGGCGCGCACCGCTATCGATGCGCTGGACGAGGCGGGAAAGAACCTTTCCTCGCTTGCGGAGTCGGTTGGGGCGGAGAATCCAGAGATGGTCATAGAGGTGGCTGACGGAGCTCGACGCATCAAAGAGATGAAGGCTACGCTATCGCTTGTTCTCGAGGGGGCGGACGAGCATTACGTCTATTCCCTGCAGGTCAACAAGGCTCGCCGTGCGGGTGGGGAAGCCCTTACAGCGGAGCGCATGGACATTGGCGAGGCGCTGGCGGAGCAATGGCTGCCCGAGATGCACAGCGTGGTGTTTACGTCTGCAACCGTGACGGTCTCCAACTCGTTTGACCACTTCAATCGCTCCGTTGGTCTGGATCGCCTTCCCAAAGGGAGCTTCTCATGCGTCCAGCTGGAGTCGAGCTATAACTTCCAGGAGAACATGGCAGTTGTGGTGGCGGGCGATATCCCGGATCCGAGAGATCGCGATGCGTATCTTGCAGCGATGGAGAATTTGCTGGTGGATGTGCATATGGCGATGGGTGGCTCAACGCTCACCCTTTTCACCAATCGCCGCGACATGGAGGATCTCTATGGTCGTGTGGAGCCTCGCCTGTCGCGCCAGGGGCTGGAGCTTGCCTGCCAGCTGCGCGGAACAAGTGTGAAGCGCCTGCGCGACCGATTCCTTTCCGAGGAGTCATCGTCCCTCTTCGCCCTCAAGGCATTTTGGGAGGGCTTTGACGCTTCCGGCGATACGTTGCGTTGCGTGGTGATCCCCAAGCTGCCGTTCGCCAACCCTACGGAACCGCTGTCTTGCGAGCGCAACGTTCGCGAGGAGCGGGCGTGGGCCAAGTATTCGCTGCCGGACGCCGTGCTTGAGGTTAAGCAGGCGGCCGGCCGGTTGATTAGGACCTCGACCGACCGCGGCGTCTTGGTTCTGGCGGACTCGCGCTTGCTGAGCAAGGGGTACGGTAAGAAGTTCCTCTCTTCGCTTCCGTCCCAATTCCAGCGGATTGATGCGGAACAGGTTGGTCGCTACATCAAGCTGTGGCGCGCCTCACACGAATAGGCGCAGCGCGCGGCAAGTCTAGGGCAAGGTCGCGTCTCTCGCTCGCGTTGCTTGCGGGTGCGGACGAGGAACAGCTGGACAGCGGGCAAGATGGCTAGCAAAAAGAGGGGTCCGGCCGGGCCCCTCTTTGCATGGGCGGTACTTCCTGGGTTACTTGTCCCTTGCGGTCGCTCGTCAGAATATGGCTTTAAGAGATTCTCGACGCCAAGCGATGCGCGTACTCTACCAGGCGCTGGCGCAGGTCTGAAGGCGATTCGATGATGATTTGACCTCCGGAGCCAAGCACGCGGTCAAACAACCATTCCTCGTCCGCGATGTAAACGGTCGCCCGTGCCCTGCCGTTTTGATCGGCATCGCCGTCTGTATCCGCTATGCCTGCCCAGCCGGCCTGTTCGAGGGTTTCTTTGCTGGGGAATGAGACGGTCGCTTTGAGCGCACCGGCGGTAAGGCTCTGCTGGATGCTGGCGTTCTCCCAAGGATGAATCTCTACGGAGTCATCGGTGTAGGCAACGTTATCGATGCGATCCAGGCGGTAGAGACGTTGCGCGTCCTTCTCCACATCCCAGCCAATCAAGTAAGCGGCATCGCGGTCCTGCTTGATAGCGAGGGGGTCGACCGTTCTGGGGCGCGGCGCGGTATCGTTCGAGCTTCTATAGGTGAGGATAAGGCGGACGCAGTCTTGGATAGCGATTTCGATCTGCTGGTAGAAGCGCCCGTAGATGGAGACGGAGCCGATGGTGTCGGGCCGGGGAGTCGCATCGACGGTTTCAAGGGGGAGCATGGCTCGCTCAACGCGCTCGCGCACGCTGGCGTCGATGTTGAGGAGGTTGAGCACATGTGCGAGAACCATGCCCTCTTGCAGCGACAGGCGGATGGCGTGGAAGGTCGCAACATCGCCCAGCAAAGAGATGGTATCGTCCTCGATGAAGACGGCCACGCGCGCACCGGATTGACGGTGGGCCAGGCCGCAGAGGGTGTCCACGGCAGAGGTGAGCTGGTCTTCGCTGACCTGCAGCAACGTCGCCGTCTGTGCAAACGGCGCGGTTTGGGTGGGCGAGTCGCTCAGCACCTGCAGCAACTCGATGCAGGTGCCAATAAGGGCATCGCCGTGTAGAGCTGGTTTTCTAGGCATGGGCTTGCACCGCCTTTGAGATACGATTTCGCCAACAGTCGATAAGGAGCGGGGGCTCCATGGGCGTCATGCCCATCTGAGAGTGTTCCAGGCAAAAGCCTGCGGCGGCGTCGAGGTCGCGCACGTCGATGTCCCAGCGCACGCCGTCGGCATGGGGTGCGAGCGTTCCCCTGCCATGGGTGACCGCTTCGATTTCTGCCCGGGGAACAGAGGCGGGGAAGCTGAACGCGGCGGGTGTGGACGAGGCTCCCTCGAAGTCAAACGTGAAGAAGAGGAAATCCGTGACATCGAAGTCCGCGGGGATAGCGTAAGTGCCCTTTGGTTTCCATACGCGCTGGATGCGGTCGATTCTAAAGGTGCGCACCTGCGAGCTCTTCTCGTCCAAGCCCGCGAGGTACGACACGCCCTTAACGGAGAAGAGCCCGTAGACGCATACGGTGCGCTTGGTCGCCTCGCCGCGTGCGTTTTCATATTCAAAGGTGAGCTTAAGGCGCAGCGAAAAGGCGGTCCACACTGCTTCGAGCACGTTGTCCTGCGAGGCGTCCAACAGCCCCGGAAGGTCCGGCGGCGTGAGTCCGCGCGCAGAGGTGAGTTTTGCGACAATGTGCTCGAGCGGGCGCCTGTAGGGCAGGCCGGGGCTTAAGAGATGGTCTGTCAGCGCCTTTGCAAGCAGGTCGGCATCGTCCGCGGTGATAAGGCGCGGCACGGCGTGCGTGCGTTCCTGGTCGATCGCCCAAGAACTTTCTTCGCGTTCAGACGCTCCCCGCTCTTTGACCTCGGCGACTACAATGCCAAGGCTTTCAAGTTTTTGCCGGTCGCGTTTGAACTGCTTCATGGCGGACTCGCGCTTTGCGGCCGAGTATCCAAGCTCCTCATCGTCCAAAATCTGGCTGGTGGTAAGGGGTATGCGTGACGCATTGAGGATAAAGAGCAGGTTGAGAATGCGGTGGACGGCGTCCTGCCGGTCGTTCTCGCGGGCGGATTGCTGCACTTCGCGCCCGGCTGGGGGCGTGGGCGTTTTTGTCATAGGAGGACCTTTCTACAGAATCAAGCGTTCTTGCGAATTGCTGCAGCTACCAATAAGTAAGGGTATACTTTCGACTATATACAGGCTTACCGTGGGAGCGGTGTGCCTACATGTAACTATAAGATGATGTGGAGCCCTCATGGCGAATACCCAAAAGTATCTCAACCACCTGCTGCAGAACACCGGCATCACGCCGGCATGCAGCGAGGAGGAGCGTGCAGCCGCTGACATCGTTGCCGATATCTTCAGAGACCATGGCTTTCAGCCCGAGATTCAGGAATTTAGCGCTTCTTCCAGCGAAAAGGTTGCCCAAGCAGCTATGGGCATCATGGTCTTTGTGGGCGCGGTCCTTATGGGCATCGGCGGCGCCGTCGGCATTGTGGGCGTCATCATCGCGCTCGCCGGCGCGGTGCTGTTTGTCATGGAACGCTCCGGCCATCCCGTGCTCTCCAACATGGGAGCCGGCGGCTTGAGTCAAAACGTTATCGCATACCACAAGGCCTCTGGTCCCCTGGCGTCTCCGCGTAACCGCCCGGTTGTGGTGGTCGCCCACTATGATTCCCCGCGCGCGGACCTTTTGTCGCAGGAGCCCTATGCTTCTTATCGGCCCATGCTGGTGAAGCTGCTGCCCTTCGCCATGATTGCCCCCGCGATTTTGGCCGTGGTGCGCCTTCTGCCCGTGCCCGCCCCGGCAAAGATCGTGCTTTGGATCCTCGCCATCATTGTCGCGCTGGTTCCCCTTGCCAACGCCGTGGCGATCATAGCCAACAAGTTTGTGCTTCCGTACACGTCCGGTTCCGTCTGCAACAAGTCTTCCGTTGCCGCCATGCTTGGCGTTATGGATGCGGTCTCCCCGTACCAGGGCGTCAACGAGTTCCCCGGCGACGTTCCGTTTGACCAGTACATGGAAGAGCAGCGCTCTTACGCCCCCGTTATGGAGCTGGTTGACCAAGACGCCGTGGATGCGGACTTTGAGGATGAGTATGGCGCGGCCGCCCCTGCGGACGAGCAGGTTGAGGAGCAGGATGAGGCGAGCTCCGTTGATGCGTCTACCCCGTCCGCCGCTGCTTATGATGAGGACGAGGAGTCTTCCGCCGCCGCCGCCACCGTCATGTGGTCCGCACTTGATGCCGAGACCATGGTAGCTGCGGGCGTCGAGGCCGCCCGCCGCGCGAACCAAGCCGCCGCTGCCGTGCAGCCCGTATCTCAGCCCGTGGCTGACCCGGGCTCCACCGTCGCCATGACCTCCGAGCAGTTTGCCGCGGCTCTGCTTAATACCGACGTTCAAGTGGAGGGCTCTGCGCAGGCCGCTTCTGCTGACAAAACCGTTGCGTTTGAGGTTGCGCCCGAGGCGCAGACCGCTGCACCCGCAGTATCTGCCGAGCCCGAGAGCCCCGCTCTCCCCATCAACGCATCGGGTAATATTCGCTATGGCGTTGAGGTTCTTCGCGCCCTTGGCATGGTTTCGTCCGCGTGCGCAATCGAGTACGAGGCGGGAGCTTCCGCTGTTCCTCCCGTGAAGCCGGAGCCCCAGCCCGTGGTGCCGGCTGCGGTTCAGTCCGTGCTTCAGCCGGTCGAGGGCTCTACGCGTCAAGCAGAAGATGTGCCCGCGCCCGTTGCCGGCTACCATGAGGTTGCGCCGACGCCGGCGGACGGCGATAGCATGCCCGCTTCCCATAATCCCGCTTCTGAGTATGAGGACGATGAGGCCTACACGCCTCTTACGGATGAGAGCTATGAGTCTCAGACGGTTGAATCCGCTGCTTATAAAGAAGCGCCCATCGAGGAGGACCTTGAACCCCAGCGCGTCGACCAAACGTCCATGTGGGCGGTTCCGGCAGAGTTTGGCGGCTCCTCCGCTTACGCAGAGGATGAGGCGACGGGGCAGCAGGACGACGAGGACTCGTTTGATGGGTATGAAGATGAGTCCGACCAGTCCATGCGTAGCGCGTACCTTGATTACGCCGATGATGCGGATGACTATATTCTTGAAGCTGAATACGAAATCATCGACGACGGCATGTATGACGAGATCGATGAAAGTGTTGAGGGCGTCGCCGTTGAAGAGGCGTCCGAGGAGGTCTCGCAGGACGACGAAATCGTTGATGATGACGAGGCAGCCTCTGATATCGATGAGGTAATCGACGCCGTCGATGACGCTGATGCAAGTGATTTCGACATCGATGATGAGGACGCTGATACCGAGGGCGCTTCTGAGGAGGAGCCTGCAGAGGAAGCTGAAGTTTGCGATGGCGATGAAGTGGAGGACGAAGACTCCTTCAATGGCGAGGGCGTTGTATCCGAGTCCGAGCTCGTGGATATCGAAGGGGAAGTTGCTGAGTCTGTCTCCATCGACGCTGTCGAGGAAGGCGATTCTGCAGACGAGTCGAGCGTAGGGTCCGATGGGGATGCCGAATCGGTCGAGCCGAGTGATTCTACGGTTGACGGTCAGAGCGAGGCTCAGCCTGTCGAGCAGCCCATGGTTGATGTGACGGCTGACACCCAGCTGTTCCAGATGCCGCAAAACGTCATGAAGCCGGGTGCGACTCAAGCTATGCCCATGCCGACTGCCACCGAGCACACGATGCCTCGTCGCCCCGTGGAGACGGTGGATTCCCTTATGGCCCAGATCGCACAGCCGCAGCCCGCGGTTCATGTTCCGCCGCGCTCAATCAACGTGCCGGATATCTCTGTTCCCGCGAACGCCCGCCGTATCCCCGCGGTTCCCGGCATCGAGGCGTTCCAGCAACAGAATGCGTCGCAGAACAGGTCTCCGCTGTTTGATTTGCCCGACCCCTCGGTGAAGCCCGCCGATCCCTTTGCGTCGGCTTCCCCCTCCACCACGTCTGCAGCTAGCAGGGGTTTCTCCGTTGTGAGCTCAGCGCCCCAGCCCACGCCTGCTCCTGCTCCCGTACAAGAAGAGCAGGTCTTTGAGACTATTAAGGCCCCCGCCCCGCAGCCCAAGAAGCAGCGCCGCGGCCTGGGCGGCCTGTTTGGTCGCAAGAAGAAGCAGCAGGAAAGCATGAGCGAGTGGCTTGGAGTCGATGATGACTTCGACGCTAAGCGCAGCGGCGGCGAAATTGGCTCTTGGGACAACTTCGACGGCGATGATAACGGCTGGAAGGGCGGCGCGACGGGCGTCGACGGCGTAACTGAGCTTGAACTTCGCGACGCTATCACCTCCATGGGTGATGATGAGCTGCTTGGCCATGACATTTGGTTTGTTGCCACCGGCGCCTCCGAGTGCGGCAACGCCGGTCTCAAGGCGTTCCTTGAGACTCATCGCGATAAGCTGCGCGGCGTTTTTCTGATTAACCTCGAGAGCGTCGGCGCCGGCCAGGTTGCAATGCTTGCATCCGAAGGCGATTCCCGAGCTCTCAAGGGTGATAAGCGCATCATGAAGCTCGTTCAGCAGGTTTCTAGCGATTTCCATCATGAAATCGGCGCCGTCGATATGCCGTATGTGAATACGGACGCACATGCGGCGATGAATATGAGCCTGCGCTCTTTGACCATCGCCGGTATCGAGGGCGCGCATTTCGCCTGTTCTCACAGTGAGGAAGACATGCCTTACAACGTGAACGATGAGAACATCAACAAGGTTGCCGATGTGGTGACCGAGGTCATCAGGCGTTCCTAACCAGCGCTCCATCGCATTTGCGCCGAGAAAAAGGACCCCGCTCGCAAGTGGGGTCCTTTGCTATCAAGATCATCTGTTAAAAGGCGTTGTCGAGGTAGTCGATGATATCGTTCGATTCATACAAGGGCTTACCATCGATAAAGAGACAGGGGACCTGGGTCTTGCCTCCAACATCAAGAAGTCTCTGGCGGGCGACGGGGTCGGCCGTGGTGTCTTTGAGTGGCAGCTCGATCCCCTTGGACTTCATGAACGAAAGAACCTTCAGGCAAAATGGGCAGGTAGGCATGATGAAGAGCTCGTAGGAGGGCTGATTCATGGCGGATCCTTTCGGTAGTGAGAGGTGGCAAGCGCTCATCCCGTTCAACATGTATTGAAAGCTGTCTACCCACTTTTCTGATTGAGCGCATCTACATTTTGGCTTGTGTGTCCACTGCGAGTAATTGCTACCATGTCGGCAAAAGCTGATAGCATAGAGGAAGTTCGAAGGCAGGAGGTACCGTGTTCGCCTTTATCCGTAAACATTGGGTTGCATATCTTATAGGGGCGGCCACAGCCGTTGCCCTGGGCTTTGGTGTTTCCTATGTTCTTGGCGTTAAATGGTCCACTCCAGAGGACGTTCGCGCGGAACGGCAGGAGGCGTATGCAGAGGATGCCGCGGAGCGCAATGAGATGGCTGGCGACGAGAGTCAAAACGTTGACGATTCATTGGATGCGGACCAGGCGGCTGACGCTCAATCAACCGACGCCGGTTCATCCGCAGAGTAGTATTCAACGGCCTCTGCTGATGCTGACTCTATAACCATGCCGTACGTTAACGTTCGCTGATCCTTCCATCTGCTATATGAGCACGTTACAAACGTGAAGAGCTGGTCGATTGAGGATGGCCGATATAGAACGGCCTCCGATTCGTCCAGCTTTTCCTTTATCCATGAAGCAAGTGCCTGCCGACTGGTGAATGATGTCTTAATCTTCTCCGTCGATGCGTCAACGATATTTCCCGCAAATAGTTCTACGTGAAACATGGTGGTAGGAGTATAGAGAAATACCTGGTCATGTCTTGAAAGCTCGTCGACCGAATCATTCTTTGAGAAGGATGAGAGCATAGAGCCGTTGAGCTGGTAGTGGCCGTATATGACGGGGGCGGAAGAGAAGAGGCCATCGTCAGCGTTGTCTGAGTCCAGATAAATTGTTCCCTGGTTGTTGGGGTAGGCTACGGAGCCTTCAAAGGTGGTTCGCAGGTACTTTTCCGAATCGTTTTCGGGTGCTTGTACTATAGGGTAGTCGATTGGCGTATTGGGGACATAGATCCAGCCGATAACGTCTTTGTTTATAGTCGAGAGTGCATCCCAATCAATATGCCTGCTGTTCTCCAATAACTCAGAGCTTAGACGCGGAGGGGCGCCCGCGTCCTCGGCATCGTGCCCGTTCTCGCGTGAGTTCGATCGATTATCGATTGCGTTTGGGTCCATCGGTTTGCAGAACGCTCTCAAGCGTTCATATTCTATGTCGGCTGAGATGAGCGGTTGCAGGTACCATCCGAAAAAACCCGATACCATAACGGCACAGCCAGTGCATGCTGCTATCAAGAATCGAAGCGCTCTATGGGTTGCTGAATGCATAGGTTCCCTTATCCAAGCGGGGTGCGCCCGGCGGTTGCCAGGCGCACCCTTTGATTAGTGACGGGGACGTTTGTGGGTGATGATGGCGGCGAGGCATATGCATATCGCAACGCCAAGAACCGTTACCGTGGGTAGATTGCTCATGAGCCAATCACCGGTTTTGCCAAGGTCTTTACCAAGGTCCTTGTCTTGATCATCGGTTCCCGACGTGTCAGGCTGATCGGGATTACTGGGCTCATCGACATCGTTCGGGCCATTAGGATTGTCTGGGCCGTCGGGATCCGGATTATCCGGGGTGTCCGGATCTCCCGGCTCCTCGTCCGCATCGTCTTCGATATGAACAACGGCGTCGTCTGCTAGCGGCTCATCGAGCCCATCAAAGTCCAAGGTGGCCACGTTGACAACGGAGGCACCCTTGAGCGAAGGGTCGGATGGCGTTGCGTTGTAGGATATCGCGATCTCATCCCCTGCCGCCAGGCTTCCGCAAGCGACGCTGAATCCATTGTCAGCATGCTTGACCTCGTCCTCAAGCAGGGTCCCGTTCTTAGTAACCGTGATGCTATCGAAATCGATAGGGGTCGTTTTTGGCAGGCTTGTGTCAGAGATGACGGCGTTATCAGCTTTGCCGGAGCTCAGTGTTGCCCTTACCGTATAGCGTGCGGTTTCATTAAGTGCGAGCTTTTCGTCTTGCACAGTCTTGGAGATTGAGGCCTGGGGTTTTGCTTCAAGAATTTCTACGCTGTGCTGGTCCACGCCTTCCAACGATCCTTCCGCTCGGGCTCTCACTTTGTTGTCGAGCATCTGGGCAGGAGCCTCCATGTTGACTTGGTAAGAGACCGTGATTACTTGCTCGTCCTCCAAATCAATGCCGGTGGGTATTTCGAATCCGGTGATTCGCTCATCTTTTTGGACGATAAACTTCGGCTCAACATCAACCGCGTTGCCGTCTGGGCCGGTGACCACAATGCTGTCCTCAACAATGGATGCAAGATCTACCTGGTCAAAAGCATCATGTATCACAACCTTTCGTGCGATTCCCGCTTCACGTGTTTGGCGAATCACCAGGGTATATTCAGCCACATCTCCAACGTGATAGGTTGGCTTGTCGGATGACTTCTCAACAATCAGCCTGGCACCATCAACGTTCACCACTTCGTCGTCCGTTGTCTGCGTGTTGGGCTCATCGGTGACGGCGAGCGCGGTGTTGTCGATTGTCTTGCCTGCAAGCTCAGCGTCCGATATTGCAACTTGGTACTCGACCGTTATAGAGGTCTCTCCATCACCGTCGAGGGGATTGCGCCCCTTTGCCTCACGCAGCTCACCCTCCTTCCAGACACTTCTGGAGTCCGACTTGTTGATGATGTCGCGATGCGTCTGGACAATAAAGGTTTCCTGGCCGTGTTTGCTAGAAATGGTGCACTCATCGGTGATGTCCTCATTGCGTGAGTCGTATACGCGTATCGATCCGCGAATCAACTCGATGCCCTCGGTGTGGGCAAGGTCTGAAATCACCAGGTCGCGACCAAGGGTACCGGGTGTCTCATTGGTTACCGTCACGTGGTAGACAATATGGTCGCCAACGGAGAAGGACTCAAGGTTAGCTTCCTTATCAACAGCGAGGTGGGGCTGGTTGATCCAGACCAGCGCGGTATCCTCATCTTTGCTTGAGTTATCCGCCTGGGCGATAGCTTTGTTTTCAACCTCCCAGCCAGACGCGGCGTCTTGCGGGTAGGCACGGTAAGTGACCGTCACAGTGGTTGTATCGTTCAGATGGTCAAAGGACAGCTTCCATCCGGTGCCCGATGGGTCGAGGTTCCAGGTAACGGGTTGGGGCGCCGTTTGGCTGTGGACGGTATCATCGTCGCCTATGGGATATGCTACGTCGGCAAAGCTTCCTTCGGCCCTATCTCCAACCCATGTCATGGTGTTGTCAGAGCCATCGTCCACCTTCACCTCGACGCGCAGCGCTCCGTCGTTATTTCTACCTACCGGCATCTCTTTAGGAAGCGAATCATCGCTTATCACAACATCGTTCGCGATGGTTCCGCGCTTGGCGTTCTTAAGGGTCACGGTGTATTCGAAAAATCCCGGGTCGATATCTGACGAGCCAACATAGCCTTCGTATCTATCGACTTCCTTTGTTATGTCGAGGGCGGCGGAGTTGATCCATACTTCGGCTGGATCATCTTGGTCGGCAGCGTTGTTCGCGTGGATCGAGGCGTTGTTGACGATCTCCTGCCCGTTGCCGTGGCTTGTCGCCCGTGCCTGATAGGTAACGGTGATGGTGTCGCCATAGTTGAACTTGTCAAACGAGTAGGACCATTTGTTCTCGTTGATATCTGGATCGGGCAGGTCTTTCAAGCCGGTTGCCTTGACAGTGTCGGTTATAAGTTCAAGGCCTTCAGGAAGGTTGTCAGAGATGATGGCTTCTCGCGCCTGGGCGTTCTTGGCGGTCTGCTTGTACACAACGGTGTATGTGATGGTATCGTCCACCTGGTATTCATACTTGTCTGCGGTTTTGTCGACGGAGAGCACGGGTTCCACCAACAGCGTGTCCACGTTGTTCGAGGGAAGCTTGCCGCTTTGGTTGATGAGCACATAGCTGGAGTTGCGAACAAAGAGGTGGCCGTCCAGCCGCTTGCCGCTCTTTGGGTATTCGGTCAGTTCCGCTTTGAAGATAAAGAAGTAATGCTCGCCCTCCATCTTCATAGTCTGCAGGTAATCGGGGTAGAACTCGAAGCGAACCGTGTTTTCCACTGGGTTCTCGTTATCGCCTTCGTAGATGACGCGACCGGCATTCTCTATGCGGGCGCCGCTTTCATCGGTGAGGTAGCCGGAACCGTCTACATAGCGCATTTCATCCGGCAAGACATCGATGATGTCGAGATTGGTATATCGGTATCCGCCACGACAATTAACGCCTTGCTCGTGCGCGGTGAAATCGATGGTGTAGATGACTTGGTCGCCAAGGGAGACGCCGCTTGTCTTGTCGGCGGATTTCACGGGTGCGGGCGGATTCTCCGGTATGTCATCTTTTGGGTTGGGCAGTGTGAGGAACTCCGAGGTCATGGCGAAGAAGGAGACGCAGGTTGTTCCCAGGCCCCGCCAGCTGGCACCAAAGTAGAGCTCGGTGGGTGTCTTGAGCTTTCCTTCCGCCGTGGTGTCGTAATACGCACCCACTAGACCCATGCGATATTCTTCTGGGTTGCGCTTGTATTGATCATCAAGCGCGGTGTTCTCGCTCTGAACGCGCGTTTGGTCATCGGTGATCGACAGATGGTCGTTGTTGGAGACAACGCGCGCCTGGGTAACGGATCCGCCAAATCCAAACGACTGACTAACGTCCAGATCCATGCAGGTCATATGCCCCTTGAGTTCGATAGGCGTATTGGTTCCCGCGTAGACCCAGGAGACATCGACGCGAATGTTGGCGAGTCCCACGGTGTAGAAGTTGAAATTCTGATAACCGGTCTCATCGTCTGCACCAGAGCGCCAGAGGTCGCTTACAAAGACGCCGGTGCGGAATTCCTCAAACCACTGATCCTTAACCTCGGGAAACTCGTCCCAACCGCAGGTTGGTTCTAGATAATCCCAATCTACCAGCGTAACAAGCGCGTCTACGTTGTCTTTTCCGTATGATCCGCCGGAATAGCGCAGGGTTGGACGAGAATCCTTCGGTGTGCTCTCATCGATAAAGAAGGCATAGCCTTTGCCGCGTGGTGCCACAACCGGTCTGGAGCCGTCAGGGTTGGGTTCCGTGCCTCCAGACGTGCTGTAGTACTTGGAAACATCGGTCTCTTCCACCCAGCCGTTTTCGATTGTTATGGTGTCGAAGTCGATAGATGGGGCGTAGCCCTCGTCCTCAAACTCATTTTCGGCAACTTCAATGATCTTTGCCTTACCGGTGTCTGCAGCCACAAGGTGGAAAATGGGTGTAAGGCTACCCACAATGGCTGCGGCAAAGATGACAAGGCCTAGAATCGCCGCGGGCGGATTAAAGGAAGACATGAGAGTGAGAAGCGATTGTCTGCAGCTGGGTGGGTGGTGGTTCATGGCATGTCCTTTCTCGCGCGTATAGTGTGCGGATGAGAAAGGAGCCTAGACGCGTCTTTACACCCCAAGGTGATATGGAACGTTCCAAATGTGTAGGCGTGCGTATCGAAGATTCTTACAGGTATAACGAACGTGCAGGTCGATGCCTGCCGAGCACGGTGCTTGGATTCTATATCCGTTATCAAGGGGTGCGGTTTATCATCAAAAGAGCACCCCGGTAGCTCAAAAGCATGCTTTGTATGTTCCAACCCGGAGAAATAAAGGAACTCCGCGGTCGGGAAATGAAGTCTTGCCGCCTCAGGTGGTGCGGGATATACTTATCAAACGGCCAGAGATGGCTTTCATTTTGCGGGCATCGCCAAGTGGTAAGGCATCAGCTTCCCAAGCTGACACTCGCGGGTTCGAGTCCCGTTGCCCGCTCCAGAGATTGTTTAACCCGGTATCGCAAGGTGCCGGGTTTTTCATGCGCAGTCAGTGTGCTGGGCGTATAGGGTGCGCCGGCATGCTCTACCAGGGTTATAAGATCGATTCAAATGCGAGGGGCGGGGCATGAGACGATATGAGTTGAACATTGGGAGCCCCTCCCCTTGCAGCTCTATCGTGGG
>ERZ834694.1809-NODE-1809-length-17292-cov-4.901897_pt1 | contig 17292 bp, 14 predicted proteins | sample MGYA00519691_ERZ834694 | MGnify/ENA primary metagenome ERZ834694 (study PRJEB31850, sample SAMEA3708758) | human gut metagenome | biome: human gut; feature: human-associated habitat; material: faeces | place: China | collected 2014 ... | reverse complement strand
CCATCAACGCCGGAACCACTGACGAATACGGCAAACACAAAGGCCTAAATCTGACGTTCTGACAAAAAGACAATGATAAAAAACAGCCGGAACCAAGAAGGAAAACAACACTACATAAACTCTTCCTCTCGTACCCTTCATCGTCACAAAAGCTACAAACGAGAAAACATGAATAAATTTCAAGAGATAATTATATGCAATACATGGCAAATTCTCAATTATTTATACTAATTTTGCAATGGTCCGCCATTACCCGACACATTAAGCGGCCATCCAATATCCTGCTTCATGAGAACAAAAACACCAGAAAAGCGAAAAACCGCCATTATCATCGGAGCCGGCCCCGCTGGACTCACGGCCGGGATAGAACTGCTCCGCCAAACCGATATAATCCCTATCCTTTTAGAGGAAAAGGACTGCGTGGGCGGACTTTCACGTACGGTCTTTTACCACGGCAACCGTATGGACATCGGTGGGCACCGCTTTTTCTCCAAAGACCCTGACATCATGAAGTGGTGGACTACGCTTCTCCCCTTACAGGGAAGTCCGGCACAGGACGATTTGCTTACGCCTTGCATGAAAACTTTTTCCCCGGAGGACCGGCCCCGGAGAAAGAAGACCGTACCATGCTACTGCGCCGCAGGATTTCACGTATTTTCTATCTGAAGAAGTTCTTTGATTATCCCGTCACTTTCAATGCCAAAACGATACTCAACCTCGGACTGGGACGGACCGTACGCGCCGCGATAGGATACCTACGTGCCACACTGTCCAAACGCCCGGAACTCTCCCTTCAAGATTTCTATATCAACCGGTTCGGCCGTCCGCTCTACAAGATGTTCTTTGAACATTACACCGAAAAAGTTTGGGGAGTGCACCCCTCCGTGTTAGGTGCCGACTGGGGCGCACAACGTGTCAACGGGCTTTCCATCAAAGCCTTACTGAAAAACATGTTGGTCCGCAAGAAACGAACGCCCGGTGATATCCGGCAAAAAGATACGGAAAAGTCACTTATCGAGAACTTTCTTTATCCCAAATTCGGCCCCGGCCAACTTTGGGAAACCGCCGCGCAGGAAATCGAACGCGACGAAAAAGGCACGATCCTTCTAATGCACCGGCTTGTAGGCATTCACTACGAAGACGGACTGATACGTTCCATCACCGCCGCCACCCCGGACGGACACGTGGACATCCCGTGCGACTACGTGCTGTCGTCCATGCCCGTCAAAGACCTTGTATCCACTTTCACGGGAATCACCGTACCTCCCGAAGTCTTTTCCGTAGCGACCTCTTTGCCCTACCGGGATTTCATCACAGTAGGCATCCTCGTGGACCGCCTCAAAATCCGACACAACGGACAGCCGCCCACCTTCGGCAACCGCATACCGGACACTTGGATCTACATCCAAGAGCGGGACGTGCGTATCGGACGGCTCCAAGTCTTCAACAACTGGTCACCTTATTTGGTAGAGGACTACCGGAACTGCATTTGGTTAGGATTGGAATACTTTTGCAACGAGAACGACGAACTTTGGAACAAAACCGACCGGGATTTCATTTCCATGGCCATCGGCGAACTCGTACATATCGGTATTCTGGAAGACGAAACGCACGTGAAAGACTCCACTATCGTGCGCGAGAAAAAAGCCTATCCCGCCTACCACGGAAGCTACCGCCGCCTGAAAGAAGTAACCGACTGGCTAGACCACATACCCAACTTATATTGCATCGGGCGGAACGGACAGCACCGATACAACAACATGGACCACTCCATGCTTACGGCCATGGAGGCTGTGGCCCACATCCGGGACGGGAAAACCGACAAACAAGACATTTGGAACATCAATACGGAACAGGAATATCATGAACGCAAAAAACATTGACGACACCTTCAAGACTGTCTGCACGCAGCTCCGCACTGCGGCACAACGCATACGAGGGTTCGACGACCGGCACAACCTTGCCTTGCTCACGCGTGCCGCCATTTGCATCTACATCGCAGAAATGCTGGCCAACGGATTCCGTATCGGCACTTCGCCCGACACCGCTTCTTACTACAGAGCCGGTGCGCGGTTGTTTGAGGGGGAAATCGACTTCATCCGTACGCCGGTAATGCCTGCCGTCTGCCACACCGCCCGTCTTCTTTTGGGCGAATGGAATCCTTACGGAATCTCAGTATTCCTGTTTGCCATATTCCTGGTTTCTGCAATCTACTTTTACAAAACGACTACTTACATAACCGACAAGCCACAAGTGAGGCTCATTTCCACCGCGCTTTACGCCTGCAACCCAGCCGTTATCAGTTGGTGCATAGAAGACATTGGCACCGAGTCGCTCGCCCTCTCGGGAGTAGTCTTCTTGTGCTTCCTGACCTGCAAGTCCATTTATACGAAGCCCACCCCCACCCTTTCATTCCTGACTTGCGGCCTTATGTTCCTGCTCATCATGCTCCGCCCGTTCTTTATCTGTTTCGTCCCGGTCGTCCTCCTGTCTTTCGCCTTATCATGGAGAGGCCGACGCGCCAGTGTCGCTACAAAATGGACTACATTCGTTTGCCTGGCGACCACTTGTGCCCTCATTCTCCTTTACTGCTCGGCCATCCAACAACGATACGGACTGTTCACCCTCTCGCAAGTTTCCTCCGTCAACCGTATCATCATGGCAGCTCCGGAAGAGCGCGACCGCGTGCAACAGATGTGGGGAGCCACGGAAGGTTATGTGGAATATCTGGAAAACATAGACCGTAAAATCGGCCAAGACAAAATAGGCTATCTCAAAGGACGTTGCCGAGATTTTCTCCTTTCTTGCCCTGCCTATTATCCCAATGCAGGATTTGGGGTTACCGGCACCATAATGAACCGAATCATCAACGTTCCCTTATGGTTTACCCACGCATTTATCCTCTTCTTCACCCTGCGCCTGTGGACAAGGCGGAAACACAAGCAGGAAACCGCGTTGTCCTTTTTGCTGTGGGCGTTCTGCTGTGCCACGATATTCACAGCCTTTTGGGGAGCATACGCCGAGTTTCCACGCCTCATGATGCCCATGTATCCTTGCCTGTGCCTCATGGCAGCCGTCGCGTTCCATTCCCATGCCCAGGCACATTCCTCCAAGGCCGCCCCGCAAAATCCATAACGCAAGCGGTCTCCCATACGGAGTTTTATCCTCCGACGGAGCTGATTTAAACATTATTATAAGGTATAACGTTTGTAAATCGTAGACATTATTGTACATTTGCGTAATTGTGTAGCTTTACCTACTTTATACAACGTATGAAAGATTTCGTCAAATATACTTTGGCCACGCTCTGTGGCTTGTTTCTGGCTGGCATAGCCCTCTTCATATTAGGCATCCTGTCCATTGCGGGGATGATGACCATGGAAAGTGCCGCCCCATCCATCAAACCCCAATCCGTACTTCGCCTGACGCTAAACGGCGAATTACAGGAAGATGCACCGAACGATCCTCTCGGAGACCTGTTCGGCAGTACTTACCCCACCCTCAGTCTGAGAGAAATACAGACAGCCATTCAAGGTGCTAAAGAAAATCCGAACATAGACGGTATATATATAGAAGCACAAACCCTCTTGGGGGCAACTCCCGCCATGATACGAGACATCAGGGAATCCCTCGCCGATTTCAAGAAAAGCGGCAAATATATCATCGCATACGGAGACAACTATACCCAAGGGGCTTACTACATTTGCAGCATAGCCGACAGCATCATCCTTAATCCACAGGGACAGGTGAACTGGTGTGGTATGGCTTCGCAGCCTATTTTTTACAAAGACCTGTTGGAAAAGATAGGCATTAAGATGCAAGTGTTCAAAGTAGGCAGCTACAAATCGGCCGTGGAACCGTTTACTGCCACCCAAATGAGTGACGCCAACCGCGAACAGGTCACGTCCTACCTGAATGACATCTGGCAAACCATGCTGACGGACGTATCTCGTTCACGCTCCATCAAGAAGGATTTGTTGAACGAATACGCAGACAGTATGCTCACATTCCGTCCCGCAGAAGAACTGGTACGGAATGGCATGGTGGACAGCCTTTGCTATATCGACGGGGTAAGCCGGATGTTACGCGCAAAAACCGGAAAGGACAAAGGTACCCTGCCCCTCGTCAGTGTGAAAGAACTGGCGGCTGCCACCGAAGCAACCCCGAAAAAAGGTGATAAGATTGCAGTCTACTATGCATACGGAGACATCGTAGACCGAAAAACAGAATGGAGCGAAAATGTGATAGACGCAGAAACCGTATGCCGCGACCTGAGAACACTGCGTGAAGACGAATCGGTCAAAGCAGTAGTACTTCGCGTAAATTCCGGAGGCGGAAGCGCTTACGCCTCCGAACAGATATGGCACGAGGTGAAATTGCTCCGTGAGGCCAAACCCGTGGTCGTATCCATGGGTGGAATGGCAGCCTCGGGCGGTTACTACATCTCCTGCGCCGCCAACTATATCGTGGCCGAACCGACTACGTTGACCGGAAGTATCGGCATTTTCGGCCTCATTCCCGACGCGAGCCAACTGCTCAGTGACAAATTAGGCCTGCACTTCGATGTAGTAAAAACCAATGCACACGCCGATTTCGGTACATTGGCACGCCCATTCAATCCCTCGGAAGCTCAAATGATGCAAGGATATATACAACGGGGTTACAAATTGTTTACCGAACGTGTAGCAGACGGACGGAATATGAAAACCGGCCAAGTGGAAAAACTGGCCGAAGGACGGGTCTGGACCGGACGGCAGGCCGTAGAAAACGGATTGGCCGATGCCAACGGCAATCTCCAGACCGCCATCAAAAAGGCGGCTTCATTGGCCCAAATAAAAGATTACCATACGGAATACGCACCGACTCCGTCCCCTTGGTACGAGGGTTTGTTTGACCAACAGAAAAAGGACTATCTGAACACGGCCTTACAAGAGACCCTCGGAACATATTACGCCCCGCTAATGAACCTGAGACAGCTCCGGCAAATGAGCGTTCTGCAAGCCCGGATACCGTATGAGCCGAACTTTATCAACTAAACCATCATGGAAGGAGACTTAATCAAAATCAACGAATGGTTGTTACCGGTAGCTTGGCTTTACGGAATAGGCGTAAGGATTCGCAACGAGCTTTTCGAAATGGGAATCCTGAAATCCCAAAGTTACGACATACCCGTTATCTCGGTCGGCAATATCACCGTAGGCGGTACCGGGAAAACACCACATACGGAATATCTCATCCGCTTATTACGAAAGAAGCATAAAGTGGCCGTGTTGAGTCGGGGATACAAACGTAAATCAAAAGGATTCATTTTGGCCACACCCGAAACGCCTATGCCCACCATAGGCGATGAGCCTTATCAGATGAAACAAAAGTTTCCAGATGTCTATGTCGCTGTGGACAAAAACCGCCGCCGGGGAATTGAACGGTTATGCGACGAGCAAATCGCACCGGGAACAGAAGTCATCCTGTTAGACGACGCGTTCCAACATCGCTATGTAAAACCAGGTATCAACATCCTGTTAGTAGATTACCATCGCTTGATTTGCGACGACAAGTTGCTCCCCGCAGGACGTTTGCGCGAACCGAAAGAAGGAAAAGACCGGGCCAATATCGTAATCGTAACCAAATGCCCGGAAGACATCAAGCCCATGGGATTCCGGGTCATCAGTAAGGCCTTGAAGTTGTACCCTTATCAGAAGTTGTTCTTCTCGACACTGAAATACAGCCGTCTCATACCGTTGTTCGAAGAGGGAGAATATCCTTTGGACGAGTTGCTGCCCCACAAGCATGTCTTGCTGCTTACAGGCATCGCTTCGCCGGAACAAATGAAAATGGACCTCGAACATTATGAAACGGATATCACGCCGCTTTCTTTCGGCGACCACCATTACTTCTCGGCCAAAGACGTAGCCCTAATCAATGAGACTTACGCCCGAATGTCCTCGCCGAAGCTAATTGTAACCACTGAAAAAGATGCGACCCGCCTGAAGGACCTCAACGGCCTGAGCGAAGAGGTTAGAAAATCTCTCTATGCCCTGCCGGTCGAAATAGAGATACTGCAAAATCAACAAGAATCGTTTAACGAAAACATTACTGGTTATGTATTCAAAAATTCAAGAAACAGCATCCTGGCTAAAAAGTAGGATGACAACAAGCCCCACAACGGCTATCGTTTTAGGTACCGGATTAGGTAAACTGGCCAACGAAATCACAGATGCGACCCGCATTTCATACAAAGAAATTCCCAACTTCCCAGTCTCTACGGTAGAAGGGCATTCGGGTAATCTTATCTTCGGAAAACTGGGAGACAAAGACATCCTGGCCATGGAAGGCCGATTTCATTACTATGAAGGCTACACCATGCAAGAGGTCACTTTTCCCATTCGTGTCATGTATGAGCTGGGTATCAAAACATTGTTCGTCAGCAATGCTGCAGGCGGCACCAACCCCAAGTTTGAAATTGGTGATCTGATGATAATCACCGACCAAATCAACGCACTTCCGGAGAATCCGCTACGCGGTAAGAACTTCCCGACCGGTCCCCGTTTCCCGGATATGTCGGAAGCCTACAACAAGGGACTCATCCAGCAAGCACTCGCCATTGCCGAAGAGAAAGGAATCAAGGTACAGCAAGGCGTATACCTCGCTACACAAGGACCGACTTTCGAAACTCCGTCTGAATATAAAATGTTCCGCATTTGGGGCGCCGATGCGGTGGGTATGTCGACCGTACCCGAAGTCATCGTAGCTAATCATTGCGGAATCAAATGCTTCGGTATCAGTGTCATCACCGACCTCGGAGTGGAAGGAAAGATTGTGGAAGTCAGCCACGAGGAAGTACAGAAAGCTGCCGATGCCGTACAACCCCTTATGGCCGAGATTATGCGTGAGATGATAAACCGCGCTTAAAGCCCATAAATTTATGCAAGAAACAAACAGGACAGAAATCTCTACGCTCGGAGAGTTCGGGCTTATCAAACACCTGACAGAAAATATCCGGCTGAAAAACTCTTCCACCCGCTATGGAGTGGGTGACGACTGTGCCGTCATGGAATATCCGGCCGACAAACAAGTCCTCGTCACCAGCGATTTGCTGATGGAAGGCATACATTTCGACCTGACATACGTTCCGATGAAACATCTCGGATACAAGGCTGCCATGGTCAACCTCTCGGACATTTATGCCATGAATGGTATCCCCCATCAAATGGTGGTCTCCATTGCTTTAGGCAAACGTTTCTGTATAGAGGACATGGAGGCTTTCTACGATGGTCTCAAAATGGCATGCGAAGCTCATGAGGTCGATATTGTAGGAGGCGATACGACATCTTCGCTTACGGGGCTGGCCATCAGCATTACTTGCATCGGGGAAGCAGACAAAGACAAAGTGGTTTATCGCAACGGAGCCAAAGAAACCGACTTGATCTGTGTCAGCGGAGATTTAGGAGCAGCCTACATGGGATTGCAGTTGCTCGAACGCGAAAAAGCCGTTTTCAACCAACAGTTGCAGGAAGCACACAGGAACGAAAAAACAAAAACAGCAGAGAGATTATACGAAGCCCAACCGGACTTTAGCGGAAAAGAGTATTTACTAGAACGACAGCTAAAGCCAGAAGCACGACGCGACATTGTGCAAGCATTGGCAACCGCTAATATCCGTCCGACTTCCATGATCGACATATCAGACGGACTCAGTTCCGAATTACTGCATATTTGTACGCAAAGCGGTGTCGGTTGTAGGATATATGAAGAACATATTCCCTTAGATTACCAGACGGCTGTTATGGCAGAAGAGCTGAACATGAATGTCACGACCTGCGCTCTGAATGGCGGAGAAGACTATGAATTATTATTTACAGTCCCCATTGCCGACCACGAAAAAGTCAGCCAGATCAAGGACATTAAAATAATAGGCCATATCACCAAGGCCGAATTAGGCTATGCACTCATCAGTAGGGATGGCCAGGAATTTGAACTGAAAGCTCAAGGCTGGAACCCGCTTAAAGGCTGATGTGCCGCATTGTTTCAGCCAGGTTGGACAACAATCCTCCTTGCTATCAAAGACAATCCGTCTGCATTTAACTACACTCTCACCTATCTTCTCCGACCCAGAAAACAGGTGAGAGTTTACTTTTTTCTCCTACATTACACAAAAATATATCGAATATATTTGGCATTTCAAATTAAATCGCTACCTTTGCACTCGCAAAACCAAAGTAAGTCGGTGCCATAGCTCAGTTGGTAGAGCAAAGGACTGAAAATCCTTGTGTCCCCGGTTCGATTCCTGGTGGCACCACTTGAAAATCAGAGAGTTACATTTTAGTAGCTCTCTTTTTTTATGCTCTTTTATGCTCAAACAGGTGCTGAAACAGAGAAATGTTTTCTCCAATGTTTTACCCAAAATGACAACAGCAGATGTTATATGCTACAAGTACAAACCATTGAAAAATGGAGAGTTACCCCTAAAGATTAAAGTATGTAAGGACAGGAAGACAAGGTATATCAACCTTGGTGTTTCTACCAAATCGGAATATTGGGATTTTGAAAAGAATCAGCCTAAGCCAACATGCCCTGATAGGGAACTTATTGAAAAGCTGATTTCCAACAAGATAAGTGAAGTAAAAAGCAAAATTGTAGAACTAAAGTCGAATAATAAGGAGTTCTCAGCCACTACACTTGTAGAGAAAGTGTCACATCCAACCAAAGCTATTACAGTCGGGGAATTATTCAAGCAACACATTCATTGTCTTGAAGAGGAAAAAAGAACAGGTTACAGGCTATCCATCCAACAGACCTATAACTCACTAATCAAGTTCAACAGCCACTTGGACATCCCTTTCTCTGAAATGGACTGTGGCTGGCTGAAAAGATATGAGACATGGTTAAGGAAACAAGGCAAGTCAGAAAACACCATTGGAATAAGATTCAGAAATATCCGAATGATATTCAATTCGGCTATCAACATGGGATTGGTAAAACCTGAAAACTATCCATTCAAGCAACTCAAAGTTTCCAAACTGCATCAGGAAACAGCTAAAAGAGCTTTGACTAAAGATGAGATATTGTCTGTTGTGAATTACAATATCACAGGAAAGGACTTCTATTGTAAACTGGCTGTTCATTTATTCACATTCTCCTACTTCATGGGAGGTATCAACTTTGTTGATATGGCGTATCTGACTGGGAAGAATATAGTGAGCAATAGACTGATTTATAACAGAAGAAAAACATCCAAACTGATAAACCTGCCAATGCAGGAAAGAGCCTTATTGGTCTTGAAGGAGTATAAGGATAGTAATAAGCCATACTTATTCCCTATCCTTTCAATCTCCCATAGGACAGAGCAGCAAAAGCTGAACAGGCTGCATAAAGTGATAACCAAAGTGAACAAGGCATTAAAGTGCATTGGTGAGGAATTGAATATTCCAATCAAATTGACCACCTATGTGGCCCGCCACTCTTATGCAACAGTCTTAAAGAGAGCAGGTGTAGCTACTTCTATCATCTGTGAATCTTTGGGGCATAGTTCAGAAAAGGTAACTCAAATCTATCTTGACAATTTTGAAAATAATCAGATTGACAAGGCGATGGAATTGCTAAAATGAGTATATTTGCGCATCTAACTCGGAATATATATAGAAAATTTCTAAAGTTAGGTGCGCAAATCAGACAACGTATGGAAGAAAAAGCAAAATCACTTAAAAAAGCATGTTATGAGCTGGACACTGATTATCCATCACTGTTTTCAATGGTGAACGGGGCAAGATTCATCAAAAAGGACGGAGTTGAATTAGTTACGCTTGATATGGTCAAAGACCATGATGGAGAATATTCTGATTGGACTATAACCATTGAGCAAGGACAAAAGATAGGCGAAGTAATGGACAGAATTCCTTTTGGAGTATTAAACAAAACCATTACAGGCTTAGGAGCTACGACTTTAGAGATAACGAACCAAGAAAGGGATTCCATCATAGTAGTTCCGACCAAATCATTGGCATATGGCAAGTACAAATCAGCCAACAACCATTTTGGAGATGGATATGCTTTCTATTTTGGAAGTCCGATAAAGGAAATCAGAAGTGCGGTGAAACCAGCTCAAGTAAAAAACTATTTGGACAGCAACAATCAGTGGAAAAAGAAATTCCTTGTAGTTGCTGACAGTCTGCCACGTCTTATAGAGATTCTTGACTCCTACAACATAGATGTGTATAACAGTTATTTTTTAATGGTGGATGAAATAGACACCATGCAAGCTGATAGTGCCTATAGACCTAGGTTGGAGTATGTCATGGACTATTACTTCAAATTCAACCAGAAGTTTAGAAGTGCGGTATCTGCGACCCTGAATGATTTTTCCAATCCTAAGATGGAATATGAATCAAAGATAGTCACCCGTTGGAGAGAAAACCCTCGAAGGAATATAGACCTAATATATACCAACTATGTGGATGATACGGCGGTTAAAATCATAACACAAAAGCTGTCCGAGAATACAGATGCTAAAATACTCATAGCATATAATTCTTTAGATGGAATACTTAATATATTAGAACTGCTTAAAAAGAGGAATGTTGATGGTGTGAACAATTCAAATTGTGGAATCTTGTGTAGCGAAAGGAATAATGACAAGGTTAAAGAATACATTGAAGACGCAGACAATGTAATCAGTGAAGATGCTAATCTCCAAAAGAGAATAGTGTTTATGACTTGTGCTTATTTTGCGGGTATTGACATTCAAGACAGATGCCACCTTATTACAATTACATCCCATTTGCAACCATTTACTTATCTGTCCACCCAAAGAATGGAGCAAATTGCGGGAAGATGCAGAAATGGCAACCTATCTGAAACCATAATTTATGATATACCCCAAAATATACCGAAAAGTCATTTCCGCGACAAAGAAAAATATAAAAATTCATTACTCTCTCGTGCCGATGTGTATGCCGAATTTATGAATAGTACAATGAGAGTTGTAGAGAACAACCCTGAACTGAAAGAATTGGGCAAATTTATTGATTCTTTTGTTGATTATTCCGCAAAATCAAAAGTAACCAATGCGGATTACCCTATAAAAATAATAAGAAAGAGTGCTGTTGAAAAGTGTTTTGTACCATCATATTTCAATATAGATGCCCTCGTTGAAAAATGGCATCTTGCATACTCTTTATATACAGACCGACAGAATTTATATCAAGAGCTTTTGTCGCAAGGGCATGAGATACGTCAACTTGACGGTTATTGCATGAGAAGAGAAAAACACGATTCTTCAGCTATAATCGACATTAAGGCACGTAACAAAGAATATAGAGCAGAACGTGTCAGGGAGTTAAGGCCTCTGTTGTTAAATTGGAGCCAGGGTGGGCGGAATGAGATGGAATATCAAAAAATATACAAGTCGCAGGATAAGCAAATACAGAATCTGTGCCATGAGTTCAAGAAATTATCACCATATATAGATAATGAAATATTGTTTGACGGACTTGCAGAAAAATATGAGAACAGGAAAGAGCTGAGGAACTATGTAAATGCAGCAGTATTCCATGCCATGTCATCAGATAATGCTTTTAAGGCAGATGTGTTGGCAAAATTTGACTATCACACAATTCAAAATCATTTAAGGGAGAGAAACATTGGAAGTGTCAGGAAAATGGAAAAATTATCCAAAATAAAAGATGTGTTTCGCATCCAATTAAGGAAAACGGACCTCTCAAATGATGTGATACCTGAGTTCTTCTCCTGTTTCTTTAAGACCTCAAGGAGTGGAAGTGTTGACAAGATATTAGGATTAAATCCTTTAGATTTACCAGCCCCTCTTCAATATATAACAAGTGATGTCAGCCTTTTAGACTTGTTTATATTCCCATAAGTAAACACCTATTCATATTCCCCTGTTTTCACTATTGAGTACAGGGGATTATTATACATAAACATCAATAATGCATAACTATATATACTGAATCAGCCACATTACAATATCATATAAATCAAATATAAATTGAGATATATTCATCCACCCAAAATCTTGGATTTTATACATCAAGACTATTACTTTCATTTGAAATTTCTTCCCTCTCATAATGCTTTTTATTTTAGAATAGTCGAGCTAATGAATTTAAGTTGAAAAATTTTCTGATTTTTTTTTTGCAACTTTCTTGTCTTTAAGAGCATGAGTTACACCATCCAATCACCCTCCCCATCATTCAGAGTGGGGATAGTCCCCCTCACAACAATTAAAATCATAAATTTATGGATAGCTTAAAGTTCATTGAAACAATGTCTGTTGCAGACTTCAAGACCAAAATGGAAGTGGAAAGAATTGATGTGAAACAGAATCCTCATACGGGGAAATGTTTCTTTGTGTATGGCTGTGAAACAGGTGCAGTAAGTGAAAGATTCCTCAAAGGGGACATTACAAAACCTGTTATCTCACAAGTTTGTTCTCCTGAAACAGGGGATATGTTCTACATGCTTCATCAACAAGGGGACGGTGGAGCACCTACATTGGCAACTTTGTGATATACGAGTTGCATGTCTTACATGGGCAGTTGGATGAAAGTCTGACTGCCCTTTTATTTTTCTGATTGTAAAACCATTAATAGTTTTTCATATGATGCAGTTAAGAGTTTCATCAAAGAAGCAGGCTAAGATAAAACTTGCTTTACAGGGCTGTGCAGGCAGTGGTAAAACCATGTCAGCACTCCTTTTAGCCTATGGACTGTGCAATGATTGGGGCAAAATAGCCATCATTGACAGTGAGAATGGAAGTGCAGATTTATATGCCAATTTAGGCAATTATAATGTGTTAGCCCTTCAAGACAACTTTACTCCCGAGACCTATATGGAAGCCATTGGGATATGTGAAAATGCTGGAATGGAGGTCATTATAATAGATTCCATATCCCAATGCTGGGATAATCTGTTGGAATATCATGCCAACCTGCAAGGCAACAGCTTCACTAATTGGCAGAAGGTCACTCCAAGAATCAATGCTTTCATGCGGAAGATATTGCAAAGTGAAAAGCATGTCATTTGCACCATGAGATGCAAGCAGGATTATGTCCTCAATGAGAAGAATGGCAAGATGATTCCTGAAAAGGTTGGTCTAAAGGCTGTGATGAGGGATGGCATAGACTATGAGTTTACCATAGTCTTTGACATCAACATGAAGCACCAAGCCATTGCAAGCAAGGACAGGACAAATCTCTTTATGGGAAAGCCAGACTTTACCATCACACCAACCACGGGACAAATAATCCTTGATTGGTGTAATGATGGTGTGACTGTTGAAATGATAAGACAACAGATAAATACGGCTAAAACCATAGAGGAACTCACAGCCATTTATCATAAATATCCCGAATGGTATCAACAACTGACCTCTGGCTTCATGCAGAAGAAAATGCAGTTGCAAGAAGAACAGAATAAACCGAGTATTAACTATAACCCCAATTTTATAAGATATGGAAGCAATGCAGCTACAGCCAGTCAAGGCTAATCTGATTTATCCAAGCAGGGTAAACAGGACATTGGAATTATCCCAGCAACAGGATATTATTGAAGTTGAGCCTGTTTTGTCAAGAAGGGAAGTAAAAAGACTTCCTTTCATTGAAGCCAACACAAAAGAAGTGACCATCGAACATCTGAAAAATGATTGCATTGTACCTGTGTTCAGCAAGGACAATGAAATCACAATCAGCCATCCCCACTTCATTGAATCTGTTTGGGAAGCAGCCAACAGGGTATTTCCCAGTGAGCAGGTTGAAACTCCTGAAATCAGGGTGAGCCATATAATAAAAGGCAGAACCCCCGAAGCCATCCATAAACCAGTAAGGGATTTGTTGGAAGAGGATAAGACCATCTACTATGAGAGGATGATGTTTTGTTTTGAGATACCCACCATCTATGAGGACATAATGGGCAACAGACTTAACCTGACCATTGGAGGAGTAAGGGCTTACAACCATGAGAACCTCTATTCAAAGAAAGGGGCTGAGAAGTTCAAGATATTCATAGGCTTTAAGAACATGGTATGCTGCAATATGTGTGTCTCCACTGATGGCTTCAAGTCAGAACTAAAAGTAATGGATGTACATGGATTGTTCAATGCTGCCATGCAACTCTTTCAGGAATACAATGCAGCCAAACACCTTTATTATATGGGTGCTTTCAAGGACAGCTACATGACTGAACACCAGTTTGCACAGTTCTTGGGCAAGTGCAGGTTATATCAATATCTTCCTGTGGAATATGGTCTCCCGTATTAAATACTTTGATCCTTACGTCATTTCCATGACGACAATAGCTGACTTTGATGATCCCACCATCTGTTACGTGATTTCTGGCATTGCTCAGATAGTTGTTCACAACTTCTTCGATCATAAATTCATCTGCCCACACATGAGTCTCTGGCTCATCAAATATGATCTTGACTTCTTGCTTTTCCACAAGGATCTTGCTTGATTCTACCATATTGCGGATCATTTCTGTGATATCAAATCGTTCCATATTGACCTGATTATTTCCGAATTCAATCTGATTCAGTGTCAGAAGTTTCTGTACCATACGGTTCATCTTCTTTGCTTCATCTGCAATAACGTCACAATAGAACTCTTTGCTTTCTTCATCATCTAAGATATTGTCTTTCAATCCTTCCGAATATCCCTGGATCAGTGCGATCGGTGTCTTTAATTCATGGGATACATGGGATAAGAATTCCTTTCGCATCTCATCAATCTGAACTTTCTGCTCGATATCTTTTTGCAGTTCATTGTTCGATGTTTTCAGTTCTGAAATGGTGAATTCCAATTTAGATGATAACTCATTGATACTGGCTCCAAGTCGTCCTAATTCATCATCAGATCCTGTTGGCACTTTCACATCAAAATCTAAATGTGACATCTGATTCGCGGCCTTGGCCATGTCTTCAATTGGTTTTGTAAACTGGCGGCTGTATAAATACATCGCAACTGCACCGCAAATGATCAAAATCAGCCCAACATACATCGTAAACTGTCCGGATAATCTGGCACTTGTCTGGATACTTTCCATCGGTGTACTTATGATCACTGTATAATCGCCATCCAGATAGCCCATTAGATTGATGCTTGTTCCCATACTCTTATTGGTATTTGTCATAACCGCATAACCTTGCTTCTTGATCTGGTTACTGATCTTATCAAGATTTTCATTTAAAATGTTCCAAAGGCTTTTATACATCAAGCTCTTCTCTCCTTCAGAACTATAAACGATCGTTCCTGATCCATCACTGATCAAAACCCTGTAATTATAAGTCTTCGCGATCTCATCCACATCATTCTTCCGTACCGTATCTTTTTGAAAAACTTTCTGTATCTGGTAATAGGATTCTTTGATCGTCTTCTTTTCCTTCACAGTATAATATGTCTTCAACATAGTAAGATTGATCAGTACTGATAATAAGATCACCGACGTCATGATAATGATCAGCATCAATGTCATCTTGACTCTGACTGAACGGTTCTTTAATAATTTCTTTCTCAATTCTCTTCAACCTCAAATTTGTATCCCATTCCCCAGATCGTATGAATATAAGAACCTTTTTCACCAAGTTTATTTCTTAATTTCTTTACGTGGGTGTCGATCGTTCTTGCATCTCCAAAGTAATCATAGTTCCATACCTGATTTAAGATACTTTCCCTTGTAAGGGCTCTTCCTTGATTGGACATAAAATACTGTAATAATTCAAATTCTTTGTAACTCAGATTGATGCTTTTGCCGTCAATAGAGACATGATGTCCCCCAACATCCATTTGTCAATCACGATGCCACCAGCAGAAAGCACATCGTTTCCGGCATCCTGTCCGGTTCTTCGAAGGATTGCTTCTACTCTGGCTACCAGGATCTTCGGGCTGAATGGTTTGGAAATATATTCATCCACTCCAAGTTCAAATCCAAGAAGTTCATCTTGTTCCTGATCTTTTGCCGTCAGCATGATGATCGGAACTTTAGATACTTTACGGATTTCTTTGACAACTTCCCATCCGTCCATCTTCGGCATCATAACATCTAATACTAACAGATTGATTCCCTTTGTAGAATAAAAGGTATCAACCGCTTCTTCACCATCCTGTGCTTCTAACACCTGATAGCCGGCTCTTGTCAGAAAGTCTTTGACTAGCTTTCGCATTCTGCTTTCATCATCCACAACTAATATCTTTAATTCATTCACCTTGTATCTTCCTCCTAATCTTATTTTCTCATACCATTTATTTATATTTCTTTCCTATAAAAAAGAAACATCCTTCTTATTTTGTTGACTTTATTCTATCATAGGATTATGTCAAAACTGTGAATGTTTATCATGAATTTACGATCATCATCTCTTCACAAAATATATCAAAAAAAGAAGTCTCACAGATAAATTCCTGCAAAACTTCTTTTATGATCATGATACTTTTGTATCATTTAATTGTTCGTATTATTCTGCGATCGCTTTGATCTTCTCAAGACCGAAGACAATCACAATACCGATAATAAAGAATACTGGATGGAACGTATGAAGTGTCATCGCTGCTTTTGTATTCTCCAGTGTTGTTGGTCCCATAACGATCGCATATAAAGAACCGATCATCATTCCGATAACAAAATAGATCATCGCACTTCTATGGTTCTCCAATGCACGGCGGATCAGTTTGATCACGAGTGTGATCCCTGCCAAAACTCCAAGTCCAAAGATCACTATGACTGGGAAATAAGACAGATGAAGATGCATCACTTCTTTGAGTGCTGTGATCACTGGAACATATAATCCAAAGATCAGAAGCATTGTTGATCCTGAAATCCCTGGAAGTACCATCGCTGAGATTGCTACCATCGCTACTGCGAAGATATAAACAACCAATGCGATATTTAAATGTTCCACGCTAACACTGATTCCTTTTCCAGATACTGGATTAAAGTATGTGATCGCTGCAACAAGTACAACTCCGATCACTGCCCAGATGATATTCTGGTATTTTCCCTTTAATGAATCTTTCTCTTCTTTGCAGATCATCGGAATTGCAAAAATGATAAGTCCTAAGAATAAAGAACTGATCTCATAAATCCTGTCATCAAAAATACTTGCCAAAACAGAAACTGCTGCTCCCATTCCAACGACCCATCCAATGCCGATCCTTATTAAGAACTTAATTGCTTCAATTCTTTCTTCTTTTGTTCCTGACATCAAATGATCGAGTGACATGATAAACTTGTCATAAAAACCAAGTAAGAACGCAACCGTTCCACCAGATACACCCGGAACACTGT